>WNGM01000124.1_pt1 | contig 151037 bp, 160 predicted proteins | sample 5400571 | NCBI WGS metagenome assembly WNGM01 (sample SAMN13153378, study PRJNA577476) | soil metagenome | isolation source: 100 cm soil or saprolite under Garry oak tree replicate 2 | place: USA:California | collected 2016-06-15
TCGTTGAAGAAGCCGTCGGGGTTGCAGACATGCCAGGCGATGCGGCAAAGCTTCTGCAGCTCTTTGAACGACAGCCACCGCGCCCGGTCGAGCATGTCCTCTTCGTCGAAGAGGTCTTTGTTGTCCTCGAGGTTGTCGCGCAGGTGGCAGAGCAGAGACACGGCCTGATAGCTGATCTCGCCGGCGCTCAGTGCGGCCGAGATCTTGGGCAGCGACTCCAGCTGCTCACCGACACAGAGGCGGTCAGACGCTGAATTCACCGACATGCCACAGCTGAGGCCGATCCAGGTCGCCGGGCCCATGTTGCCGCCGATGAGGTGGTCACTTGACCTCTGAGCCTCACGCACCTCGGCAGCGAACTCACCCTCAAGGGCATCGATGACGCCTCGCAGGGTCTTGGGATCTACCCGGCGCTCCTCGCGAGCCTGAAACTCACGCACCGCCGCCTGCAGTCTCGAGAGGGGAGTTCCCCCTTCCCCCAGCATGCGAGAAGCATACCAAACAAACGTTTGGGCGTCAATCCATTAACACGCGAATCTGATGTCGAAAGCAAAGAAAAGCAGACCCCACCGGCGCTGCGCGCCGACCTCCCTTAAACCGGGGAGGTAAAGAGAATCAAGCACGCTTTCGGCCTCCAGGCCAACCCCGACACCCTTCTCCCAGTCCGTCCTCGTCACTGCGACTCGAGACGTCCTCTCGGCTCCAGACTGCACCAAACCACCCTCTTCTCCCAGCGCCGTGGTCGCAAGGATTCCGTAGGTGCTTTAGATGATCTGCGCCGGGCGGCTCCACGCGGTGCTTCTTCATCGTCTCGAACAGGCTCAGGATGTGCCGGACCCCGGCGAGGGTGACGCCCTTCTCGCGGGTCAGGTGCTGGATGACCTGCACCTTTGTGATGTCGCGCTGCGAGTAGCGGCGGCGGTTGGTCGATGTGCGGTGAGGCTCGATGAGCCCCGCGTCCTCGTAGAGCATGAGCGTGCGCGGATGTGTCTCCAGGATCTCGGCCGCGACGCTGATCGTGTAGAGCGGCTTGTCCAGGTCGCCGAACGAAGCTTGCGAGCTCCGCAGGCTGCCTCGACCGCTTACCGGGTGCGCCATGGGCCACCCAATGCTATGCCGCTAGCTGGCCTTTTTACGCCCCTTAACCGCCCGGCCCCACAGGCTCTCCAGGTCGTAGTACGAGCGCTCGCCAGGCAGGAAAACGTGGGCCAGCACCGAGTCGAAATCGAGCAGGATCCATGTGGCGTCGTCGTAGCCGTCAACCGCGAGCGGCCGGAGCTGCCTGTCCTTGGCGGCTGCGACCATGCCGTCGGCGATCGCGCGGACCTGGCGGTCGGTTTCGCCTTCGCAAACGACGAAGTAATCGGCGATGGAGGTCTTGTCGCGGACGTCGATGACCACCGCGTCCCACGCCTTCTTGTCGACCGCCGCGCCGCGGAGCATTCGAGCGACCTGGAGCGGGGTCAGACCCCTGGGGCGAGCGGGCTTCAACTCATCCAGCGTACAAGCCGTGGGCGGCGACGTACTGCTGCACCGCCGGCGGGACTTTGCCGTCTACTGACCGGCCGCTCATGACATCGCGCCGGATCGAGCTCGCCGACACATCAGGAGTGCGATCTACGCAGACGATCACCTGCGCGCCGTCGAGGCCCGCCGCCGCGAGCTCCGTGGGTTGTGGCGAGCCGGTACCGGGCCGCGTGACGACCACGATGGTCGCCAGCCTGCGGACCTCGTCGGGCTCGTGCCACGTTCGAAAGAGCCTCGCCGCGTCCCAGCCGAGGATCAGGAAGAGGGCAGCGCTCGGATGCAGCTCGTGCAGATCGCGCAGCGTGTCCGACGTGAACGACGGCCCGGAGCGGCGCAGCTCGACATCCGAGACACCGAAGCGGTCCTCGCCGGCCGTGGCCAGCCGCGTCATCTCGAGTCGGTCCTCCGCGCTCGCGGCCGCCGCGGCCCTGTGCGGAGGCTGTCCGGTCGGCACGAACAGGACGCGATCGAGCCGCGCGCATTCGATGGCGGCGCGTGCCGCGGCCAGATGCCCGATGTGGATCGGGTCGAATGTTCCACCCAGCACGCCGATCCGCTCTGGTGTCGAGCTCACGGCTGGTACTCGAACTCCGTGTCGGCGACGCGCACGGTATCGCCGGGCTGGACCCCAGCGCTCTCGAGCGCCGCACCGACACCGAGGCGATCGAGCTCGACCTGGAAGCGCTCGAGCGACCCTTCTGACTCCAGGTCGGTGCGCTCGACGAGGCGCTCGACGCGATCGCCGCGCAGCGCGAACCCCCAGGCAGTTCGTTCGACGACCAGCCCGGCAACCGCCACCGGCAGCCTGACCGTCGCCGGTCGCGCGGGGGTCGCCGGTTCAGGCGCGCTCGCGATCGCTGCCACCATCGCGTCGAGTAGCTTCGGCAGGCCCTCGCCGGTCAGGGCTGACACGAAGAGGACATCTTTGCGCCTGGAGCGCCGGCGCAGGGCTTTTGCGGCGTCCAGGTCGAGCTTGTTGACCGCGACGATATGCGGGCGGCGCGCAAGCTCGGGTGAGAATCGCTCGACCTCGGCCGAGACCGCCGCCAGGTCCTGCCACGGATCCGCGGCGGAGCCGTCCACCACGTACACCAGCACGCGCGTGCGTTCGGCGTGACGGAGGAATCGATGGCCCAAGCCCGCACCCCGAGAGGCGCCCTCGACCAGGCCAGGAATCTCCGCGATCACAAACCGTCCGCCCGCCGATTCGGCTACACCCAGGGCTGGATCCAGGGTTGTGAACGGATAGTCTGCAACCTTCGGATGCGCGGCGGTCAGCGCACCGAGCAGCGATGACTTACCCGCATTGGGCGCTCCGACCAGGCCCACGTCGGCGATCAGCTTGAGGTCGAGTGTGACGGTGAGCTCATCGCCTTTGAGACCAGGCTCGGCGTAATCGGGCGCGTGTCGCGTAGAGCTCTTGAAGTGCACATTGCCGCGGCCACCGAGGCCGCCGCGAGCCACCAGCGCGGTCGCGTCCTGGTGTGCGAGGTCGGCGATGAGTCCGCCATCGCTGTCGAGCACCAGGGTGCCAACAGGCACTTCGAGCACCAGGTCGGCGCCATTGCGTCCTGTCTTGCGGCCGCCCGCTCCATCGGCGCCAGGCTCGGCCTGCCAGCGCGGCCGGCGTTTGTAGATCGACAGGTCGGTGAGCTGGTTGGTCGCTTTCAACGATAAGGATCCGCCGCGGCCGCCGTCGCCGCCGTCCGGGCCACCCCGGGGCACGAACGGCTCGTGGCGAAAGGACGACGAGCCGCGACCGCCATGCCCGGCGCGCAGGACGACCCGCGCCGAATCGACGAACGAGCTACTGCGTGACGATGCTGACGCGCCGCCCGTCCTTGCCCACACGCTCGTACCGAACCTGGCCCGGGACGAGGGCGAACAGGGTGTGGTCGCGGCCCAGGCCGACCCCGGTGCCCGGTGCGATCCTGGTCCCGCGCTGCCGCACGAGGATCGCGCCCGCGTCCACGGACTGGCCGCCGTAGATCTTCACGCCCAGCATCTGCGGGTTGGAGTCGCGACCGTTACGAGATGAGCCGCCGCCTTTCTTGTGTGCCATCTATCTACCTATTTCTTCTCTTGCTTCGTCTTGCGCGTGGAGCGCTTGGGTTTCTCTTCGGTGACCTCGGCCACGGCCACGGTCTGGGCCGCCGTTTCGATGACCGGTTGGGCCTCTTCCTTGGGCTTGCGCTTCGCACGGCCCTTGCCCTTGGCCGGCTTGACCTCCTCCTCGATCTCGGTGCCGGTCGGAACGACAAGCCCGCCGACGGCCAGGATCTCGAGGGCCGTGTAGTCGGCGCGGCCGCCGCGGTGCACGCGCACGCGCTTCTTCGACTTGTAGCGGAGGGTCTCGATCCGGGGACCTCGGCTGTGTCCGATCACCCTCGCGTCGACGTCCATTCCCTCGATCAGGGGCGCCCCGACCTTGATGTCGGAGCCGTCACGGACGAGCAAGACGTGATCCAGCTTCACCGACGAGCCGAGCTCGGCGGCGAGGCGGTCGACCAGGACCTTGTCCCCTGGCGCTACCCGGTACTGCTTGCCGCCGGTGACGATGACGGCCGACAGCGAACCATCAGGCTTGGGCACGAACGGAGATATTACCGGACAGCCGAGTAGGTTCGCGGAGTTCGAGGAGCGGGCGGCGCAGCATCACCGACTGGACCAATCCCAGCGCGGCCAGCGTCGTCACGGTGGCCGAGCCCCCGTAGGAGATCAGCGGCAGCGGGATGCCCGCGACCGGCAGAAGGCCGATGTTCATGCCGACGTTCTCAGTGACCTGGGCGAAGATCATGACGAACACCCCGCCGGCCAGCAGCGCCCCGAACCGGTCGGGCGCCGCCGCCGCCGAGCGCAGGAGCCGGATGAGCAGCGCCCCAAACACGGCCAGGAGCAGGAGGGAGCCGAAGAGCCCGAACTGCTCTGCGAAAACCGCGAACACGAAGTCTGTGGCCCGCTCGGGGACATAGCCCAGCGCCCCCTGCAGGCCGTGGAGCCAACCCTGCCCGAACAGCCCGCCGGCGCCGACGGCAATGCGCGCCTGGAGCAGGTTGTAGCCGGCCCCAAGCGGATCGGAGCCCGGGTTCAGGAAGATCTCCAGCCGGCGCCGCTGGTAGCCCTGGAGGATGTGCGGCAGCAAGGGGAAGGCGACAGCTGCGCAGGCCGCGAGGGATCCCAGCTGCGCGATACGCGCGCCGGCGAGGAAGAGCATCCCCACAAGCACCGCGCCGATGACGATGGTCGTGCCGAGGTCCGGCTGGACCAGGACCAAGGCCGCGGCCGGGGCCACGAACGCGACAGCCACGACGAATCCCCGCCACGAAGCCCGCTCCGTCCGCCCGAGGTATGCCGCGAGCACGAGCACGAGCGTGAGCTTCGACAGCTCAGAGGGCTGGAGCGGGAAACCGCCCAGCGACAGCCAGCGCTGGGCGCCCAGGGCGGAATGGCCGGCAAGTCGCACCGCGAGCAGCAGCGCAACGGTCGCGGCATAGAGCCAGGGTGCTAGCACTGATAGTCGGCGGTAGTCGAAGGCAGCCGCCGCGACGTAAGCACCTGCGCCGAGGACAATCCAGACCAGCTGCCGGACCCAGTCGGCGTGTGCGCTGTACACCGTCATCATGCCCAACGCCAGCAGCATCCCGGCGAGCAGCGGCTGGAGATGGTCGATGCGCCGCCAACTCCTCGGCCTCACGGCTTAGGGCACCGGGGTTGGTGTCTGGATCGCTGCCCGGTTGGCGTTGAAGAACTTCATTATCTGCACGCCGATCGGTGCGGCCTCCACCTCGGACAGCTCACCGCGCTCGACGAAGATGGACATCGCCACGTCAGGCTGCACAAACGGCGCGAAAAAAACGAACCACGCGTGCGTGGGGAGGTTCAACCCGCTTCCGCCCCATTGCGCCGTGCCGGTCTTGCCGCCGCCGTCTGCGGGCACGCCGGCGGCGCGAAACCAGTAGTTCATGTTGTACGGGCGGTTGATCTCCTGGCGCATGCCCTCACGCACCGCTTGCAGGTTCGCTGTCGACGCCGGGACCCGGTCCAGGACCTGACGCTGCTGGGTCGCGGTGACGTGGCCCGCCGCGTCACGCACGGAGTGGACCAGCGTCGGAGACAGCACAACCCCGCCGTTGGCAAGCGCCGCCGCATATACGGCCTGGTTGAGCGGCGTCGTCAGCAGAGCCGATTGGCCGATGCCGAATGTGATCGTGTCGCCAAGCGTCCAGCGGCATGTGTCCGAATTGAGGTCCGCGACGCCGCAAGTCAGCTCCTTCCAGATGCGATCGGGCACGAGCCCGGGCTCGACGCCAGGCATCTCGATGCGCTTGGACTGTCCGAAACCAAAGGCGCGCGCGTAGCGGGCAAGGGTGACGTCGCCCACCATCGCGGCGACCTGATAGAAGAACGTGTCGCACGAGACGGCGAGCGCCTTGGCGACGTTCATGGACCCGAGGTTGTAGCTCGCCCAGTTGTGATAGACCCAGCCGCCATACGACAGGTAGCTCGGGCAACCGAGCATCGTCTGGGGCGTGATCTTCCCCTCTTGCAACCCGGCGGTCGCGGTGACCATCTTGAAGGTCGAGCCGGGCGCGTACTGGCCGGCGATGGCGCGGTTGAGGAGGGGGCGGTCTGGATCTTTCAGCAGGCGGTCGTAATCCTTCTGCGAGATTCCGTGCGTGAAGAGGTTGGTGTCGTAGCCGGGCAGGCTGACCAGCGCGAGGACCTCGCCCGACTGCGGATCGACGACCACCGACGCACCTGCGGTCTTGCCATCGCGCTGAAGGCCGGCGGCCAGCGCCTGAGCGGCAGACCTCTGCAGCGATGCGTCGATGGTCAGGTAGACGGAGTGGCCGGCCACAGCCGGCTGCATCGCGATCGTCTTCACCGTCCGCCCGCGCGCATCCACCTCGACATCGGCCCAGCCGTTGGTGCCGCGCAGCAGGGACTCGAGGCCCGCTTCGACGCCGACCTTTCCCACCACCTCGCCCGGCTGGTAGCCCCTCGACCGAAGCCTCATGAGGTCCGCGTCATCCAGCGGGCCGACATAACCGAGGACGTGACCGAACACGAGCGGATCGACATAGGTGCGAACCGCGCGGTTGGTCAGTGAGGCGCCGGGCAGGCTCGGAAGGCGTTCGCCGATGGCCAGGACCTGCGCGTCGCTGAGATCCGCGCCGACGCGCACGGGAGAGAAACGGTCGGACGTTGCCAGCGCGGCGTGCAGATCCTCCTCGAGCAGGCCGGTCAGCGTCGCGAGCGCGGCCAGCTCGGACGCGCGCGCGCGCGAGTCCGCGGGCATGTCACCGGGCACCACCTGCAGCGCCCAGATCGGCGTGTTCTGGACCAGGGGCACGCCGTGCCGGTCGTAGATGACGCCGCGGTCGGCCTCCAGAACGATGCGGTGGACCGTGTTCGCGCGCGCAACGCCGGCGAGAGCGCGCGAGTCGTACACCTGGAGCTGGGCCAGCTTCAGCGCCAACAACCCCACGACCAGCACGACCATCACCGCAGCGGCCACCATCCGTGCCGACCAGCGCGGCCGCGCTGTGATGCCACCCAGCTCGACCGACCGGCCTGGCTGTATCAAGCGGCCGCGGGCTCCCAATGCAGGCCGGCGGTCACCGTCCTGAGCACGATGAGCAGCGGCGGCGTGAGAGCAGCGTTGACGGCGCACGCCGCCAACACCAGCTCTGCCGTTGTCGTGAGCTGCGGGATCGGCAAGCCGAGCGCACCATCCGCGCCGATCAGCACGAGCGAGTAGAGGACGGTCGCGCACGCAACCGCGCCCATCGCGTACAGGGAGCGTTCGCGTTCCAGGTTGCGGGCGTAGAACCCGGCGACATATGCGCCCGCCAGCAGCGCCACGGCATGCGGTCCAAGCGGACCGGGCGCATTCAGATCGAGGAGGATGCCGCCGACACACGCCCAGATCAGCCCGGCACGCACTCCCTGCGTCCATGCCAGGCCGATCACCGCGATCAAGACAAGGTTTGGAAAAGTGCCGGCGATCTCCAGCTGCGACGCCCACGTCACCTGGACCAGCGCCGCGCCCACCATCAGCAAAAAGCCGGCGGCCGCTTTCACGATGGAGCGAAGTCCGCGACCACGATGACGAGGCTGAGCGTCCGGGGATCGCTGACCCACTCGACGAGCGCGACGTCAACGGTCGCGGCATCGCTGTGCGTGAAGCTGGTGACAGCCCCGACCACGAGCCCGCGCGGGTAGCCGCCTCCGATGCCGCTCGTGATGGCCCATTCACCGCGAACGGGTACCGCGCCGATCTTGTGCTCGATCTGGACTTGCAGCGCCCCCGGCCCGCCGATCACGGTGCCCTGCAGCCCGGACCTGGACAGGAATACGTTGGCCCGGCTCTGCGGATCGGCAAGCGTCTGCACGATGGCGCCGTGCGGTCCCGCCTCACGCACGCGGCCGACCAGGCCTGCGCCGCTCACGACGATCATGCCCGCCTGTACGCCGTCGTCGGTGCCACGGTCGATCTGAAGAGTGCGGCTGAACGAGTCGGGGCCTCGACCGACCACCTGAGCGGCCACGGTGCGATGACCAAACGAACGCTGGAAATCCAGCGCCTGGCGCAGCTCCTTGTTGTCGTACGCGGCTGCATTCATCTCCGCCACCTGGCGCTTGAGGTCCTGGTTCTCAGCACTCAGCCGTTGGTTCTGGGCGCGAAGCCCGGCCACATCACCGAAGACCGCTGTGGCTCCTTCGACTGCAGAGGCGATTGACATCATCTGAGACTCGATTGGCGCGAGCGCGCTCTTGGCGGTGCCCCGGACGCCCGCGGCCCAGGACTGCTGGGAGAGCACGGCCAGCGCAACCATCGCCGCCGTCAGGTAAAGGAAGCGACCCGTCGAGCGCGACCGGGCCCTTCCATACACGTGCGGCCTACGAACGCAGTGCTCGCGCCCGCCGCGTGCGGAGGAGCACCCGGTTCAACGTGTCGATCTCCTCGAGCACTATGCCGGTGCCGCGAACAACGCAGGTAAGCGGGTCATCCGCCACGCGCACCGGCATGAGGGTTTCGTGCGCGAGGAGCTCGTCAAGTCCCGCGAGCAGCGCGCCCCCTCCGCACACGACCATGCCGCGCTCGATGATGTCCTCGACGAGCTCGGATGGCGTCGAGTCGAGAGTGGAGCGGACCGCACGCATGATGTCGACAAGGACGCCGCTCAACGCTTCGCGCACATGTGCGGTGGTCATCTCGACGGTCTTCGGCAGCCCGGTGATCAGGTCTCGGCCGCGCACCACAAAGGACCGCTCCCGCGCCATCGGAAAAGCCGACCCCATCGCGATCTTGATGTCTTCCGCGGTGCGCTCCCCGATGAGCAAGCCCATGTTGCGACGCACGTACGACACGATCGCTTCATCCATCTCGTCACCACCGACCCGAGCAGACGTGGCGGCCACGACGCCGCCGAGCGAGATGACCGCGACCTCGGTGGTGCCGCCTCCGATGTCGACCACCATCGAGCCCGCGGCCGACTGAACGGGCAGGCCGGCGCCGATCGCAGCCGCCATTGGCTCCCCGATGAGATGCGCCTCTCGCGCGCCGGCCATGGTCGCGACGTCGGTGACCGCGCGCTTCTCCACCTCGGTGACGCCGGATGGGATGCCGACCACCACACGCGGATGGCTGATGTGCCACGCGCGGTTGTGGGCGCGCGCGATGAAATGCCGGACCATCTGCTCGGTGTGGTCGAAGTCGGCGATCACTCCATCGCGCAGCGGACGTATCGCCGCGATGTCGGCCGGCGTTCGCCCCAGCATCCGGCGAGCCTCTGTGCCGACGCTGAGGACCTGGCCGGTGCGGGTGCTGACCGCCACCACCGAAGGTTCGTTGACCACGATGCCGCGACCGCGGACGTGCACGAGCGTATTCGCCGTGCCCAGGTCGATGCCGATATCGGCCGACCACATCCCCAACACGGAGGCGAGCAGGCTCATTGGCGAGACGTAGTGGTGACGTTAGCCAAAGCGCGGGACGGCCCGGATCATACACCCCGTGGGGGTGTTATCCACAGCTTTACCCCAGATGTGGGGCCTAGCGGACCAAGAGCGCGGTCACCACGACTATCAACAGGACGAGCGCAGCGAAGGGCGCGATCGCTCGGCGATACACAGCGCGTGATTGGGCCGCACCGCTGCGACCCATCAAAGCGCCGGCCACAACGCAGAAGGCGGCGATCGAGAGGCTGAGCCCGATGAAGCCGGCCACGCCTCCGAGATCGTCAGTCGCCGGCGGGAAGAAAACCGTCGCGAACAGGCCGCAGTACGGCCACCAGCACAGTGCCCGCATGGCATCGAGCCGCTTCCGTGCGCGCCTCTCGCCCGTCGATGGCAGGGGCCACAGCTTGAGCAGCGCCGGAAGGCAGAGCACGTAGAGGATGCCTGCAGCGACTTTCAGCGGCAGCAGCTGTGGAACGAGCACGGAGCCAAGCACCTGCGGACGCAAGCTCTGTGGTTCGACGGCTGGACCGAGCACCGCGATAAGCCAGCAGCACTGGACGAGGAGCAGCATCCCCGGCTCATCGAAGAGCTCGATGCCGAGCGCGAGCTCGACCCAAACCGTCAGCCCCAAGGCAACCGCGGCGATGACCAGGTTCCGCTCCTCTGATGGGACCAGGTTGAACGGAGCCGAAAGCTGCACGGAGGCGAGCATCGACGCGATGGCTACGGTTGCCAGCACCGCCGAGGGTCGATGCCATCGCAGCTCCGGCATCACCCAGTGATGCTCGGACACGCGCACCCAGACGGTCTCGATCGCGGTCCCGAAGAGCACGGCCGCGAGAAGGCCGGGATACAGGAGCAGCGCGGCTGTGTGGGTGGCGAGCTGTCCGAGGATCTGTGTCATTTCCGGGCTCTCACAGCCCGGCCAATGTGAGTATCGGCTGCGGATACAGCCCGATCGCCGCGCCAATGGCGAGCGCGATCCCAATGCCGACAGCCTGCCGGCCGCGAGGAGCGCCAAGACTGCGCCCCAACCGCAGCGAAGGGGGAAGCCACAGGAGCAGGCCGGCGCCGATCACCAGCGCGAGCGGCCAGTACAGCTGCGTCGCGCCGCGGAGCAGCAGGATACGGGCCGCGAATCCGGCGAAGGGAGCCGATCCCGCGAGCATCGCCGCGGCGAGCAGATTGATCGGCTTGTCGGTCTGGACGCTCTCACGAATCGACCTGCGCGACCACATGTATAGGGGCAGCCGGCTGAGCAGGAGGCCGTAGAGGATGAGCACGGCCGCTGCCTGGCCGTCGCCCACCTGGATTCCAAATGCGCACAGCACAAGCCCCCAATCGGCCATAAACGAGTAGTGCCAGGCCGACGTCCCCGTTTCGGTGAGCCAGGAGGCGAGGCTCCCCCACAAGACGTTCAGAAGCCCGAGCCCGATCAGCATTGCGCCGAACACAGCGGCCGCCGACGGAACGAGCTCGCGCGCCCTCATGACGATGACCACGCCGAGGATCGGCCCTAGGAAGGCGAGCCACGCGATGGGCGACGCAGCCGTGACCTCCTCGGGATCGAACTCGTGGATGTACGGCAGAAGGCCGAGCACGGCGACCAGGCCGGCTGCCAGCCCCACCGCCGCAAACCTCGCCAACAACGGGGGGCCCTCAGCGCGGGCGAAGAGAAGTCCGGCTCCCAGGAGCGCGACAGCGAGAGCGGGCGCGCGCAGGCGGGCGGCAACCGAGCGCCGGCCTGCCAGGACCCCATGCAGGAGAGCGATGCCGAGGGTGAGCAGGATCACCAGGTCGACGCTCGGTGCGACCGCGATCGCGGCGGTACCCGCGAAACCGGCCAGGCCCCACGTCATCAAGACGGCACGGTCGGCGCCCGACGGCGCGAACGCGACCACCAGCGCCAGCGCGGCGCCCGCCGCGATGAGAACTGCCCGGCTCATCGCCGACATGGCGAGCGTCACGCCCAGCTGGTCGGACGCGACGCCCGGCGCGGCCACCGCAATGGCAGCGAGTCCCCCCGCGCCCGCGATCGAACCGACCAGCAGCGCCAGGCGCGGCCGGGCCCTGAAGACCCCCATCAAGATCGCCCCGGCCGCGGGCAGGGCGACGGCGAGCTCAGGCTCCACGGGGCTCCGCGACAGGGAGGAACGCGACGCCGCCGGCGATGAGACCGGCGATCAGGTAGGGAGCAAAGCCTGGATCGCTCGGCGCCAGCGCCGACGCGGAGGCGAGGGCGATGCCAAGCGCTGCTGACGCGGTCAGAACAGGAGCGGCTGCATGCCCTTGTAGCACTCGCCCCACCGACAACCCCAGCACTGCGACGCAGGCGAAGCGCAGCGCCGCGTGCGATCCCGTGGTCACGGACGCCGCAAACCAGAGTGAAAGGATGCCGGCGACTGCGGCCAGTATCAGGCGGGGGGTCGAGCCGGGCGGCATGAGGCCCCACTCCTGTGGGCCTCTGCGTAAGCGCTCAGCCGCGCAGACCAAACCGCCGGCGAGCAGGAACGCGCCATTCAGCCATGCGCCGTCGACCCACGACAGCACCGCGAATCCGACCGCGACCAGCAACACACCGACGGCCAGTCCCCGCCTCCGGTCCGCGAGGACGAGCACAGCCGCACCGGCCCAGGCGGCGAAAGCGGCAATCGCGATGATCGCGGTCACGCGCGAATCACCTGGTTATCGCGTGGCCGCGAAGGCAAGCACGACCAGCGCCGCCAGCCACAGCAGCGGGCCGCCACCGGTCGCCGCAGCCTCGAGCGCGCGCAGGTCGACCAGCGATCGGTATTGCGTCGGGATCGCCGCCGTTCGCACCTCCTTACCCGCGCGCTCGAGAAGTTGCGTGCCGGGCATCGTGAACACCTGCGGTCGGGCCTGGCCGCGCACCGGCGCCGGCCCGGAAGCGATGTAAGCGGCCAGGGCCAGCAGCAAGATCGGCGTGAAGAGGGCGAATGCGGGCAATACGGTCGTGACCGTGACGACCGATGTCGCGCTCGCGATCGGAACGCCGGGCGGCACCTGCATCACGTTCGCGAGGGCAGGCAGCGCCACGCCTGCGAGCAAGAGGCCCAGCATTGGCCCGGCGATCACAGTTGCCGCTGCCAACCCCATCGCGGTGCGCGGCGCGGTCTCGCTGACCGGATGTCCCCGGCCTCCCGGCAGGCCGATGGCACGGGCGGCCCCGATCATGGTGATGATCCAGGTGGCCGCGCCGGCGATGCCGATCAGGCCCAAGAGGTTGCCGGCCTCGAATGTGGCTTCGAGGCCGACCACGCGCACGCCGAAAGCCAGGCCGGGAGGCAGCCCGGCGGCCGCTGCGATCGCCACCAGCGATGCCGTACCGGCGCGATCCGGAAGCAACGGAATGCAACCCGCCAGAACCGCTGCGACCGCCAGCGTCGCCAGGCCCGCGACCACGCCGAGAGGGGTGCCCAGGCTGATGCCCATGAGCGCAAACCCGCCAAGCCCGGGTATGACCTCGCCGAGGTACGCACGACGCGTGGCGGCGGCCTGCGCGCGGGCTGCGGCTCCGAATGCCACCAGAACCCCGATCGCGGCCAGCACAGCCTGCAGCCAGAACTGCGGGAAGCGGCCGTCGCCGACCTCATATGCGCGCACCAGCAAGTAGAAGCCCAGTGGATAAAGGGTCGCCACAGCCATGCCCGCCGCTCGCAGCGACGGACGTCCCCAAAGCTGCGACGGCCATCCTCGCCAAGGAAACAGCCCCGAGGCCATCAGCGCCGCCGCCGCCAGCAGCATGAAGACCGGGACCGTTAGCGCCGACACGGGCACCGCGGAGTAGACGGCGGTACCGCCGCGCACCTGGAGGATCGCCCCGACCCAGCTCAGCGCCAGCCACGCCGCCAGCAGCATTCCCCACGGCGGGCGCGATGCTCGCGGGTCTTCGACATCGAGCAGGATGACGGCGAGCGTCGCGGCTGCGCCTCCCGCGAGAGATGTGAGCAGCAGGCCGCCCGACTCCACGGCGAGTACTGCGGCCGCCAGTCCGAGGACCGCGACCGTCCCCTCCTGCCACGAGCGTTGCTGCATCGTCAGCAGGACGGCGGCCGGAACCATGATCGCGAGCGCGAAGAGAAAGCCGACCGCGTCGAGTCGCAGGTCGAAGGGGCCGAAGCCGAGCTGTCCCACGCTCAAGTCCTGCGTCGATCGAACCGGGGCCCACAGGGCGATAAGGGCGGCTATTGCAGCCCATGAGCCCACCGTCAGCACGAGTCGATCGATGTTCCAGCCCGCCACTCCACAGAGGGCGACCGCGCCCGCGGTGGCGAGGATTATCGCGACAGGCGCAATCAGCGCGATGGACGGCATACGCGGGGCTAAGGGTATAGCTGGCGGACAAAGTGACGCCCCGGCCCCTGAAGCCCCAACTCCTACGTGAATGCTGAGTGGAGCCTTAGGCCGAATTTATTTCGGCCGTCACCCAAGCACGCACTTTCCAGGCGCCTCCATGCGTGGCCGAGGAGAGGGGTTGGCCCGCGGAACCACTGGGGTCTCCACGCGAAGCGTGGGAGCCGCCCGCGACTCTACGGGTAAAGGTCTACTCGAGACGGTCGATTGCGGCCCTGAGCTCTTCCGCGCGAGCCTCCTGCTCTGCGATCACGGTCGGCGGCGCCTTGGCGCGGAACTGTGGATTGTCGAGCTTGGCCTGGACACGCTCCAGCTCATTCAACAGCTCGGCCTTCTTGCGTGCGATGACTGCGGGATCGGCCGCCGCCGCCGCGGGAAAGACGATGCTGCCCTCAGCGAGCGCAAGCTCCGTGCCAGGGGGAAGCTCATCGACCACCGCGACCTGGCCGAGCAGGGCAAGGGCACGAGTCAGACCGGAGTCCATCGGCGATGAGAGCTTCACGGCGCCGCCTTTGGCAGGTGCGCCCGGCACCGTCTTGCGATATGAGCGGATCTCGTTGACGACCTCCATCAAGCCTTCGAACTCCACCTCGGCCTGGCCGTCGACGTATCGGTGCAGGTCTTCCGGCCATGAAGCGCGCATGAGGAAACCGCGATCGCCAGGCAGCCGTGACCAGAGCTCCTCGGTGAGGAACGGCATGAACGGATGGAGCAGGCGCAGCAGGTTGTCGAGGCAGAAGAGGGCCACCGCCTGCGCGGTCTTGTCCTTCGCGCGCAGACGATCCTTGGCCGCCTCGAGCCACCAGTCGCAGAACTCGTGCCAGGCGGTTCCGTACGCGGCCGCGATCGAGTCCTGGAACTCAAAGCTCTCTATGCCGTCGGTCACCTCGCGCTGCGTCGAGGCCACGCGCGAGGCGATCCAGCGGTCCTCGAAGAGCTCCAGCTCGTCAGGCTCCGGCATTGCGGTGACCGGCCCTTCGATGTCGCGGAGCACCAGCCGGGTTGCGTTCCAGAGCTTATTGCAGAACCGACGATAGCCTTCGACCCGGCTCTCGTCGAAGCGGACGTCCTGGCTCGACATCGCAACCGATGCCGCCCAGGCCCGCAGCGCATCGGCGCCATATTTCGCGATCAGCTCGCGTGGGTCGACGCCCGTGCCCAACGACTTCGACATCCGCCGGCCGTCGGCCGCCTGCACCTGGCAGTGGATGGCGACGTGGTGGAACGGCACCTCGCCCATGAACTCGAGGCCGGTCATGATCATTCGGCTCACCCAGAGGTTGATGATCTCCCGGGCCGTGCTGTTCATGTCGTTCGGATAGAAGGCGCGGAGGTCCTCCGTCTCGTCCGGCCAGCCGAGAGTTGCGAACGGCCAGAGTGCGGACGAGAACCAGGTGTCGAGAACGTCCGGGTCCTGCGTGATCTCGCGGTTGCCGCACTCAGGGCACTCCACCGGGCGCTGGACGGCCACCGTACGGTGACCGTTCTTGCAGTAGTACACGGGCACGCGATGCCCGAGCCACAGCTGGCGCCCGATGTTCCAATCGCGCAGGCCGCGAAGCCAGTCGAGGTACGTGCGCTCGTAGCGCTCCGGGTGCCAAAGAACCTTGCCCGCCTCACTGGCGGCGAGCGCCTTGTCGCGCATCTTCTCCATACGCAGCCACCACTGCTCGCTGACGAGCGGTTCGATGACCGCATCGCAGCGATCGCAGTGACCGACCTCGTGCGTGTATGGCTCTTGCTTGACCACAAACCCCTGCGCCTCGAGGTCGCGCACCACCAGCTTGCGGGCCTCAAGCGCAGGCAGGCCGTCGTAGGGCAGGCCGGGAACGTTCATGCGCCCGTCCGCGTGCATGCCGTTGATGAGCTCGAGCGAATGCCTCTGGCCGATGTCGTAGTCCATGGGGTCGTGTCCCGGCGTCACCTTGAGGGCGCCAGTTCCGAAGTCCTTCTCCACGGCCTCGTCGGCGACGATCGGAAGCTTTCTTCCCACCAGCGGCAGGATCGCGGTCTTGCCGATGATCGATCGGTATCGCGGATCGTTCGGGTTCACGGCGACCCCGGTGTCGGCCAGCATCGTCTCCGGCCTCACCGTCGCGATCACGACCTCACCGCCTCCCTCTATCGGGTAGCGGATGTTGTAGAGCGTGTCGTGATGCTCCCGCCACTTGACCTCGAGGTCCGAGATGGCCGACTGGTCGTGCGGGCACCAGTTGACGATCCGGGGCGCGCGATAGATCCAGCCGCGCTCGTAGAAGGCGACGAACGCGGTCGTCACCGACCTCACGTAGCGCTCATCCATCGTGAAACGCAGGCGCGTCCAGTCCAGCGTGGCACCAAGCTCGCGGTACTGGCTGACGATAGTGGCGCCGACCGTGCGGTACCACTCGTCGACCAGCTCGGCGAACGCGTCCCGGCCGATCTCCTCTTTGCTCGTGCCTTCCTTCGCGAGCCGCTTCTCGATGACGTTCTGGGTCGCGATCGCCGCGTGGTCAGTCCCGGGAAGGAAAAGGACCTCGTAGCCGGTCATGCGGCGGTAGCGCGCCCAGATGTCCTGGACCGTGCCGTTGAGCGCGTGACCCATGTGGAGCTCGCCCGTCACGTTGGGCGGTGGCAGGCAGATCGTGAACTTCGGCTTTGGGCTCCTGGGGTCGGCGATGAACAGGCCGGCCTTCTCCCAGCGCGCGTACCAGCCGGCCTCGATGGCCCGGGCGTCGTACGCGGTCTGCATGTCGGAGATGGTTTTGCTCATGAGGATGTGTTTGGTCTAGGTGCCTGGATAGGAGGGCCGGCGGGAAGGGTCGCTTAGCGCGACTGGGCCGGCTTGCGTACAGATACGGGTACGTAGCGGCGCATGTAGCTGCCTATGCTAGCAGCCGGCACCTCAGCAATCAGGAGGTTGCCGTTCTGGCGCGGCGAGGGCGGCCGGGTTTACCCCGGCCGCGACATGCGTCTCATGACTCCCACCCATCGTCGCCTTTTAACGCTTGGACTTTTGACGGTCGCCGGCGTCGTCCGCCTGCCGGCTTGCGCCCGCGGAGCGCGCGGCGGCCATGAAGAGGTTCGGCGCGAGCCCCATCACCTTCAGGCCCGCACGCAGCGGTAGGCGCATCACATTGATCTCTGCCTTGTTCTTCGTAATCGCCGTGTGCACCGCCTCGGCGACCTGTTGCGGTGTCACCTCCGCGGCCAATGGGTTCGCTTTGAGACCGGTCTCGGCCCACATTCCAGCCTGGCTCACAAATGTCGGCGAGATCGCCGAGACGCCAACCCCTGTGCCCCACAGCTCCTCGCGCAGCGCAAGCGCGAAGCCGCGGATGCCGAACTTGGTCGCGTTGTAAATGGTGAAACCTGCAGCGGGGACCTTAGCGGCCACGGAAGCCATGAAGACCATATGGCCTTCCTTGCGTTCGATCATGGCCGGGGCAAGAAGACGGGCCAGAACGATGCCCGCCCGCAGGTTGACGGCGATCGCCCTGTCGAGGTGCTCGAGCCTGAACGTGACCAGGCGCCCGCTGGCCGGCACCCCGGCGTTCGAGACCAGCACGTCGACGTCCCCCGCTTCGCGCGCGAGACGCTCGGGCTCGCCGGGCAGTGAAAGGTCTGCGACGACGACGCTAGCGTCGCCCAGCTCTTTGGCCAGTTTGTCGAGCGCTTCCTGGTTGCGTGCCGAGAGCACGAAGCGCACGCCCTCGCGGTGAAGCCGCCGAGCTATGTAAGGGCCAAGGCCTGTCGACGCGCCGGTCAGGAGGACGGTCTTCCCACGAAGGTCGACCACGCCCGAAGGTTACGCCTAACCCGAAAGCTTGCTCAGGCCGACTCTCCGACGAGCCTGGCCGGCCCTTCGCCTTCGTCAGTCAGCTCGAACTCCGGCTCGAGCGCTTCGCGGATCGAACGCTCGGAGATCAGGCAGCGCTTGATCTCGGGGCGCGAAGGGATCTCGAACATCGAGTTGAGCAGCGCCTCTTCGATGATCGACTTCAGCGCACGCGCACCGGTGCCGCGCAAGAGCGCCAGCTCGGCGATCGCATCGAGGCTTCCCTTCTGGAAGACAAGCTCGACGTTGTCGAGCGTGAAGAACTTCTGATACTGCTTGACCAGCGCGTTCTTGGGCTCGGTGAGGATGCGCACGATGTCCTGCTGGTCGAGGTGGTGGAGGGTCACGATGATCGGCAGGCGCCCGATGAACTCGGGGATGAAGCCGTACTTCAGCAGGTCCTGCGGCTGCATGTGCTTGAGGGTCTCCGAGACCGCCTTGCGCTCGACCTTCGTGTGCGGCGCGCCGAAACCGATCGCTCGGCGGCCGATGCGCTGCTCCACGACCTTCTCGAGGCCATCGAACGCGCCACCGCAGATGAACAGGATGTTGGTGGTGTTGATCTGGATGAAATCCTGGTGCGGGTGCTTGCGGCCGCCCTGGGGTGGAACGTTTGCGACCGTGCCTTCGAGGATCTTGAGGAGCGCCTGCTGGACACCTTCGCCGCTGACGTCGCGGGTGATCGACGGGTTGTCGGACTTGCGTGCGATCTTGTCGATCTCGTCGATGTAGATGATTCCGCGCTCGGCGCGGCTGATGTCGAAGTCGGCCGCCTGGATGAGGCGCAGCAGGATGTTCTCGACGTCCTCGCCGACGTAGCCGGCCTCGGTGAGGCTGGTTGCGTCCGCGATGGCGAACGGGACGTCGAGGATCTTCGCCAGCGTCTGCGCGAGATAGGTCTTGCCGCAGCCGGTCGGCCCGACCAGGAGCACGTTCGACTTCGTGAGCTCCACGTCGCCGACCGACTTCGACGCGGAGATTCGCTTGTAGTGGTTGTAGACCTGGACAGAGAGCACCTTCTTGGCGCGGTCCTGGCCGATCACATACTGGTCGAGCGCGGCGCAGATCGTCTTCGGGTTGGGGATGAAGCCGGTCTTCTGCTTCTTGGTCCCGGCGGACCGGTTGTCGTCTTCGAGGACCTCCTGGCAGAGGTCGATGCACTGATCACAGATGAACACACCCGGGCCGGCGACCAGCTTGCGCACCTGGTCCTGTCCCTTGCCGCAGAAGCTGCAGCGGGTATATCGGCGTCGATCTTCTCTTTCGTTCATCGTTTCCCTGTCGAGTCAGCCACGTGTGCGTCCATCAAGAAGAAGCGGGCGCCGGGGGATTATGGCCCCAGAGAATCTCGTTGGCAAGGCTTATGCACTCGCTGCAGATGAAGACGCCAGAACCGGCGATCAGTCGCACCCCACCCTGTCCATGAGCCTTCCCGCAGAAGGAGCACTTCGGCTTGTGCCTCTTGATCTCGCCGCTCTTGCCCCTCCGTCGGAAGATCATGGCGTGGCCGCCACCTTCTCCTTCTCCTTCTCTTTTTCTTTCTCTTTTTCACCGGGCTTGGTCGGCGTGAGGATGATGTCGTCGATCAGCCCGTATTCCTTCGCGGCGTCAGAAGTGAGGAAGTAGTCGCGCTCAGTGTCGAGCGTGACCTTCTCGATCTTCTGGCCGGTGTGGCGCGCGAGGATCTGGTTCAGCTGCTCGCGCGTTCGGAGGATCTCCTTGGCGTGGATCTGGATGTCTGACGCCTGGCCCTGCATGCCTCCCCACGGCTGGTGGATGAGGATGTTGGCGTGGGGCAGCGCGTACCGCCGGCCATGGGCGCCGCCCGCGAGGAGGACGGCCGCCATCGAGTACGCCATGCCGATGCAGATCGTCGAGACCGGCGGCCGGATGTACTGCATGGTGTCGTAGATCGCCAGCCCCGCGGTCACCTGGCCGCCCGGGCTGTTGATGTACAGGGAGATCTCCTTCTCGGGATCCTCCGACTGCAGGAAAAGCAGCTGCGCCACCACCAGGTTGGCGACCTGGTCGTCGATTGGCGTCCCGATGAAGACGATGCGGTCTTTCAGCAATCGGGAGTAGATGTCGAAGGCTCGTTCGCCGCGCCCGGTGTTCTCGACCACCATCGGTACCAGGTAAGCGGCCGGTCGCTCTATGCGGTTCATGTGAGGCACCACCCCATTCTAGACAGCAGTCGCCGCGATTCCGTCAAGTCTGGACCTGACTTCCAGGGCCGGCAACCTGAGCCAGGCGCTCCAGCACCCGCAGGCGCCGCAGCCTCGAGTGGAAGTAGCGGTGCGTATTCGCGCCCCGCTTCAGCTCGTCGACCCGGCCTTTGAGCTCGTCATCCGTGGCCGCCTGCTCCTCGATGAACCTCTCCACCTCGTCCTCGGACGGCTCGACTCCCTGCTGCTTCGCGAACTCGTCGAGCACGAGGTCGACCTTGAGCCGTGACTCGGCCTCCGGTCTTTCCTCGGCTATCCACTGCTCGGGTGTCTTGCCCAGGTACTCGAGGTAGCGATCGAGCCGGAGGCCCTGGCGGTTCAGGCTCCGGTCGAGCGTGTCGAGGTGGCTTGCCAGCTCGCGCTCGACCAATGAGTCGGGGACATCGACGCTCGAGGCGTCGACAAGCGCCTTGACGAGCGCCTGCTCCCGCGCCATCTGAGCCAGCTGCTTGGCGGATTCCGCCAGCTGTTCTCGCACGGCGCTGCGATACGCCTCGACGGTCTCGTGTTTGCCGTCGGTGAGCTGCCTGGCGAGCGCGTCGTCGAGGGCAGGCAGCACCTTTTCCTTGATGCCCTGGATCGTGACCTTGATCGTCCCGTCCTTGCCGGCCAGCATCGGCTCTCCGTAGTCGTCGGGAAACTTCACCGTGGCCGACCGGGCGTCCCCCACCTTCGCGCCCTTGATCGCCTCGGTGAGCTCGGGCAGCAGCACGCCGTCTTTCAGCTCGGCCTCCATCGCCTGGCGCGACTCGGACGGGACCACTGTGCCACCGGCCTCGACCTCCACGTCGATCACAACGACGTCGCCCATCCTCGCCGCCCGGTCGACCGGTGTGATCTCCGCCATCGGTTCGCGTACGTCCTCGAGCCGCTTCTCGAGCATCTCGTCCGTGACCTCCACCGACGGCGCGGCGACCTCCAACGCCTTGGCATCGCCCAATTTGACCTGGGGCATCACCGTCACGGTGGCCTTGAGCCGGGCCGGGCGGCCCCGCTCCAGCTCGAGGACCTCGACGTCGGGGTTGTCGATGGGGCTGATGGATTTCTCGGCCAGCGCCTCGCGGATGACCTCAGGCACGATCGTCTCGACAACTTCTTCGCGCAGGGCGGCAGGCCCCAGGCGAGCTTCGACCAGCGCGCGGGGGGCCCGGCCTGGCCGGAAGCCTTCGAGCTTGGCCTTCGACGCCAACCGGTTGAGCACTTTCTCGTACGTCGCATCCACCATCTCGGCGGGCACCTCGATGGTCATGCCGACCTGGCTCTTGGGAAGGGGCTCGGTCGTGACAGAAAGAGCTGAGGGCATCGAGAGTCCGATTCTACGGACAGCGGTCACGCCGGCAGTCGCTGGGCTAGGGCGAAACCTTGGGCAGCGGCGATGGGCTCGCCAGCACCGGTCCGGTGCCGGGGTCCGGCGGCACGGTCAGGTTGATCGGCGCCGGGCTGGGGCTGGGCGGGTTGTCGCCGGGCAGCCGCGAGATGCTCCTGGTGTCGCTGAGGTACCAGGAGTTGCTGGGGCCGGCCACCACGTCCGACGGCGCGGTGTACCAGCGGTTGCCGGGAGCGCCCAGGTAGGTCAGCGCTTCATCAATGACGACATGCCAGCCAGGCGTCGCGACGAACACGCCGTCGGAGTTGCGGACCATCGTGTGCGTGTAGTCGAGGATGTCGCCGATCCAGAGCACGGCAGCGAGGTCGGGCGTGAAGCCGGCGGTCACCGCATCCTTGAAGTTGTCCGAGGTGCCGGTCTTCGCCGCCACGATGCGGTTCTTGAAATGGAGCGGGCTGTTGTAGCCGAAAATCATGGAGCGGTTGTTATCGTCCGACATGATCTGGGCCATGATGAAGGCGACGCCCGGGTCGATCGCCTGGCGCGCCCGCTGGTCGGGGTGCGTCTGGTACAGGGTCGCGCCGGTCGAGTCCGTCACCTGCAAGATCGCTTCAGGCGTGTGGTACACGCCCATGTCTGCGAGCGTGGCCATGCCGCCGACGTGCTCGAGGAGCGTGATGGGGTAACCACCCAGCGTGACGCTCGGGCCGTACGTGTCGGCCGGCGCCTGCGTGTTGTAGCTGCCATCGTTGTTGATGTATCGCGGCTGCACGCCGATGTTGCGCATGAACGACAGCACCGCCGGCACGCCGATCGACAGCTCGACCTTGACCGCGCAGATGTTGAGCGAGTTGCCCATCGCCTTCTTGAGCGGCAGCACCCCGTGGGAGCGCAGGTCGTAGTTGTAGATCTTCGTGGTGCTGTACGCGTCCTTGTAGATCAGCGGGCTGGGGCCGTCGTAAACGGGGGTGTCAACTGTCGCGGCGCGGGCATTGATGACCGCCGCATACGTATAAGGCTTGACCGAGGAGCCGACGTTGCGCGGAGTCGTGGTCCAGTTGTACTGGCCGCCGGGGGCGTTGTAGTCGGGCGATCCGACCATCACCAGGATCTCGCCGTTCTGCGGGTTCTCCTCGATGAGGCCGGATGAGAGGCGCCCCTTCGGGTCGCAGGATGGCGGGGCCAGGCAGTTGTTGAGGTTCTTAACCACGTCCTGCTCACCCCAAACCTGCAGCTGGTAATCAAGCGTGGTCTTGACGTTGAGCTGCTGGATACCGGGCTTGAATCCAAGCTGGCGCAGCTCTTCGAGCACGAAGTCGACGAAGTGGGGGGCCCTGAAGCTGTTGATCGGCGCCTGATAGTTGAGCTTCTCAGCAAGAGCTGAGTTCATCTGATCCTGGGTGATGAAGTTCAAGCGGACCATCGCCTGCAGGACCTCGGTCTGCCGCAGCGTGGCGGCCTCGGGGTGCAGCACCGGGTTCCATTCGGTGGGGGCCTGTGGAAGGCCCGCCAGGACCGACGACTGAGCCAGGTCGAGCTTGGATGCCGGGATGTGGAAGTAGCTCTGCGCCGCGGCCTCCACCCCATATGACTGCGAGCCGTAGAAGCTCTTGTTGAGGTAGAGCTCCATGATCTGGTCCTTGGAGTAGGCCTGGCTGAGCTCGTAAGCAAGCGCGACCTCTTTGATCTTTCGAGAGATGGTCTGGTCCGGCGTCAGGAACTGTTGCTTGGCGAGCTGCTGCGTGATCGTGCTGCCGCCGGCGACGATGTGGCCGGCGCGGATGTCGTCGAGAACAGCTCGGATGATGCCCTGGATGTCGAACCCGGGGTTGGTGTAGAACCCCTTGTCCTCGATCGCGACCGTCGCCTGGACCATCACCGGCGCGATGTTCTTGAGCTTCACCGCCAGGCGGTGGTCGCCGTGGTTGCCGACGTCTGCGAGGACGACGCCTTTCCGATCGGTGATCAGGGTGTCCCCCGCGAATGCGGAGCTCTCGAGACCCTGGATCGAGGGCAGGCCGTCGAAGAAGGTCTGCGCGTAGGCGTCGACCGCAAAACCAACTACAAGGAGGATGGCCACGAACACGCCCAGGCCGCGCAGCCAGGCGGTGCGCCGAAGACGCTGCCCGATCGGTGACCAGGCTGCGTGGACCCGCGCCCGAGGGCGATGGCCCCCCTTCGTTTTGATCTTGCGAGGAACGTTTCGAGCCATAAGGGGGGAGCGCGTAGATTCTACGGTTTCCCGTTCAACCCCAACGCTCCCGGACGGGCGGGGGTTACGGAGTCTCGGGGGTCCTGGTTCGGGCGAAAACCTCATCCGCGCCCACCAGCCGCTCCTGGCGAGTACCGGGGAAGTGGACCCTGACGCCGGGCCGGCCCGGACTCCCAAGCTCCCAGCCCGCCTCGTAAAGACGGGCCGCGGCGGCCAGGTCGGCGGCCTGGGCGGCCTGCACCCCGTCGGTGAACGAGAGCGTCTGCGATCGCGCTCCCGGGTAGCCCAGCCGCACCTCACCGCCGGTCTTGAGGTTGAACGCGTACTCGTCGAGTGATCCGGCCGCGCTCCCGGCGACCAGCTCCGCAACGGTCGGAAACTTACCCTCGCGCATGGCCGCCTTCAGGTCCGCCCTCGATTCGCGGTGGGCGAGGCGATCCCGGCGCCTGCGCTCGGTCAGCAGCACGTCCCGCTCCGCTCGCAACGCGGCCAGCTCCTGCTCGACCGGCCGCATCCGCTCTCGGACCTCGGCCACTCGCCGCTCGAGCTCGGCTTCGTCGAGCGAGGCGAGGTCGTCGGCCACGGCTGGAACGTTACTTCCGCTCGTGGCTCGCGCGCCGGTTGCGAAAGCCGAAATAGAGGCCCAGGTCGTACACGATCTTGAGCGTCCCGCCCGCAAAGAACGGAACCCCGAACGCAGCGGCGCCGATGGCTGCGCCGGCGAGAGCCGGTCCGAAAGATTGCGCGATGCCGCGTACGGCGCCAGTGGTCGCAACGGCACCGGCGCGCTCGCCGGACGGCACGATTGACACGATATAGGCCTGGCGCGCCGGCACGTCCATCTGGGAAAGCGCGAACCGCGCCAGCAGCAATGCCACGGCCCATGGAAGGCTGGGGCTGAGCGGGACGACGAGAAGAAGGATGTTGCTTGGCAGGTGCGTGAAGACCATGGTGTTGATCTGGCCGATGCGGTTGGCGAGACGCCCTGAGATTTCGTAGGACAGCGACTGCAGCACCGCCACCGCCGCGAAGACGGGCCCGAGCAGGGAAGCCCCGACGCCGAATCGCGCATGGAGCCAGTACGCGATGACGGCGTTGGCCACGAAACCTCCGCCGAACGAGTCGAGGGCGAACAGCGCGGCGAGCCCGAGAAGAGGCCGCAAGCTGCCGAACGCCGGTGAGCCGGTGGCGTGCTCGACTCCTATGGACATGAAGAGTGGCAGAGCCGCGGTGGCGGCCCCGATAACCGCATAAAGAATGAAGAGAGCCCGCGTTGAGGCGGGGGTCGACGCCAGCGTCGCGGCCAGCCCGCCGGCCGCGTTGAAGAGGCCTCCGGTCAGCGAGTAGCGCCCGAAGGCGATGTTCAGCTCCGAGGCGGTCGCCGTCTCGGCGAGGACAGCCTGCTCGACCGAGGCGAACGGACCGAGGTCGATGCTCGCGGCACCAAGCATCCCGGTGAGCCCCGACAGGACGAGCAGCAGCGGCTGGGTGGCGAAGGTCAGGTCGAGGCCGGTGAGCGCCATCAGCACGCCGGCCACGGCCAGGACGTATCGGCGCCCCCACCGGGCGGCCGCCCAGGCGCTGGCCAGCCCCGAGAGCGAGGCCGCGGCCAGCCCGATGCCAAGAGTCAGGCCGATCAGGAGCGGCGACAGGCCGCGGCGCTCGAGGACAATCCCGATGAGCACCGCGGAGAATCCGAACCCGAACGCGCGCAGCCCGCGCGACGCCAGGAGCAGCCGGCGATCCACGCCCGCTACCGTAGCCGAGTATTTCAACGGCGGTGTTGAGAAACTCGTAGAATGACGCCGTGGACTCCAGGCGCGAGACCATCCTCGCCTTCCTCAAGATTCGCGGCCATGCCTCACTGGGCGAGGTGGCGGCGCACCTCGAGATCTCCAAGCAGGGCGCCCTGCGCCATATGGAGACGCTGGAGGCGGATGGGCTGGCCACCGTGGCACCGGCCGAGGAACACCGCCGGGGCCGCCCTGAAAACGTCTACAAGCTGACGCCGGCCGCCCACGCTCATTTTCCAAATGCCCACCGCGAGCTCGCGGGCGACCTCGTGGAGTTCCTGTCCGAGGAGCAGCTCAAGCGTTTCTTCGAGCGTCGCACCGCGCGCCTCGAGGCCGAATATGCCCCACGACTGGCAGGGCTAGACTTTGAAGGTCGCGTCCGCGAGCTGGCGAAGCTCGCCACCGAGCACGGCCACATGGCCGAGGTGGTCGATCTACCGAGCGGCGGGCTCGCGATCCGACACTGCAACTGCCCCATCCAGGACGTCGCCGCCCGCACGGGGCTGCCCTGCGTGAACGAGCAGCAGATGTACGAGCGGCTGCTGGGTTCGCCGGTGACCAGGTCCACATGGATGCGCGAGGCGGCGAACGACTGCACATATGAAATCAAGGAAGGGAGTTAAAGAGTTGGCGGCTGATTTCGAGATTCGAGACCTGCGGGCCAGCGTCGAAGGCAAGGAGATCCTCAAGGGCGTCACGCTCGCGATCAACAAGGGCGAGGTGCACGCGGTGATGGGCCCGAACGGATCGGGTAAGTCGACCTTGTCGCACACGCTGATGGGCCACCCCGGCTACACGGTCGACGGCGGCGAGGTGATCTTCAAGGGCCAGAACGTGCTCGAGCTGGAGACAGACGAGCGGGCGCGCCTTGGGATGTTCCTCGCGCTGCAGTACCCGGTGGTCGTCCCCGGAATCTCGATGACCAACTTCCTGCGTACGGCGCTCAACGCCAAGCGCGGATACGACGGCAAGGACAAGAGCAAGCAGGTTTCGCCGAAAGAGTTCCGCTCGCTGCTGAAGAGCGAGCTCGAAGTGCTGCACATGGACGACTCGTTCCTGCCCCGCTACATCAACGACGGTTTCTCCGGCGGCGAGAAGAAGCGCGCCGAGATCCTGCAGATGGCGATCCTGAAGCCGGAGATCGCAATCCTCGATGAGACCGACTCGGGGCTCGACATCGACTCGATCAAGTTCGTCGCGGAGGCGGTGAATCGCATGCGCGGGCCCCAGCTCGGCGTCCTGATCATCACGCACTACACCCGCATCCTCGAGTTCATCAAGCCCGACTTCGTGCATGTGCTGGTGGACGGAAAGTTCGTCCTTTCAGGCGGACCCGAAGTCGCGGCGCGGCTGGAGAAGACCGGTTATTCCGAGTGGGCCGAGGTTGATGAGCCCGCGATCCTTAAGCCCGAGGAGGTTGCCTGATGGCGACAGTACCCAAAGTCGACGTCGGCACCGATTACAAGGAGAAGTACGGCTTCTTCGTCCCGGAGGAGTACGTCTTCAAAGCCAAGCGCGGCCTGAACCCCGAGATCGTCAAGGAGATCTCGTGGATGAAGAAGGAGCCCGAGTGGATGACGAAGATGCGTCTCCGCTCGCTAGAGATCTTCCGCAAGAAACCGATGCCGACGTGGGGCGCGGACCTCTCGGTGATCGACTTCGAAAATATCTTCTATTACCTCAAAGCGTCGGACAAGCAGTCGAAGACGTGGGAGGACCTCCCGCCTGACATCAAGGCGACGTACGACCGCCTGGGGGTGCCCGAGGCCGAGCGCAAGTTCCTGGCCGGCGTCTCCGCGCAGTACGAGTCGGAGGTCGTCTACCACTCGCTGCAGAAGGAGCTCACCGCGAAGGGCGTCATCTTCACCGACACCGACTCGGCGCTGCGCGACCATCCCGAGCTCTTCAAGGAGTACTTCGGCACCGTCATCCCGCCGGCGGACAACAAGTTCGCGGCGCTGAACACGGCTGTGTGGTCAGGCGGCTCCTTCATCTACGTGCCGAAGGGCGTGCGCGTAGAGGTCCCGCTGCAGGCTTACTTCCGCATCAACGCGGAGAACATGGGCCAGTTCGAGCGCACCCTGATCATTTGCGACGAGGGCTCGTTCGTGCACTACATCGAAGGCTGCACGGCGCCGATCTACAGCACCGACTCGCTGCATTCGGCGGTGGTCGAGATCATCGTCAAGAAGAACGCGCGCTGCCGGTACACGACGATCCAGAACTGGTCGACCAACGTGTTCAACCTGGTCACCAAGCGCGCGATGGCATACGCCGACGCGACCATGGAGTGGGTCGACGGCAACCTCGGCTCGCAGATCACCATGAAGTACCCGTCCGTCTATTTGATGGAGCCGGGCGCGAAGGGTGACGTGCTCTCGGTCGCGTTCGCGGGCAAGGGCCAGCACCAGGACGCAGGCGGCAAGATGATCCACGTCGCACCCAACACGACCTCGACCATCACGTCGAAGTCGATCTCCAAGGCCGGTGGTCGCACCTCCTACCGAGGGCACATCAAGATGTACCCCGACGCCAAGAACAGCAAGTCGTTCGTCAAGTGCGACGCGCTGCTGCTCGACGACGAGTCCCGTTCCGACACGTACCCGTACAACGATGTCGACGCTGAGAACGTGACCCTCGGCCACGAGGCGACCGTAAGCAAGGTGTCGGACGAGCAGCTCTTCTACCTGATGAGCCGCGGCATCACGCGCAGCGAGGCCGAGACGATGATCGTCAACGGCTTCATCGAGCCGTTCACCAAGGAGCTTCCTCTCGAGTACGCGGTGGAGCTGAACCGCCTGATCCAGCTCGAGATGGAGGGCTCCGTAGGCTGACCGTGGGATTCACTCTTCAAGGCGTGGAGGAGATCGCCTCCCACCACGGCGAACCCGACTGGCTGCGCAAGCGCCGCCGAACGGCATTCGACCTGTTCGAGCGGATGCCGATGCCGAGCCGCATCGACGAGGAGTGGCGCCGCACAGACGTCAGCGGCCTGGACGTGGCGAAGTTCTCCCAGTTCGAGCACCGCAACGGGGCTGCGCCCGCAGAACCCCTCGAGGGGGTTGCTGGAGCCATCACCATGCGCGGTTCGGAGATCGAGGCCGTGCGCCTCGACCCGGAGCTGGCCGGGGCCGGCGTCATCCTCGAGCCCATCAGCGTCGCGGCCAAGAACCATCCGGAGCTGCTGGAAACGCTGCTGTTCACACAGGTGCGCGCGGACCGCGACCGCTTTGCCGCGCTCCACGCCGCCTTCTTCGCCGACGGCACCTTTCTCTATGTGCCCGACGGCATGGTCATCGACAAGCCGATCGTCGGCCAGGTCCTCTCCGCGGAGGGCGGCACCGCGGTCCTGCCGCACACGCTGATCGTCGCCGGCCGCGGCTCGCGGTTCAACTACCTGGACGAGTACCTCTCGCCCGCAGATGAAGCCGCCGGCTACAAGAGCGGTTCCGCCGAGCTCTTCCTGGGGGAGGCCTCGACCGTCGGATACGTCGCTCTGCAGAAATGGGGCCGCAACGCGTGGCACCTCGCCGACCAGCGAGCGCGACTGGACAAGGACGCATCGCTTCGGCTCTTCAACGTCACGCTCGGCGCTCGCTTCTCGAAGACGCGCGTCGAAGCTTCGCTGCAGGGCCAGGGCGCAGACGCGGAGCTCAAAGCGATCTACTTCGCCTCCGGCGAGCAGTTCTTCGACTTCCACACGCTCCAGGACCACCAGGTCGGCAACACCCGATCCGACCTCCTGTTCAAGGGCGCGCTGCAGGACGTTGCACGCACTGTTTATGCCGGCCTTATCCGGATCGAGAAGGGCGCGGCTCGTTCTGACGCATACCAGGCCAACCGAAACCTCGTCCTTTCAGAGCACGCCAAGGCGACGTCGATCCCAATGCTCGAGATCGACAACAACGATGTGCGCTGCACCCACGGCGCGACAGTCGGCCCGGTTGATCCGCAGCATCTCTTCTACCTTCGCTCGCGCGGAATCCCCGAGACGACGGCAAAGCGGATGATCGTGCAGGGATTCTTCGGCGACGTCCTCGAGCGCATCCCGTTCGAGCACGCGCGCCGGCTGATCGAGACCGAGCTCGAGGCGCGCCTTGGCTAGGTATCGCGTCGTGTCCGTCGACGAGATGCCGGTGGAGTCGCTGAAGAAAGTAGAGGCCGGAGGCACGCCGGTGTGCGTCGCCCATGCCGAGGATGGCAACTTCTACGCACTCAACGACATCTGCACCCACGAGGAGTTCTCGCTCAGTGAGGGCGAGCTCTGGGGCCTGGACGTCGAATGCCCGCAGCACGGCTCGCGCTTCAACCTGATCACCGGCAAGGTGACCGGCCTTCCAGCGGTCATCCCGGCCAAGACCTACCCAGTGACGGTGGTAGGTAAGGACGTGTTCGTGGAGGTGCCGGAATGAGCACGAACGGCGCCCGCGCGCTCGACGTGGCCGCGATCCGCAAGGACTTCCCGATCTTCGAGTCGGGCATCGCCTACCTCGACTCCGCCAACACTTCGCAGCGGCCCCGCCAGGTGACCGGCGCGATGATGGACTACTTCGAGCACTTCAACTCGAACATCCATCGCGCCGCGTATCACATCGCCGAGGTGGCGACCGAACGCTACGAGGGCGCGCGCGAGAAAGTCCGGGCGTTCGTCAACGCGGCCTCGACGAAGGAGATCATCTACACGCGGGGCACCACCGAGGCCATCAACCTGGTCGCATACGCGTGGGGACGCAAGAGCGTCCATCCCGGCGACCTCATCGTCCTCACGATCCTCGACCACCACTCCAACATCGTCCCCTGGCAGATCCTCGCCGCGGCCAACGGCGCACACATCGAATACGTCGACATCGACGAGCGCGGAGAGCTGCGGCAGGACCAGTTCCACGAGCTCCTGGAGCACTCGCCGAAGCTGGTCGCGTTCAGCCAGGTGTCGAACGCGCTGGGCACGATCAACCCCGCGAGCGAGATGGTCGCCGCCGCCAAGGCCGCCGGCGCGACTGTGCTCGTGGACGGTGCCCAGGGCGCACCACACCAGGGGGTCGATGTACGGGCGCTGGGTTGCGATTTCTACGCATTCAGCGGGCACAAGATGCTCGGCCCGACGGGCGCGGGCATCCTCTACGGCCGCCGGGAGCTCCTGGAGGCGATGGACCCGTTCCAGTCGGGCGGCGACATGATCAAGACCGTTCGCATCGAGGGCACGACCTACCACGACCTGCCGTGGAGGTTCGAGGCCGGCACGCAGGCCATCGGCGAGGTCATCGGCCTGGGCGCCGCTGTCGACTACCTCGGCCGGTTGGGCATGGAGGCCGTGCGCGCGCATGAGCGAGAGATCACCGAGTACGCGTACGAGGCGCTGAGCGACATCGACGGCCTCACCCTGTATGGACCGCCGCCGTCAAGGCGCGCGGGGGTCATCTCCTTCTCTCTCGAAGGCATCCACCCGCACGACCTCGCCACCATCGCCGATCGCGATCAGGTGTGCCTGCGAGCCGGCCACCACTGCGCGATGCCGCTCATGACACGCCTGGGCGTTGCCGCCACCGCACGCGCTTCCTTTTATGTGTACACGCAGAAGGATGAAGTCGACCGGTTGGTGGGTTCCATCAAAGAGGCCCAGAGAATTTTCAAATGAGCACCACCGCCGCCGACGACCAGTTCTACCGCGAGTACATCCTCGACCACTACAAGAACCCGCGGAACTTCGGCCGACTGGAGCACCCCGACATCACGCACGAGGAGGACAACCCTCTGTGCGGCGACGTGGTCGGCATGGACTTCAAGGTGACGGACGGGGTGATCGAGGACATCCGCTTCCACGGCCGCGGCTGCGCCATCTCGCAGGCCTCTGCCTCGCTGCTCACTGAACGACTCAAGGGCATGGTTCTCGAGGACGCTAAGAAGATCGACAAGCACGACGTGCTGGGAGAGCTCGGCATCCAGATCTCGCCGGCGCGCATCAAGTGCGCACTCCTGTCCCTGAAGGTGCTGAAGGTGGGGGCGTACGGTTTGGCTGATGAAGATGAGGACGAGGAGTAACCGATGAGCAACCAGGTGACGCCGTTTCGGGATCTGAAGATCGACGACATCCGCAAGCTGATCGACGAGGGCTATGAGGTCGTCGACGTGCGCGAGGACTGGGAGTGGAACAAAGGCCACCTTCCCGGGGCGCGGCACGTGGTGTTGAACTCGATCCTTTCCAACCCCAACGCTCAGAAGTTCAGCGACCGCACGATCTTCGTCTGCGCCGTCGGTGAGCGCTCGGCGGTGGCCGCCGAGATGGCGGTGGCGCTCGGCGTCAACGATGTGGTCAGCTTCCGCGGCGGCACGAAAGCATGGAAGGACGCCGGCCTTCCCTTGGAGAAGCCATGAGCGAAATGGCACCGGCCCCCACCACGCAGGTCGCACCAGACTCGACAGTGAAACCGGAGGACGTGATCGAGGTCCTGCGCCAGTGCTTCGACCCGGAGATCCCGGTCAACATCATCGACCTCGGCCTCGTCTATGACATCGCCATCAAGCCCGAGCGGGTCGACGTCAAGATGACGCTCACCGCCCTCGGCTGCCCGATGGCCGCTGACGTCATGGCCGACGTACGCGACCACCTGCTGACCCTGCCCGGGGTCAAGGACGCCGGCGTCGACATCGTCTACGAACCGGTCTGGACCCCAGAGCGCATGTCGGAAGAAGCGCGCTGGGAGCTCGGGATGGTCTAGGGCAGCGGGTTCCGACTAGCCGGCGTGGGGCCAGACGTCAGCCACGCTGGTGATTATCGATTCGGTCTCGGTCCCGTTCTGCAGGTCGTAGATGTAGCTTTTTCCGCTCAGCGGGTGGAAGGGTGGATTGGGGCCACATCCGTCGGCCGGCACACATGCACGCTCACCCAGGTACCAGACATATCGGGAGGTCAGGAAGACAGGTTCAGTCCGCGCTGTCTTGAGCTCGCGAACAATCCTCGTCGAGGTGTCGACGACGTATGTGTGCGCCCAGCCACTGGTGTCTCGTGCCACGTAGACGATGGTCCCCCCAGCTGGGGATGCCTTGGGCCGGATCCACGACAAGCCCGGGAGAAAGCTCGATATGGTCCCGTCGCGCCACACGTGTACTCCCGCGGCATCGCGAAAGTACAGGCTGTTGCCCGACCAGGCCGACATCGTGGCGCCGAGCGAGTCGCCGCTCTTGAGCAGTTTCCCGTCTGAGCTAAACACCCGAAACGCGGCCTTACCGAAACCGCTGGACACGTAGGAGATGGTGGCTCCATCCGTCGAGTAGGACAGGCGAAAGTCGATGTCGTTAGCGATCGCGCAGCCCTCGATGGTTTCGCATCCACCGACACCGCTGGCGGGCATGGAGCCCAGAACTCGATCCTGTCCGGCACTGATTTGGTGCAGGTCTTGCATCCCGGAGTCGGTCTGGATCAGGTATAGAGCCGAAGTCCCGTCACGACTCCAGTCGAAGAGGCTCGCACACGCAGCCACGGTCGTTCGTGATGAACCTCCGAATGCGGAACGGACGAGGTTACCGCTCTCATCGACATAGGACACTTCGGACGCATTGACAAACTTCGGTTGCGACGCAGCGCTAACGGTGCCGAGGTTGCTCGGGTGGTTGATGTCGGTGATGTCACGGACCACAAGCCCGGTGCCACCGCGAAGCGAAACCAACGCCAGGTTCAGGTTGGAAGAGATCGAGGCCGTGAATTGTGGCGTCGGCTGGACCGCCGGGCATGATCCGTCGACGCGAGCGCTCGAGGCGGTTGCCGTGTGGGTGGCCGAAGATGTCGCGAATCCATGAGTGGACCCACATGACGCCGCCAGCAGTCCCGTGACGGCGATTGTTCCAAGCCACCGTGTGGTCATGTCGATGCAAACGCCGCACCAGGTGGATCGTTACTGCCTGCTTCTAGCCGGCGCAGGCGACGAGGTCCGTATTCGGCCTATCTAGACGGCTACTAGCCGGGGCCCACCCGCCTCAGGCGCGCGCCCACCTCTGTTCGATGATGGACTCGGTGCAGAGCCTGTTGCCGGTTCCAGGCTTGCTCGCACTTCTCGCACGAGCAGCCTGGTCCGTCCGGTTCTGCCGGCGAGCTCAGTGACCCGCCGAGCAGGTGGAACAGCGTTGCGATAACCGTTGCGGGACGTAGAGATGACATAGTTGCCTCCGCGTTGTTAGGTGACTAGCCTAACGGCGCACGCAACGATTTCCTGCTAATAGCTATCAATAGTTGCCTGTGACCGTCTTCGGATTGTCTTCGCGCCGCAGCTGCCGGCCAAATTGAGCCCGACACTGCGCGTGGATCCTTCTCTGCTGTTGTTACGGCCGCGACACACATGACAGCGTCCGCCCGCGACACCGATGGACATGAGGGCGAGCAAGCCAGCAATCGAAAGTCGGTTACGACCGCCATCACCAATTGCGGTCAGATCGGAAGTCTTGTTGTCCTGGTTGTGAGCGGACGACGCCGTCACCATCGGTCGAGATATACGGCTCCTTACACTTAGTAAGAAAGTGCCTGAGTTCAGCCCAGGGCTGGAGGGAGTGGTCGCGGCCGAGACCGCCGTCAGCGAGGTGGACGGCGCCAACGGAAGGCTCATCTACCGCGGCGGATACCTGATCGAAGATCTCGCGAATGTCGCGAGCTTCGAGGAGACCGCGTACCTGCTTTGGAACGGAGAGCTCCCCGACAAGCAAGAGCTCGAGACGCTTCGCCGCCGCATGGCGGCCGCGCGGCGCCTGAACGACCGAGCGCGAGGCGCGATGAAATCCATCGAAGCCGACATCGATCCGATGGACGTTCTACGCACCATCGTCTCCGCCCAGGGCGCCGCCCAAGCGATCACCAAGCCGACCCTCGACGAGGCGATCGCGCTGGCCGCGGTCATCCCGACCATCGTCGCTGCTTGCTATCGGCGCGCAAAAAGTATGGAGCCGCTCGAGCCACGGGAAGACCTCGGCCACGCCGCCAACCTGCTGTGGATGATGGAAGGCCGGGAGGCCTCGCCCGATCGCGTCCACTGGCTCGACACCTATCTCGTGCTGCTGGCCGACCACGGCCTCAACGCCTCGACCTTCACCGCTCGGGTGATCGCGTCGACGGGCAGCGACCTCACGTCGTGCATCGTGGGCGCCATCGGCGCGCTCAAGGGCCCGGCGCATGGTGGCGCCACGTACGCGGCACGCAACATGCTCGACAAGATCGGCACGGCCGAGAACGCGGAGAAATGGTTGCGCGACGCGCATGCGCAGCACGCGCGTTTCCCAGGCTTCGGCCATCGCGTGTACAGGACCTACGACCCGCGCGCGAAGATCCTCAGGGAGATGGCCAAGGAGGCCACGCCCGAGCTGTACAAGACTGCCGCGCATACCGAGGAGGTCGCACTGCAGATCCTCCACGAAGCCCATCCCGACCGCCCGAACGCCACCAACGTGGACTTCTGGGCCTCAGTTGTGCTCACCGGTGTGGGCATACCGAAAGAGCTGTTCACATGCCTCTTCGCGACGTCACGCGTCGCGGGCTGGACCGCGCACGTTCTCGAGTCACTAGCGGACCTACGCCTCATCCGTCCAGCCTCTGTCTGGAAAGGCCCTCAGCCCGGCAGCAAGCCCCTCCCCATCGCCTCCCGATGAGCCAGTACGTCCCCGGCCTCGAAGGGATAGTCGCCGCGCAAACCGCGATCTCTCTCGTCGATGGCGCCAACGGCCGCCTCGTCTACCGCGGCTACGTGATCGCCGACCTCGCCGAGCAGATGTCGTTCGAAGAGGTCGCACACCTGCTGTGGTACGGTCGCCTGCCGACGCGTGCCGAGCTCGACGCGCTGACGCTCGAGCTGGCCGGGTCACGCGCGCTCACGCCGGCGGCGATGACGACGCTCGAGGCGCTGCCCGAGGACACCGATCCGATGGACCTGCTCCGCAGCGTGGTTTCGGTTCAGGGCGTTGAGCACAAGCTCGAGAAGCCGACGATCCGGCACGCGATTCACGCCACTGCGTCGTTCCCGACCATCCTCGCCACCTTTCACCGCCGGCGGCAGGGCCGGCCGCCGGTAAAGCCACGGGCCGACCTCGCACATGCCGCCAACTACCTCTACATGCTGAATGGCGAGGAATCCTCCCCCGATCTCGTGCACGCGCTCAACACGTATCTCGTGCTGCTCGCCGACCACGGCATGAACGCATCGACCTTCACCGCCCGGGTTATCGCCTCGACGGATTCCGACCTGGCGTCGTGCCTCGTCGGCGCAATCGGGGCGCTCAAAGGGCCGGCACATGGCGGCGCGCCCTCTCAGGTCATGGACCAGCTCGAGCAGATCGGCACTCCGGAGAACGCGGAGCGCTGGATGCGTGAAGCCCGCAAACAGAAGGTGCGGTTCATGGGCTTCGGCCACCGCGTGTATCGCACATATGACCCACGGGCGAAAATCCTCAAGGCCATGTGCGAGCGGCTCAACCCGACCTTCTACGCACTCGCATCGCAGGTCGAGGAGACTGCGCTGCAGATACTTCACGAGGAGCACCCCGAGCGCCCGCAGGCGACCAACGTCGAGTTCTACTCGGCCGGCGTGCTGCAGGCGATTGGGCTTCCCAAGGACTTCTTCCCGCCCACCTTCGCCGTCTCGCGCGCCGCGGGCTGGACAGCGCACGTGCTCGAGCAGGCCGCCAACAACCGCCTTATCCGCCCGCAATCGGAGTACATCGGACCCGAACCGCGCAAACCGGTGCCGCTCGCCGAGCGGGGCTGACCTTCACACCTCGGCAGATCGACGGCAGGGTCCTGCGCAACCTCGGCCTCGCCGCCCTCGCCTGGTTCCTTTTGATCGCGGGAGCGATCACGGCCTGGTGGGTGTTCGCACCCATCCGCCATGACGCGCTGGACAACGACCTCACGCTCGTTTACATCGGTACCCGTATCGGCCTCGACAACGGCTGGGCGCACATCTACTCGCTCGACCTCCAGCACCAGGTCTTCTCGCAGCTGCGGCCCGGTGTGCCATTCGGCGACGGCGAACGCTTCCTGTCGCCCCCACCAGCGGCGTGGCTCCTGGTTCCCCTGACGCCTGCCGGCCCGCAAGCGGCCTTTTTCGTGTGGCTCGCGGTGTCGGTCGCAGCGCTGGTCGCCGCGTGGTGGCTGGCCGCACCGGGGACCGGTTTGGCCCGCTATCTCTGGCTGCTTGGTGCGCTCGCGTGGTACCCGGTCCTTTACAGCCTCAGCCTCGGCCAGCCTGTGATGCTGGTCCTGCTGGGCGTCATCGTCTGCTGGCGCCTCGCTGAATCGGGCAAGCCATACGCGGCGGGGGCGGTGCTCGGACTCTCGGTGTTGAAGCCTCAGGTCGCCATCGCAGTGCCGCTTGTGCTGCTCGCCTCCGGGCGCTGGCGCATCACGGCGGGATGGGTGATCACGATGGGGCTGCTTGGGATTGCGTCTTTGATTGCGGTTGGAACGCAGGGCGTCGGCGACTACCGGGGCCTCCTCGCCGAAGCCCAGGGCGTGGTCAACAACCGCTTCTTCACCTGGGCCTACGTCGTCGGGCCCGGCCCCGCGAGCTACGCGGTCGAGGCAGTCGTAATCGCGCTGGGTGTCGCGGCCGCGTACCTCAACCGGCGCGCCGGCCTCGCGCGCCTGATCGCCCTGGGCCTGCTTGTATCGATGATGTCTGCAACCTACTGGCACCTCCAGGATTTCGCGATTCTCGTCGGCGCGGCGTGGCTTTTCATCCGTGACCAGCCGCCCGTCTGGCAGCGAGCGTGGCTGGCCGTCGTGGCCGTGACAGCGGAGCTCGCCTGGCCGCTCGGACCGCTGCCGATACTTCTCGCCGTGGCGGTGTGGCTCGCGATGATCGCGGTTCCACGGACCGCGCCCGACCGAGCACAGACGGCTGGGGCGTGAAGGCTGCCGACGTCCGGGTCGCCCATGCGCGGCTGTTCGTTGCGTCCGCCGCGGTGATCGTCTGCGCGGCCATCATGTTGCTGGCCCGGGGTTTCACCTTCTACTTCGACGAGTGGACGTTCATCTTGCCCGCCGACACGGGCTTCGCCTTCATCCTCCAACCTCACAACGAGCACCCTGTCATGCTCACGCGGCTCATCTACTGGGTGCTTCTCAACACCGTGGGCATGCGCAGCTACGTCCCGTACATGGCCGTGCTGCTCGCGCTCCACGCCACGAGCGGTGTCCTGCTGTTCGAGCTGGTTCGGCGTCGCGCCGGGGACGCGGTCGCCATCGCGGCGGCCATCCTCTTACTGGTGCTGGGAGCGGCCTGGGAGAACTTGCTGTGGGCTTTTCAGATGGCCTTCGTCGGGTCGGTGGCGTGCGGCCTGGGGGCGCTGTTGGTCATGGACACGGGTCACCGCATGTGGTTGGTCATGGTGCTTCTCTTCGGCTCGCTCATGTTCTCGGGCATCGGCCTCTTCTTCTGGCTGGCGGCCGCGGTCTGGCTCCTGCTCACCCCCGCTCGCCGCCGCGACCTCGTGTGGCTGGCCCCGGTGGCCATCGCATTCGCCGCCTGGTACCTCGCCTACGGGCACACAGGCGCGCCGCCCAAGCCACTGTCCCTGGCCGGCAACATCGCCCTGCTGCCTGCCTACGTGGTCTGGGGCATGGGCTCCGCCGTGGGCGGATTGATCGGCGAAGGTGGATGGATCGGCCTCCCCCTTCTTGCGCTCGGCATGGCAGCGGTGGCACTGGGCTGGCGGAGACGCCGGCCAGATGCGTTCGCGATCGCGATCGCAACCGCCCTGGTTGCCTTCTATGCCGTCACCGGGCTCAACCGCGCACAGCTCGGCTTCCAGCAGTCGGGCGCGGGCCGCTATGTGTACGAGGGGGCGGTGCTCTGGCTCCTGCTGCTGGCCGACGCCGCACGCGAGCTGCCCTGGCGCGGCACCTGGCGGCCCGCGCTCATCGCCTGCGTCTTCCTCGCCTGCTTCAACAGCGGCGTGCTCCTGTACGCCTATTCGGCGGCCAAAACGGTTCAGATGCAGCGGGAGACGGCCGACCTCCAGGCCCTGGCCGCAGCCAGAACCAACCCATGCCTCGATCCCAGTGCCTCGGCCGATCCGCTGGTGATGCCCCAGGTGACCAGCCCAGTGGACTACTACCGCGCGGTGGACCGCTACGGGGACCCGGTGGCCGGCAGCCTGCGGCTGGGGGGCACCGACCTCGATCGAGCCCTGGCCAACCTGCTGACGCCCGGGTGCGCGTGAGCAGGGTGGCTGCATAGCGGCGACTTCTACACTTGATTCACATGGCAGCCGGCGACTTCGACGTTGTGATCCTGGGAGGGGGGATGGGCGGTTATCCAGCCGCGATCCGAGCTTCCCAGCTTGGGCTCAAGGTCGCCCTGGTGGAGGCGGACAAGCTCGGCGGCACCTGCCTCCACATCGGCTGCATCCCCACCAAGGCCCTCCTGGAGTCGTCTGAGCTCTACCACCGCGTCTCGGCTCGAGGGGCTGAGTTCGGGGTCAACGCCGACAAGGTCACCTTCGATTACCCGCGTATCGCCACGAGGCGGGACGCCGTGGTGAACCAGCTCTACAAGGGCGTTCAGTTCCTCATGAAGAAGAACAAGATCGAGGTGATCGCCGGGAGCGGGCGGCTTCGCGACAAGAACACCGTTGCGGTCGGGAACATGGCGGTCAAGGCGCCGCATGTCATCGTCGCGTCCGGGTCCGTCGTGAAGCCGCTGCCGGGGATCGAGTTCGACGGCGAATACATCATCTCGTCTGACCACGCCACCCTCGCCACGAAGGTGCCGGAGTCGATCTGCATCATCGGAGCGGGCGCGGTCGGTGTCGAGTTCGCGACCCTCTACAACCAGCTCGGCGTCAAGGTCACGCTGCTCGAGGCCCTCGATCGCCTCGTCCCGCTCGAAGACGAAGAGGTCTCCAAGGAGATGCTCAGCGCCTTCAAGAAGGCAGGCATCGACTGCCGGGTCGGCGTTCGCGTCAAGGGCGCGAAGAAAGCCCGCGATGGGGTCAGCGTCGATACCGAGCAAGGCGAGGTGTGGGCTCGCCAGCTGATGGTCGCGGTGGGTCGAGCGCCGCGCTCGAAGGACATCGGCCTCGAGCAGGTCGGCGTGACGACCCATCCGAACGGCTTCATCAAGGTCGACGAATGGATGCGTACGTCGGTCGATTCGATCCACGCCATCGGCGATGTGGTCGGCGGCTTCCTGCTTGCGCACGCGGCGTCTCATGAAGGCATCACCGCATCCGAGGACATCGCGGGCCAGCAGCTGGCGCCGATGGACCAGGACCTGGTCACGCGCTGCACCTACTCACATCCCCAGATCGCATCGGTCGGATTGACGGAGAAGCAGGCCCGGGACAAGGGCCTCGAGGTCAAGATCGGCAAGTTTCCATTCACAGCCCTCGGCCGCGCGATCATCCACGGCGAGACCGGCGGCTTCGCGAAGATGGTCGCGGACGCCAAGACGGGTAGGCTGCTCGGCGCGCACGTCGTGGGCCCGAACGCCACCGAGCTCATCGCCGAGCCCGCCCTCACTCAGCTCTTCCAGGGCGACGCGTGGGAGCTTGGCCGCAACATCCATCCGCACCCGACGCTGAGCGAGGCGGTGATGGAGGCGGCGATGGCTGTCGACGGGCACGCCATCCACATCTAGGTGGCAACTACCAAACCGCGAGAGCAGGCCAAGCAGGAAGAGCCCGAGTTCAAGCCCGAGTGGCGCTTCCAGCAGCCGGTGGCGTGGCGCGACACCGACCTCGATGAGAAGACGCTCAAGGAGTGGTTCTACTTCATGCTGCTCGGGCGGCAGATCGACTACCGCTTCCAGGTCCTGAACAGGCAGGGCCGGGCGCCGTTCATCATCTCGTGCGCCGGACACGAAGCTGCGCAGATAGGCGTGAGCTGGCCGCTGAAGCCGAAGTACGACTGGGTCTCGCCCTACTACCGCGACGTCGTGCTCTGTATGCGCATGGGTGTGACGCCGCTCGACCTCATGCTCTCGGTGCTCGCGAAGCCGGCCGACCCCGCGTCGGGTGGCAAGCAGACGCCGGGCCACTTCTCGGACACGCGCCTCAACATCATTTCGGGGGGCTCGCCGGTGGCGACGCAGATGGTCCACGGCGCGGGCGTCGCGTATGCGCTGAAGATGGACGGCACCGACAAGGTCGTAATGACGAACTACGGCGAGGGCGCCGGCTCCGAAGGCGACACCCACGAGGCCTTCAACTTCGCCGCCATCTACAGGCTGCCGGAGATCTTCGTTTGCGAGAACAACGGCTTCGCCATCTCGACTCCGTTCAACAAGGAGTACGCGATCGAGCACGTGGCCCAACGTGCGGCGGGGTACGGATTCCCGGGTGTGACTGTCGATGGTCGCGACCCTGTCACCTGCTACGTGGTCGCGTCCGAGGCTGTTGCGCGGGCACGCGCCGGCCAGGGCCCGACGCTGATCGAATGCCTGGTCGACCGCCTCGGGGCACATTCATCTGAGGACGATCAGCGCCGCTACCGCACGCAGGAAGAGATTGACCAGCTTGCGCTGAACGATGGCCTCGAGCGATTCAAGAAACGCCTGCTCGAAGAGGGCGTTCTCGGCGCCAAGGATGTCGAGACCTTTGAAGAGAGGGTGAAGGACGAGGTCACCGAGGCAACGCGGCTCGGCATGGAGTCCCCGGACGCGCCGGCCGAGAACGCAGTGACCAACGTCTACGGACTGGACGTACCCAAGGCGATCGACCCGGCCGCCGGGGTCGAGACCGAGGAGATGAACATGGTCGGGGCGCTGCGCTCATGCCTTACCGAGGAGATGGAACGCGACGAGCGCGTGATGGTGCTCGGAGAGGACGTGGGCCAGAAAGGCGGCGTGTTCCTGGTCACTGACGGCCTGCGCAAGCGGTTTGGCGAGGGTCGCGTGGTCGACTCGCCACTTGCCGAGTCCTCGATCGCCGGTCTCGGGCTCGGTCTCGCGCTGGCAGGCAAGCGGCCGGTGGCGGAGATGCAGTTCGCCGACTTCGCACACATGGCGTTCAACCAGATCACCAACGAGATCGCCAAGTTCCGCTACCGCAGCGACGGCGACTGGTCGGTGCCGATGGTCATCCGAGCTCCGTTCGGAGGCCACGCGCACGGCGCGCTTTATCACTCTCAGTCGATCGAGGCGCGCTTCGCAACGCCGGGGCTCAAGATCGTCATCCCATCGAGCCCTTACGAGGCGAAGGGACTGCTGCTTGCCTCGATCCGAGACCCTGACCCTGTGTTGTTTTTCGAGCACAAGCGGCTGTACCGGATGTTCAAGGAGCCCGTTCCCAAAGGCGAATACCTGATCCCGCTGCAGGTGGCCCGCACCGCTCGCGAAGGCGGCGACGTCTCGGTCTTCTGCTACGGGCTCATGGTCCGGTACGCGCTCGAGGCGGCCAAAGTGCTTGAAGGCGAGGGCGTTGACGTCGAGGTCGTCGACCTGCGGACCGTCTACCCGCTGGACCGCGAGGCGATCATCGCGTCGGCGCGCAAGACGGGTAAGAGCCTGGTGCTCTACGAGGACAACTTCAGCGTCTCGGTCGGCTCGGAGGTGGCAGCGATCATTGCGGACGAGGCCTGGCGGTGGCTCGACGCGCCGGTAAAGCGACTCGGCGGCCTCGACGTGCCGGCGATTCCGTACGCGCCGGCTATGGAAGAGGCGTTCATGCCGAACCCCGAGAAGATCGCGAAGGCTCTGCGGGAGCTGGCTGCGTTCTAGCCATGGCTGGAAAGACGACCCGCGTGGTCATGCCGCAGCTGGGGGAGTCGGTTCACGAAGGGACCATCTCGCGCTGGCTGGTGAAGCCCGGCGACAAGGTGGTCGAGTTCGAGCCCATGCTCGAGGTCGACACGGACAAGGTAAGCGCGGAGGTGCCGTCGCCGGTAAGCGGGGTGTTGAAGGAGATCCTGGCCAAGGAGGGGCAGACAGTGCAGGCCGGCGCCGAGATCGCCGTGGTCGAGGTCGGTGCGGACGGCGCAGGGACCGCCACGCCAGAGGCACCCGCCCCGGCTCAGAAGGTCCCCGCCCCGACGCCGGCGCCGGAGGCACACGCCGAGCCGGCACCTACGGCAGTCCCCCAGCAAGCGCCGGCGCCGGCTCCCGCAGCTCCACAGGCGAGCGCCCCGGCACCAGTCATGGAAAGCGGCGAGCATCGCTATTCACCGGCGGTCCAGATGCAGGCAACCGAGCTGGGCGTCGACCTTTCCAACGTCCGCGGCACCGGCATCGGCGGCCGGGTGACGAAGAAGGACGTCGAGCAGTTCGCCGCTGCGGCCAAGGCCGCGCCTCCTCCTAGCCCAGCTCCCGCCGCCGCGGCGCCAAGCGAAGGCGACCAGGTCGTTCAGCTGACCCGTGTCCGGCGACTGATCGCCGAGAACATGGTCCGCTCGAAAACGACCATCCCGCACGCGTGGCAGACGCAGGAAGCGGACATGTCAGGCGTGGTCGCCAACCGCAACGCGAACAAAGCCGCCTTCCAGAAGCAGGAAGGCTTCTCGCTCACCTACCTGCCTTACGTAATGGCGGCCACCGTCTCAGCGCTGCGCGAGAACCCCGAGGTCAACTCGACCTTCAACGAAACCGAGCTGATCATCCATCGCGACATCAACCTCGGAGTCTCGGTCGGGCTCGAGGACACGCTCGTGGTCCCGGTGATCAGGCGCGCCGATGGTCTTTCCATCGCGGGGCTCGCCCGCGCCGTCAACGACCTCGCCAACCGCGCGCGCAACAAGCAGTTGAAGGCTGACGACCTGAGCGGCGGCACGTTCACCGTCAACAACTCCGGGACGTTCGGCACGCTGTTCAGCTACTCGGTCATCAACCCGGGGCAGGCCGGCATCCTCACCATGGAGGCCATCGTCGAGCGGCCGATGGCCGTGAACGGGCTGATCGGGATCAAGCCGATGATGTATCTCTGCTTCTCGTTCGACCACCGGGTGCTCGACGGGTTGAAGGCGGCCCGATTCTTGACCTCGTGCCGCAAGTGGCTCGAATCAGTAACGGTGGACTTGCCGGTTTACTAGGGGCGCTTCAGTCACGCTCGATCGCGAGGATGCTGATGAAGAAGCTGGCGAAGATCGTCTGAGTCCCGAGCGCGAGCAGAACCACAGCAGGAATCACCTCGCGCATCGTCGTGGACGGGTTCAGGTTTCCGAATCCAACCGACTGCCAGCTGACCACGGCCACCACCAGCGCCACGAGGCCACCCAGCGCCATCAGCGCCCCAACAAGTAGCCCCACCTCCAGCGTGATGTAACGAAGCAGCGCCTGCAGCATCGGGTGCGGCGGGTGGAAACCCTCGCGGATCGCGAACATCTTGGTGAAGACGGCGAACAGGACCAGCTGGTACCCGAGCAAGGCGAGGAAGCCGGCGACCAGCAACGTGTGGATGTCGAGCCGCACGCCGCCGATGCGCAGCGGGCCCGCGACTAGAAGCGCGGACAGGATGAGGCCGCCTCCGAGGAGCGCCAGCCCGGGATAGAGGAACAGCCAGCGCGGGCTGAACAGCAGCATGAAGCGCAGGTGACGCCAGCCGTCGCGCCAGGTGCGCAGGTGAGGCGGCCGCGAGCGCCCATCCGGATGGAGCACGACCGGCGCCTCGGTGATTCGCATTCCCTTCAGCGAAGCCTTGATCACCATCTCGCTCGCGAACTCCATGCCGGTCGCGCGCAGCCGCATGCGCTGGTATGCGTCCTTGGTGAAGGCGCGAAGGCCGCAGTGGGTATCGCCGACCGGCGCGTGGAAGAAGACCCTGCTGATGCCGGTGAGGACTGGGTTGCCGAACCACCTGTGTGACCACGGCATCGCGCCCGGCTCGATTCCGCCCAGGAAGCGATTACCGACCACCAGGTCGTAGCCCTCACGCAGCTTGTCGATCAGTGGACCGATGGCCGCGAAGTCGTAGCTGGCGTCGGCGTCACCCATGACTACGTACCGGCCCTGTGCAGCGTCGATGCCGCCGATGAGAGCGCTGCCATAACCCTTGCGCTGAACGTCCACCACCCTCGCGCCGAGCTCGCGCGCGATCAGTTGGGAGCCGTCGATGCTGCCGTTGTCGGCGACGATGATCTCGGCGGAGTATCCGCCCTTTTCGATCGCTTCGCGCGCCTTCGCGATGCAGATGGCCAGCGTCTCGACCTCGTTGAGGCAGGGCATGACGATCGACACCTCGACCGCCGCCCGCGCGTCATCGCGTCGTCTGGCAGGACGCTGCGCGACCTTCATTGCGCTAGAGGGTAACGGTGGCGCCCGCAGCCAGCTTGCTGTTTGGGCTGAAAAACAAGTGATGCAATGTGGAGCCTAAGGCCGGATTTGTTCCGGCCGTCACCAGGCGCGCCACCTGCCAGACACCACCCAGCGTGGCCGAGGAGAGGGGTTGGCCCACGGAGGGGACAGCTGTCCCCGCCGCGCTAAAAAGAAGTGACCCCGACGGATCGCCTCTCGAGAGCTGGTACCGGTCTTGCGACCTGTTCCTGCCCTCTCGAACGTTTCCCTCGGGGCCGTTGCCAACACTAGGGCGGCCTGGAGATCCACGCAAGCCCGAAAGTCAGTTCGCCGCCAAGCCACCATCCGTAGCCTGGCCTCCCCACCAGTGGGGAGGTTGTCGCTGCCCGCAGGGCACTGCCGGGTGGGGATGCCGGCGCTACACGTAGTCGATCATTCGACCGCCGTCGACGACGATGTCCTGCCCGGTGACGAGGTCGTTCTCGACAAGCGCCATCACCGCCTGCGCCACGTGATCCGGCGTCGCGACAGCTTTCAGCGGCGTGCGCTCGGCAGTCGTCGATTCCAGCGCCGCGGCGGCGTCTTCGCCAAACCGCTTTCGAAACCAAGGGCTCGACACCAGCCCCGGCGACACCGAGTTGACGCGGACATCCGGAGCCAGCGCAAGCGCGAGCGCGCGCGTCAGCTGCAGGACCCCCGCCTTCGACACGCCATAAGCGATCGACGACCCAGCGGCGCGATGGCCGGCGACGGAGGCCACGCTCACGATCACTCCTCTGGATTCGCGCAGGTGAGGCGCCGCCGCGCGACAGCAGAAGAACGTGCCCTTCAGGTTCACGCTCAGGATCTCGTTCCAGACCTCGTCGGTGAGAGCGTCCAGGTTTGCATGCGGGATGAAGTGCGTCGTGCCGGCGTTGTTGATGAGTATGTCGAGACGGCCGAACCGGCTCACGGTGTCGTCGATCATCGAGATGACCTGCGGCTCGGAGGCGACGTCGGCCCGATGCGCAACCGCCTTGGCGCCCAGGGATTCGATGTCGCGCACGGTCGCATTCGCTTCTTCCTCGGAGCGCGAGTAGTTCACCACCACCGCCGCCGCACCGGCGCGGGCCAGCCGCAAGCAGACGGCTCGGCCAATTCCCGTGCCCCCGCCGGTGACGATTGCGACTCGGTCCTTGAGCTCCATGCCGGAGTAGTGTTTCAAAAAATGCCACTGAGCCTCGCCGACTCCAACAAAGTCGTGGCCCGCGCTCACGCCAAGGCGGCGGAGCTCGGCATTCGAGTCACAGTCGCAATCGTTGACGAGGGCGGCCTGCTTATCACCCTCGCGCGCATGGACGGCGCGCCGCCGCTCGGACCGCAGATCGCGGAGGCCAAGGCCGTCGGGGCGGCGATGCTCCACCGCGACGGCGCCAGCCTCGCGGACCTGGCCAAGGATCGCCCCGGGTTTTTCAGCGTGGCCGACCGGCTCGTTCGCGTGCCGATGGTGCCGGGGCTGGGCTCCGTGCTGATCAAGCGCGACGGAAAGGTGCTGGGCGCGGTCGGCGTCAGCGGTGGCCGGCCCGAGCAAGACCTCGAGTGCGCGCAGGGCGGCCTCGAGTCACTCGAGCTTCAGGACGCGTAGCGGCTCGTAGACAGCGCCGGTCCGGCCGAGCCTGCTCTGGTACAGCACGAGCTCATCGGCGCGCCAAAGATCCGAGCGCGGGGGCCGAGGCAGAGCGGGCAGGACCGCCCCTTCCCGGGCCCGCGATCGGGCGAGCGTCAGGTGGGCCTGGAACGGCCGCTTCTCGCTCGGGAAGCCTGCGGCTGCGCACGCTTCGTCCACCTGCCGGGCGAGCGCAGCCACTGCTTCTGAGCCGGAGGCCAACGCTTGCCAGACCACCTTCACAAAACGCCCGCGCCTGAAGGTGCCCAGTTCGCCGAGCGCGACGTCGAAAGCCTGCAGCGATGTGGCGCTGAAGCGATCGGCGATGCCTTCGACCACGGCGAGATCGGCCTGGCCGATGAAACGGATCGTCAGGTGTAGGTTGGCACTCGGAGTCCAGCGGAAGCCGGGTGCCGCATCTGCGCACCTCGCGAGGAAGTCCGCGAGTGCCGCCCGCTGCGCCTCGGGCAGGGGCAGCCCGAAAAATGCCCGCACACGCGTGGCTACTTCTTTTGGGTGGGAGGCTTCTTCCAATGGGCCGGCACCCAGGTACTGGGTGCTGTCGGACGCCAGCCGAAGCGCGTGCTGACCGAATCGATGCCTTCGGCGAGGTTGTTGACCTGGATCATGTTGATCTCGTCGGGCGTCACCACCGGGTCCTTGAAAAGCGTCTCCATGACCGCCGCACCAGGAACCAGCAAGCCCGCCGGCAGCTTGAGCTTCGGCTTGCGAATCCCCCAGCCCTGGATGAACCAGTCGAAGAGCTTCTCGTACGTCAGGACCTCCGGGCCGCCCAGCTCGATGATCTTCCCGAGCAGCTCCGGCTTGCTGATCGCCTCGACGACGCACCGTGCCGCGTCCTCACGAAGGATCGGCTGCATCTGCGTCTGGCCGTCTCCGGGGATGATGAGGAAGGGGCCGAAATTGGCGGCCCGCTGGAAGTCGTTGAGGATCCCGCCATCCTCGGCGAGCACGAACGAAAAGCGGAGGATCGTGCCGGCCACGCCGGTCTTGGCCAGCTCCTGTTCGCCCATCCATCGGGACGTGAAGTACTTGAAGTGGGGGTCGAGACGCGCGCCGATCGCGCTGACGAGGACTACCGACCTCGCGCCGGCGGCCTTGGCCGCTTCGGCCATGATCCTCGGGCCGTCGACGTTGACCTCGAGGAACGATTGCGGGCGGTTCCGCCTGACCGCGACGAGGCTGATGATGTGCTCGGTTCCCTGGGCGGCCTGGGCCATGGCCGCGGGGTTCAAGGCGTCCCCAACCATGAGCTGGGCACCCCTGGCCTTGAAGGCCGCCGCCTTCATGGGGTCACGCACGAGCACCCGGATCTGGTGTCCGGCGTCGATCAGCTTGTGGGCGACGGCTCGGCCGAAGAAGCCGGTCGAGCCAAGCAGTAGGACCCTTGCCACGGGTAGAGATCCTAGTGCTCCGAGCAACGGAGGGCATACTTCAAGCCGGTGAGCGGGCAGGAGGCCGGCGGAATCGGGCTGGGGCTGTTCGCCGTGATCCTTGGCGCCGGCGGGATCGTAGCCGCGATTCGCAGGCGCCGGCGGCGCGCCGAGTTCGCGCCCACCTACGGTGCCACCGGCGGGGTCGTCTACACGATCGCGCAGGCCGGCTGCTCGGCGGTGCTCCTACTGGGGGGCCTAGGCCTCATAGCCATCGCCCTCCTGCTGCGGCGATAGAAAGGTTTACCTGTCACCCTCCCCACGTTTGGGGAGGGAAGGGTGGGGGTGCCCAAGCAAGGAGGGCCCCGCTTAGATGATGTTTCTTTCCTTCACGAGCGAGCCGCGCGCGAAGCGCTCGAACGCGAATGACGAGATGTCGATCTCGGAGGCTTGATCGAGCAGCTGCTGCGCGAGGAACAGCGCCGCCGCCGGCGCCTGCATGAACCCGTGGCCGCTGAAGCCGGCCGCGCACCAGAACCCTTCCAGCTCCCGAATCGGACCCAGGATGGCCTGGTGGTCGGGCGTGACCTCGTACAGGCCTGCCCAGGCGGTCTTCACGCCTGCGGCGGACAACGCAGGGGCCCGGCGCGCCGCCTGCGCGAACATCTTCTCGAGGAACTCCCAGTTCACGTCGGTGACGAACCCCGGCGGCTCCTCGCGGTCGCTCATGCCGATCAGGACGCCATCGCCCTCGGGATGGAAGTACAGCGAGGTCTGGAAGTCGACGGTCATGGGGTTGTTGCGGGGCACGGCGGGGAAAGTGCCCGTGACGGCGATGTGACGCCGGTACGGAAGGATCGGAATCTCGAGGCCGGCCATTCGGCCGATGGACGCCGACCAGGCGCCCGCGCAGCTGAACACGAGCCGCGTCGCGATGTCGCCTTCGGTTGTGCGCACGCCCTGGACACGCCCTGAGGCGACATCGATCCCGGTGACCGCCACGCCTTCCTTAAGCCGGGCTCCGTGGCGCCGCGCGGCTGCCGCATAGCCCGAGGTGACGTCAGCGGGGCTTGCAATGCCATCGCTGGGACAGAACGTGCAGCCCAGCACATCCTCGACGTTGAGGATCGGCACCATCCGGGCGGCTTCGGAGGCGTCGACCCAGCGCGCCTCGGTCAGGCCGACACGGTGCCACATCTCCATGTTGTGGCGAAAGTCCTCCACCTGCTGCGGCTGGGTGAGGATGAACAGGTAGCCGATCTGCCGGAAGTCGGCCGGATGTCCGGTCTCCTCTTCGAAATGCTCGAGCATCACCATCGATCTCTGCTGCAGGCGTACGTTGCCCTCCGACGAAAACTGCTGGCGCACGCCGCCGGCGCATTTGCCGGTCGACTGCGAGCCCAACGTCTCGCGCTCGAGCAGGAGCACATCGACGTTTCGCTTGCTCAGCTGGTAGGCAAGCGCGCAGCCCATGATGCCGCCGCCGACGATGACTACGTCAGCGCTTTCCATGCCAGAAGAGACCCCAGAACTCGAAGATGACCTTGAGGGCGGCAAGCGTCGTGATCTCACCGTGGTCGAACGGGGGCGACACCTCCACCATGTCGAGGCCGACGAGCTTCGAGCCGGCAGTGGCGATGCGCAGAAAATCAAGCGCCTGCCGCGTCGACAACCCGCCGCCTGAAGGGATCTCGGTCCCGGGCGCGAAGGCCGGGTCGAGGGCGTCGATGTCGAAAGAGACGTGCAGGCTCTTGCCCTCGAGCGCATCGGCGACCATGCGCGCCGACCCGCTGTCCCCGGCCAGCTCTGAGGCGGAAACGAGCAGCATGCCCCGCGCGCGGATGAACTCGAGCTCTTCGGGGTCATAGTCGCGCCCGCCCGCGATCACCACGCGAGCTGGACCGATGCTGGAGACCTCGAGCGCCCTGCGCATCGCGCAGCCGCACGTCCACTTGCCGCCTCGCGAGAAATCACAGAGGTCCGGATGTGCATCCACCCAAAGGACTGCCAGGTCTGGGTGGCGCCGAGCCTGGGCGGCCAGCGTCGCGATGGCGGTGCAGTGGTCGCCGCCCAGCACGGTCAGGAGCGCTGACTGTGGGAGCGCTGCAAGGCTGTCGGCCACCTTCGACCATCCCGATTCGATCTCCGCGCCGGCGTCCAGGTCCCCCAGGTCGTGCACCTTGAGCCCGTCGAGGGGCCTGGCGTCCTCCGTCACCGGTGGCATCACGGCCGAGAGGTCGCGAATGCGCATCGGCGCCAGCGCGGCGCCCTTCCGGTACACGGCGGAGCCGTCATACGGGATCCCGGCGAGGACGATGTCGGCGCCGCTCAGCGGGTTCCCCGCGAGGCCGCCCCAAGGCCGGAGGCCGGCGAGATTCATTTCCGTCATTTCTTGCGTATCTCCGGCACTTTCAGAATGAGCAGGCCGCCCAACAGCAGCCAGATGAAGAACACCGTGAAGATGACCGGGTACCCGCCCGGCAGGCCGAGCAGGTGGGGACCGTTGTTGAACTCGAGCAGGAAACCGCCGACGAATCGCGCGACCACGCCCGAACCCGCGGTGGCGATGTTGCTGAAGCCCATGAAGAGGCCGGCTTCATTCGCCGGAATGATGTCCTGGATGAAGGCCCAGTCGACTGAGAAAAAGAGGCCATAGCCGATCCCGATCAATACGCCGACCAATGTTGCTTGCGCCGCCAGCCGCGGCACGTGGAGGAAGTGGGCCAGCGGATGCAGGACGGAGCCCGGAACCAGCTCGTAGTGGCTGAAAACGAGCAGCAGCACGCCGGCTGCGCCAAGCAGGCCGCCGACGAGGATGAGAGGTCGCCGGCCGAGGCGGTCGGAGCTCTTCGCAGCGGGCAGGGCAATGAAGAGGGCGGACACGATGACCAGCCCCTGGAGCGTATAGGCGGCCCTTACCGCTGCATCGACATGGCCGTGATAGAAGACGTCGCTGAAGTAATAGAGGATGAAGCTCTGCAGGCCGACAAGGCCCATGAGGATCAGCATGCGCGAGGCCATCAGCCACAGAAAGTTCGGGTACCGCAGCGGGCGAGAGAAGGTGGTGGCGACGACCTGCCACGCGTTCTTGAACGGCGCGCTGGTGGACTCGGCGCGGTCGGGGATGAGCAGGACGGTCGGCAGCATCGTGGCCACGAGCAGAAGACAGATGCTGAGGATGGCGGTGGTGCGGCCGGAGTGAGACAGGATGTAGCCCGCGCCCACCGTGCCGGCCAGAAGGCCGATGACGTTGGAGAGGCCGTAGTATCCGGAGGCCGTCCCACGCTGGTCTTCCGGCACGACGTCCGGCAGCAGCCCTTGATACGGGCCCTGGGCGGTGTTCGAGGCAGTCTGCAGAAGGAAGTAGAAGATCAGCACCAGCCAGTAGGTGCCGGACAGCGCGATCCCGATCAGGAAGATGACGTCGCCGACGGTCCCGGCGAAGATGAAGGGCCGGCGGCGCCCGAAGCGCGTGTGGGTCCGGTCCGAGTAAGCGCCCGCGAGCGGCTGCCAGAAGACGGCCATGAGCGACCCCACTCCCTCGAGCACGCCCAGAGCGACGCCCTTGTGCGTGTTGCCGACCAGGTGCGCCACGAGGTCCGGCAGGATGAGGCCGCCGAGGCTCGTCCACAGGTAGCCGATCGCCACCCAGTACACGGAAAGAAGGGCGAAGTCGAGATGATTCAGTCGGGACGCCGACCGTCGGACAGCCACCGCCATCAATCTGGTTCGTAAGGGGGAAGCGACTTCTTGACGGGTCGATCCTCGCGGTAGCCGAGCGCGTACTCGCCCTGTAGGACCGTATGGATCTCGCGCGTGCCCTCGTAGATGATCGGGGCGCGGGCATTGCGTAAGAAGCGCTCGACGGGATACTCGGCCGAGTATCCATAGGCCCCATGCACCTCGATGGCGTCGTGGGCGGCGTTGAATGCGGCGTCGGTGGCGTACTGCTTGGCCATCGACACGTCACGCGTGTGCCGCAGGCCCTTGTTCTTCATCCACCCCACCTTGAAGTAGAGGAGCCGGCAGATCTCATAGTCGCGCGCCATGCGCGCGATCATCTGCTGCACGAGCTGGTACCGGCCGATCTCCTGGCCGAAGGTCTTGCGTTCACGTGCGTACTTGACGGAGGCGTCGAGGCATGCGCGAACCGTGCCCGTCGCCCCCGCCGCGACCGTGAACCTCCCGTTGTCGAGGCAGCTCATGGCGATCTTGAATCCGTCGCCCTCATCGCCGATGCGATCGCTATCGTGCACCTCGAGGTCCGCCATGAAGATCGAGCCAACGTCGCCAGCCCGAATGCCGAGCCGATCCTTGATGGGCTCGGTTCGCAGAGCCTTGCCGGATGCGGCGCGGTCCACCATGAAGGCGGTGACGCCGCGGGACCCGGCCTTCGGGTCTGTCTTGGCGAACAGGAGGAAGTAGTCGGCGGTGTCGGCGTCGGAGACCCAGACCTTCTGCCCGTTGAGGACGTACGAATCGCCCGAGCGGCGTGCGGTCGACTGCATCGAGGCCACGTCAGAGCCCGCGTTCGGCTCGGTGAGCCCGTAGCAGGCGAGCTTCTGGCCCGAAGCCATGGGCACGAGCCACCGCTGCTTCTGGTCTTCGTCGGCCCACGTGTAGAGACCCATGCCCACGAGACCGACGTGTACCGAGAGCACCGTCCGGTAGGTGGTGTCGACGTACTCGAGCTCTTCGCACACGAGGCCGAGAGACAGGTAGTCGAGGCCGTGGCCGCCGTACCGCTGGGGAAAGCACACACCGGGCAGCCCGATCGAGGCGAGCTTGGCAAAGATCTCGGGATCGTGATGGCCCTCGCGGTCGTTGGCGGCAATCGTGGGCGCGAACTCCCGGGCGCAGAAATCGCGGACCGTGGCCACGATCTGTTCCTGGTCAGGTGTCAGCGCCAGGTCGACCATCCGACTTTACTTCTTGGGAGTCGGCGAGGGGCTGACCTTCGGCGTCGGCGTCGGGGACGGCGACACCTTGGGGAGCGGCTTGAGGTCGCTCGGCCCGATGTGGCCGATGACCGGAATGTGCGATCCGATCCCCAGGATGATCGGCACCGACCTCGAGCTGTGCAGCTGCGGCTGCAGGAAATCGACGTAGATCTGCTGCAGCTGGTGGATACCGCCGACCGAATCGATGCTCGCGCCCGAAGACTTGTTGGCGGCGTTCTTCAGCGCCTGTAGGTCCTGCTTGGAGACCATCGCCGAGGTGATCGGGTTGGACAGGATCCAGTTCTCGAGCTGATTGACCTGGGCGAGTGTCAGGGTTGCGCTCTTCAGAGTGGGCTCGAATGCGTTGTCCAGGGTGACGAGGGCGGAGACGGCGAGGTAGATGACGACCAGCGTCACGACGACATGGACGAAGATGCCGAGGAGCCCGTCGACGCCGCGAATCGCCTCCAGTCGATGGAACGCGCCGCCGATGGCGCCACCGACCGCGCCCAGGATCACCGCAAGGATGAGGGCCACGAACACGCTGATGACGGGGCTGAGGTGCAGAAGCTTCTGCATCTCGGTCGTGTACTGATCGTGGAATCGAAAGATCACGAGCAGCGTGCCGAAGAAAAATATCTCCGCCATGAGCGGTTGGATGACTCCGCGCTGATATCCGAGAAACAACGCGATGATCAAGACCAGCACGATGACGATGTCGATGATCATGCGGTCCTCGCCTTCGATGAGGCCAGCTCCCGCCGAGCCTCGACGACGAGGTATCCGGTGAACATCGCGGCGATGCCAACCGCCTCGCTGACCGGCTGAACGACGTACACGCCCTTCGACCGCGCGAGCGTGTGACCACCGGCAACGATGAACGCGCCCGCGGCGAGGATCACAAGGCCGAGCACCCGGTTGCGAGGTGCGCCGGCACGGAGCGACTTCCACGCCGACCACGCCGCACCGCCCACGAGCAGCAGCGAACCGACCGTGTTGATGACGGCTGGTAACACGCCCGGGACATCGATCGAGCCTGCCGGAGGCACCTGCGCTTTGAGCAGGGTCGAATTCGTGTGGGACATGAGGACGGCCACGACACATATCAACGAGATGACCACCATGACCATTACGGCCGCCCGCCCAACTCGGGGCGTCGCCAGTATCACAAGGGATCCGATGCCGAGCCAGCCCACGTTGAGCAGCCCGCCGAAGAGGTAGTAGCCCTTGTATGTCGCGTCCGACCACCCCGCGAGCACGCCGATGGTTTCGAACGCGGCGGCGGCCCCGAACATGGCCAGCGCCACCGCCCATATCGCCTGGTAAGACTTGCGCCGCGCGAGGTACTGCCGGCCGACGAACAAGGCAAAGGTCGCCCCGACCACGGCCGCGACCAGAGGGATCACGTACACCGCGGCCAATGATAGTGGGAGGGGCTCGTGCGTCCGCCCCGCTTGGGCGATCTCGCCCGGCTTCGGTTAGACTCGGGGCACTCTTGGCCCGAACGATCGCAGTCGCGATGCAGAAGGGTGGTGTGGGCAAGACCACCACCGCCGTCAACCTCGGCGCTGCACTCGCTGAGATCGGGCAGAGGGTGCTCCTGATCGATCTCGACGCCCAGGGCCACCTGACCCTCTACATGAAGCCTTCGGCCGAGCTCGAGAAGACGATCTACCACCTCCTGGTCGACCCCGACACGACGGTCACCGATGTCGTGCAGGAAGCGCCGCAGATGGGCGTGCACTACATCCCGGCAGACGTCGAGCTGGCGGGCGCAGATAACCAGCTCATCAACGAGATCGGGCGCGAGAGCATCCTGCGCGACAAGCTCGAGCCGGCGCAGAAGCGCTACGACTTCATCATCATCGACTGCCCGCCCTCACTCGACCTCATCGTCATCAACGCTCTGGTGGCGGCCGACGAGGTGCTGGTTCCGCTGCAGGCGGAGTTCCTGGCGCTGAAAGGAATGCAGGAGCTGTTGATCACGATGGAGCGCGTGAAGCGAAGGCTGAACCCGCGCCTCGAGCTCATCGGAATCCTGCCCACGCTCTATAAGTCGCGCGCGCTTCATTCGCAAGAGGTGTTGGCGGCGGTGAAGGAGAAGTACGGCGACAAGGTGTACGACTTCGGCGTCACGGATTCCATCCGCTTCGCCGAAACACCTCTGGCCGGCATGTCGATCCTTCAGTACGCGAAGGAATCGGATGGAGCGAAGGCGTATCGTGCTCTGGCAGCTCGGGTCATGGAGAATCACAGACAATGACGACGTTCAAGCGCGTTTCACTCGCCGGATCGGAAGAGCTGTTCCGGCCGACGCGGCCGCAGGTAGTAAGCGACACCGACGACGTGATACGCGAGGCCGTCGATCGTCACGAAAAGGTGAAGGAGATCGTCCTCCGCACGCTGCACTTCACCCCGGAGGAGATCGACCTCCTCCTCGAGGCGATCCAGACCGCCAAGTATCCCGACCGCGTGCGCGCCAAGCAGCCGCTGGACAAATTCGACGCGCTGGACGCCCTGCGTATCAAGGTCCAAGGCGAAACGGCCGACTAGCGTCCGCACCGGGCGTGGTGGCTAGGCCGGATTACTCCGGCCGTCCCCAGAAATCTCCTCGCCCACCCTGCGTTGCCAGGAGAACATTTCGATAATCCCTACCACGGGAAAGAGCGCAGGCGCGTCGGCGAAGCCGACCCGCCGATGAGGGAAAACCGACAGGTTTTTCCTCATCACTTTCCAAGGCGAGACGGCCGACTAGCTCAACGCCTTTTGGCCCGCTTGCGGATGTAGCCGTAGGTCCAGAAGAGGCACACCGCCAGCAGGAGGATCGCGAAGCCAACCACCGCCGCGCGCTGCATTTCAGGTAAATACTGATGTGTGGCAAAGCTCGGCATCGTCAAGGTCAGGCTCGATCGCGAGGTCAACGGCTACGTTCTGACGTGCGTGTCGACCAAAGAGGCGGTGGTCATCGACCCCGGCCTCCCGCCCGAGAAGATCGCCGAGCAGCTGAACGGGCTCACCGTCAAGTACATCGTCGCCACCCACGGCCACCCTGGCCACGTGGCGGGCAAGGATGCGATCAAGGAATTGACCGGCGGCCAGACGGCGATTCACACCGTCGACGCCAAGCAGTTCCTCAGGTCCGCGGACCGCTATCTGCTGGACGGCGACGAGCTCGAGTTCGGCGAGCTCAAGTTGTCCGTGATCCACACGCCAGGCCACACGCCCGGCAGCATCTGCCTGGTGGTCGCCAACCACGCGTTCGTGGGCGACACGATCCTGGCCGGCGGCATCGGCAAGCAGACACCGGAGACCGACATGCGCCGCCAGATGATGAGCATCGGCACCAAGCTCATGCGCCTGCCGCTCGCCACCGCGCTCTATCCCGGCCATGGTCCGGCGACCAGCCTCGAGCGCGAGCTCGCGCAAAACCCGATCTTCCGCGGGGCGCCGACACGGGCCTAGTTCACCTAAGACAAATGCCATGTGGAGCCTCAGGCCGGATTTAGTCCGGCCGTCCCAAGGCATGCCACCATCCGACGCCTCCCAGCGTTGCCGAGGAGAGGGTACCTCTGGGGCCCCCACGCGAAGCGTGGGAGGGGGCGCCTGTCCCCGCCGCGACTTTTAGCCCGGTACGCCTAGGGCGAGGGCGATGTGGGTCACCTTCGACTCCGACTCCACGGTGATGATGCCCGCGTCCTTCTGATTGCTCTTGCGGCTGACGATCGCCGAGAAGTTGCCGCTCGCCGAGCCGTTGTAAGTGAGCGTCCAGTCGCCTCCGGCGAGCTTGCTCGTGTAGAAGGTCCGCACCTGGTCCACGGTGTCCAGCGTCTCCCAGACGACGCCCCACGTCGTCTGCCCGTTGGCCAGCACCTGCTTGGCGGCAGTCACACGCGCTCCCGGGTACACGGGGAAGTCGGAGGGAAAGCCGTTGGGCATGTTGACGGCGGCATCCAGCGCGCCGAGGGGCGTTGGGCTGCCCGACTTGGCTGGAGTTGGTGAGGCGGTCGCCGTGGCGCCCGCCGGGTTCGCGCCGCCGCACGCCGCGGCCGCCACGAGAACCAATGCAAAGAGTGGCGCGGCGGCGCAGCGCGCCGGGAACTTCATCGAGGCCTCCGGGTGGATCTACCTAAAGCTCTGAGCCAAGTGTGACCTGGGCCGTAATGCCGGTCAACGCCTGAAAGGCCGGACGATCCTCCCTGATGGTCTCACTGCGCGCCGGCCCTCGCCCCCGACGAGCGCCCCGCGCAGATAGGTTGCCCGCACCGAAAACCCGAACTCCATTCCCTCCAGGGCGCCATGGCGTTGGCGCGAGCGCATGGCGTCCGGTCGGACGCGGGTCGGCCGGCTGGGATCGACGATGACGATGTCCGCATCGAAGCCGGGCGCGATTGTCCCCTTGCTCTCCTGGAGCCCAGCCAGCGCGGCCGGCGCTTCCGAGACCCAACGGGGCGCGCGCCATACGTCGCCCTGGCGCTTGGCGAGCTCGAGGCAGCTGACGTAGAGGGTCTGGACGCCCGGGCTGCCGGCCGGCGCCTCACCAAAGGGCGCCGCCTTCTCGTCATCGGTGTGCGGCGCGTGGTCCGTCGCCACCATTCCGATCACTCCCTTCGCCAGGCCTTCCAGCAACGCATCGCGATCGGCCGCCGTCCGAATCGGTGGATACACCTTCATCGCCGTGCCCAACCTTGCGAAGTCCTCATCACAGAGCCACAGGTACTGCGGACATGTCTCGAGCGTCAGCGGGGCGCCGGCACGGATCGCCTCCTGTGCTGCGGCCAGGCCGGCCGCGCTCGAGAGATGGGCGACGTGCAGTCGCACCCCAGAGGCCCCCGCAATCTCGGCGGCCGCGGCCACCGCCACCGCCTCGGCCTCGGCCGGCCGCGCGACGAGCAGATCTTCATAGGTTTCGAGCGGGCGTCGAAAAGCACCGAGGATCCCGGGGTCTTCGGCGTGGATGACCAGCGGAAGCCCCAGTCCGGCAATGAACGGCCCCAGGCGGGCCAGGGTCCCATAGTCGGGAGGCGCCTCGAGGTCGAGGTCGTCCAGGTCCGGGGAGTAGTGAATCTGCTTTCGAGTGAGGCTGAACGCATATCCCAGATAAGCCTTGAACCCGATCGCGCCTGCGGCCGCGAGGTCCTCGAGGTCCTCCGGCGTCGTGCCCGAACGAACCAGGCCCCAAAGACCCACGTCGACCCGCGCCCGCCTTCGGGCGAGCGCAGCTTTCGATTCGAGCACGCCGGCGGCATCCACCGCCGGGACCGTGTTGGGCATGTCGATGACAGTCGTCACGCCGCCCGCGGCCGCGGCGGCGGTCAGGGTCCCGAAGTCTTCCTTCTGCGGAAAGCCCGGGTCGCGGCTGTGCACGTGGACGTCGATCCCGCCGGGCAGCACGTACATCCCCCGAGCGTCAACCCTTCGCGCACCCGCGGGCGCCCTGGCGTCGCCGACGGCGGTGATGACACCGCCCGCGATGTGCACGTCCACCTCGCGCGGGCCTTCGGGCGTGTGCACGGTACCGCCCGCGATGACGAGCGACGTCCGCGAGCCGCGCTCAGTCAAGCTCGAGATCTGTGATGCGGAACAGCGGCGTGTAAGGAATGCCCGCGCCACGGATGTTGGCCTCGCCACCCTCTCCGCGGTCGAGGACGACCACCAGGTGGATGACTTCCGCGCCGGCGTCGCGCAGCACCTGCGCGGAGCGGAGCGAGTCGCCGCCCGTGGTGACGACGTCCTCGATCACCGTGATGCGGGCACGGGGTTCGAAGCGGCCTTCGATCTGTTTCGAGGTGCCGTAGCCCTTCGGCTCCTTGCGCACCAGCACCAGGGGGAGGCCAGTCTCCATGGAGACCGCTCCACCCAGCAGCACGGCTCCGAGCTCGGGCGCCGCGAGGCGCTGCGTCTCCGAGGGCACCAGCCGGGCGAGGCTCCGGCCGAGCCGCCGCAGCAGCGCGGGATCGGTTTCGAAGAGGAACTTGTCGAAGTACCGGTTGGAGCGTTTGCCCGAACGAAGAACGAAGTCGCCCTTGAGATAGGACGCGGCGACCAGGTCGCGCCCGAGCTCGCGCAGCTCGGATGCCGTGGTCTCCACGCTCTTAATCTAGCCGAAGGATGTCATCGCCCCTGGCGGTCGGTTTGCTTCGGGTCGTCCTGCACATACCTGACAGCGGTTCTCTCAAGAGCAAGCGCCAGGTGATCAGCGGCCTGCTTCGGCGCGTCCGCGCCGAGTTCCAGGTGGCGGCGGCAGAGGTGGGAGAACGCGACCGCTGGCAGCTGGCCGAGCTCGCCATCGCCTGCGTCAGCGCCGACGGCCGGCACGCCGACGAAGTCCTGGCTGCTGCGCTCTCGTACATCGAATCGCATTGCGACGGCGCGCGCATCACCGACGTGTCGACGGAGCTGGTGCGGCTGTGAAGACCGTCGAAACCCTCGCCGAAGATTTCGAGGCCACGCTCCCCTTCAGGCTCGACCCGTTCCAGCGCGAGGCGATCGAGAAGCTGGACGCCGGCACCGGCGGCGTGCTCGTCAGCGCGCCGACGTCAAGCGGCAAGACGGTGGTGGCCGAGTACGCGATCTTTCGTGCCCTGCGCGATGGCACCAAGGTCATCTACACGACGCCGCTCAAGGCGCTCAGCAACCAGAAGTACCACGACTTCGTGCGCGAGTACGGCGAACGAACGGTCGGGCTGGTCACCGGTGAGAACACCATCAACGACGACGCGCCGGTGGTCGTGATGACGACAGAGATCCTGCGCAACCTGATCTACGAAGACCCCAAGCGCCTCGACCTCGTGAGTTACGTGGTCCTCGACGAGGTCCATTACATCGACGATTTCCCACGAGGGTCCGTCTGGGAGGAGATCGTCATCCAGGCGCCGCGGACGATCAAGTTGGTCGGCCTCTCGGCGACGATCGGCAACTATCGCGAGATCGCGGAGTGGATGGCCGAGAACCGCGGCGGCATGGAGACCGTCTTCCACAACGTCCGGCCGGTCGAGCTGAAGATGTGGCTTGCGATCGAGAACCGGTTCAATCCCCTCTTCAAAGAAGACGGCGGCATCGACCAGCGCACGTGGACCAGGGCCGCGGAAGAGGAGGAGGCTTCCTATCGCGTCGGGCGATTCACGAGGCTGCCCTCGAACGATCTCCTGAAGGTCATCGAGGAGCTGCGCCGTCTCGACATCCTGCCGTCGATCTATTTCATCTTTTCGAGGCGCGGCTGCCGCGAAGCGCTGCAGCGGTGCTCCTACCACGAGCTCGACCTCACGACCGCCGCCGAGAAGGAGGCGATCGATCGCGTCGCGGCCGAAAGGCTTCAGGGGCTCAAAGATCGCGATGAGGAATCACTGTTCCGCCGCATGGTCGATTCGAGGCTGCTGCGCCGTGGCCTCGCCGAGCATCACGCGGGCTTGCTCCCGTACCACAAGGAGATGGTCGAGGAGCTCTTCCAGCGCGGGTTGATCAAGGTCGTCTTCGCGACCGAGACACTTTCGCTCGGCATCAACATGCCGGCGCGCGGCGTGGTCGTGTCGTCGTTCACGAAGTTCGACGGCGTCAGCTTTTCCAACCTCACCACGGGCGAGCTCACCCAGCTCATGGGCCGGGCGGGGCGGCGAGGTATTGACGTGATCGGCCACGGCGTGATCCTCAAGGAGTCCGACGTCGAGATCGGCACCATCTACGAGGTGGCGATGGGCCCGACGCTCGTCGTCGAGTCGAAGTTCCTGCCCAGCTACAACATGGCTCTCAACCTGCTCAGGGTCTACACGCCGGAAGAGGCCGAGGCCCTCATGGAGCGCTCGTTCGGTCAGTTTCAGAAGCGGCTTGCCGCCGACCGGACGCAAGGGCGGCTCCAGAACGTCCGCTCTCGGCTGGAGGACATCCGCCGCATGTGGGACGACTCCGAGGTCTCCATCCAGGAGGTCGCCCAGTACTACAAGCTCGAGGACCGCCGGCGAGCGATCCGTATCGAGCTCAAGCGGCTGCGTCGCGATGCGGGCGCAGAGCGGCGCTCGCGGCGCGGACGCCACACGAGGGCTCAGGGCCACTCCAACAAGCTCGTGCAGAAGCTCGAGATCGAAGCGAAGGGGCTCCTGGAGCGACAGCGCAAGCTCAAGGTCGTGCGCTCGCCGCGCTTCGGGGAGCACCTGCGGCGTTACGGCGAGCTGCGCTCGCTCGAGAAGGAGGTCGAGGCGGGCGAGCGCGAGGCGACCGGCCAGATGGACGAATACGCCCGCAAGCTTCGGCGCCTCGCCCGGATCCTCACCGACACGGGCTTCCTGTCCGCGAACCGGCCGACCGAGAAGGGCCTTTTCGCAGCACGCGTTTACGGCGAGAACACGATCCTTGTCGCCGAGGCGGTGTGGGCAGGCTGGCTCGAGGGCCTCACGCCCGAAGAGCTTGCCGCTGTGCTGGTGATGCTGGCTGCGGAAGATAGAGAGCGTGGGAGGGGACGCGGCGCTCCCACCGGTCCTCGACGGTATCCGACGCCCGCGATCGCTCAGACCGCACGGCTCGTTCGCTCCCTGTACTTCCGATTCGCCGACATGGAAAAGGACCTCGACGAGCCCAATCTGCGACAGCCATCCCACGACTACATCGATTTCGCCTATCGGTGGTCAGCCGGCGAGCCCCTCGACAAGATCCCACTGCCCGCGAACGTCGACATCGGCGACGCCATCAAGGCGATGAAGAGCCTCTACTCCCTGCTCCGTCAGCTGGAGTTCGCGCTGCGCCAGGCGAAGTCACCGCTCCTCGAGGTGGTCACGCGTGCCGTTGCGCAGATGGAGCGCGACGTCATCAAAAGGCGAACGTATAAGAGGGAACCTGCCGGTCCCACTCCCGTGACTTCGTCACGGGGGCCCCAAAGGTTGCGCTTCGCGCGGCGCTGCTCTCTTTCCCGCTGTTGGGATTTACTGAATATCTCTCCCCGCGACGCGTGGAGTTGCAATGCACGCCAAGAGGCGGCCCGGCGTAGCCGGGCCTGCAGGCCATGCTGGATAGACTGAAATGTGACATGGCCAACAAGAAGCGGCGAATTCTCGTCACCGGCGTTGCTCGCTGGTGGGGTGCGCTCGTGGTTCAGCGCCTGGTTGAGGATCCTGACGTCGCCGAGGTCATCGGTATCGACATCCGCGAGCCACGCTACGACCTGGGCCGCGCCGACTATCTGAAGCTCGACATCCGCCACTCGCTCATCGGCAAGCTCGTGCGGGCGGTCGGGATCGATACGGTCGTGCACACGCTCACGAGAGTCGATTCGTTCGACCTCGACCCACGGCGCGCGCACGAGATGAACGTCATCGGCACTCTCAATCTGTTGGCGGGCTGCGCCGGCAAAGACAGCCCGGTCAGGCGATTCATCCTGAAGTCGTCGGGTCATGTTTACGGCTCGCGCTTCGACCTGCCGGCGAGCTTGCGCGAGGACCACAGGCTCGACTCCAACTCGAAGCATCAATTCGTGCGCGACATCGTCGAGGTCGAGTCTTACGTCTCCGACTTCGCCGCCCGCAATCCCGGCATCGACATCCTCACGCTTCGCCTCAGCAACAGCCTCAACCCAGACGAGCCCCAGCCGCTGGCGCGATACCTCGACCTCGAGCTGGTGCCGACGGTGGCGGGCTACGACCCGACCCTGCAGCTCATCCACCGTGACGACTCCGTGGAGGCGCTGTACCTGGCCACCAAGCGCGGGCCCGCCGGCGCTTACAACATCGCCGCCCCTGGCGCCGCCCCGCTGTCGAAGCTGCTCGATGCAGCGGGCAAGCTCCACGCCCCGCTCCTGCCACCGTTCGGTCTCGAGCTCACGGCGTTCGCGCTGCGGCGCAGCGGTCTGGCGTCGCTTTCGCCTCAGCTCGTGGACCTACTTCGCTGGGGGCGCACCCTCTCGACCGCGAAGGCGGCGCGCGAGCTTCGTTTCCGCGCAGCGCGTGATACCCAGGCGGCGTTCGAAGACTTCATCCAGCAGCGGCGCGTGCTCCGCTACGAGCCCGACCGCCATGCGTATCAGTACGAGAAGGAGCTTGAGGACTTTATCCACAGCCGCCAGCTGGCCTCAGAGAATGGCGAGACGGAAACGGCGGCCCTGCCGGCTAAGGCTCCCCACCGCCCCCATCGATGACGAGCACCTCCCCGTTCACGTAGCTCGCGGCATCTGACACCAGGAAGACGACCGCCCCGGCAATCTCGTCCGGCACCCCGATCCGCCCCATCGGGTTCGAGCTGACCACGCGATCCAGGATCGCCTCGTTGCCCCACAGCGCCTCGGCGAAGCGCGTCTTCACCAGGCCCGGCGCGACGGCGTTGACGCGCACCTTTGGGCCCAGCTCGCGGGCCAGCTGCCGCGTCAGCATGATCACGCCCGCCTTGGTGATGTTGTAGACGCCGAGCCCGAGCCCAGGTCGCAAGCCGCCGACGCTGGACACGTTGACGATGGCGCCTCCGTGCTGCGCCATCGAAGCTTCATACACGAGCTTGATGAGGATGAAGATGCCGCGCAGGTTGACCTCGAAGGTCTTGTCCCAGGCGCCCAGCTCGGCGCCGAGAACCGGGCCGAAGTAGGGGTTGGTGGCGGCATTGTTGACGAGGATGTCGATGCGCCCGAAGCGTTTCATAACCTCTTCGACCAGCCGCTGAAGGTCCTCCGGCCGGCCCGCGTGAGCGGCGATGCCCACGGCCTGCTCGGGAAACCTGGTGTTGATCCTCGCCGCCTCGTCGTCGAGATCTGTTTGCTTGCGGCTGGACAGCACGACCTGGGCGCCTTGCTCCGCCAGCGCCTCGGAGATGGCGCTCCCGATGCCCCGGCTGGCCCCCGTCACGAGGGCGACGCGCCCCTTCAGGTCGAACCTGGAGCTCGATTGCACGACTGATACCATAGCCCCCGCATTGGCGATCTCGGGGAAGGCGGCTGAGGACATTCTCGAGCGCATCTTTCAGCCCATGACCAAACCGAGCGCGATGGACCAGGCCGAGGAGACGCTGCGACACCCGAAGCGCCTCGTCTATGTCGCGATGTCGAACAAAGCTTTCTACTGGCGCGCTCACATCCAGAAGTTCGTGCTCGACTCCGGAATGGTGCCGGTGAGCCCGTTCATGCTCTTCGACTACTACCTGATGCACACCGTCTCCAAAGAGATCGTGCGCGAAGCGATGAACAATCTTCTCGCGCGTTGCGACGAGGTATGGGTGTTCGGCCGCCTATCCCTTGGCGTGAAGGTTCAGGTCGGGATCGCCAAGCGCATGAACAAGCCCGTGCGCTACTTCGACATCTCCGATCTTCCTGTCGCCATAATGCCGATCACCGAGGAAACTGCCCAGGAAGAGCTCCGGGACTAGGTTCGTCGGGCGCCTACAGGCGCCACGCGGCGATACCAGGCCTCGGGGTTCGACAGCTCCTCGAGCCGCGGCATTGCATCCGAGCCCTCCCACGCCAGGTTCAGGACACCCATCCCGTGTGCGTCATATATCGCGCCGGCGAAAGCCTCCCCCTTGCGGTACTGCTGCAGCTTCAGGTCGAGGCCTGAGAGCTTCCAGATCAGCAGCTCGAGGATGCTCTTGCCCGAGCTGCGGGTGCGGTAGGCGGCTTCCAGCTGGTCGAATCCAGGCAGCAGCCTGGAACCCAGCTCATTCATCACGAGGTTGCTGTAGCCCTCGATCAGCGACATCGTGCTCTGCATGCGGCGCATCAGCCTCCACTGGGCCGGGAGAACTCCGGCGAAAGCTGCAAACCGGGCCGCCGGAGGCGCCTTTCGGGTCGTGGATTCCAGCAATGCCGTGATCGAGCGCTCCATGTCGGCCCTCAGCCATGGATGTGCGGCGAACTGCCAAGCGTGCGTCATCTCGTGGAGGATCAGCCAGCGCCTCAGGTCCTCTCCCGGCAGCTCCGCCTTCTGGGCCCACTCTTCGACGTTTGTCTCGACCAGGTAAAGGCCCTCACCGCCGACCGACTCAGCGCCGAGCAGCTGGGGATCGTACTGGCCGAGGACCCTCCGGCCAAGAAAACCGAGCATGAAGCCGACGTAACGATCGAGGCCGGCGCGGCCCACCTCCACGATCAGTGAGTTGGAGACGCGGCCTGCCTCGAGGACTGGGTCGATGACCCTACGCAGGATGTTGAGGTTCAGGTCCAGCCATCCTTCGCGATCCACGGCTTCGAAGCGCGGCAGCTTGACCCCGGGCGGCAGCCCGCCCACGAACTCGAGCAGCGGCTTCTCGAGCTTCGATGCCATCGACCGGTAGCGCCGCTGCGCCACAGCCAGCGACGCGGTGGGGATCTCCGGTTGTTCGAGATGGGCATTCGCCGCGTCACGGACCTCGTCCCAATCGACGAGCACCGACGTGCCGCCCCGAGGACGCACGGCTTCCGCAACCGCCACGGTGGCCAGGCCCGCAAGCAAGCCGAACATCGCCGCACGTCCGACCCGCCTCATAGCACGAGGGTACAAGACGCGAACGAAGCCACTCCGGCGGCTCCGCTACCTAATAAATGTAAGGCCAGCTCCGGTTTCGTTTGAAGACCACCTTGCAGCCATCGCACCTGAACACGATCTGAAGCTGACGTCTCCCGATTGCGGCGGCATCGCGGCCGCACACCGGGCAGGAGGCCGTCTCGTCCATGAATGGCCGAGGCAGGGGATCCACTTTTATCTCTAACCGCCGTCTTTTTTTTGACATTTGCTCAAACCGTTCTCAAATTCATTGCCGGCAACCAACCCGGAGCGCCGGGTCGCAACTCAGACGTCGAGTAGCGTCACATCCAGATTCTTTAACCCCTCCGGTGGCTCAACTCCTGCGGTTTGCAGGCGCTTCAGGAGCGCCAGGATGTAGCGGACGCCGGCGAGATTGACTCTGTGCTCTCGCGTCAGCGTCTGGATCGCCTGTAACTTCATCACGTCGCGGCGGGAGTAACGCCGACGATTCGTGACGGTCCGCTTGGGATGAATCATGTCCAGGTGCTCGTACATCATCAGAGTGCGTGGGTGTGTCTCGAGGATCTCGGCCGCCACACTCAGCGTGAATATGGGTTTGTCGAGGTCGATGCCGGTGTCGCGGGAGGATGTGGATGGCGCGACCGAAAGTCGCTGTCTGGCCTTCATGAGCTTCTTGTCCGGGCCGATTATATGGTTTGAGCGATTGACGTCCTAACTTTGGGTTACAGGGACGGATACAGCTTTCCGCCGCAATTCTGCGCGACCTATTCGTCGGCGGCAATGTGTTGTTGTTAAGTAATAAATACAAAACGTCGTAGGTAGCCAGGCTCCATATAGTTAGCAGCCATATGTCGGGGGTTGTGGGGCTGCTCCTGGTCAGCGTTTCCGTGGGCCTCAGCAACTTTGCCGGCGCTATCGGCATCGGGCTGACCGGGATCGACGGCCGCACAAGGCTCAGGGTGGGCGTCGTCTTCGGCCTGTTCGAAGCGTTGATGCCGATCGCCGGCCTCCTCCTGGGCCAGGCTGTGGCCGGCTACTTCGGCCATATCGCGAAGTACGTCGGCAGCGCCATCCTGATCCTGACCGGCGCCTATACGATCTGGCAGGGCCGCCGAGTCCCGGACAAGGGTCCCGAAGGGCCGCCCGAGGCTCGACGCCTGCTCGTCACGGCCCTCGCGCTCAGCATCGACAACCTGGCCGTCGGTTTTGCCCTGGCTGTCTACCGGATCCCGATCGTCCTCGCAGCGGTGACGATGGGGGTCATCAGCGTCGCCATGTCGCTGGTCGGCCTCGAGCTCGGCAGCCGTCTCGGGACTCGGATCGAAGCGTGGAGCGAGGAGCTTGGCGGCGGCGTGCTGATCCTGGTCGGCCTGGCCCTGGCCTTCGGCATCCTTGGCTAGGAGTCACCGCGGCCTAGGATTGTTCGCAGCTTTGAGTCCGATGCCCGAGCTCGAAAACGTGCTGATGGCGACTGCCGACCACGTCGCCACGATCACGCTCAACCGCCCGGAGCAGCGCAACCCGCTCTCTTCCGGCATGCTGCGCGACCTCGTCACGGCCTTCAAGTGGTGCCAGGGCGATGACGCGGTCAGGGTCGTGGTCCTCACCGGCGCCGGCGATCGCGCCTTCAGCTCCGGCGCCGACCTCAGCAGCCTCGACGCCGGCGTCGCCGAAGAGGCGCGGCACAAGGAGAGGCACGCCTTCGTCGAGCTCTTCCTGACGATGACTGCGCTCGGCAAACCGATCGTGGGCCGGATCAACGGACACGCCCTCGCGGGCGGCATGGGGCTTGCCGGCTCCTGCGACCTCCTGGTCGCAGTCGACACGGCGACATTCGCAACCCCGGAGATCAACGTCGGCGTCTGGCCGATGATGATTCAGGCCGTCCTGGCGCGGAACCTACCGCGGAAGATCCTGCTGGAGATGGCGATGCTAGGCGAGCGGTGGACTGCGACGCAGATGCAAGCGGTCGGATTCGTGAATCGGGTCGTCAACCGCGAGCTCCTTGACGCGACCGTCGATGAAATCGCCGGCAAGCTGGCCAAGAAGTCGTCGGTGGTGATGCGGCTGGGCAAGGACGCCTTCTACCGGCAACAGGACATGGAGTTCGATGACGCCCTCGAGTACCTGTATGGCGAGCTGCTGAAGGTTGTGTCCACCGAAGACGCGAAGGAAGGCGTGCTGGCGTTTTTTGAGAAACGCGAGCCGAACTTCGAGGGGCGGTGACTGGTGCGGGCGGCGAGAGATTTGGGCATCCAGGTGGTCCCAGCCGTAGGAAGCGCCGAGCACCGGAGCGAGCGCATTTTGGTATGCGCGAGCGAGGAGCGCAGAAGCTGACAACCGGATGGGGCCGCATGGGGCCCAAAGATCCGCCGACGGCGCCGGTCGCCGTCCCCGAGGGGAGATGAGCGACCGATATCGAAAGCTGCGGGAATCGGCGCTGAAAGGCGGCACCCGCTACCTGCCGAAGCTTCGCGAGCAGAACAAGCTAACCGCGCGAGAGCGGCTCGACCTTCTTCTCGATGCGGGCTCGTTTGTCGAAGACGGCCTCTTCGCCAACGTCCTCGCCGACGAGCTGCCCGCCGACGGGGTTATCACCGGCCTGGGCACGATCGAGGGCCGCCAGGTCGCGGTCATGGCCAACGATCCGACCGTCAAGGCCGGCAGCTGGGGCGCCCGCACCGTGGAGAAGATCGAGCGTATCCAGGAGACGGCGCAACGGATCCGCGTTCCGCTCTTCTATCTCGTCGATTCTGCCGGCGCTCGGATCACCGACCAGATCGACATGTTCCCCGGGCGCCGCCACGCCGGCCGGATCTTCTTCAACGAGGTGCAGCTCTCCGGCCACGTGCCGCAGATCTGCCTGCTGCTCGGCCCGTCGGCCGCCGGCGGGGCGTACATCCCGGCGTTCTGCGACGTGGTGGTGATGGTCGAGGGCAACGCTTCCATGTACCTCGGCTCGCCGCGGATGGTGGAGGTGGTCGTCGGCGAGAAAGTGACCCTCGAGGAGCTCGGCGGCGCGCGCATGCACTGCACCGAGAGCGGTTGCGGCGACGCCCTGGTCCAGGACGACAAAGAGGCCATCGAGTTCGCCCACGCCTACTTTGCGTACATGCCGCAGCGCTCGGGCGAGCGCCCGGCGCCATGCGCAGCCAAGGCGCCCGGGGCGGGTTCGAAACCGATCGCGGACCTCATCCCCGAAGAACCGAACAAGGGTTACGACATGCGCAAGGTCATCGACGCCTTGATCGACGAAGGCAGCTGGCTCGAGATCAAGAAGCTCTTCGCGAAAGAGCTGCTGACCGGTTTCGCGCGGCTGGACGGCCATGCGGTCGGCATCGTCGCCAACCAACCGATGCAAAAGGGCGGCGTGCTCTTCAACGACTCGGCGGACAAGGCCGCGCGCTTCATCTGGCTGTGCGACGCATTCGAGATCCCGCTACTGTTCCTCGCCGACGTGCCTGGGTTCATGATCGGCACCGACGTCGAGCGCCGCGGCATCATCCGTCATGGCGCGAAGATGATCAGCGCGGTCTCGGAGACCACGGTCCCCAAGATCTCGGTGATCGTGCGCAAGGCGTACGGCGCGGGGCTGTACGCGATGTCGGGTCCGGCCTTCGACTCCGATTGCGTCATCGCGCTGCCGTCGGCGCAGATAGCGGTCATGGGCCCCGAGCCGGCAGTCAACGCGGTCTTCTACAACAAGCTGGCCGAGCTGCCGGAGGCCGAACGCGCAGCCAGGCGCAAGCAGCTCGAGGACGAGTACCAAGAGGATGTCGACCTCTACAAGCTGGCGGCGAACCTCATCGTCGACGATGTTGTCGAGCCGGACGAGCTGCGCGCGAATCTCATCGCGCGCTTTCGCGCATATGCGACCAGGAAATCAGCGCGGCCGGACCGCAAACATGGAGTGCCGCCGGTCTAGCCGATGCGGTGGTACGGGACCGCGTAGTAGACGACCACCGCGAAGAACGTGACACTGGCCGTGATCACTGCGAGATGAAAGAGCTCGTGGTAGCCGAAGACCCGCGGCCACAGACGCGGCTTCCGGAATGCGTATGCCATCGCGCCGAGCGAGTACTGCAGGCCGCCGACCGCCATCAAAACGGCGGCGACCCAGCCAAGAGCCGCGGTGAGAGGAACCAGCGCGATCACTGACAGCCATCCCATCGCCAGATAGAGGCTCGCGAGCGCTCCGCGCGGCATGCGAAGAAAAGGGGCTGCGCCGAGGACGCCGCCAAGCGCGAAGATCCAGATCGTCACCAGCACGCCCACGCGCCACCATCCACCGAGGATGTTGAAGACGAGCGGCGTGTACGTGGCGGCGATGAAAACAAAGATCGTCGCGTGGTCCGCACGGCGCAGCCAGTCCTTGACGCGCGGAGGCCAGTTGAAGATGTGGTACGTCGCGCTCACCCCGAAGAGCAGGACCAGGCCGGTCCCGTATACCACCATCGAAATCTGCTTGGCCGGGTCATCGCGGGTGCTGATGACCAGCGTGACGAGGCCGGCGATGGAAACCAGGGCGGCGCCGGCGTGCGACCAGCCCCGAAGAAGGGGCTTGGGCAGCGTCACCGCTGGAAGGTTCATGACACGCCGCATCATACGGTTGCTTAGAGAAGCCGAGACGCGATCAGGCCCACGGCAAGCGCGACCACGCCCCATGAAAACGCGCTCAGCGCCTGCTCCAGCGGTGCGAGCAGCTTCCCTTCGTCCAGCTTCACGCGCGACCCATCGTTCAGCGTCACCTCTCCTGTGACCGAAATCGTCTTGCGGCGCAGCGTGCGGGCGGGAGTGCTCAACGACCGCTGGCCGAAGGACAGCGCGAACGCGCCGGAAGCGGCGGCCATCGCGCCGATCGAGATGCTGCCTGCCTGCGCGAGGTACGCGGTGAGCAAAGGGAAGGCGCCCCACGACAGCGCGAACCAGAAATCACCGTGCATGCGGCCGCCGAGCAATTCGAGGTTGTACGCGAACACGAAAAGTACGCCCAGTGCGATGAAGGGCAGCAGGCCGACGCCGACGACCGGCAGGCCCGCGAAGCCGAGTCCAACCGCACCCGCCAGACCGACCAGCGCGGCGGCCTTCAGCACCCAACTCGGAATGGCGGTGCGAAGAGGTCGCCCGTTCAGCTCGTCGAGAGCGTGAGCCGCGATGCCGACCGCGAGAAAAAACGCGATCAGGGTGGCCACGAGCCGGTAGCCGCTGACCACCGGCGCCAGGCTCGCCCCGATCACGACGTAGGCGAGATGCCATGCGGTGTACGGCGGATGCAGGATCGCCCAGACGTCTCGGCGCCAGCCTCGCCCCAGCGCCGTGTAGTAAGCGGGCGCGAGCGTTTCAGGCACGCTTGGTGCCCCACATCACGATCCCTCCACCGAGGCTCATCACGCGGTATTCGACGCCGATCATTCCCGCAGCGTCCCACGCCTCGAGAAGACGCGGGAGCGGCCATCGGTGGTAGTGGCCGGAGATGTTCGGGCCGAGGAATCGGCCCACGTCCCACCAGGCCCGCCCACCGAGCGCCAGGCCCGCGACTGGAAGTATCAGACGTGTATACGACCACCACGCCATGCGCCAGAAAGGTTTGGGCGGCACGAAGAAGTCGAGGCCGGCCATGACGCCGCCGGGACGCAGCACGCGAGCAAGCTCCGTGATCGTCGCGGCCGGGTCGCGGACATAGCGAAGGACGTACGTGAAGCTGATCACGTCGAAAGAGGCGTCGCCAAATGGCAGCTCCTCGGCGCGGGCTGCCCGCAAATCGATGCGCGATCGCAGCCCCGCGGACTCTACCCGCCCGCGGCCGATTTCCATCATCTCCTCGCTGACATCGATGCCGGTGACGTGGGCATCGGTGAGGCGCGCCGTCGCGATCGCCACGCCGGCTGTGCCGGTGGCCACGTCGAGGACCCTTTCGGGATTGCTCACCACGATGTGCCTTAGAAGCTCCTCCCGCCAGCGGCCGTTCTGGCCGAATGACAGGATCTCCGCGAGCACGTCATAGCGAGACGGCAGTCGCCTGAACAGCTTCACGGCGAACTCGGTCTCGGCGCTGCTCACGGGCATTTGATGGCCCACACTACGGTTACTGTGAACCGATACAGGCGGCCGCGGTGACCGAGCCCGCTGCAGCTGATGCCGAAAGGTTCGCCGCCTGGCAACGCGACACACTCGAGGCGAGAGCCGCCGACTCCGAGCTGCTCACCATCGGCCCGTTTCGCGTCGCTCTCTCCAAGGACAAAGCCGCGCCCACCGGGAGCTGGGTGACGCTCGTCGAAGGCTCGGCCAACGAGGCCGAGACGATGAAGGCAGTCCCCAAATTGAAAGCGGCGCTCAAGAAGCACCGCTCACAGCTCGAGATCGAGTTCAACGATGCCGCATTTCCAGAGGTGGGCGCGTGGCTCGAAGCCGCGGGCTTGAAGCTGGCGGAGAGAAATCCCTTGATGGCCTGCCGCCCGGAGATGTTCAAGCCGTCGGTGGCCGAAGAGGTGCACCTCACCCAGCTGAGGGCGACCGCAACCGCCGCAGAGCTCGAGGCCTTCCAGCAGATCCGCTGGACCAATGGTGGCGATGTCAAGGCGCACGTGCCGCCGATCGAAACCCTACGCATGTCGCTCGGTGCGCCCAGCAGCGTCTTCCTGCTCGCCTGGCTCGATTGGCAGGCGGCCGGCACCGGCATCTCGCACTCGCTCAACGGGGCGGCCGAGATCGTGGGCATCGTCACCCAGAAGCAGCAGCGGCGCCGAGGAGTCGCGGCGACGGTCACGTCCGAGCTCGTCCGCCGCCATTTCGAGGTCAACGGTGATTTCGTGTTCCTGGACGCCGCCAACGACCAGGCTGCGGCCCTGTACGAGAAACTGGGGTTCTCGCGCTTCGGCGCCAACCTCGTGTATCAGTGACAGAAGAGACGCAGCCTCCGGGCTCGGTCCAAGAACCGCCTCCGATCATCCTCAAGGAGGTATACGAGCTCCGCTTCGACGAGGCGGACCAGGAGCGCAAGGAAGCCATCTGGCGAGAGCTGGGCCGTTTCCTGCAGCGGTATGTGCCGGCCGACGGACGCGTGGTGGACGTCGCTTGCGACCTCGGGTATTTCATACGCAACATCCACGCCGCCGACCGGTGGGCGACGGACATCCGTGACGTCGCGGCGACGCTGCCTCCCGATGTCCATTTCGTTCGAGCCAGCGGCCTGGAGCTGGCGGGTGTGCTGCCGGTGGAGACCTTCGACCTCGCGTTCTTCAGCAACTACCTCGAACATCTCGCCTCGACGGAAGCCGTCCTCCAGCAGCTGCGCGTCGCGTTTGCGCTGCTCAAGCCCGGCGGGCGCCTGCTGATCCTGCAGCCGAACATTCGGCTCATCGGCGGCTCCTACTGGGACTTCATCGACCATCAGACGGCGCTGACCGAAAAGAGCCTCGCCGAGGCTGCGACGATGGCCGGCTTCAAGACCAAGGAGGTCATCGCGCGCTTTCTCCCTTATACGACCAAGAGCCGCATCCCCCAGCACCCGATGCTCGTGCGCGCGTATCTGGCGTTTCCCCTCGCCTGGCTGTTGCTCGGAAAACAAACGCTTTACCTGGGAGAGAAACCAGCGCGATGACGAAGAGGTACGTGGTCATGTACGAATCCGGAGACGACGTTCGCCAGAAGGCGCCGATTCACTTCGCAGAGCACCAGTCGCGGTGGAAGCAATTCAGCGATCGCGGCCAGCTCTTGATGATCGGGACTTTCTCCGACCTGTCCGGCTCGATGGCCATCTTCACGACTCGCAAGGCCGCTGAAGAGTTCGTGCAAGGCGATCCGTTCGTGCTCCACGGCGTTGTGCGCAGCTTGCAGATCAAGGAGTGGAACGAAGCGCTCAGCGGCCCTTGATCGGGAAGCCCCTAGTGCGGGCCGCGAGACTCTGCTTCTCGCGATTTCCGCCATCGTTCCTCGGCCTCGGCGCGGTCGCCACGCAGCTCGGACACCTTGGCCAGCGCGCGCCAGGTCCAGCCCGGCAGCTGGCGGTCGCCAAGCTCCTCGGCGATTCGGATCGCGTGCTTCAGGTCTTCCTCCGCTTCGTCCAGCCGGCCGAGCTCCCGCTTCGCGATGCCGCGGGCGGCTCTCGCGTCCGCGAGCTCCCATCGAGCGCCCAGCTCGGTGAAGATGGCGACTCCACGATCGAACCACGGCAGCCCCTCTTCGGCACGGCCGAGCTCCTCGAGAACGCGACCTTTCTGCACCGATGTGTTGGCGACGCTGAACTGGTCTGCGGTCTGCTCCGCCAGAGCGGACGCCTCGTCGATCAGCTTCAAGGCGCCTTCTGAGTCGTGCATCTCGCTTCGGTTGATCGAAAGCGCTGTGAGCGCTCGAACACGCGCCCAATGGTCCCTGGCGTCGACCACCTCGAGGGCTCGCCGCCAGATCGCCTCCGCCTCATCGAATCGCTCCCTCGTCCACGGCACCCATCCGGCGAACAGGAGCGTGCGCACGACCGCCCACGGCTCGCCAAGCTGCTCGGCCGCTTCCAGCGAGCGCGCCAGGAGCTTTTCTGCCTTGTCGACGTCTGCCTCGTAGTTGATCGCGATGTCGCCGAGGAAGCGCAACGCGAGCGCCAGCGCGAACAGATCGCCTTTGTCCTCCGCCAGTGCCACGGCCCGGTTGAGGGCGTCGAGAGCGCCCGGGTATTCGCCGAGCCAGTAGCGGGACTCGCCGATGCCCGCGAGGATGCGCGCTTCGCGGACGCCCCAGTCCTTCTCGGGCCCTGCCATCACGAGGGCACGCACATAACGGTCGACCGCCGACCGGCTCTCCATGCGCCTGCGGGCGCGATCGCCGGCTACGAGCAGCGCATCTGCAGCCCGCTCAGGCGCGGCGCGGTCGCTCGGATCGAGATCAAGCGAGGCCATGGCGGCGAGCTCCAGATGATCCGCGGCCACTGTCCAATGCCCGCTGTCCAGCAAATGCTCTGCAATCAGCTGATGGAGGCGCAGCCGCTCCCGCTTGGGCAGGCTCGCGTAGGTCACCTCCTTCAAAGTGGCATGCCGCATGCGCCACGTTGGGGTTGCGGACGCGGGCTGGTCGCGAACGATAACCTCCGCATCCTCGAGCTGCTGCAGCTCGCTCAGGTTCGCGGCCTCGTCGACGACCTGAGCCTCTTCGAGGTCGAACCCATACAAGAACACCGACACGCGCCGCCCGAGGTCATGGAGCCGTGCGGGCAGTGCGTCGAGGCGCGCGCTGATCACTGCCTGAACGGTCGGTGGCAGGGCCGTACGCGAACCGGCCACGGCTCCGTCGCCGTTCGACATCAGCATTCCGGTCGTCTCGATGATGAAGAAGGGATTACCCCCGGCACGTGCGGCGATCGCGTTGGCCTGCGCGTCCGCGATCTGCCCGGCGCCTGCGTGCCTGACCAGGTGGATGGATTCTTCGCTCGACAACGGATCAAGGCGGAGCAGGACCGAGTTTCCGCTCTCCGACCCCCAGTTCGGACGCAGCTCGAGGAGGTCGTCGCGAGCCAGCGCGAGGATCAGCGCCCGGCGTGGCCCGCGCCGCCCGGGCAAAGCGAGGCGTTCGATGAGGTCCAGCATCGCCGGCTTCAGGGTGTGCACGTCCTCGAAAACCATCAGGACCGGGTGATCGCGTGCGAGGCCGTCGACGACCGCGATGAAGCCGGCCTGGACGTCGTGGACGAAAGCGGCCTCCTCGCGCTGCTCGGTGAGGCCGAACAGCAGGCCTAGCCGCTGGACGGTGAGGTCGGCCTCGGCCGGGTCACAGCAGCGGTCGACCAGCTCGCGCAGCAGGCGACGGATCTTGTCCGGATCATCCCCGGCGTCGATGCCGGCGAGGTCGCCGATGATGGCGGCGACCGGCGAGAACGTCGCCGTGTCCGTATACGAACGTGGCTGGCCCTGGAGGACGACGACCGTGGCACCGACCCCGGCAGCGAGCTCATCGGCCAGGCGCGACTTGCCGATACCGGGCTCCCCAACCACGGTGACCAGCACGGGCCGCCCGTTCGAGCTCGTCAGACCGAGGCTCTGGTCGAGGATGGTCTGCTCGCTGGTGCGGCCTACGAAAGGGATCGTGCGGCGCGCAGAACGGGTGCTGAGGCCTTCAACCGGAAAGGCCTCGAGCGGCAGATCGAAGCCCTTGGCCCGCACGCGCCGGCGCCGCCCGAAGGACACGTTCGTTTTCGTAAGCGCCTGCGTCGTCGGACCCGCCAGCAGCTGCCCGGCCTGAGCCGCCGCCTGAAGGCGCGCCGCGGTGTTCACCACCTGCCCGGTCACCAGCATCTGGCCGCTGGGATTCCGGCCGGTCGCGGCCTCCCCGGACTCGATCCCGATGCGGACCTCCAGCGGTTCGGGCAGGCCTGCCGCCTCGCCCAGGCGGCGGGTGCGAGCCCGGATCGCCAGGCCGGCGCGGACCGCGCGCAAGGCGTCGTCCTCGTGCACGGTGGGCAGCCCAAACACGGCCATCACCGCGTCGCCGATGAACTTCTCGGGCCTGCCCCGGAGCGCGAGGAGCTCCTCTGCCGCGCCCTTGAAGAACTGGCCCAGCACCTCGCGCGACCGCTCCGCGTCGAGCCGGCCGCCGAGGCGGGTCGACTCGACGATGTCGGCAAAGAGGACGGTGACCATCTTGCGTTCCTCGGTATGTACGAGCGGGCCCACGGAAGCCCCGCAGTTCGGGCAGAATCGGGCGCCTTCCGGAAGTGGACGGCCGCAAACCGAGCACGCGGAAATCACCCCAGCAGAATATGCTGGCGCCGATGAGCGATCCGAAGACGAGGGCTTTGAGCCGGGTTCCACTCTTCTCACAACTGTCGCCGAGCGAGCTTGAGTTCGTCGCCAGCCGGTGCGACGAGGTCGACGTTCGCGCGGGCAGGCAGCTGACTACCCAGGGAAAGCCTGGCGATTCGTTCTACCTGCTGCTCGACGGCGAGGCCAAGGTCGATGTCGACGGCAAGCCCAGACCGACGTTGAACACGGGCGACTTCTTCGGCGAGATCAGCATGCTGGACCGGGGCCTGGCCACGGCGACGGTCACCACCACCAAGGATTCACAGCTGCTGGTGATGAGCCATGCCCAGTTCCGCGACGCGATCAAGGCGAACGACTCGCTGCTGGTCAAGGTCCTGGCGGCGATGGGCGAACGCCTCCGGGCCGACCTGGCTGTCGCACACAAGCACGAATGACCCTGCTTCCCCCCGTCCGGGGGATGCCGGAGCGTGTTCCACGATGCGATGGCGTCCTTACCGGCGCACGCGAAAGCAGGAATTGGGCCACGCGGCGCCCGCGCCACCTCAGACCATGTCAGATCCGGGAGCCCGGCGCCGCGGGCTCGATTTCGAAGATCGCTGGCTCAGTCTGGCAAACGCGGTTTAAGTGAGGAGCCGCTTAGGCGCCACCCGGCGGTAAGCGCGCTCGACGATGATGCCGACCTCCTCCCAATCGACCTCGATGTCGAGGTAAACGCCAACCCAGCCGCGGTGCCCGATATAGGGCGGCCGGAAGAAACGCAGCGGTGCCGCTTTGACGAGCATCTCTTGCGCGCCTTCAGGCGCCGCACACCAGGCGCTCAGGCGATCGTCGTGATGATGGTCGGCGCTGGTGATGAACTGCTTGCCGCCGACGAACCACGACGGCTCACCATGGCTCATCTTCTCCGTCACCTCGGGCAGGGCGAGACAGATCTGCCGCAGGCGTTCGATCTTGTCCGGATCGCTGGGCCGTTGCATCGGGTTCACAAGAAGTCGCCAACGATTTCCGCGATCGACTTCGCTTGCTCGAACAGGAGGCCGTGGCTGCCGTTCACCGTCTCCACTCGTACGTTGGCCTGGCTTGATGAAACAGCGCGTAGATCGCGGGTCTGGCCCTTTCGAAAAGCGGACATCAACTCGGCGATCCACGGAGTCCCACCGGTCCGGCCCGATGGTTCGACCGCATTGATGAGCAGCAGCGGGCAGCGGATCTCCCGATAGACGCTGAACATGTCGATGTCGTCGAGGCTTGCATGGATCTCGGCACCCAACCCGTCGACGGCCGGGCGTAGATAGGCCCCACCTTCACGCACTTCGAGCATCCGACGCAGCCCTTCGACAAACAGGTCCTCCGGAGCGTTCACACTCGCCGCCACCGCCTTCTGTTGAGCCATCAACGCCTCGACTCGGGCCTCGTCAAGTGGCCCGCTCAGTGCTGCCAGCTGCTGTTTCTGCAGGGCATCAAGCTGCGCCCGCTTCTCTGTCACCCAGGCCGGATCCAGGCCGAGATACTGATCGGTGCGCGGGTTGCCATGTCCGTCCAGGTTGATCACTCCTGCCGACTCCGAATGGTCACGGCCCCACATCGAGGCAATCATCCCTCCGAGTGAGTGGCCCATAACCGCTGGTGCATTCATGCCGAAATGTTTCGCGACCGCATCCACGTCCTCGACAGCAGCGGTCCACGACCAGGGCGCGTCGCTTGACTTGCCGTGGCCTCGCACATCCATCGCGACTACGTGATGAGCGTTGGCAAGCAGCGGTCCCATCACGTTCCAGTCCACGAGGGTGCGGCTGAGCCCCGGAATGAGAATGATGCCAACCCCGGCGCCTCCGTAGTCGCGCACGGCGATCGGGACGTTGGAGGTATGGATGATCGAGTCGGCGGCGGCGATGGGCATGATCCGACGAGGTTACGCTGGCCTCGAGAGCCAATGGCATCGTGGGCTGAATTCGAAGCTGCAGAGCCCGAGTTCGCCTCGCGCGTCCGCAACCTGGTGACGTCGCGCAAGCACCTCACCATGGCGACGCTGCGGAGCGACGGCTCGCCACGGATCAGCGGCACCGAGGTCGAGTTCGCGGATGGCGAATTGCGAATTGGATCGATGCCCCGAGCGGTGAAAGCGATGGACCTGCGTCGAGATCCCCGCGTCGCGATTCACGGGCCGACGAACGATCCGCCTCCGAATAAGCCCGCGGGCTGGAAAGGCGAGGCCAAGATCGCAGGTAAGGCCAGAGAGGTCGATTCGGGCAGCGATGCGCACCGCTTCCTGATCGACGTTCACGAGGTTGTCATCACGCGCCTGAACGAAGCGGGCGACCGGCTGGTCGTCGAATCATGGAACCCGCGCCGCGGATATCGGTCAATGGAACGCGAGTAACTTCGTGTGATGATGCGGCCCGTGGCCGCAAACTATGGCGCCGCCTCCCCTCAGCCACCACCTCCTCCATACCCTCCCTATTCAGCGCGACCATTGTCGAACGCGTGGATCATCGTCGTCGCCCTCGCGGTCGCCGGCCTGGTCGCGGGCGGGGTTGTCGGATGGGGCGCCTCTGTCGAGATGCTGCGCTTCGCCGCCGCCAGCCACGTCGCGCGGGCCCAAAATCGCCCATCCCCCACCTCGTCTGCGACGAGCGCCATCACAGCTTCCACCGGTGTCGTCGTCTTCTCCGAAGATTTCCACGACTCTAACTACGGCTGGACGACAGGCACGGCCGCGTCCGGCTCTACGTATACGTACTCCGATGGAGCTTACGTGGCCGTCGCGAAAGGCGAACTTCATCACTTCGTCAGATCGCCCTACGCAAGACCGCTTCAGGAATTGAGCGCCTTGGTGACGGCGACACAATCGGTCGACAGTCCCGATGCAACCGGTTTCGGAGTCACGTTCGTCCGCGGGAGCGGCCAGTCACAGGTCCGCTATCAGTTCCTGGTCCTGACATCGGGTCGCTATTTCATCGAGGTCAGCTCGGGACCCGACAGCACGACAAATTTCCCAAACATCCTCAAGTCGGGATCTGCTCAAGCTCCGGGCGTTACGCCGATCACCATCGTCGGGGCGTGCATCACAGCGGCAGATGGGACGGCTCAGCTCGTTTTGTTTGTCAAGGGCGCCGAAGTCGCCGATGTGACGGACGCGCAGGCAGTCTCGAGCACAGGCTGGCTCTCTGGCGTCGACATCGCAAGCCGCGCCATCAGGCCAACGACCGTCACCTTCACGCGCTTCGAAGTGCGCGACCTGGGGCGATAAACGCTGTGGGGGCGGGCACTTGGCCAGAAAAGGTCTACAGTGCTCGATGGCCCGCAGGCTCGGTGTTGCGCACACCGGTCTGGCGAGGCCTCAGGGGGGAGCCTTCATTGCCGCCGCTTGTTCGTCATGGCCATTGCTCGTTGTGCGGCTTGCGGGCCGCGGCGGATCCATGCGAGCTATGCCAGCGTGAAGGCGAACGCCGCACCGCAGCGCGTGATTCGGCGGCGAGGGCTCGGGCTTTGTCGACGACGAGGCGGTCCCCAACGCGGTAGCGAGCTCACGGGAGCTCATGTTGGTGCGCCTGGCAGGAATCGAACCTGCTGCCTTTCGGTCCGGAGCCGAACGCTCTGTCCGGTGAGCTACAGGCGCGCGAGCGGTTCAGTTTAGACTGCGGGGTTCGTGGTCAGACTCACAGCCCTGGCCGTCGCGCTTGCTCTGGTCAGCGCTTGCCAGAGCACGGCACAGCCGGTCCCCACCCCCACTCCGAGTCCATCTCCCCATACCGCGGTAGCCGATGCCGTGCTGCAGCAGACGGACGTTCCGGCTGGACTCAACCTGTGCGCGGGCTCGGGACCGTTCGACGGGTATGTGACGAACTTGCATACGTCTCAGCCTGTCCTCGCCGGCCGCCTCAACGACGAGTGGCAGTCGCTGCGCACTCAAGGAGCCACCGGCGCGTCGATCTCCCTGTTCACCTCTGTCGATTCCGCTTGCACCGCGGAGCTGGCCTCCCTATCCAATGCAAAGAGCGCAGCGTCATTCGTGGCCGTGTTCGCCGATGAGGGCCAGGCTGACCGCGCGTGGCAGGCGGGAGTGCTTGGTTTCACACCTCCGGCGCCGGGCGAGCTGCCGCCCGGATTGAGCCGCGGAACCCCAACCGGGCTCGGGCTCAGCGCGTGGACCTACGACCGCTCGCCGGTGCGCCTGGCGTGCTGGCACAAGTCGGTCTTCGTGGCGCTCGTCGTGCTGACCAACCTCGACCTCAACGCGTTCAAGGCCGCGACCGCCGCCGTCGATGCTCGCCTAAACTGAACCCCTCGCGCGCCTGTAGCTCACCGGATAGAGCGCTTGCCTGCGGAGCAAGAGGCAGCAAGTTCGATTCTTGCCAGGCGCACCAGCTTGCCTCAAATTTGTTGTGACGTGAGGATCGCCGAGGGTACTGGACCGAACCTAGGTTTGTAGGATCGGCAGGCACGCGTCACTGGGTAGGCGCGTGGAGGATTGGCACATGAAGCGTGTTTTGATCGGGCTCATGGTGGCAGCGATGGCTGCAATCGGATTCGGCGGCGGGGGCGTGTTCGCCGGCGCCAGCGGACAACTTCAGGCGTTCGGAACCGGCACGGTCACGATTACTGGAGCGGACAGCGCGACCATCGTCAACGCCACTGGCCAATTCGGTGGCGTTTACATCCAGTCCAAGAGCCAGAGCGGCAACCTGCTGAATGCGGTCACGTTCACGTTCGTGTCAACCGGTGACGTGACCGGGGGCGCTCCGAGGTTCAGCATCCCAATCAACACCGACGGCGGGGGCGGCAGTGTCGCGGGATATGCCTTCATCGACGTGGCGGGCTGCGGTGGAAGCACCGGTGTGACGACCACGGTCAGCACCTCATCGTCGGCTTGCCACGTCAACTTCCTGAGCGTGGACTACCCCAACTGGGCTGCATTGGCGGCCGCTATGCCGACGGCCCGCGTTGCCCAGGGCCACTTCCCGTTCATCATCGCCGACGGATCGGCCGGCAGCTACGACGTGAGCGGCATCGTTCTTACCTAGCGTCGACCAATAAAGCCGACAACGGGGCCTGAGGCGGCGCTTGGCGACGCCGCCCGGGCCCTTTCGATCAGCGCTTCGGCTGGTGGGGCGCGCCCTCGCGATCTCGAAAGACGATCGTCAGCTCCTCGTAGGTGCCTCCGATGTTGTGCGCCCGGTGCGGCCGGTCGGACGGCTCGAGGCGGAGCCCGCGCACAAGCGTCGTGCCTTTCTCGAAGAGCACCTCTTCCTGCATCTCAGCTCGATAGGAACTTTTGCAGGCCGGCCTCCAGGGCCCGGGCGATCGTGTCCTGACCGGCCGGGTCGCTCGCGATCCTGGCTTCGGACAGGTTGGTGACGAACAGCGGCTCCACCAGCGCGCCCGGCATCTGGCTGGGATTGTCGACCCAGCCGGACGATGGTGGGCCGAGCTCGATGAGGTGGCCGTAGGTCTTGCCGGACGCCGTGAGAGTCGGCGCCGCGAGCTGGTCGTCGGTCCAGACCCCGCGGTCGGGCGCGCCCAGCCGAGCGACAAGGGCGGCCTGCAGGCTCGTGGCCAGCTTGCGATTGGAGGCGGCAAACGAACGGGCTGAGTCATAGAACGTCTCGGTGCCCCCGACGGTCGGATCCGAGAAGCCATCAAAATGAATCGAGAGGAGCACGTCCGCGCCCGCGGCGTTCGCGCATGCGGCGCGCGCGGCCAGGTCGCGATGCACGCCGCTCGAGGTGATCGCGCCGTAGTTGGAGTCCGTGGCGGACAGCTTGATGACGGTGGTGTCCTGCGTGCGCGCCATGACGACCACATAACCGTCAGACCTCAGAAGAGTCATGAGGCGAGCGGCGACCGCCAACGCTGCGTCCTTCTCCTGCACCGTGCGCCCCGAGCTGCTCATGCCGACCACCCCAGGGTCGAGTCCACCATGGCCGGCATCGATGAAGACAGTCTTGTCGAGGCGGGCGCCCGTGGGTGCGTAGCTCATGCATGCGCCTGCCTCCAGTCCCGGCATAGAGGGCAGTGAGCCCGCTCCCATGACTGGCATGGCGGCGTTGGCGCTTGCGTCAGCCTGCCTGAAAGCGTCGACGAGGCGGGGGAGCGTGAGGGCGAGCGTCGCCACGAGCGCGAACGCGAGCGCTGTCCGGAACAGGCCAGAAGAAGACTGCCGGCGCCGAGGGCGGGCTGAAACGTGGCGGGAGTTTGCGATCGGCCCGCGTAGTTTAGCGGGCTCGCTTCTCAAGGAGGCGGATCAGTGGATGCGGCTGTTCTCCGCCAGGGCAGCTTTCTTCGCAGCTGCGGTGTCGACATTGAGCAGCACGAGAATGACCATGAACTGCTTGTTCTGCCAGACAGCCACATAGAAGGACTGGGTGGCGATTGCGATCGTGAGCACGATCGAGTTCGGCCCCAATCCGGTGTCCTTGCCTTCCACGACCGGCACCTGCGAGGCCTTCAGCGAGGCCGCGCTGAAGCCGAATATCGAATCGGTCTTGTAGCCCTTTTCGGCGCTCGCCTGGTCCTTGAATTGAAAAGCGAAGTTGAGCACTAGCTTGTACGTAGCGCCGCTGATCTGCGCGCCGTTCGATTCTGCTGTCTTGCAGTGATCGGTCGAATCCGTATAGATCTCGACATCGGCGGCGGTGGCGCCGTCCTTTTGCGCCGCAATCCATCCGTCGTTGGTGGTCTTGTATGTGCTCGGGTCCTTGGTCTGGATCTTCTTCAAGTAGCTGTTGATGTCCCCGGACAGGTCGCATCTGTGCATGCCGCTGGGAAGGTCGCTCGACTTGACCGCGACGCTGGACGCAGTCGGCGCAGCTGTGCCCGAACCCCCGATTGGGCCGCATGCGACGACCATCAACAGCAGCGCGATCGCCGGAGCTGAAAAGCGCATGCGGCCTACTCTACGGGACGAGCTCCGCGGGGCATCCCATCTAAAAGAAGATCGTTTAGCGGTGCTTGGCACGCGAAGAGCACCCGCTTTTGATCGAGTGTGGCAACATGCAAACGGCCTCGATATGCCCTACGACCTGCAGGCCGCCACCTCCGAATACATTGGCTGGCTCCAGCTCGAGGCCAACCGCAGCCCGAACACGGTTCGCGCTTATCAGTCCGAGCTCCGCAAGCTGCTTTCGTTTCTCGCCGCCAACGGACACTCGCTGGCCACCGCCGACCTGCGCCACGAGGACCTGCGCGCATACCAACGCCATCTCGCGGAGCGTTTGAAGGGACCGGCGTCGCGTGCGCGCGCGCTGGTCGCGATCCGCTCCTGCCTCCGCTGGCTCGCGAGGGAAGGAATGATGGAGCGCGACCTCTCCAACGGCATCACCTTGCCCAAGCTCGAGCAGCGCCTGCCGAAGCCGATCGACCCCGATGAGCTCACGCGCCTGCTCGCGGCGCTCCCCAGCTCGACGATCGGCGAGAAACGTGACCGCGCCCTCGTGCAGTTCCTGATCAGCACCGGCTGCCGCATCTCCGAAGCGCTCGCCCTCGACCGCACCGACTTTCCGCGAAGTGGCAATCGATTGATCGTGACCGGCAAGGGTTCGAAGCAGCGCGCGGTCTACCTCACCGCGGACGCTCGCGCCGCGCTCGAGGATTACCTCGGCGCGCGCGAAGACGCGTGCATGGCGCTGTTTGTGAACTTCGACCGCTCGGTGCAGGACGATCGCGGGCGGCGGCTCACGGGCGCGGGCGCGAGATTCATCGTCCGCCGGCTGCGCAGGGAGCTCGGCGCGTGGTCGTTCAAATCACCCCACGTGGCACGGCACACAACTGCAACCACCCTGCTCGAGGTTACCGGTGGCGACGTGCGTTTGGTGCAAGAGGTCCTGGGGCACGCGAACCTGAACACGCTCCAGGGCTACACGAAGATCGTCGACAGCCGCAAGCAGGATGCATATCGCCGCTACCAGGAGTTCCTGGACGGCAAGAAGACAGCCGGGACCTAACCCGCCCGCGCCTTCGCCAGCTGTTTGCGCAGGTGTACCTCCAGCTCGCCGACGCTCATGTCGAGCGAGGCCGATAGCCGGCCGGCAATGATCTTTTTCAGCGAAGGCGGCAGAAGGTGCTCGAGCTCGGCCACTGCCTCATCCGGTCCGGCGAGGTAGAGACGCTTGTACGAGACCGCACTCACCTCGCGATCGATGATGCGCACCACTGCGGCCATGTTGGACTTGACCCTGTTCTCTTCTTTTCGCTGGAGACTCGGATTCTTGGTGCCACCGGACCGAATGTGCTTGACCGGTGTGCCGTCGAGATGGTGCTGCGGGATGACCTCGTCGAGGATCGAGGCGAAGGTCTGCGCCTGCTCCTTGTGGACGACGACGATCAGCGACGGTGGATATTTCCTGAGCATCAGCTCGAGCGGCGCGAGCAATGGCGGATCAACCTCGAGCCGGTCCTCGGTCTCATCGGGAAGGCGGATCAACCTCAGCAGGCCCTTGGGTTCGTCAGCGAACGCCGCCAGGGAGGGGGCCGCAACTGGTCGGACCACCTCGAGCTGCGCCTTGACTCGAGGTATCTCGCGTTCGACCACCTCGCGGTCTTTGTCGCTCAACTTGTGCTGGTGCTTCTGGACGAGCCGCTTGAGCTCCATGTCGTAGAACTTGCCGTCATACCCCTCTGGGCGCATCTTGAAATACACGCTCAACGTGCGGTCCGACGCGGTGCGCAGGCTTGGGAAGAAGGCCAGCAGGTACGGGATCTCGGTTGGGTGCGGCCGGGTCACCCCTCGACCTTCGCACATAACCGTGCCGTCGTGTGGCTCTGCCGTCAGCCGGGCGGCCTTACGGCCAGAGCAGGTGGCCGAGCACCATCCCGATGACGACCGCGAAGACGTAGGTCCCGCGCGGGTAACGCCTGACCAATGCCCGCACCCCGTTCGTGATCGGGTCGCTACCGCGACGAAGCGCGATGGATTCCTGGAGCATCAGGAGAAAAGCGATGCCGACGCCGGCGGTGGCGATGAGCGACAGGATGACTTCGGGGGTGAAGGTCATGGCTGCTCGCCACCAGGCGAGGTCCTGCCGCGGGCAGGGCCCCACAGGAAGTGGCCGAGGAGAATCCCGACCATCACCGCAACGATGAAGGCCCAAGCGGGGTGGTCGTGCACGGCCGGCCGGATGTAGTCGGTGATGGGCGTGTGGTTGGTGATCAAAGCCCAGCTCTCGTACGCGAGAAGCAGGAAGATCACCCCGAACAGCGCCGTGACGAGCCATGAGAAAAGGTTGCTCAGGGTTTGCATGGGAACCTCAACGGGCTGGAATCCTACTGGTTACGTAGCCTTGTGGCGACTTGATTGCCGCCACCGAGCGCGTGCATCTGACCCGGGCCGCGCTCGTGGCGATCGGCGCCGTCTTCTTTCTGATGGGCGTCCTTGCCTCCGCCTACGGGCCCCTGCTGGAGTATCTCAGCCGCCGATTCGAGGTCAGCCTGGCCATCGCGGGTGGGGCGTTGAGCGCGCATTTCCTTGGGGCATTGGTCGGGGTGCTCGTCTCGATGCGCGTCCTGCAATCGGTCTCCAGCCGAGCTTTCGCGCTCACCGCGCTGAGTTTTCTGGGGCTCGGCTGCGTGGGCGTTGCCCTCGCTCCCTCGTGGCCCGCGTTCCTGGGCGCGGTGCTGGTGATCGGTGTTGGTTTCGGGGCGCTCGACATCGGCTGCAACCAGCTCGTCGCGCACAGCGAGGGTGCGGGACGAACGGCGGTCCTGAACGTCTTGAACGGAGCCTTCGGTTTCGGGGCCGTGGCGGGGCCGCTCCTCGTGTCGACCGTCGGCCGTGCTCACCTATCCCTGCTGTACGGCGGCGCGGCCGCGGTGGCGGTCGCCGTCTTGCCGCTCGTCGGCGGAATCTCCGGGCGATTGCCATTCGCCGCCCAGCGGACGCCGGCGCGCTCGAGTGCGATCGTGGGCGTCTTCATGGTCGCCTTCGCCCTCTACGTGGGGATCGAGACCGGAACCGGCGGCTGGATGCCATCCCACCTCGAGTCGATCGGCGTCCAGTCCCTGGCCGCCGCGACCCTGACGTCCGGTTTCTGGCTCGCCCTCGCGGTCGGGCGACTGCTCGCCGCCTTCCTGCCGGCGCGCGTGCCCGAGCGCGTGACCGTGCTTGCAGGCACCGCCGCGGCCGTGGTCGCACTCCTCGCAGCGCTCAACCCTCACGCCGCGCCTATCGCCTACGTCGTGGCCGGCCTTGCGATCGCGCCGATCTTTCCCACCGCGATCGTGTGGCTGGCCAAGCTCAGGCCTGGCGACGCCCGGGCGACGTCGTGGCTCTTTCCCGCCTCGATGATCGGAGGGGCGATCATCCCCGGCGGGATCGGCGCGGTCATCGCCAGGTTCGGGATCGCCTGGACCCCTGCCGTTCTATCGCTGGTCGCGGCCGGCTGCCTGGTTGCTTTCTCGGTGGCGGCTACAAGCAGCGTGGGTCGGGCTGGAAGCTCCCAAGCCCGTTGATGTCGCCGAAATAGAGCGTCGATCCGTCGCCGTCGACCACGCCTCCCTGCAGCGTTCCCCAGGTTGCGCGGACGGCGCCTGTCTGAGGGTCGAGACACATGAGCTGGCCGGCCATGTCATCGCTGACCCACACCATCCCGGCGATCTCGAAGACCTGAACGCCGTTCGTGTGCATCGCCGACGCAACCGGCAGCTGCGCGAGGTTCGATGCCTGGCGGTGTTCGACCTGACCCAGCATGCCGGTCGCATACGAGACCCACACGTCCTGTGCGCCGGCGGCGAGATGCGGACCGCCCAGGTCTCCCCCACCGGTGGTCGCGGAGAAGAGCGGCGTCAGAGCAGTCGCATCGAACGCGGTGATCGTGGCGTTGGAGACAGACGACACGCTATCGAGGCCGACGTAGAGGCGCCGCCCGGCCGGGTCGATTGCGACGCTGGTCGCGATGCCGAGCAGGGAATGCGACGCCAGCATGGCACCGCTGCCCGCGGCCAGTCGGTAGAGATGGCGGCCGTAAGCCACCCACACGGTGTCGGAGTCAGAGGCAAGGTTTGCGACCAGCGCCTGCTGCGCTCCATCGTTTGGGAGCGTCACCCGGTATTGCGTCGAGAGGCTGCGGGCATCGACTCCAAGCAGCATCCTGCTGTCCGGCGCTGACGTGCCGGCGTACTGGTTGTTGGGCCCGATCCACACCACGCCGCCGGCAAGCGCGATTTGCCTGGCGAACGGAAAGGGACCCGCGGTGATCAGCTTGCCCGAAGCCCGATCGATCCGCCCGAGCCTCGTTTCGGTCGCGTTCGACAGCGCTCCCTCGCTGGTGGGCGGCGAGTAAAGCACGTAAACGGCGTCGCGTCCGACGGCGATGTCTGCCACCGGGCCGACCGGCCATCGCTGGTCCATGGTCAATTGCCCCGACTGGCCGGACGGTGAGCTGGTGGGCATCGGGCTGGACCTTCCAGCTGTGGTGGCAGACGTGCAGGAGGCCAGCACAACCGAGCAGATCACGAGCGCCATGGAGCGGCGCATACCAAAGTCAACGCTAGCGGATACACCCTGTTACGGAGGCACGAGTGGACCGGAGATATCGTTGCCAATCGCGGCGTGGACCTGGCGGCGACTGCGTGTGCCCCGACTGACGAACCGACCGTAACCATTCGCCCTGCTGGATCGGTTCAATGATTCGATGTCCGAGGGCACGTCGACGTACATCGGGCAGCTGTCCGACGATCGCAGGTGGCGTTGGGACGGGACGGCGTGGAGACCGGTTGGTCTTTCGCTCCCGCGCTGGGCCGGCCTAAAGCTCCGATCGCGGCCGACATGGAAGGTGGTGGCCGGAGCTGCAGTGGTCGGCCTGCTGGCCGACCAGGCAATCCGGGTCGGGGTCGCCGGGTTGGCGGCGACGACCACTATCGCGTTCGCGGCTGTCGCCCTGCTGCTCGCCGGCGACATCCGGCGGCTCGAGGCCCGGGTCCTTCTCGTCACCGCCACCGTGTTCGGGCTGTGGCTCACGGCTCGCGCGAGTCCCTGGCTGATCTGGCCTGACATTGCCGTGGCGCTCGCACTGCTCACTCTCGCCGGCTCGACAGCGGTCAAGGGCTCGTTGATGGACATCGGGCTGGCCGAGGTCTTCGCCCGCGGCGCGGGCGCAGCCTTCAACGCGGTTGCGGGTATCGCTTTCGTATCGGCGCCGATCGGCAGGGTGAGGTCCCGGCTGTCAGCTCTCGCACCGGTGGCACGGGGATTGCTGATTGCCATCCCGATCGTGGCGGTGATGACTGCGCTGCTGGCCTCCGCCGATCCAATTTTCGCTTCCTTCCTGACTATCAACTTCGACGTCAACAAGGCGGCCCTCGACGTCATCTATGTTTTGGTCGGCGCTCTGGTCACGGCCGGCCTGCTGCGATTGGCGGCGACTGTCCCGGTCGATCGCGTCGATGGGCCTATGTGGCGCCTGGGTACGACCGAGGCGCTGGTGGTCCTCGTCGCGCTCGACGTTGTGTTCGCCGCCTTCGCAATCGCTCAAGCGATCGGAGCCAGCGGCACCGGCGCCGCCACCCTTCAGACGGCAGGTGTCACCTACGCCGATTACGCGCGATCGGGTTTCTTCCAACTGTTGTGGGTGGCCGGAATCACGCTGGTCTTGCTGGTCATCTGCAGCCGCATCACCGGCTTTGGGCATCGTGCCGGTCGGATCGCATTCGTCGTTCTCGCTGAGGCCGCGATCCTCCTGACCCTGCTCGTCGTTCTCGTCGCCTCGATGCGACTGAGTCTTTATGAGGACGCGTACGGGTTCACGATGCTGCGCCTGTACAGCCACCTGTTCGCGGGCTTGATCGCAGCGGTGTTCGTGCTGCTTGCCTTCGACCTGGCCGGTCTGTGGCGCGACCGGCGCTGGTTTGTCGGGGCGTCAACAGTGACCGCCCTGTGCCTTCTGATGGCACTGAACGTGGCGAATCCAGAGGCCATCGTGGTGGGGCTCAATACCGACCGCGCCATCGCTACCCACGAGATCGACGCGCAGTACCTGAGTGGGCTCTCCAGCGACGCCGGGCCGACTCTGCTCGAATCGCAAGCGCGCCTCGAGCCTGCCCTGGCGGGACAGGTTTACAGAGACGCCTGCGCCGGTGCGCCGAGCTACTCGCCCAGCGTCGCCGCGTTCAATCTGGCTGACGCAGCCGCGGCTGATGCGCGCCGCCACAAGTGTTAGTCGCTTAGATCAGCTCGCCGACCGGGCGGATCCAGTGAAACATGGTTCCGCCAGGGTCAGCTGTGCTCCCGCGAACCGCATCGACCAGCGCCTCGAGAGTGTCGCCTTCGACCGGCGCCCCACCTGAGTCGGCCGAGGCCTGGAAGCCGCCGGCTCCGCGCCTGATCTCGAGAATCCGAGCGCCGGCCCCCTCGGCAAACGGATAGATGGCGAATTGCAGCTCCGAGTCGGCGGCGATGGGATCGCTGCGATACAACGAACCGATTTCAACGGCGGCGCGCTCGGCGGCATCGGTCAACGTGGGCTCTGTGAAGTCCTGCGGCGTCGCGCCGCTCGAGATCCACATCGCCTCCCAGTAATCCCCCTTGTCTGTGAGAGCGCATGTCACCAGCTTGTCCAACCGCTTCTTGAACAGACCGCCAAGAAATCCCATCGCACCCAGGTTAGCGAGCGCAGAGCGGTCCCCTCAAGCGGAGGGGGTGGTCGATCCGTACGCGGCGACGCCAAACTCCATCAAGTCGGCGTGAGCCGATTCGAGGACAATCGAATCAAGGTGAAGGAGCGAGCCAAGGCAGCGCACCCGGCCGGCTACGTGGTCGTCGAGCGCGACCAGCTGGCGGATTCGGAGCTGCAGGGCTACCAGTTCGGCGGCGCCAACGTGTGCCTCATCTTCATCGACCTGGGGCCGGGGGACGGGCCCCGGCTCCACCGCCATCCTTACGAGGAGGTCTTCATTGTCCTCGAGGGCCAGGCCAGATACACCATCGGCTCAGAAACCGTGGACGCGCACGCGGGACAGGTGCTGATCGTCCAGCCGGGCGTCCCGCACAAGTTCGTGAACTCAGGCGACGGGCGGTTTCGCCAGATCGACATTCACGCCAACAACAGGTTCGTCACCGAATGGCTGGAGGGCTAGGCGAGCCGTAGCGGCCGCGCTCCAGGCGGCGCATATCATTGGCTCCTCATGGCGGGTGACCGGCTCAACGTAGCGGTGCTTGGGCCGGGAGGCGTGGGCGGGTTCCTGGCAGCGATGCTGGCGCGGGAAGGGAGCTCGGTCCTGGTGCTTGCTGGCGACGACACCTCGCGTGCGATCGCCCGGAGCGGCATCCAGCTCGAGAGCGAGCGGTACGGTAATTTCGTCGTTTCCGTGCGGACGGCGGTGAGTTTGACGGATCCGGTTGACGCATGCCTGGTCACGGTCAAGGCGACCCGGCTGAAAGAGGCCGTCGAGCGCGTACCGGCGAATGCCCTGGGCGCAGCGCTCGTCATCCCTTTTCTCAACGGAATCGAGCACATGGAATTCTTGCGCGCGGTCTATCCACGATTGCCGCGCACCTTGGCACGGCCGGTCTCGATGTTCGAGTGCGCGAGGACGAGCTGGCGATGCTCTGGGACAAATTTGCGTTGCTTGCACCGATGGCGTTGCTTACCACGCACGAACGCGCCAACGTCGGGGTGATTCGCACCAGGCGGCGCCGCGACGCGGTCGCACTGCTCGGCGAGGTGGCCGATGTCGCCCAGGCTGACGGAGTTGACATCGATCGGGAAGGAATGCTCAAGCTTCTGGATTCGGTGCCGGAGTCGATGGAGTCATCGATGCAGCGCGACCAGGCCGCCGGCAGGCAACTCGAGCTCGATGCGTTGGGCGGCGCGCTGCTCAGGCGCGCGGCCGGGGCGGGAATCGAGGTTCCGGTGGCTCGCCGGCTGGTGGACGAGCTCCAGTCCAGGAGCGAGCAACCGGCACCCACCGGCAGTGAATCGTGACCTTCACCGAAGCCAAGCGAGTCGAGGTCCGCCAGGCAGGCCGGTTGCCTCTGTCAGGCGCAGCACGCAAACGCCTTAGCCGCGAAGAAGGCCGGAATCGATTCGAAACCGGCCTTGGAAGCTACGAGCTGGTTACTCGTCCTCGATCTGGTTGTACAGCACACGGACTGAGAGAGGAGACCGCAACAGGCGTTTCGTATTGGCTTCCTCCATCTGGTTGCCCGACGGACAACCAGTGAACGACTTGATGACGAAGGTGAAATCGCGTCGAAACCTGCGTCGACCGAACAGCAGACCCCGGTCAGGTAGGCTTGATCTTGAAAAGCATTTCGTCGTCCTTATCGGTGATCCAGACGTAACCGAACCCGACGGCGGCGCCGAAACTCGGGCCGGGGAGCTTCATTTGCCCCACGAACTTGCGCGTGCTGGGGTCGATGCGGTCAAGCGTGGTGCTGGTACCGAACCAGACGGAACCTTCTCCGAGCGCAAGCGCGTAGCCGGAGCCGACTTCATTGGTCACTTTCGCGACGCTGTTAGTGGCCGGGTCAATGTGGGTAACGCCTGAGATGCACCCGGCCCAGACGTCGTGGTCGTTGGCGGCGATCTGGCCGCAATCGGAGAAGCCAGGGATCGTGGCCACAACTGTGTCCGTGATGGGATCGATGCGAACGACGGCACTGATATTGGTGACGCCTACCCAGAGCGAGCCCGCGCTGACGGCGATCCAACTGGGGCCGGAGTCGGAGGCCGATCCGAGGTAGATGAGGTCGACGACCTTCATTTTCGCAGGGTCGATCTTCGCCACCGAGCCTGTCGGGCTGCCCTTGTGGTTTGCGACCCAAACATATCCGTCGAAAACTGCAATTCCGACCGGGCCGCTGCCACCGGGATCCACAGTCCCGACAACGAGGTTGGTGACCGGATCGATCCGGGTCACCCTCACTCCCGGGAAGCTGGTGACCCATATGGCATCGGCCGAGACTGCAAGTACTGAGGGCGGAACATCGAGATAGATCTTTGCGATGACCTTGTCTGTGGTCGGATCGATTCTTGTGACCGTCCCGCTTGGACCGTTGGAAACCCAGATCGAGCCGAAACCCGCTTCTACATCTCGGGGGGTGGATTGCCTCATTTGCGCCACTAGCTTGCCTACCGGTACAGGGCGCGAAACGCTAGTCGAGGAGTTGCCACAAGAGGTGACTGACATGAACGCGATAATGGTCAGGACGGCTTTCAATTGTCGCCAACCCACGCCCGAACACTACTCTGCGTCAAGCCCTTGCGCCGCAACGCGAATCAGGTGGTGAGCGGGGTTGCTGTGGCCCTACGCACCAGGAAGCAAAGAAAAGGCCGGCATCGTATTCGAAACCGGCCAGGACCGGGGCCGCAAATCGGGCCGGCCAGGCAGGCTCGCGGGAACCGGGTCGACTAGGGTTCTAAAAGGGCGAGGGCTCGACCGAAGGCTTCAATCGCCGACCGATCGCAGAGGGGTCTCGAACTGCTCAAGGCGCTCGGCCACAAAGCCGGCCAGCTCGCCCATCGACTTCGGATCGAGGTCGATGCGAGCTCCGGCCGTCGCGTAAATCTCGGGTACTGTCTTGGTGTTCCCAAGCCTGAGCGCGTCCAGGTATGCCTCGATCGCCGGATCCTGCAGGTAGTTGCGCCAGACCTGGAGGGCTCCCAGCGAGCCGACCATATAGTCGAAGTCGTAGAAGGGCCAGGTGTACATCATTTTGAGCCCGCATCGGAAGGCATCGATGTGCTCCTGGATGCCGGCCCAGTTCTCCCCTTCAACCTGCCGTCCCCAGATCCGGCGCCATGCGGCAGCCCGGTCGGCCTCATCCGCCGTCGGGTGATCGTAGGCCCAACGCTCGAAAGCGTGACCCAAGGCCTGCCGCACGGGGAGCTGGACAGCTTCGCGGAGCCGCATGGCGGCCGAGTGTCGGGCGTCAACATCCGAATAGAAACCGCCGAACGGACGGGACATGCGATCGATGACCAGAAGCTGCATCGTGATGGAGGCAAACTCCGCCGCCATCGAGTTGTAGAGCCCTTGCCAGTGCAGTGGGTAGTCGGCCGACTCCAGGAAGTGGAAAGAGTGGCCGGCTTCGTGGGCGAGCATCGTCACGGCGAGGTCTCCGGGCGGGAGGCTCATGAAGATGTGCGCTCGCCTGGTGAAGTGGAGTCTTGAGTTGATCGCGATTGGCGCCGCATGAGGCCTGAAGCCAAGGTCGAGCAGTCCATCCCGACGCATGCCGGCAAAGTGGTCGCCGAGCCGAGGGTGCACGGCGCTAAAGACGCGCTCGAAGGTCCCAGTCAGCTCATCCGTGCTCTCGAAAGGCTTCAGCGCGGTCGGGCTTGTGGGCGCCCTTGAGTCCCACGGTCGCAAGTGCCCGACACCAAGCCTGGACGTCTCGCGGGCCCGCCAGGTGGTCAGTAATGGCAGCCAGGCCTCGAGCAAGGACTCGTATATCCGATCCGTCTCGGACAGGGTGAAATCGATCCGGTTCCGCATTCTCCGGCCGTATTCGGAGTAGCTCTCGCAGCCCGCGTTCCGTGCAATCCGAGCGCGCAGATCGACCAGCGAAGCGAAAAGCGAGTCAAGCTCGCCATACCGGGCAGTGACGGGCTCGGACACGGCAAGCCACGCCCTCTTGCGGATATCACGGTCAGGACTGGTGATCTGGCTGACTAGCGACAGCCGGGGGACCTCCCGACCTTCCCAGTTGGCCGTGAGCGAACCGAACGTCCCATCCCAGCGCTCGCAAAGCTTGGCTTCCTCGCCGAGGAGTGCAACGTTCTCCGCGACGAGGATCCCCGCCTGGTTGCGCATCTGGCTGAGTACGTTCTCGAAGTCGGGCTCCGAATAGCCGGAGTCGAGCAATCGCCGGCTGAGCCGGGCAGCCATGTCGGCGGCGGCAGGCTTGATCTCGGAGCTGAAGCGCAGCTCGGCGGCCCTCAGCGCTTGATCCTGGGTGTCGGCGTAGTAGTGGGCGCGGGCCAGGCTGGCCGCCTCCGCGATCAGGTCCTCGAGACGCGACCACTCCCGAAGCCAGGCCGCATCAACCGGCCGCTCCAGCAGCTCCTGATAAAACGGCCGGACCTGATCCCAACCCGCCCCGGCCAGGTCGTTCGGAGAGGACAGCACCTCCACGGGCACAAACCGAGTATGAGTCATCGTTGGTGCCGTCCTCGATCGCGAAAGTGATGCCGAGAAACCGAGCCGCAGCGGATGCCCGACGGTTGCGGGGCTGTGGATGCGGTGTGATTATTTGGATCAGATCGCCGTCAGCTGCTGCGGATTTATAAGTCGCTGGAGCATGCGCGTGACGCACTCCACTGAGACCGCTTTGCCGTCCTGAGAACAAGCAGCGATCGTGTGGCATGTGGGCGGCCTCGGTTCAAGTGGCGGGCGAACTTGCGCTGACGGTGGCGACTTGTCGGAACCCGTCGAAACTTGCTCCCGTTGCCCGGCGCACTTTAGGCTGTCCTCAGTTCGCTGACCCATCGGGTTGTCAAATCAACGGTCACAGACCGATCTGGTTACTACATCGGCGCAAGCGCGTAAGCGTCAGAGACCGATCTGATTGCTACGTGGGCGCAAACCGTCTAAGACAAAGAAAAGGCCGGGCATCGTATTCGAAACCGGCCTCCGAGACCTCCCTAAAGCCTTACTCGTCCTCGATCTGGTTGTACATCAAGCTGTCCTGGATCTCGTACAGGGCGTCCATAGCCTCCATCACGGAGGCTGGCTTGGCCTGGGCCAGGACGGTCACCTCGGGCGATTCCTCGATGACCTTGTTGATGGCCACTGAGAGCACCGGCGGCATCTGCCGCTGGTCGGCGAGGTTGAGCATCTCGAGCTCGTTCAGGAGCTTGTCGATGAGATGCATCTTGTTCCTGCGGGCGTACTTGGCCCGTTGGATTCGCCGCTCCTTCGCGGTCATGTGCTCGATGGCGCGACTAGCTTGCTTGATCATCGTCATGTCCTCTCCAGCCACCCAGTTTACGGACCGTCCCGATTTTGTCAAGATCCACCTGTAATAAATAGCCTTGGGCTCTGCTACCATCCCTGAAGCGTCCGGATATGCCCACCACGATCGCCGGCCGTTCCACCCGTATGGAAGTCCTGGAGTTGCTCCGGCGTAAGGGCCACGCCAGCGCGGAAACCATCGCTTCCGATCTCGGCGTGACCCCGAATGCGGTCCGCCAGCACCTCACCAACCTCGAGCGCGACGGCTTCGTGGTCAGCCATCCGGAGCGACGCCGCCGCGGCCGCCCCTCCCTCCTCTTTTCTCTTACCGAGAGGGCCGACTCCGTCTTCCCGAAACGCTATGGGCAGCTGGCGTCGATGGTCCTGCAGGAGGTCCAGGAGATGGGCGGCCCGGACGCCCTCGACCAGGTCTTCGAGCGAATGGCGACCCGCCACGCCAAGGCGATTGCGCCCACACTCGAAGGCCTCGATTTCGACGACAAGCTGCACCGGGTGGTGGCGTGGATCGGGCGGGCCGGCACGCTGGCGGAGCAGACGGAGACGACGGAGGGCGTCAAAGTGACCATCCACAACTGCCCCTTCCGCAACACCGCCCTCAAATTCCCGCAGGTGTGCACCATCACGCCGCACCTCTTCTCGCAGCTCCTAGGCACGGCGGTGTCGCAGGCCGACTCCATCCATCGCCGCGACCCCTACTGCTCCTTTGTCGTCCAGCGCCCTTCCAACCCTTAGCAGCGCCAACGTCAAGGCAGCCGACGCCCTCGCGCACGAGCGCTTCGGCATCGAGGTTGACTGGCTGATGGAGGCCGCCGGCTGGCAGGTCGCGAGGTTCTGCCATGGCCGCACGACCGTCGCGTGCGGCGTGGGCAACAACGCGGGTGATGGCCTCTCCGCCGCCCGGCATCTCCATCGCTGGGGCCGTCTGGCATCGGTCGCGTGCGTGGACGCCGGCCGGCTGCGCGGACCCGCGGCCAAAGAGCTCGACGCACTGCGCAAGCTCGGTGTAGAGGTCACCGGCACTCTCCTGTTCGAAAGCGCCGAGGTTGTGCTCGACGCCATCTTCGGGACTGGCATCTCGAGGCCTCCTGAGGGCAACTTCGCCGCCTGGATCGATGCCATCAACGAGTCGGAGGCTCGTGTCGTTGCGATCGACGTGCCCTCGGGACTCGACGCGGACACGGGCGTCGCCTACGCTCCAACTGTGAAGGCGCACACGACCGTCACCCTCGGCCTGCCGAAGGCTGGGCTGCTGCGAGGCGATGGCCCTCGCCTCGCCGGCGAGGTCTGGGTCGCGGACATCGGAATGCCGTTCGAGGTTTATGCCGAGCTCGGCATCGAGGTCCCCTCAACCCTGTTCTCGACGCACGATCGATTCCGCCTGGACACTGCTTCAGCGTGACACGCGAGGTCGTATGGGACCATGGGGTCTCGCTTCCGGAGCACAGCCTGTGGCTCGACCCGCTGGTCGTGCGCTCGTTCGCGTTCATCTCACATGCCCACACCGATCACGCTCGGCGTCACAAGGAGGCGCTGCTGACTCCGCAGACGCTGGCACTCATCCCCGAAGCGCGGCGTCCGCGTGGCTGGCGAATGCTGGGCTACGACGAGCCGATGCGGCGCGGGCCGGCATCGGTCACACTCCACTCCGCCGGCCACATGCTCGGTTCAGCGCAGCTGCGGTTCGAGCACGATGGCACGAGTCTCCTCTACACCGGCGACATCAAGCTGCGGCAGCCCGGCGGCAGCGTCACGCGGGTGCCTCGGGCGCATGTGCTCGTTATGGAGAGCACCTATGGAAGGCCCCACTTCAGGTTTGGCGATCCTGACTCGACGGTGGAATCGATCGCCCGCTGGTGCCGCCTGGCGCTGGACAGCCACGTGACGCCGGTGCTGCTGTGTCACGCTCTCGGCAAGACCGAGGAGGTGATGCTGGCGCTCGCCCCGTACGGCTTCGCGTTTGCGCTCGAAAGCCGCTGCGTGCCCTGCGCGCGATGCTATGAGAGCGCCGGCAGCCCCCTGCCGGATTGGATCGAGCTCAACGGGGACACGCCTCCTGGCCGGGTGGTCATCGCGCCACCAGCCGGCAAGGACGAGGTCCGCCGCCTCGGCCGCTACCGGACCGCCCTCGTCTCAGGCTGGGCCAAGGACGCCGAGTTCGCGAGGCTCTTCGGCGCGGACGCGACCTTCGACCTCTCCGACCACTGTGACTTCGATGAGCTGATGGAGGTCGTGGAGCTTTCCGGCGCAGACCAGGTCTACACGGTGCATGGATACACAGAGGACTTCGCGCGGCATTTGCGCAAGCGCGGCGTACGTGCGTCTGCGTTGGAAGCTACCGAGCAGCTGGCGCTGGCGCTCTAGCCGGACGCTTAGCGGAGGGCCCACCCTGAACGCAGCACGGCACGGCGCAGGTCGGCGTCGGCGCCGGCTGCATCACTGAGCCCGCTGAGCAACAGGTCAAGCCAGGCGGTGAGCATGACCGGGGGTTGGAACTCCAGGTTCTCCTTATCCCAACGCGCTCGGTAGGTGCGGCCGCCGACGTCGACGGTCAGCTCGCTGATCGGGCCTCGCTTGAGATGACCGCGCCTGACCTTCGCCGTCGGAATCCGTTCGACCAGGTAGTCGAGCAGCTCGAAGGGCTCGTCCTCCTTGTCCAGCGGCGCATGGCAGAAGACGCACATCCCGTCCAGCGGCAGCGCCGGCGCCCCGCATATGGCGCATGTCAGGCCGGCGCCGCGTTGCCGAGCCTCGAGCGCGCTCAATCCGTGTACCGCGTGATCGTGGAATCCTCCCGCCGCTTCTCGGCCTGATAGAGAGGGCAGTCTTCGAAGTTGCGGACGCAGATGGGCGGGCTGTCGCTCAGAGCGTACTTGCGCTTCGACAGGTGATCGACGTGGCAGTCGAAACGGTAGACGCGCAGAAACGTCCGGCGTTCCTTGACGAGCTCCTCCAGATAAGGGCACCGACGCACGCGACTTACGATAGGCCACCGTACCCAGACATGCTCGATTTCGCGCGCGCCGGAGCTGCCGTCGGCGGAACGTCCGCAACCCTCGGGAAAACGCGGCATCTGGCCGCCTACTTCCGGTCCCTGGACGACGATGATCTGCGGAGGGCGGCCGTCTTCATGAGCGGCCGCCCGTTTGGACCGTCAAAGCGAAGGACGCTCGGCCTCGGCTGGTCGTCGGTGAGCAAGGCGATCGGCGCCATCTCTCGCCGCAACGACGAGGAGCTGCAGGGCATTTTCCGGAAGCACTCCGACCTCGGCGACTGGGCCGGCGAGGCGCTGGCCGGCAGTACCGCCAACGAGGACGTGTCACTGGCGGAGGTCGAGAAGACGCTGGAAGCCATCCGCGTTGCGCGCGGCGCGGCAAAGGCGGCGCCGCTCGAAGAGCTGCTGCGCCGCGTTCACCCGGAGGCGGCGCGCTTTGTGGTCAAGATCATCTCCACCGAGATGCGCATCGGCCTGTCTGAAGGCCTGGTGGAGGCGGCGATCGCCGAGGCGTTCGGGGTGCCCGTGACGCAGGTGAAGCGCGTCCACCTGATCACTGGAGACATCGGCGAGACCGCCGTGCGCGTGAAGCACGGCCAAATCGAGACCAGCACCGTGACGCTGTTTCAACCGGTGCGTTTCATGCTCGCGAGCCCGGTGGAAACAGCGGCCGAAGCTTTCGAGCGGATGGGCGCGGACAAGGTGTGGACCGAGGAGAAGTACGACGGCGTCCGCTGCCAGCTCCACCACGATGACGGGCACGTCGAGCTCTTCTCGCGCGACTTGAAGGAAACCACAAGCGCGTTTCCGGAGCTGGCCGAGAGCGCGCCTCGCATCGGCCACGCCGTCCTCTTCGACGGCGAGGTGCTTGCCCATCGTGATGGACGCGTGCTGAGGTTCTTCGACCTCCAGCGACGCCTCGGCCGCAAGGTCGTCTCGGACGAGATGCGGCGCGAGGTGCCGGTGGTGCTGGTCATCTTCGATCTGCTCTATCTCGACGGCCGGCCGGTACTCGATGAGCCGCTCGACGAGCGCCGCCGTCTTCTCGAAGGGCTGGGCCTGGAGCATCCGTTCCTCCTGGCCCGGCTCGAAGAGGCGACCAGCCCGGACGACCTCGACCGGATCTTTGCCGACACGCGCGAGCGCGGAAACGAGGGCCTCATGGTCAAGGACCCGAAGAGCCCGTACACGCCCGGCCGGCGTGGGCTCGCATGGTTGAAGCTCAAACGGCCCCTGGCGACGCTCGACGTGGTCGTGACCGCGGTCGAGTGGGGACACGGGAAGCGGAAGGGCGTGCTTTCCGACTACACCTTCGCGGTCACGGACACCTCGACCGGGCGCCTCGTCAACGTGGGCAAGGCTTACACCGGGCTCACTGATGCCGAGATCGCGGAGATGACGAAGCGCTTCCTCGCCATCACGCTCGAGGATCGCGGCTGGGCGCGCGTCGTCAAGCCAGCGGTCGTGCTCGAGGTCGCCTTCGATTCCATGCAGCACTCCGGCCGCCATGCCAGCGGGTACGCGCTGCGCTTTCCGCGCATCGTCCGGATCCGGGACGACAAGCCCGTGGACGAGATCGACACGCTAGATCGCGTGGCCGGGCTGTACGAGCGGTACTTCGGCAAGAAGACCGAGACATCTCTGACCGAGGTCGCCGAAGTGGGACCCCCCACCCGGCACGGCCCGCAAAGCGGGCCGCGCCGACCTCCCCACGGGGTGGGGAGGTGAAGCTCACTTTCATGGGGACGGCGGGGGCGCGGTTCATGGTCGCGAAGCAGCTCGCGGCCTCGGGCGGCCTCTACCTGGAGGAAGGGGGCGCGCGCCTGAGCCTCGACCCTGGACCAGGAGCCGTTGTCCAGTACGCCAAGCGCAAGGTCGATCTCACCAAGCTCGATGCCATCGTCATCAGCCACCGCCACCTCGACCACTGCGGCGACGTCAACGTGATGGTCGAGGCGATGACGGACGGCGGCTTCCGTCATCGCGGGCGGCTGTTCTGTCCCTCCGATGCGCTCGACGACGATCCTGTGGTCCTGCGCTACCTGCGCCAGTTTCCCGAAGAGGTCGTGCGTTTACAGCCGGAGACGACGTACACGGTCAACGGCCTCTCCTTCACGACCACGCCGCTGCACAGGCACCAGGTCGAGACGTTCGGCTTTCGATTCGGGGATCGCCTCGGCTGGGTGACCGATTCCGAGTACTACGACGGCATCGCCGAACAGCACAAGGCCGAGGTCATGATCATCCACCTCGTCTTGATGCAGTGCCGCTCGGGGCTCCCCCACCTGTGCCTGGACGACGCCGAGCGAATCATCCGCGAGGCCAAGCCGCGCCTCGCCGTCCTCACGCACTTCGGGATGACTGTGTGGCGCGCGCACCCGTGGGAGCTCGCTGCCGACCTTACGCAGAAGCTGGGGACCGAGGTCAAGGCGGCGCGCGACGGCATGGTCCTCGAGATCTAGTGTCGCCTCAGCAGCGGTTCCTGCTGCTGCTCATCCTCGTCGGCGCGCTCGCCACCTTGCTCGGACTCGTATCCAGGCGCGCGCGTGTGCTGCCGTACCCGGTCGTGCTGGCCGGCGCCGGGGTTGTGGTCGGGTTGCTGCCCGGCGAGCCGCTCCCCCATATTGGCGCCGACGTCATTCTGCTGGCCTTCGTACCTGGGCTGGTGTTCGAGGCGGCGCTGACGCTGGACCTGCCCGAGCTGCGGAGGCGCCTTATTCCGGTGAGCCTGCTTGCGACTGTCGGCGTCGTCGTGACTGTCCTCCTCATCGGAACGCTGACGCACATCGCGCTTGGGCTCAGCTGGGCGAGCGGTTTTCTGCTCGGCTCGATCCTGGCCGCGACCGACCCGATCGCGGTGGTCACCCTGCTCCGGCAGGTGAAGGCGCCGGGCGGGCTCGCCGCGATCCTCGAAGGCGAGAGTCTCTTCAACGACGGCACGGGCGTCGCCGTGTTCAGTGCCGTGCTGGCGACCATCGTGGCCGGCCATCCGTCGTTCGGCGACGCGACTGTGCGCTTTTTCGCGATCACGATCGGCGGCGCCGTGGTGGGGATCGCGGTCGGCTTCCTGGGCGTGGCCCTGGTGCGTGTCGCCGAAGACGCTTCGCTCGAGATCCTCGCCACGCTGGTGATCGCGTACGGCAGCTACCTGGCCGCCGACCTCGTCCACGCGTCCGGCATCGTGGCCGTCGTTTCGGCGGGCGTCGTCATCGCACGCTACGGATCGTCCACCGGCAAGCTCCACGGAACGCAGCTGCTCGGCTTCTGGAACCTGCTCGCGTTCGTCCTCAACGCGATTCTCTTCATCCTTGTCGGCGCCGCCCTGCCCGCCTGGAAATTGCTTCCCGTCGCCGGACTGGTATTCGAGACCTTCGCGATCATGCTGCTGACGCGCGCCGTGCCCGTGTACGGATTGCTGGCGGCGTCGGCATTGAGGTCCCAGGCGATCCCGTGGGCGTGGCGTCACCTCACGTTCTGGGCTGGATTACGTGGCGCGCTGTCGGTTGCGCTTGCGCTCTCCGTAGCCGGTGTTGCTGGTGTCGACAGCCGCGTCTCCGCGGTCGCCTATGGCGTCGTGCTGCTTTCGCTGCTCGTCCAGGGCGGCCTGATCGTGCCCGCCACCCGCATGTTGAAGATCGAACGAGAGGCGTGACGCCTTCGCGCTGGCAGTGGCGTGCGTCGGTTGGCCTTCTCGGCGTCGCGGTCGCATTCGTCATCTATCCGATCATCGAGGGGCCGAACGACATCATCGACTCGGACTGGCCGGCGTTTGCGACGGGCGCCCGCCTGGTCGTTGAAAACCCGGGGCACCTCTACGACCTCAAGCAGCAGAAGCGCGTCGAATTCGAGGTCACCGGCGGGCGCACGTTGGTGACGCTTGGGATTAACGGAATCCTTCCGTTCCTCGCGCCGGCGTGGGTCGCCCTCCTCGCGGTTCCTTTCGAGCTTCTCGGCACCGACCTCGGCGGCCGGGTGTGGATCATGTTCGGGCTCGCGTGCCTGGCATTGGGCGCTTACCTCGCGACACGGCCTCGCCCGCCCTCGGCGATGCTCCCCGTCTTCGCCTCGGTTCCGACCGCCATCATGCTGCTCAACGCCCAGCTCGACGGTGTCGTCGCGCTTGGCGTCGGCGCGGCGATCGCGCTGTGGTCGCGGCCCTACCTCGCCGGATTGGCGCTCGGCCTCACCCTTACGAAGCCGCAGCTCATACTGCCCCTCGGGGCCGCTCTGCTCGTGGCGCACCGGTGGCGGGTGCTGGCCGGCTGGGCAGGGGCGGGCCTGCTCCTGTGGGCGTCGGTGGCGGTGCTCAATCCGCGCTGGGTCCTCGACTGGCTCGCCCCCACGGGCACGACGATCACGCCGGGCAGCCGCGAGGTCGACCTCCCACACCTGGGCACACTGCTGCCGGCGCCATGGCAGCTGTACGCGGTGGCTGCGCTGACCGCGCTCACGATCGCGGGAGTGGTGCTCCTGGCGCGGCGGTGCAGAAACGGGCTCCGCGGCCAGGCGGCAATGCTGGTCGCGGGGGGTGTCCTCGCCGCCCCTCATGCCCTGCCGGCCGATCTCGTCCTCGTGGGCCTCGCACTGTCGATCTGGGGCCAAGCGACCTGGCTGGACTGGTTGCTGCTTTCGGTGGGCGCGTTGACCACCGCATTCGTTCCGGCGCCATGGCCGGCGGTCGTCGGCGTCCTGCTGGTGGGCTGGTTGACCTTTCGAATCAGCGGGTGGACGCCAGCACGGGCACCGGCGTCTGCTGGATGAGCCCGTCGATCAAGCCGTACTCGACCGCCTCTTCGGGGTTGAGGAAGAAGTCGCGGTCGGTGTCGCGCTCGACTCGCTCCAGCGCCTGGCCGGTGTGCTTCGCGATCAGCTCGTTGAGAACCGTGCGGATGCGGACGATCTCACGAGCGTGGATGTCGAGGTCGCTGGCCTGGCCCTGCAGGCCCTTGCCGCCGATCAGGGGCTGGTGCATGTGGATGGTCGCGCTCGGCAGTGAGAAGCGGCGTCCCTTGGCGCCGGCCATCAGGACCACGGTGCCGAAGCTCGCAGCTCGGCCGATGCAGACCGTCGAGATCGGGGCCTGCACGTACTGCATGGTGTCGTAAATCGCAAAGCCGGCACTCACGGCACCGCCGGGGGAGTTGACGTAGATCTGGATCTCCTTCTCCGGGTCGTCGGCGGCGAGGTAGATGAGCTGCGCCACGACCAGGTTGGCGACGACATCGTCGATCGGCCGGCCGATCAGGATGATGCGGTCCTTCAGGAGGCGCGAATAGATGTCGAACGAGCGCTCGCGGTTGCCGCCTTCGTTCTCGGTGACCGTGGGGATATACGCCACTTCCGAGACTGTACGAGATTTATATTCGAGCGGTTGGCACGCGCGGCCCCCATGGCTCCGACCGACTTCTTCTCCGGGCTGCGCAAGGGCGTGAAGTCGAAGCTTCCCCAGGACCTGAAGGCATTCGAGACGACCCGCGGCCACAGCCGGCTGCTCAAGCTCCACTACGGCCACCCTGAGCTCCACTTCGAAGCCTGGCACCACACAGGTGACGGCCGGCTGGAGATCGGACTGCATTTCGAGGGCCCGGCGGACGCCAACGAGCGCGCCTTCGACTTCTTCCGCGAGCGCATGGTCGAGGTCAAGGCACGACTGCCGCGCGCGGAGCTCGAGCCATGGGATCGCGGCTGGTCGCGGCTGTACGAGACGCTGCCCGCGCTGCAGCTTGACGAGATGGTGCTGACCGCAGCTGTCGAGCGAATGGACGCATACATCACCACCCTTCAGCCGATGCTGGCGGTGTTTTTGGAGCGACGATAGAGACTATGGATCCGCTCGAGGCCCGCAGCCTGATTCCGCTGACCGCGAGCTACATCCACATGAACCACGCCGGCGTGTCGCCGATGTCGCTGCGGGCGGCGGCCGCGGTCGAGCAGGTCGTCGAGGCATCGCTCAATCGCAAGTACCGGGATCGCTGGGCACAGGACGAGGCCGATCGAGTCCGCAGCCTGGTCGGACGGCTCATCAATGGACCGTCCGACTCGATCGCCCTCACCCGCAGCACCGCGCACGGGATCTCCCTGCTCGCGCAGGGGTTGGATTGGAAGCAAGGTGACAACGTGGTCGGGGCCCATGGCGAGTACCCGGCCAACGTCTATCCCTGGATGGCGCTGGCGGCGAAAGGCGTACAGCTTCGCCAGGTGCAGCCGCGAGGCGGCCGAATCTCACACGACCAGGTGTTCTCGCTCGTGGATCCGAGAACGCGCGTGGTCGCGCTTTCGCATGTCGAGTTCTGGAACGGGTTCCGCCTCGACATCGAGGCCATCGGCGCCGAATGCCGCAGACGCGGCATCGTGTTTGCGGTCGACGTGATGCAGAGCGCCGGTGCGCTGCGCGTGGACGTGGGCCGGATGCCCATCGATTTCTGTGCGGCCGGCGCTGGGAAATGGCTGATGGGACCGCCTGGAATCGGGTTTTGCTTTTGCGTGCCCGAGCTGCTCGAGCGTCTGCAGCCCCCGATCGTCGGCGTCTGCTCGGTGGTCGGCTACGACCGCTATTTCGAATACGACCTGACGCTGGCACCGACCGCGCGCCGCTTCGAAGAGTCGGTCATCTCCCTGCTGGACACCGCCGCGTTCGGCGCCGCCCTGGAGCTGCTGTTGGAGGTCGGCCAGGACGCCATCGAAGCCCGTGTTCTCAACCTCTCGGCGAGGCTTGCGGAGGGCCTCGCGGAACGTGGTTACGAGGTAGTCGAACCATGGCCAAGGGGCCGGGCCGAATCGTCGGGCATAGTTTCGTTTCGGAAGGGCGGCGCGCGGCCACAGGAAGTGCTGAGAGACCTCGAGGCGGCGCATGTCATCGCGCGCACACACCGTGACTTCGTGCGGCTCTCGCCGCACTTCTACAACACTGAAGAGGAGATCGATCGCGTGCTCGAAGTACTCGCACCGGAGATAGTGGCCACATGAATACCGTCCAGGTCAGCGACGAGCTGCAGGAATACCTCGACAGCCTCGTCCCGACGCGGGATCCCGTGCTCGCGCGGATGGAGGAGGAAGCCCATCGCGAGAACATCCCGATCATCGACGCTCACGAGGGCGCATTCCTCAGCCTGCTGGTACGGATCGCGAACTCAAAGCGTCTCCTGGAGCTCGGCACGGCCATCGGCTACAGCGGCATCTGGCTGCTGCAGGCGACATCCGGCGGCACCCTGACCACATTCGAGACCAACCACGAGCGGGCGGTGAGGGCTCGCTCCAACTTCGCGGCTGCGGGCCTGGCGAAGCAAGCGCTGGTGCTCGAGCAGGATGCGGTCACCGGCCTCGAGAAGCTGACCGCCCGCTTCGATGCGTGTTTCATCGACCTCCTCAACTCGTTCCCCTCGGAGGACGTGACGCGCAAGGTGTTCGACCTCTGCATGCAGCGCCTCGATGGAGGCGGTCTGCTGATCGCAGACAACGCCCTGCGGCAGGGAGAGGTCGTCAAGCCGAAGAGCCAGCAGGCGCGCAATGTCGTGTTCTACAACCAGCTCGTTGCGAAGGACCAGCGCCTGGAGAGCGTGGTCGTGCCGATCAGGGACGGAGTGTCGGTGGCTCGGGTGCGGGATTAGGGCTATGCACGCCCCTCTCCCCGCAGGGGAGAGGGGTTCGAGTCGTCGCCTTCGATCCAGAACGTGCCGTCGTCGGCGTGCTCCTTCTTCCAGATCGGCACCGACTCCTTCAGGCGGTCGATCCCCCACCTGCAGGCGTCGATGGCTTCAGCCCGGTGGGGGCACGAAACCGAGACCACCACCGACGCCTCGCCGATCTCGAGCCTGCCGGTGCGATGCGCCATCGCCACGCGCGATTCGGGCCATCGCTCCGCAATCTCGCCCGCGATCTTCTGCATCTCGGCCTTGGCCATCTCGCCGTAGGCCTCGTATTCGAGGTGCGTTACCGAGCGGCCTCGAGAGTTGTCGCGAACGATGCCTGTGAAGGTGCAGATGGCGCCGGCGCCTTTGTGGCTTACAGCCGCCTCGATGCGCCGGGCGTCCAGCGGGTCGGTGGTGAGCTCGAACAGGACGCCGACGGCATGCGGCGTCCCGCCGCTCACCGGCGGGATGAAGGCCACCTCGTCGCCGTTGGCGACCAGGGCGTCCCAATCGGCGAACTCCTGGTTGACAGCGGCGCGGACCGACTCGCGACTGGGCTCGAGGCTGGGGTGCAGCTTCCTGAGCGCGTCGTAGACGTCGGCTACGGTCGACCCGGCGCGGAGCTCGACCCTCTCGGCATCCGTGCCGGCCAGCTCGCGGAGGCGGGCGAAGAGCCGCGTCCGCACGGCGATCGCGACGGCCATGACCACATGTTAGTGAGCGACGAAGATGTGGACTTCCTTGCCAGAATCGAGCGCGCGATCTACGGTGGTACGAGTTCCTTTGGACGAGCCGTCCCAGAACGCCACCAGGACGTCGCACGCATCGATCAGCCGCTGATTGCGCCCCGCCGACTTGCTTGCGTCGCCCAGCTCGTCGAATGACGCCGGCATGACCTGCACAGGAATGCCCTTGGCCCGGGCGGCCTTCGTTGCGGCCGCGTCGACTCCGCTCGCGCTGCCGGTGATGATGGAGGCGCGCGGCGGGAGCGAGTTCACGTACTCGGTGACGCGGTTCGGGTCTGAGAAGCGCCTGCTGCCGACTATGGCAACCTTCAAAAACTAGCCGGCGGTCGAGGCGTTCTTGCCGATGGCGTGAATGTTCTCCTCGAACAGGCGCCGGAGCTTGAGGGCCTGGCGGTCGTACGCGTCGGGATCGGCCCAGCTCCCGCGGGGGTCGAGCACCTCCGCCGGCACCGCGGGCACGCGATCCGGGATGTGCAGGCCGAAGATCGGATCGACATGGGTGGGAACCTCGCGGAGCCTGCCTTCGACCACCGCGCTCACGATCGCGCGCGTGTGCGCAATCGACATTCGCTGGCCGACCCCATAAGGCCCGCCGACCCAACCGGTGTTCAGCATCCACACCTGGGCTTGGTGACGGTTGACGCGGTCGATGAGCATGTCGGCGTATGTCTCGGGTGGGAGCACGAGGAACGGTGCGGCGAAACAGGTGCTGAAGATCGGCTCCGGCTCGGTCACGCCACGCTCGGTGCCGGCCACCTTGGCGGTGTAGCCGGACAGGAAGTAGAAGCGGATCTGGTCGTCATCGAGACGAGCCACAGGCGGCAGCACACCGTACGCGTCGGCGGAGAGGAAGATGACGTTCCGTGGATGGCCGCCTACGCCTGCCAGCACCGCGTTCGGAATCAGGTCCACCGGGTAGGCGGCTCGTGTGTTCTCGGTCTTCTCGTCTGAGTCGTAGTCGGGCACGCGCGTAAGCGGGTGGTAGGCGACGTTTTCCAGGATCGTGCCGAAGCTCTCGACGGCGGCGTAGATCTCGGGCTCGGATTCCTTGTGGATCCTGATCGTCTTCGCATAACAGCCGCCCTCGAAGTTGAAGACTCCCGAGTCGCTCCAACCGTGCTCGTCGTCGCCGATCAGGCGCCGCTTGGGATCCGCCGACAGGGTGGTCTTGCCGGTGCCGCTCAACCCGAAGAAGATCGCCTCGTCGCCCCCATCCTCGTCGACGTTGGCCGAGCAGTGCATCGGGAAGACGCCCTTGGCCGGGAGCAGATAGTTGAGCGCGGTGAAGATCGACTTCTTGATCTCGCCCGCGTACTCGGTGCCTCCGATGAGGACGATGCCGCGACCGAGGTGGACCAGGATGAAGGTCTCGCTGTGCGTCCCGTCTTGTGCCGGATCGGCTTTGACGGACGGCAGCGCCATCACAGTGAAGTCCGGCTCGAAACCGCGCAGGTCATCGGCACCAGGCCGGATAAAAAGGTTATGCGCGAAGAGGCTGTGCCAGGCGAACTCAGAGACCACACGCACGCGAAGACGGTGACGCGGGTCGGCACAGGCGAACACGTCTTTGGTGTAGACGGGGTTGGCGCGGGCGTACTCCTGCATGCGGGCGAGGAGCCGGTCGAAGCTCGTCGTAGAGATGGGCTGGTTGCCGGGGTGCCACCAGATGGCGTCGCGGCTGGTCGGCTCCTTGACGAAGAACTTGTCCTTGGGCGAACGGCCGGTGTGCTTGCCGGTCTCAGCCGTGAGCGCTCCGGTGGACACGATAACCGCCTCGTTCCGCCGGATCGCATGCTCGTAGAGCGCGGCGGGACTCAGGTTGCGGCGCTCAGGAGAATCTCCCGGAGCCCCTCCCAGGTCGGGCCGGCTGGGGGCGGCTTTCACGTTTTGGACTGCCTGGCGGGCACGTCCCGATCATAAGCATCTGGCCCGCCCGGACGCCTATCCCAACTGGATGATTTCTGGGTGAATCAGGCGATGCGTGACGATCGGCGGCTGCTGGCCCGCCGCCGCTGCTTGCCGCTGACGTAGTCGACCAGGATGTACTCGCCCAGCCGGTCGGGCGAGACGAAGAACGCCCGGCCCTTGTTGATTCGTGTCATCTGGTTGATGAACTCGGTGAGGTAGGGACCGCGCTCGAGCATGAAGGTGTTGATGACGATCCGGTCGCGGGTGCAGCGCCGCACCTCGCGCAGCGTCTGCTGGATCGTCTTGAACGATGGCGGGTAGGCGAAATACGGACGCCCGTTGTCCTCGTCGATGTGGGCGGTCGGCTCGCCGTCGGTGATCATGATGATCTGGCGATTGCCACGATGCTTTGCGAGCAATGAGCGCGCGAGCTGGAAACCGTGCTGCATGTTGGTGCCGTACACGTAATCGTTGAGCGCCAGCTGCGGAAGGGTCTGCGGCTTGAGCTCGACCGCATAGTTCGAGAATCCGACCACATACAGCGAGTCGCGCGGGTACTGGCTGCGGATGAGCGAATCCAGCGCTATGGCCACCTTCTTGGCCGCGAGGAAGCAGCCGCGCAGGAACATCGAGCGGCTCATGTCGATCATGAGGACGGTCGATGCTTGCGTCACGTGCTCGGTGCGGTGCACGACGAAATCCTTGGCGTCGAGCCGCACCGGCAGCTTCGGTCCCTCGCGGACCAACGAGTTGAAAAGCGTCTCCTTCAGGTCGAGCAGGAACGGGTCGCCGTACTCGTAGTCCTTCAGCTCCTCTGACGAGTCGTTCCCGATGCCACCGCGAAACAGCTGGTGCTGCCCCATTCGGGTCTTCTTGAGCTGGTCGAAGATGTCGCGCAAGGCCGACTGGCCGATGCGGCGCATGCCACGCGGCGTCAGCTCCATCCGCCGGCCCTTGCGCTCCACGTAGCCGGCCTTCTCGAGAATCTCGGTGAGCTTGCGGAGCTGGTCGAGCGCTTGCCTGGCCTCGTTCCCGAGCAGCTCCTGGGCGAGCGAGCGGTCGACATCATCTGGGCGGAAGCTGCCACGCTCGAGCTGAGACTCGAGGCGGTCCATCTGCTGCAGCCGCTCCATGAGACCCATCGCCTCGCCCATCGAAAGAGGGTCCTCGCCGAAGAACGGATAGCGCTCGGCCATCTCCGACGGCGGCATCATCGCCTGCATGAACCCTGACAGCCGGGCGAGCTCGAGCCGCAGCGAGTCGTCCTGCAGCAGCGCGTCCATCATCTGCCGCAGCTCCTCGCGCGCCTCGGGGCTCAAGCTCTGGAGCAGCGACTGCATCTGAGCCATCTGGCGCTGCAGGTGCTCTAGCAATTCGTCGAGGCTGTTGATGCCGGGCGGGAACATGTCGCCGAAGCGCTCCATGAACCCGTTGAAATCGGGCGTCCGGCCTTCCATCCGGTCTTCGAGCATCTTGTTGAGCTCGCGGACCATGTCGCGCACACGTGAAAGGTCCTGGCCCTGCATGGATTGGATCGAACCCTTCAGGCCCTGGAACATCTGGTCGACCATCTGCTTCTGCAGGCGCTGCATCAGCTCTTCGAACTTCTGGCGCGCCGCGTCGTCGACGAACTCGTAATCCCGAAGCGACTTCACGCGACCGCCAAGATCGTCGGGTAGGCGGTCGAGCTGATCTCGGCGCTGCCTGGCGATACGCTCCATCAGCTTCTTGGCTTCGGGGGTCGCGGCCTCGTTGACGCGCCTCTCGATGCCGCCACGCTCGGTGTCGACGACGTCCTGCACCTCCTGGCGCAGCTGCTCGACGGTGGAGTCGAGGTTGTAGCGGCCCAGCTCTCGTTCTCGCGCTTCCCGCAGCTGCTTGAGCAGCTGCTCCAGCCCGGGCATGTTCGGCGCGCCCCAACGCAGCAGGCGCTGCAGCGCGGCGTTGAGGTCGCCGTAGTTCATGAGGTCGTCGGACAGCGCGTCGAGGACGTCGCCGGCGTCGAGGTCGTCGAGGCGTTGGGTGCCGTCCCACCGGGAGTACCGGAACTTCACCCAGACCACGCTAGCAGGAGCGCGGCGCCATAGCTGTTGTTAGATTGTGTCGCCCGGCTTGATGTCGAGGACCTCGACCGCGGAGCCGACCAGGTCCTGAAGCTCGGAGGGTTTGCCGGCCAGGATCGGGAAGGTGCCGAAGTGCATCGGAACCACCGTCTTCACCCCCAGCAGCGAGACCGCCTTGGCCGCACGCTCTGGACCCATCGTGTAGAAGCCTCCGATGGGCAGGAAGGCGACGTCGAACTTGCTCAGCTCGGCGATCAAGGCCATGTCGCCGAAAACATCCGTGTCGCCGGCGAAGTAGATCGTGAAGCCGTTCTCGAACTCGATCACCAGTCCGCACGCAGTTCCGCCGTAGAGGATCTGGTCGCCGTCGGAGATACCGCATGAGTGGTCGGCATGCACGAGCGTGACTTTGATGCCGTCCATGTCGACGGTGCCGCCCTGGTTGCATGCGGTGATGCTCCCGGCGCTGACCCCCTTCGATATCAGCCACGCGCCGATCTCGTGGATCGTCACGATCTTCGGAGTCGTGGCTCGGGCGATCTCGAGCGCGTCATGGACGTGGTCGAAGTGACCGTGAGTGATGAGCATCAGGTCACAGCGCTCAACCGTTTTCAGCTTTTCGGGCGCAACTGGGTTGTTCATGACCCAGGGATCGATGAGGATCTCCTTGCGCCTGGCGCTTCGGACCTTCCAGGTGCCGTGCCCAACCCAGGTGAAGCTGACGTCAGCGTTGAGCGGCATTCGCGATCCTCCTGATGATCAAATTCCCCGCGAAGCAGCGCGGAAAATCTGATTCTCCCACACGCCCAAAACGAACACGGCGATCGCGGCCAGCGTCCACAGGTTGGGGAAGAACAATTCGCACGGCTGCCGCACGAAGCCCAACAGGAAGACCGCGAGCAGCATCAGCGTCAGGGCTCGCCGACGCTCGATAGCGCGAACCGTCAGCAGAAGCACGAGCGGCAGCAGCGGAAGCCACTGGTAGGGCCAAACCTCATTGGGGATCAGGGCGCCGAGCGCGAAGCCCAGCGCCATGCCGTAGGGCGGATTCCATCCGCTCCGCCACGCGGCCCACACCGCGCCCGCCGCGAAGAGGATGGCGCTGAGATACGAAATGGCGAGCGCCACCGCCGGCAGATGAATCGGCGACGTCACGGCGACGTAGCCGCTCCCGGATGGCTGCAGGTATGGCTCGCCGCCGATGGTTCTCGTGAACAGCGTGCGCACCGAGTCATATGCGCAGTCGGAGTTGTGCGAGGCCAGCGATGGGATCAGCACATGCTGGTAGTAGTGCAGCGCTCCGCCGAGTCCGAGTGGAATGAAGCTGACCGCCGTGACGGCGACCAGTACCGTGCCGAGGCCCAGCGCATACCGAGCTCGGTGGGCGGGCCGAGGACCGATGACCATCGCGACCGGGAAGTATTTGAGCGATGCGACCAACCCGCCGACTGCGCCGCCGAGGGACGGCCGGCCGGCCTCGAGCCAGATCGACGCCGCGGCGCCGAGCATCAAGATGCCGCCGCGCTGGCCGGCCTCGACGTCCGCATAAAGCGGCGGGAAGTACGCGGCGACGAGCCAGAAGATCGGTGCGGCCAGCCGGTGCCGCGGGGCCAGCACCATGTAGAGAATCAGGACGCTGGCGGCCATCGCCGCGGCGTCGATGACCGTCCATGCCGGCACCGCGAGGTTCTTGGGCAGGAGCGCGACGGGGAGGGCAAGGATCGCGACCGGGGGCGGGCTCACGAACGCGTCCAGGCCGCCGGGCGGGGCGATGATGTGGTTGCGCGCCAGATAGGCGGCGGCTGCGTCGTACATGTGCGAGGGGTCGGTGAGATAGGCATGCGCGCCCTCCCACATCCCTTCGGCGTCTGGCCGGCGCGGCGTGAGCGCGGTCAGCAATACCACCCGCACCCAGAACACCGCGGCCAGGGCCCAGTAGAAAACCGGCCGGGTGAAGAGGTCGGCCGCTGCTCCCCTCAGGCTCGCCGGCCTCAACTAATCGGTCGGAGGTAGGGAGCGGCCGCGCCTGCCGTCGCGGGCCAGCCAGACCGGGTCCTTCAGGAAAGCGATGAACGACTGCACCGAGGCCGGCAGCTTGCGGCGGCGCAGGTGGACGATATGCCAGTCGCGGCGGATTGGAAACCCGCGCACGTCCAGCTCCACCAGGCGTCCGCTGGACACCTCCAGCAGGCATGCGTAACGCGAGAGCACAGCGAGACCAAGGCCCGATTCGACCGCGTGCTTGATGGCGCCATTGGAGCCGAGCTCCATGGCGACCTGCAGCTTGACGCCAGCTTTTCGCGCCGCCTTCTCCAGCGACCAACGGCTGCCCGACGCCGGCTCACGCATCACAAACGGCTCCGCGGACAGGTCCTTGAGGCTGAGGCCGCGCTTCCGCGCCAGCCGATGGCCGGCAGGTGCGACGACCACGAGCTCGTCGGTGACGAACGGGATGATGGCCAGGTCCGAGTCCTTGAGCGCGGGACCGACCACGGCCAGGTCGAGCTCGTTGCGCAAGACCTGCTCCTGCACGCGGGCCCGCGTCCCGATCTCCAACGAGATGACCAGGCCGGGGTGCAGCTTCTTGAAGGCGCCAAGAGCCGCAGGCAGCAGATAGATGCCGACGGTCGTGCTCGCGCCTACGCGGAGGTTGCCGCGCTTGATGCCGCGCATCTCCTCGAGCGCCAGCGCCGCCTCGTCGAGCACATCGAGCGTACGTCGCGCGTATCCGTAGAGGATCGAGCCGGCCTCGGTGAGCTGGATGCGCTTGCTCAGGCGGTCGAGAAGGGGCAGGCCGAGCGCCTCCTCCAGCTCTTTGACCTGGTACGAAACCGACGGCTGACTCAGTCGCAGCTGTTGCGCCGCCTGGCTGAAACTGCCCAGGTCGGCCACCGTTTTGAAGGTGCGCAATTGACGCAGCGTCATCGCGCGGTCGAGGTCGAGCGGAGGGCCGTATTCGGGCACGGCGCCTACGATATGCGGTATGGCCGCCCCCAAACCAAAGAGCATGTCCCCCGTTCGGCGCACGACCCCGACGATCGAAGGCGTCGCTGCTCCCGAGCGCGCTCCGGCCTCGGTCTCTGAGCAAAAGATCAACCAGTACCGCAAGCGCAGGTACCAGGCGCTTCACTCCGAAAACGAGGCCGCCAACAAGCGCCGAGCCAAAGGCCTGTCGACCGCGCGGGAACGCGTCGAGATGCTCCTCGACGAGGGCACATTCGTCGAGCTCGACCTCTTCGCGACCCACCGCGCGCAGGGCTTTGGAATGGAGGAGCGCAAAATCGCCGGCGACGGCGTGGTCGCGGGCTTCGGCGAGGTCGATCGCCGCCCTGTCGGCGTGTACGCCTATGACGCAACCGTGTTCGGCGGGTCGCTCGGCGAGGTGACCGCTGAAAAGATCGTCAAGGTGCAGGAGCTCGCGCTGCGCAACCGAGTGCCGATCATCGGAATCAACGACTCCGGTGGAGCGCGAATCCAGGAAGGGGTCGTCGCCCTCGCCGGCTACGCCGACATCTTCTACCGCAACGTGCAGTCGTCCGGCGTGATCCCGCAGATCAGCGTGATCGCCGGCCCATGCACCGGTGGAGCGGTCTACTCGCCGGCCATCACCGACTTCATCTTCATCGTGGCCGGCCAGGGGTACATGTTCATCACCGGTCCCGAGGTGATCCGCGTCGTCACGGGCGAGCACGTCAACTTCGAAGAGCTCGGCGGCGGCGACGTGCACAACGTCACCTCCGGCGTCGCGCACTTCCTACCCAAGACCGAAGAGGAGTGCGTGGCAGGCGTTCGCCGCCTGCTGTCGTACCTGCCTTCAAGCAACGGCGAGCGGCCGCCGTTTGTGCCCACCACCGACGACCCCGAGCGCGCCGACCCCGAGCTGCAGTCGATCGTGCCTGAGGCGCCCAACAAGCCTTACGACATGCGCGAGGTCGTCGCCCGCGTCCTCGACGACCGCGAGTTCTTCGAGGTGCAGCCCTTCTTCGCGCCGAACATCATCGTCGGCTTTGGCCGGATGGGCGGCCACGTCGTTGGCATCGTGGGCAACCAGCCCAAGGTGCTGGCCGGCGCCATCGATATCAACGCCTCGGTCAAGGCAGCCCGATTCATCCGCTTGTGCGACGCATTCGGCATCGCCATCGTCTCCTTCGTCGACGTCCCCGGCTACCTCCCCGGCCGCGACCAGGAGCACGGCGGCATCATCCGGCACGGCGCCAAGCTTCTGTATGCGTACGCCGAGGCCACAGTGCCCAAGCTCGCGGTGATCACACGCAAGGACTACGGCGGCGCCTACACCGTGATGTCGCCGAAGCAGATGGGCGCCGACCTGAATCTTGCGTGGCCGACGGCGGAGATCGCCGTCATGGGCCCCGATGCCGCCGTCAACATCATCTACAAGCGCGAGCTCGCATCGGCGCCCGATCCCGCCGCGCGGCGCAAGGAGCTCGTCGCCGAGTACACGGCGCGGTTTGCCAACCCGTACGTCGCCGCCGAGCGTGGCTACATCGACGATGTGATCGAGCCCAGCGAGACCCGGCGCGCGTTGATCAGGGGCCTGGAGATCGGGCAGCGGAAGACCGTGGAGCGGCCCTCCCGCAAGCACGGCAACATACCGTTGTAGACAGTTGTAGCACCCCCACCCCTGGCCCTCCCCGCGAGCGGGGAGGGCGTCTGGTCGACGTACTTCCTAGGAGCTGGGTTGTTGGGTCCCCCCACCCCTGGCCCTCCCCGCGAGCGGGGAGGGCGTCTGGTTGATCTGCTTCCTAGGACCTCGGTTGCGGGGGCGCCGTTGACGAGATCGATGAGCGGCGCACCCGCTCCGACTTGCGACAAAAATCGTCGACTGTGGCGATGAATTCCGCATGCGACCACGTTAGGGGCGATACCGAAAGCGGCGCGCCGGTATTCGGGTCGAGCTGCTCGGAAAGCAACCCGCCAGGTATCTGGTGGGCAACCGCCCAGTTGATGATGTCGCGCGCGGGCTTGAGATCGTGTGTGGTCTTGGCGATGGCTATGTACCACTGGGCCAGCCACAGCGTGCAGATGAACCACGGGTTGCCAGGCACCTTTCGGGTGTCGGGCTCCACCCTGAAGTAGTAGTCGTCCTTGTAGCGCGCGATGCCTCCGGCGGCCGCATTGTTGGTCAGCTGGTCGCGGATGGCCGTCATCGTCTCCGCAACGCGCGCGTCGTCGGGCGCGTACATGCCGAACCGCCACAGGCCCGTGATGGCGCTGTCGATGACCATGTCGACGGTCATCGTGCCGTCGTCCTCGACCGCGATTCGCCGCGCGAAACGGCCCAGCTCTGGCGTGTAGAGGTGCGTGTCCGCGGCCTCTTTGAGGCGCTCGGCCGCGTCGCGATAGCGAGCCGCCGAGGGCCCGTCGCCGAAGAGCTCGGCAAAGCTGCGGGCCGCCTCGAGCCCACCCCACACCGACCCCACTGAGAACGCATGCACGCCCCACCGCTCCTCCCACAGATCCCACGAGGGCTGGATCAAGCCATTGCGCTGGTCGGTGTACGAGACCATCCAGTCGGCGGCGGGGAGCACGAGCGATGTGTACAGGCCGACAACGAAGTCGAGGTTGCGGTGGATCCGGTAGTGCTGCCAGAGCGCCCACAGAACCAGGCCCGTCTCGTCCTCCTGGATCGGCAGCGTACGCGCGCCTCGAGCGTCGATCCACGGCAGCCACGAGCTGCCCGGGTTGCCATAGGGCGTGTACTTGTGCAGGAAGAAACCCTCTTCGACAAGCGAGTCCTGGCAGAACGTGAAGAACTGCCTGGTGATGTCCTCGTGGCCTGACCGGTCGAGTGCGTTGGCGACCAGCGCGCCATCGCGAGGCCATGCATATGCATAGGTATCTCGCGCGAACTTCGTGATGTCGAAGTCGGTCGCCGCGATGATTGCGCCGTGGTTGTCCGCGTGCGTTCGCGCCGTGAGGATGCTCCGCCGATAGAGCTGGGTGACGTCGGCGCCGAGCTCCTCGTCGATGTGCCGGTGATCCTTCTCCGACCACACCTGCCAGTAGGTCTTCGTGCGTCCGAGGTAGATGTTCGGTCCGCGGCCGAGGATGAGGTCCTGCCCGTAGGCGGAAACCTCGCTGAGTCGGGCGCCCATGCACACCCAGTGCGTCAGCGTGCGCGGCTCGCCGGGCGCGGCCGGACCGAAGTCGAAGCCGACCGTGCAATCAACTGAGCCCTGCTCGATCGGGTTGCGGCCCAGCACGCCGTCCTCTGCATCGACCCACGTCCCCGCCAGCCCGTTGCCCTTCTTGCCGTTGGCCCACGTGTCGATCCCGAACTCTGGCCCCGATTGACCGCCGATGAGGAAGTAGCGATTGCCCTTGTAGGCGATGACGCCGCGATGCCGAGGGTCGTAGGCGACGGTGTTGCCGATGTCCGAACCCTCGATGTACCAGTCGTAATGGAAGAAGACGCGCCCGACCTGGAAACCCACCGGGCTCGTCACCTCGACCTTGCGAATGAACCAGTTGCGGGCAAGATCCACATAATCGGCAAACTTGACGGTGATCCCCAGCCTTGGGTGCTTCAGCGTGACGTCGGTGACCAGCGAATCTGTCACATAGCCCAGCTTTCGTTCCCAGGCGTCGTCGAGGAGCCAGGCGAACTTCCCATCGATGAAGAATCCTGTCCGGCACAGGTTGCCCATGGTCTGGTTGGCGTCGCCGACACGCGGAAAGTAGATGTCGCGAACTGAGTAGTTCGCATCGAAGCCGATGCAAACGTTGCCGTTTCCGATGATGAGGCTTCTGGGCACGGTTTGGTGGCAATGCTAGTGGGGCGTACCGAAAAGCGCGCTTAACAGGCAGGGTCGTCGACAGGGGCGCTGGCACGTAATATCCGCTGCAACCCGTCGTCGCAACATCGGAGCACAACGCCCTTGAACAGTCCCGCAAACGCAATGCCGCCACCAATTCGCATCGTCGCCACCCGGCGCCGGCGCCGCACCGTCGCGGCGCGGCTGCGCGCGGGAGTCCTGGAGCTGCTGGTGCCCGACTGGATGTCCCAGGCCGAGCGGCAACGGTGGGCTGAGGTCATGAGCCGCCGCCTGCAGCGGCGTGCCGAGAGGTCGCGGCCGAGTGACGAGCGGCTCGCCGGACGGGCCAGGGCCCTGAACGAAAAGCATTTTGGCGGCCGGCTACGCTGGACGTCGATCGCGTTCGCGGAGATGTCACACCTGTGGGGCAGCTGCACGTTCACGTCCGGCGCCATCCGCATCGCCAGGCGCGCCGCCTCGCTACCTGATTGGGTCCTCGACTACCTGCTCGTGCATGAGATGTCGCACCTCGAGCACAGCGACCACGGGCTCGCCTTTCACGAGATGGAGAACCGCTACGCGCTCACTGAGCGTGCGCGCGGGTACCTGATGGCGGTGGATCATGCGGCCGGGAGCGGCGCCGTCGACTAGGGAGTAAGGACGATCTTCGTCGCTTCGCGAGCGTCGAACATGCGGTACGCCTGAGCAGCGTCGTCGAGCTTCATGCGGTGGCTGATGATCGCGTCAGGCTTGAGGCGGCCGGCTGCGATCAGGTCGAGCAGGGGCCTCATGTACGCCTGCACGTTGCTCCAGCCGGCGCGGAAGGTGAGCGACTTCAACCAGATGTCGAGGTACGGAAACTCGCCCGTGACCACGCTCGGCACGCCGACCATCGATATCGTCCCGCCGCCACGTACGCTGCGGATCGCGGTGTCGACGGCGGTTGCGGCGCCGACACACTCGATGCTGGAGTCTGCTCCGAGCCCGCCGGTCTGCTCCTGGATCGCCGACACGGGGTGGACGTCTTTTGCATTGATGGGAATTCCCCCGAGCTCCTGGGCAATCTCGAGGCGTGAATCCACCATGTCGACCACGAACGTGCGCGCCGGGCCGAACAGCTGGGCGCACATCGTCGCCATCAACCCGACTGGGCCAGCGCCTATCACGGCGACCGCATCGCCAGGGGTGATCTCAGCCCGCTCGGCGCCGAAGTAGCCGGTGGCGAGGATGTCGCCCACGAAGATGGCCTGCTCATCGCTCATTCCAGCCGGGATGGGCTCCATCGAATGGTCCGCAAGGGGCACCACGACGTACTCGGATTGCCCGCCGCCAAGGTCGCCGTAGTACTCGCCGAACCCAAACGTGGCCTTGCTGACGCACTGGTTGAACCAACCCTTCCTGCAATAGGCGCAAACACCGCACGAGGTGAAGAAGCTGGACACCACCCGATCGCCAGGCTTGAATCGCTTGACCTCGGAGCCGATATCTTCGACCACGCCGACGAACTCGTGGCCCAGCACCTTGCCCGGGCTGATCGGGATGTTGCCGTGGTAGATGTGCAGGTCGCTGCCACAGATGGCGCCCAGGGTCACCTTGACAAGGGCCTCGCTTGCCCCCGTTATCGACGGCTTCGGCACGTCGGTGACCTGGACCTCACCCTCGCCCTGGTAGACAGCTGCCTTCATGGCCGCGATTCTACGGGCGCACCTATCCTTGCGGGGTGCGGCTGAAGGGGGCGGTCGTGGCGATCACTGGCGCATCGAGCGGTATCGGCGAGGCGACGGCGCTGGCTTTCGCGCGCAAGGGCGCGCGCCTGGCTTTGGGTGCGCGGCGGCTGGACCGCCTGAACGCGGTCGCCGAGAGATGCCGACAGAAGGGTTCGCCTGACGTCAGCACGAGGCGGCTCGACGTCGGCAAGCGCGCCGACGCGCAAGCTTTCGTGGCCGCCGCGCTGCGCGATCACGAGAAGATCGACGTCCTCGTCAACAACGCCGGATTCGGCTGGATGGGCCTCATGCACGAGATGCCCGAGGCGAAGGTGGACGAGATGATTGCCACCAACATCGCCGGCGTGATCGCCACCACACAGGCGGCGCTGCCTTCGATGCTGGAGCGCCGGCGCGGTGTGATCATCAACGTCTCATCGGTGCTCGGCTTCCGGGCCGCGCCCTACTCCGCTGTTTACTCGGCGACCAAGCACGCCGTGGTCGGCCTATCTCACGCACTGCGCGGCGAGCTCTCGGGGACGGGTGTGAAGGTGTGCGTTGTGTATCCGAGCTCCACCAGGACTGAGTTCTTCGCCAACACCGAAGCCCCGATCGGACCTGTTTACCCGGCTTCCTGGGTGGCGCGGCTCATCGTGCGGACCGCACGGTTTCCCCGCCGGGATGCCATCGTGCTGCCGTACCGGCTCGTGCACCTGGCCGAACCGATCTTCGGCGGGCTCGTCGACCACAGCATCGGCGAGGCTCGGCGCCTGCGGTCGCCGGGCCTCAGCGGCGGGGGCGCACCGCCCCCGAAGCCCTGACCTTTATTTCTGCCGGGCGTCCAACAGCTTTTCGAGCTGTTTGGCGTTCTTGACCGAGTAGTTGGAGTAGTTGTTGTTCATGAGGGCGTGCACCTCTTTCGCAGACTTCTCCATCTCCTTGATGCGCGGCGCCCACTCAATCAGCTCCTGATCCGAGTAGTCGTAGCGGAAGCGAAGGTTCGGGGGAGCACCCTTGAGGTCCCACGTCTCGTGGTTGCGCCCGTGGAACCGGACCACCGCGAGTTTGGATGAGGTGACGTCGTGGACGGGCGGCATGCTCGTCTTATGACCCTGGGGCACATCGACCGCCACATATGGAATGTCGCGCGAACGCAAAAAAGCCAGGGTGCCCTCGAGGTGGCGCGCGTCCAACCACTCCGGCTTGCGAAACTCGACGGCGATCTGGAACCCGAACATGCGCTCCTGGCATTGCTCGATGTATGCGAGCGAGCGCGACGACGGCAGGAACCAGGGCGGGAACTGAAAGAACACCGCACCGAGCTTGCCGGCGGTTCGCAGGGGCTCCAGCGCCTCGCGGAAGCGCTCCCATGACTCGTCCACCAGGTCCGGCGGCATCTGCTCGAGGTAGATGTTCTTTTCCCGCAGCTTCTCGGGCAGCTGCTCGCGGATGTCCTTGGGCAGCGCCATCGGCTTGGTCGGATGGTTGGTGAAGAGCGAGAACGATTTGACGTCGAACACGAATCCCGCCGGAGTCCGCGCCACCCACAGGTCCGAGTTCTCCTTCTTCGGCATACCGTAGTAGGTGGAGTCGACCTCGACCAGCGAGAACTGGCTGGCGTAGAACTGCAGGCGCTCCTCGGAGGACTTCGCGTTCATCGGATAGAACTGGCCGGAGTCGATCAGAGACTTGTCGATCCAGCCCGCGATGCCCACCCGCACGGTCATGGTTCGATCGTGTCACAAGTCCGCGAACGCGGCAGTATGATCCCTCCGCCCGTGGGCCGCTACATCCGCTACTGGTACACATACCGCAACGTCGTCGCGGTTCTCATCGCCCTGGTGCTGAGCGGATCGATGTTCTGGCTGTACACGCAGCAGGTCACGTGCGATGCCCACGCCAGCGGCTGCTTGGTCAACATCTCGGTCCACCCGGAGGACCGTTTCGCAGGTACTGGAAAACCAGATCCGCACGTGATCATCGTCGGCATCGACAACAAGAGCGTGAAGGCCCTCAAGCACTATCCGCTTCCACGAAGTGTCTACGCCACAGCCCTGCAGAACCTCGAGAAAGACGGAGCGCTCGTTGTGGGCTTCGACGTCAGCTTTCCAGACCGGGGAACGGGCGACACCGAGCTCGCCTCGGCTCTGCGTGACAGCACGATACCGGTCGTCCTGTCCTATCCCGCGAGCGGGCTGATCACCGGCGATGGGAAGTTGATTCAACAGTCGAACGCGGGCATCGATGAGATCCCGATCAGGGAATTCCGATGCGCGGATGCCAACGGCGATCAAAGCGCCCCGTGCCAGCAGCCGAACAAGAACGTCATCCTGGCCTCTCCGGACATTCAGCTCGACGCCGACGGCGTGGTCAGGCGTATTCCGCTTTTCGTCCAGCCCGCGTGCTTCGCGCTAGGAACTTGCACCAGTCCCGTCATCAACACTTTCGCGTTCGCCGCCTACCGCGCTGCCAACTCTGGCGCGGACCCCGCGAGTGGACCGGCACTGCAAGAGTCAGGTGATCAGGGGGTGTATGGGTCACTTTGGTCCGCTCAGGTCGACGGCACAGGTTCGGCGCTGATCAATTTCTCAGGGCCCCCGGGCAACTACGAGAACGGGCAGTACGTCTCATTGAGCGACGTGCTCAACGAGACGGTTGCGCCAGATCGGATCAAGGGCAGCATCGTGCTTGTCGGCGCCTACAACCTGTCAGGCGTCCACGATGAGCAGCTCGTCACGACGAGCGCCGGCAGCAACGGCATTCTGTCTATGGCAGGCGTGGAGCTGCACGCGAACGTGGTCCAGATGTTCGGTGTGTCAGTGACTCAAACGCTGCTCACCCACGAGCCGCCCGTTGGCGTCTTCTTGTCGATCCTGGCCGTGGCTTTGCTGTTGGCGGTGCTTGTCGCACGGCTGTCAGTCATCGGGGGCCTTCTCGTCACGATCGGCGCGGTGATCCTCTTCACAGTTGCGATGGCATTTCTGGCCGGCAACAACAGGTTCGTCCCCGACCTCTTTCATCCCCTGCTGGCGATCGCGCTGACTTACACGGGCGTGACGGCCTACCGATTCCTGTACGAGGATCGGGAGCGCCGCAAGGTCACCTCGCTGTTCGGCCAGTATCTGAAGCCAGAGATCGTGGCGCAGCTGGCCAAGACGCGCGGCGGCGTAGAGGACATCATGCGCGGCGGCGAGCGGCGCGATATCACGCTGCTGTTCGTCGACATCAGAGGCTTCACGTCGATGTCAGAGTCGATGTCCGCACATGACGTGACCGACGTCGTGCAGATGTATCTCGACCACCTGAGCGGGATCATCTTCACCTGGGACGGAACGATCGACAAGTATGTCGGCGACGAGATCGTTGCGTTCTGGAATGCGCCGCGGACACAACAAGACCATGCGCTGCTCGCGGTTCGATGCGCGTACGACCTGATCAACCGCGCCCCCGAGCTGCAGGAAAAGTTGCTCGCTAAGGGCTTGCCTCCGATCCGGTGGGGCGTCGGCGTCAACACCGGCGAGGCGGTCGTGGGGATGATGGGCTCGCGCAGCCGACTCCAGTACACGGCGCTGGGCGACACCGTCAACACCACCGCCCGCTTCTGCTCCAACGCTCCGGCATTTCACCTGCTCATCGGCCAGCCCACCTACGACGCGTGCAAGGACTACATTGCCGTGGACCTGGTTCCTGGCGTGCAGCTGAAAGGCAAGTCCGCGGAGACCTTTCGGATCTACCAGGTGGTGGCGATCCGCGAGACGCCGACCTCGCCGTGGGTGCAATTTCCGACCGACATGGCAAGCCAGTCGCACCAGGGCTTTGCCCAGCAGTACACCCAGAAATCGATCCTCGCCGCAGCCAATGCCGAATCGAAAGACATCCTGGTCGGCGAGGACGCCGAGGAAGTGCTGGCGGCGCAAGTGCCGCCGCGCAGCGAGTAGCCGCGACCTAGGTCAGCGCAGCACGGTCGCGACCAGGGCGGTAGCCAGCGGCAGCACGGCAAGGACCTCCGCAATGATGCCAAGGCACCCCGAGGTCTTCTTGGCAACCGGCCGCACCGGAGGAGTTGGGTTGTACACGGACTGCGCCGGCTGGGCAGGCATCGGCGAAGCCGAAGGAATCACCGGCACTCCCGCCATCGCCGGGATCGCGCCCGGGTAGGGAGTGGCGCCCGGGACCATCTTGGACAGGTCCGCGCCGGGCTGCAGGCTTCGCTGCCAGCCGGGTGCGAGCCGGTCGGCGATGCGGGTCATGGCGTCGTCGAAATCCTGCCCGGTCTGGTAGCGCTCCTCGGGTCGCTTCGAGAGCGATTTGAGGATTACCTCCTCCAGGCCCATGTCCAGCCCGGGGCGATGCACCGACGGCGGTTTGGGCGGGGCCTGGACGTGCTTGGCCATGAGTGTGAACGGGCCGTCCGCGTCGGAGGCGGTGAACGGCGGCTGGCCGACAACCAGCTCGTAAAACATGATTCCCGACGAGTAGAGGTCGCTTCGCCCGTCCACCTTGCTGGACGCGACCTGCTCGGGGGACATGTACTGCGGTGTGCCGACCGTGGTCCCGGTCTTGGTCGCAGTTGAGCCGGCGCCGGAGTCGTCCATTAGGCGGGCGATGCCGAAGTCGGCGACCTTGACGTCACCTTCGTCGGAGAGCAGCACGTTCTCCGGCTTCATGTCGCGGTGGACGATGGCCCGCTTGTGCGCGTAGTCGAGCGCCTGCAGAACGCCATGCATGATCGCGAAGGTTTGTGGCAGCGGAAGCACGCCCTGGTTGAGAAAGTCTCGCAGCGACTTTCCGCGCACGAACTCGAGCACGATGTAATTGGCGTCGCCGATCTGCTCGAGGTCGTGGACCTGCACCAGGTTGGGGTGGCTCGTTCTCGCCATCACCTGCGCTTCCTGCATGAATCGCTTGAGCGCGACCGGATCGGCAACCGCGGAAAGGATGAGCTCTTTGATGGCGACCTCGCGCCCCAGGCCCGGCTGCTCGGCAAGGTAGACGGTGCCCATCCCGCCTCGGCCGAGCTCGCGCTGGACGATGTACTTGCCGATCCGGCGCTGAGTCGGCGGCGCCGGAGTAGGCGGCTCGGCGGGTTGTGCACCCGCGGGCGGCGGCGCGATGTCTGGCACCGGGATGAGGCGCATGGTCGCGTCGACGGCATAGGGATCGGGAGGTGGCGCGGGGGGTGGCATTGTTGGCGGCGGCGTGTGTGGGGCGGCCGGTTCAGGCGAGCCGGCGCGCGGTCCCGGCGCCCAGTCGGGCACCGGTGGCGGCTGTGGCTCGGAGCGCGTTTCTGGTGGCTGACCCGAATCGGCCATCTCGCTGGCGAGACTAGCAGAGTACGTTCGCAGCAGATCGCAATTTGAGTGATCGTCCCCAGCTATGGCGTTTTGAGGGCCGCCGACCCATAATCGGCCCGCACATACCAGTCTTTTACAGGAGGGTTTCCATGTCGCAGATCCCGCCCCCGCCTCCAGGACAGCCGGCCCCGATGAGCGGCGCAGGGGCTCCTGCGAGCAACAAGAGGATGTACACGATCCTCGCTTATGTTCTCGGCTGGCTTGGCGGCCTGATATTCCTGTTCGTAGGCAAGGACGACCCCGACGTCAAGTGGAACGCCGCGCAGTCGCTGATCATCTTCGGCGGCCTCTCCATCCTGATTTTCATCCTCGGCTTCATCCCGGTGATCAACGTCGTCTCCTGGTTTGTCCTGTTCGTGATCGGATTCATTTTCTGGGTGTACTTCCTGATCCAGTCGCTTCAGGGGACCGGCCAGAGGATTCCCGCTCCGGTCATCGGGCCCACGATCGCGCCATACGTCGACCAGCTCGCGAACGCGGTCAAGTAATCCAGCAGACCTGATCGAGGGCCCCTCGTGGGGCCCTCTTTTTATTCCTGGTCGAGCAGGCCGAGCGCTCTCTCGATGCCTGCGCGCAGCTCGTCGCGCTCGTCTCGTAGAACGTTGGCTTCTGCGCGAGCGTTCGCCAGCTGGTGGCGGAGCCGCTCGATCTCGTCCTCCATCTCCTTGATGCGCGGATTGGGTCCCGAGGCGCCCTGCTGCGCATCGGCGAGATCCATCCGTGCGCGCTCGAGGAGGACTTTGAGCTCGCGTCTTTCAGCGAGGAGCTCCTGGACGAGCGACTCAGCCGGCTTTTTCTGCTCGCTCGACATATCGGCAATGTCCGGGCTGGAACTCGCGCAATCGGAGGTGCTCCATCTCGCCCCGCAGAAAGCGCGCCTTGATCGTGAGGCCGTTGATGCCCTTCGCGGTCTCGTATGGAAAGCGATAGAGCTTGCCACTGTCGACGAGGAGGCACAGGGAGAGCTTCTCCCCATCCTTCTCGATCACGTTCTTGAAGCACGGAACCGTCCGCCGGGCGATCTCGATCTTCCTGAAACCGCCGACCTTTCCGGCCAGCACGTCGATCGGGCTGCGCATGGGTGAATGCTAGTTGAGTAAGGAGAGCTGCTCGGGTTCGGGCGGTGGTTTCAGGATCACCCGGCGGCGGTCCGATACGGCGTGCACTGCGCGGAGTCTCGCCACGGTTTTCATCGTGCTCTCCCCGTAAACGGGTGGTAGATAGGCACGCTCCCGATATGCCTGCTCGTACCGTGGCACGAGCTCCGGCCAGTGCTTTCCGAGCACGGACATGAAGTGCTCGCGGGTGCCATCCTTCAGATGGAGCATCCCCGCCCAGAGACCGGTGGCACCGGCAGCGCGGGCGGCCTTGACCACGGCCTCGATACGGTCGGGGCGATCCGAGAGGCCAGGGAGGATCGGCGCCATGCCGACGCCGACGTCGATGCCGGCCGACACCAGCTTCTCGATGGCGCGAAGCCTTTGCTTGGGATGCGCCGTCCCGGGTTCGGTCCGCCGCCAGACCTCGTCATCCAGCGTGGGGATGCTGAACGTGATGTGGAGCTCGGCACGACGCGCGAGGTCGCTCAACACGTCGATGTCGCGGACGATCATCGGTCCGCGCGTGATCATCGCGGCCGGGTTCGAGAAGTCGCGCAATGCCTGGAGGCATTGGCGGGTGAGCTTGTAGCGGCCTTCGGCCGGCTGGTAGGGATCCGTGGCCGCTCCGATGACGACCGTGTCTTTGCGCCATGACCGTCGCGACAGCTCACCCCGAAGGACGCCGGCGACGTTGACCTTGATGCGCACGGTGCGCCCGTAGCGATCGTCGGAGGGACGGTCGGCTCGGAGCTCGAAGGCGCGGACGTAGCAGAAGGCGCAGCGGTGCTCGCAGCCGGTGTATGGATTCAGAGACCAGTCGAAGCCCATGCCCTTGACCCGATTCAGGGCCGACTTGCATTGGACCTCGAGGTATTCGACGTCGGCGAGTCGCGGCTCGGGAACGTCCATCGGTCGATGATAGAACAAACGTTCGATTTCGTCTTAACAGGCAGGGTTGGCGGGCCATCTGAAATCAACTTCAATTGCGGCCGGAGTGCCGGCGGGGGAGGGGCCGGAATCAAGGGAGGGCCCCCTAAATGTATGGCTGGTCAGGAACGGCGGCCGGGCTTCGGGCGCGTGGTGGATGACGGGCAGAAGTCGTTGAGGATGCACTCCTCGCATCGCGGCCGCCGAGCCACACATACCCGACGCCCGTGCAGGATCAGCCGCAGCGACAACCCCGTCCACTCTTCCTTGGGCACCATCGAGCAGACCTGGCGCTCGATCTTGACAGGGTCCCGCGTCGACACGAGCTTGAGCCGGTTGGTGAGACGGATCACGTGCGTGTCGACCGCAAACCCCGGCTCGTTGAACCCCGCGCCGAGGATGACGTTGGCCGTCTTGCGGCCGATGCCCGGGATCTTGAGCAGGTCGTCCATGTTCCCCGGCACCTCGCCGCCGAACAGCTCCACCAGCTTCCTGCTGGCGGCGATGATGCGGCGTGTCTTGGCCCGGAAGAAACCTGTCGGCTTGATGATCACCTCCACCTCGGCCGGGTCCGCGGCCCCCAGGTCGAAAGGCGTCGGATGGCGGCCGAACAGCTTCGGTGTGACCAGGTTGACCATCTTGTCGGTGGTCTGCGCCGACAGGATGGTCGCGATGAGGAGCTGGAACGTGTTCTCGTACGCGAGCTCGGTGACCGCCGGATACGCCTCCCGAAGGCGCTCAACTGTCAGCATCGCGCGCGTCCGAGCCCCGCGGGGCAGCCGAGGGAGCACCGGCGCTCTCTTCTTCTTGGGGTTGGTCCTAGGAGGCAAGGAGCTTGCGCGCCGCCGCCGCGACCTGGCCACCCTCGGCCCGACCGGCGAGTCGCGCGGTCGCGGCCTTCATGACGGCCCCAAACGCGTTGGGCCCTGATGGCTTCAACTCCGCTATCACCGCGCGGACCTCGGACTCGACCTGCTCGGCGCTCATGGACGCCGGCAGATAGGCCCTCAGCAGCGCCATCTCGGCCTCCTCGCGCCGCGCCGCGTCCTCGCGGCCGCCCTTACGGTAGGCCTCGATCGCGTCCTGCCGCCGCTTGACCTCCTTGCGGGCAACGCGCTCCACGAGGGCATCGTCGATCGATCCGCCGGCGTCTGCCTCCTTGCTGGCTCGGACGATCTCGCTCTTCAAGAGTGAAAGCGTGTTCAGCGCCAGCTCGTCACGGCGCCTTCGAGCTTCGACCAGCTCGGTTTGAAGTCGATCGTAAACTGCCACCTTCGGCGATTGTCACACATGGACCGATCACGGATAATCGGCGCCTATGGGTCTTGCCCCGATCCTCCTCGTCGGACCTTTCGTCGCTGCCGTCGGCCTGGTCGCGGTGATCTTCGTGATGCGCCACCGCTCGGTGCAGGAGAAATCGATGTACTCCGCGCGTCGATCTCAGATCGAGCGCAAAGTCCGCGCCGCCCGACAGCGCACGCTCGCCCCGACCGGCAGGCACTCCGAGAAGGACGAGGCGGTCCAGGCGGAGCAGGCATTCACCGCTTCAGGGATGGAGGCGAAAGCCGCAGTCCCGACCGCAACGTGGGGCCCCACCGTTACGCCAGAACCATTTGCCCCGCCCCCGCCACCTCCGCCGCCCTCCTCGCCACAGACATGGGAGGTCGGCCCCACAGTGCCGCCGCCACCGCCCAGCACACCGCCTCCCACTCCACCCCCGTACAGGCCGTCGGGGCCTGCCTACTCCCCACCTGAACCGGCGTACACGCCAACCGAGACGCCACGTCAGCCTGGCTATCCGGACTCGACCTGGACGCCGGCGCCTGCAGAACCGCTCGCACCGAGCCAGCAGCCGGTCGATCCGCAGGTGACAAGCCCGGCGGGCGGAGGCGCCTCCTGGTCCATAGTCGGAGAGACCAAGGCCACGACTGCCGAGCCGGAACCCGACAAGAAATCCAAGAAGGAGAAGCAGGGGCAAACAGGGTCATGGGAGCTCGCGTCCGGTGAGGCGCCAGGAGAGGATGCCGGCGATGAGGCCAGGCGGCCCAGCGCCACGCTGGCTGTCGCTCAGTACGCCGTGCTCGTCGTCGGCCTTGTGATGGTGCTCATCGGCGTTGTGGTGATGCTCGCCAACTCACACGTCACCTAGGGCACAAAGAGCTAGACCGCCTCGAGGATCGCGCTCGCGAGGCCTTCGCCGCCGTCGCCCATGACCGTGTCGCATACGATCACGCGATAGCCCAACGCCTCGATCTCGGCGGCCGCATCCGCGTCGCGCGAATCGAGGACGAAGGTCGCGGCGATGGATGCGTAGCGTCGTGCCACCTCAGATGGGGATGGCTCGTGGTCGAGCGCTTTCAACATCTCGATGGTCGGTCCCTTCAGCGCCCTCCCTCCCACGATCGGGGTCACCGCGACGGTGCGCTCGCGGTGCAGCCTTGGCCCGATGACCTCGAGGATGGGTCCGATCGAGATCAAGGGATTGGACGGACCGATGACCACGAGGTCTGCGTCCACGAGCGCGGCGGTCACCTCGGGAGAAGGCTCGGCCGAATCTGCGCCGGCGATCTCGATTGCGCTCAGCGCCGGAGCCAGGCGCTCGCGCACGAAGTACTCCTGAAAGGAGAGAGTCCCGCGATCGGTGATGAAGCGGGTGCGAACCTTGTCGTCGGTCATCGGAAGCACACGCGTGGGCACTCCAAAACGCCGGCATAGCTCGAGCGCCGTCTCCGTGATGCGGCATCCGCTGTCGAGCATGTCCGCGCGCAGCACATGCGTGGCGAGGTCGCGATCGCCAATGCGAAACCAGGTCGGCTCGCCGAGGCGCCCGAGAGCTTCCAGTGTGTTGAACGTGTCGCCCTTCTGCCCATATCCCACGGCGTCATCGAAGACGCCTGCGAGGCGATAGATCGTCGAGTCAATGTCAGGGCTGACCAGCAGACCCCAGAACTCGTCATCGTCAGCGGTGTTCGCGATCACGGTGAGCTCGCCGGGCTGGAGCAGCGACTGAAAGCCGGCCGCAAGCTTCGCGCCCCCCGTGCCTCCGGCGAGGACGACCGTCCTCACCGGAAGACGTCCTCAGCAGCCGGACGGATCAGGTCGCGCCCGCTCCCATCGCCGACCATCTCGACACCACGGACGACCACGACCGGAGCACGCGCGGTCTTGCCCATGACCACACCAGCGGCCGACGCGAGGTCGTCCGCCAGCGCGAGCACGGTGGCATGCATCTCCCGGCCGGCGTCGTCCGGCGTCCCGCGCAGGTCGATCAGGCCCGGCAATCCTGAAACTCCGAGCGCCACGTTCACGATGCCCAGCCGCCACGGGCGCCCGAACGTGTCCGAGACGATGACGGCGACATCGACCCCGCATCGTTGGCGGATGCGCTGCCGGACAGCGCGCGCGCTCGCATCCGGGTCGACGGGCAGCAGCGTGACCATGCCCGGCTCGGTGACGTTGGACTGGTCCACGCCGGAGTTGGCGCACACGAAACCGTGGCGGGTCTCTGTGATCAACACGCGCTGCGATCGCAGGACCCGGACGCTCTCGTCGAGGACCACCTGGACGAAGCGAGGATCTGGCAAAGCGACAAGCTGCGCAGCGATTCTCTTGGCCTCGTCGCTCGCCTCGACCTCGGCCAGGGCCCGCAGCCTCCCTTCCGACTTCGACACCACTTTCTGCGCGACCACGAGCACATCCGAGGGCTCGAGCTTCGCGTGCGAGCAGATGAGATCGCCGAGGTCGGCGCCGGGCCGGACCTCAGGAAGGCCCTCCACGGCGAACAGCTCGAGTCGGTTCACACCGCCCGACGCAGCCGTGCCAGGTCGGCGGGTTCGTCCAGGTCGAGAGCCATTTCCGCCGAGCGATAGATCACGAAGCGCACACCCTTGGCCTGCGCCTCGCGCCGAAACGACGCCAGGGAATCGTCGCCGAAGTGGAGCCCGATGGCGTGCGGAGGATTCAAGTACAGCGCGTTGGTGCCGCCTCGACCGATCGCGGGCACGGCTATCACGGCCGGCTGTGCAACAGCGTTTGCGGCCCCCAGCAGGTCTTCGACCGACTGCTTCGTCACCAGCGGAAGATCGCTCGACAGCAGCAGCACAGATTCAGCGCCAGCGCCGGTCGCATGCGCGATGCCGCGCTGGGCCGCCACGTTCTGACCTTCCTGGCGCGGCTCGACGAGCACCTCGGCCCCGAGCTCCGCCGCCAGGGTCGCGACCTCATCGCTTCCGGCCACCACCAGCACGCGATCGCCCGCCGCCGCGGCTCGAATCGCGCGAGTCGCGTTGGTGCGCGCAAGCGCGCTGCGTTCGGAAGGATCGAGCGCTGGGCCCAACCGCTGCTTGGCGGAACCAAAGTCCTTGACCAACACGACAACCCAGGCGCTCACGTGCTTCCCCAGCGCTCGCGTATGCGAGGCAAGATCTGCGAGCCGTACAGCTTCAAGAAACGCGCCTGGTCGTTCCCGGGAGCATGGAAGACGAGATGCGTGAAGTCAAGCTCGAGGTAGGGCCGCAGCTGTTCGAGGTGCTCATCAGGGTCGCTCGATACGAGCCAGCGCCGGTGGGCCTCGCCTTCGACCTGTCGAGCGAGCCTTTCCATCTCACGCGGATCGTCCACGCCGGCCTTGACTTCGGCAGGCAGCGCGAGCGCGGCCCAGATCTTGGTGTCTTCCATCGCCCGGCTCCGGTCAATGTCATATGAGACCTTGAGCTCGATCATCCTGTCCAGCTTGCCCGGATCGCGCCCTTCTGTCGTCGCGCCCTCGGCGAACGCCGGCAGCAGCTGCTCCGAATAGAGCTCCATGCCCTTGCCCGACGTGCAGATGAGGCCGTCACCGGCCCGCCCCGCGTACTTCGCGACCTGTGGTCCGCCCGCGCTGACGTAAATCGGGATCGGGGCCGCGGGTTTGTCGTAAATGGTCGCGTTTCGCGTGTGGTAGTACTCGCCGTCAAACGTAACGCTGTCCTCGGTCCACAGAAGCTTGATGAGCTTCACCGCTTCGCGAAGCCGCGCGAATCTCTCCTTGTTGTCGGGCCACGCGATGCCGAGGGCGCCCTCGTTGAGGTGCTCCCCGGTCCCCACGCCGAGGATGATGCGTCCCGGGTTCAGAGAACCCAGCGTCCCGAAAGCCTGAGCGATGATCGCGGGGTGGTAGCGGAAGGTCGGCGTGACGACAGAGGTTCCGAGGAGCACGCGCTGCGTGCGCTCGCCGGTCGCCCCCAGCCATGCGAACGCGAATGGCGCGTGACCGTCGGAGTGACGCCAGGGCTGGAAATGATCGCTGACGAACACGCTGTCGAATCCGTTGTGCTCCGCGTCGACGGCAAAGTCGAGCAACGCCCGCGAGCCGAACTGTTCGGCGGAAGCCTTGTAACCGAGCCGCAGCATGCCTATCTCAAACTCAGCGGCGGTAGTAACGCTTCCAGCTGAATCCGATGCCCCCCGCGGCTGCCGCGACCACGACCACGACAAGCGCGATGAGGCTGCGGCCGTCGAAGGTGCCTACCGCGGTGATCATCATCATTCCGAGCAGCAGGACGGACAGCACCATCATTACCACCAGCGTGGCCGCGCGGTGGACCTTCACACAGTTAGCTTAGGGCCCAGATGCAGAGGCCACCGATCGTCCGCCGAGCGGTCGTCACCTCGACCCAGGACGTGGCTCGCGACCTGCCGATCGGCTCTGTGGTGGTGGCGGATCATCAAACCGCCGGCCGCGGTCGACTCTTGCATCGATGGGAGGCGCCGCCGGGCACGGCGCTGCTCGTCTCTTTCGTGCTCGCCCCCGATCCCCTCCTCAGCCTTGCCGCGGGTGTGGCCGCCGCCGAGGCGTGCGGCAGGGGCGTGCGCCTGAAATGGCCCAACGATCTCTTGCTCGACGGGAGAAAAGTTGGCGGCATCCTGGTCGAGTCGACCCCTTCGAAGGCGATCTGTGGAATCGGGGTCAACCTGGGCTGGGCACCGGAAGGCGCCGCCAAGCTGGACGAGTCGCGAGATCAGCTCCTGGACCGGCTGCGGCCGGCGCTCGAGCGATGGACCTCGGCACCGGCGGCCGAGGTCGTCGCCCGCTGGCGCGAGCTTTCGGACACCATCGGCAAGAAAGTGCGTATCGAGATCGGCGACCGTGTGATCGAGGGCACCGCTCGCGACATCGATGCGACCGGCAGGCTCGTTGTCGGCGGCGAGCACGTCAGCGCCGGCAGCCTCACGGTCTTAGGCGGCTGAAATCAGGGCCGCCAACTGGGGCAGAACCTCACCCGAACGCCCGTGGATGACCACTGTTGCGAGCCGGTCGAGAGGGGTCGGCTCGGCGTTGACCACGATCAGCGCGGCGCCCGATTCGACGGCTTTGAGCGGCACGTGCGCGGCCGGGTACACCACGAGCGAGGAACCGACGACCAGCATCACGTCGGCGGCCTTCGCCAGCGCGAAAGCCTCTTCGACGGCCGGGATCGGCATCGCCTCGCCGAACAGCACGACCGTGGGCTTGAGGAAGACGCCGCCACAAGCGCGGCATCGTGGCGGCATCTCCACATCGAGCCGCGACTGGACGTCGGCGCGCTGCTCGCGCGTACCGCAATCGAGACACTCGACCACGCGACCCGAGCCATGGAGCTCGACGACCCGGCGGCTGCCCGCGTCCTGGTGCAGGCCGTCGGTGTTCTGGGTGATGACGGCCACCAGGTGCCCCGCGTTCTCCAGTGCGGCGAGAGCGAGGTGGCCAGGATTGGGGCAAGCCGCGAGCACGGCCGGGCCGCGTTCTCGAGCGACCTTCCAGTAAGCCGCCGGATCCTCCAGGAAGGTGTCCAAGGACGCGACCTTCACCGGGTCGTATCGCGACCACAAACCGCCCTCACCACGAAACGTCGGGATGCCGCTCTCGGCCGAGACACCTGCGCCGGTCAACGCGAGCCCTGCGCGAGCGGACGCGAGGAGCTCCCAGGCGCGCTGGATGCTCATGGCTCAGGCGGCCCCGATGCGAACACCGATTGCCATGCGTAAATCCTCTTCTGCGCAGAGTACGCGGCCACTGCCGCGTCGGTCGGAAAGGGCACCCATGGCGACGTTGGGTCTTCGCGAATCGCGCTCACGCGAAACACTCGGAACGTCTCTGCCGACTTGCCCTTGAGCTGGATCCCGGGCACCTGGTCGACGGCGACGACCTGTGCGCAGGCATCAAACGTCGGCTGGCCGATGATGACGGTGAACGGCTCCGCTGCCCCGCAGAATCGCGCCGCCGTGTTCACCGTGTCGCCGAGCGCGGTGTACTGCAGCCTGTCCTTGCTGCCCATGTTGCCGACGACGGCCGGACCTGTGTTGATGCCCACCCCCCAGCTGATCGGCGGCAGGCCCCTGGAGGCGAGCTTTGCGAGCAGCCCAGGTGCTGAGTTGACCAGGTCGTACGCGCAGCGAAGCGCCAACAGAGCGTGGCTCGGCTGCGGAACGGGTGCATTCCAGATCGCCACGATCTCATCGCCGACGTATTTGTCGATGGTGCCGTCCCACTTGAAGATGAGGGCGGTCAGCTCCTCGAGGTAATCCTGGATGACTGCCAGCACGTCCTCGGCGCGCATGGCTTCGGACATCGCGGTGAACCCTCGAATATCGACGAAAAGCATCGTCAGGTCGCGCCGCTCCCCACGCGAGATGATCTCGTCGATCGACTTCGAGGCCGCGAGCTGGCGCGCGATGCGCGGATCGACCCAGTGGCCGAAGATCAGCTCCACCTTGCGCCTCTCCCGTTCTTCCAGCACGTAGCGAGCGCCGAGTGAGAAGATCGCGGCGAGGGCGACAGCGATCGGCGCGAATAGAGGATCGGCAAGATAGCCGTTCTGGCCGAGCCCCACGATGACCGCGAAATACGCGAGCAGGATTCCCGCGGTGATGAGCATGCCGTTGCGGAACGAAGGCAGGTAGACGACCAGGCCGACGATCGTCGAGAGCAGCAGGATCGCGAGATACAGCGAGATGGGCGGCTGGATGCGGATGTAGCGGTCCGAAAGGATCGTGCTCATCGCGTCGCCGAGGATTCGATAGCCGTAGTTCTGGTTGTCGAGCATGCAGCTCTGCCGACTTGTCGGGCAGAAGGTGAGGTCGTGGGGGAAGTTGACCGCCTGCGAGTACACATCGCCGGCGTCGATGAGCTTGGTGCCGACCACCACGATGTGGCCGGTGATGGATTCCGGATGCAGACAGCTGGCGTTCAGCGCGTCCACGTACGCGCAAGTGGGGCTTGCGCCTTTGGTGAAGTTGATCAGCATCTGGTTGCCCGCCAGAGGAATGTGGTGCGGCCCGAAGGTCGTCTCGGTGCCGGCCTTGTTCGTGACCAGCGGAACGTTGATGGCTTCGGCGATCCTCAACGCTTCGATGAAGGCGGGCTCATCGCCTTCGTTCTCTGGACAGGATTTCTTTGGACGCAGCTCGACGCCACGTACGGAGTCGGCGGCATCGGGTGAGCCCAGTCCGCGATCGCCCACCACCGCCGCCGCCGTCGAGAATTCCGGCCGGGGCGCGTCATCGGCTGTGCAGACGAGGACCACGTTGCCGGCGGCCTTGATCGCTGCTGCAAGGTCGTCGTCGGTGTTGTCCGGCTTGGGCTGCCCCAATGTCTCTGGGTCGATGCCTGTGAGGTGGTCGAAGATGACGTCGTAAAGGATCACCTTCGGGTGGAGGCTCGCCAGGTAGTTGATCACCTTGGCGTGGTACGAGTTGAGCCACGGATACGCGCCGAGGTCGTCCTTCGACCGCTGGTCGATCGCGATCAGCGTTATGCGCGGATCGGCCGGTGGAGCAGGGTACAGCTGGTCCTGCGCGGCGTCGAACGACCGGCTGATCAAGCCCGTGGATGCGAAAGTGGACACGAACACCCCGGCGATCAGGCCCGCCAACGCGAAGCGCCAGGCCAGTCGCCAGTCGCCGACCCGCTCGCGGACCATGCGTCGGTATCTTATGGGTGGTGCGCGTCCTCGAATCGCGACGGACGCTTGCCATCTATGTGGCGGCCGGTGCTTCTTTCGCCGCCCTGTCCGCTCGCGGCCTGACGGTCCCGCTCTATGCGCACGACCTCGGGGCGGATCGCTTCCAGGTCGGCGCTCTGTTCTCGGTGGCCACGCTGGCGGCCGCGCTGCTCTCGCTGCCGTCCGGCCTTCTCATCGACCGTTTCGGCGCGCGATCGCTGCTGATCTTCTCGCTGATCGTCGCCGGCGGCTCGCAGCTGGCGTCGGCTGCCACGACAACCGTCCTCCCACTGTTCATCTGGCAGATCGCCGGCGGGCTCGGCTCAGGGGCGCAGCAGGCCGCGCTGTTCTCGGCGATCACGGAGTCGGTCAAGCCCGGCCGGCTCGGCCGCGCGATGGGATGGCTCACCTTCTCGATGCAGGCAGGTTTCTTCATCGGCCCTTCGATCGCCGGGCTCCTGCTCACGAAGATCGACATCCGCACGGACCTGGCGGTGACGACGGCGATGCTGGTCTTCACGATCCCGGGCGCCATCGCCGCCAGCGGTACGCGGCAGTCCTCACAGCGCGGGCTCTCGCTGCGCGAGCCGCTGCGAGCGCTGGTATCTCAGCGATCCTTCTGGCCGATGGTTGTCGGCCTTGTGTCAGCGACGTTGGCGTGGGGCACCGTTGGCGCATTCCTCCCGATATTCGGCAAGGAGGCGCTTCGCCTGCCGAGCTCCCAGGTCGGCCTGCTGCTGGCCCTGCAAGCCGTGGCCAACGGCGCCTCGCGAATTCCCGGAGGACGATTGGTCGACCGTGCACGGCAGCGCTGGCCGATCGTGTTCGTCGGTGTGGTGGTGTGGTCGGCGACGATCGTCATCCTCGGCCACCTGTCGGGCTTCTGGGCGCCGGCGATCGCGCTCATCGTGGCGACGCCGTTCATGGCCACGGCCTACGTCGCGATGGGTGTGGTGTTCGGTGACCTTTCCGCCGTGTCGACGCGGGGCGTCACCATGGGTATGTACGGAACGGTCCTTTTCCTCGGCCTCGCGGCGGGACCGCTCGCCTTCGGCCCGGTCGTCCAGAACTACGGCTACGCGGCAGGGTTCACCGCGTGCGCCGTGGTCGCGACGGCGCTGGCGTTGTTGATGGCCGCTTTCCACTCGGAGCCCCTGCTGCGACGCGCCGGCGTGAGGCTGCCGCCGCCGGCTCCGGGGACGTGAGGAATTGCTCGATGACCTGGCGATGGCTTGGGAACGCAAGCGGTGGCAGCGAATCGACCGGAAAGACTCCCAGCTCCAGCATCTCCGATCCTGCCTTCAGCTCCGCGCCATCAACGAGGCGTGCGCGATACGCGATGCCGACCATGCTCGGCGCGTCCGTCTTGGGGACGTGGTAGACGCCGATCAGCGAGGTCAGCTCGACGGCGGCGCTGATCTCCTCCAGACATTCGCGCCTCGCTGCATCGGCAGGGTGCTCGTCGTCGTTGACGAATCCGCCGGGTAAGCACCACAGCCCGTAGCCCGGTTCGATGGATCGGCGGCCCAGCACGATGCCGCCGTCGGCCTCGACCACGACGGCCGACGCGACCTTCGGGTCCCGCCACAGGATGAAGTCGTCGTTCGGGCAAGCTTCCATCTCGCGGCCTTCGATGATCCGGGTCTCGAGCTCGGTCCCGCACCGGACACAGTAGTGGGCCACGAGACCAATAGTGCTATTTGAATAAAGCCGAGTGGAGCTTTAGGCCGGATTTATTCCGGCCGTCCCCTCCGCGACTTTATGCGTGCTGCTGTTGCTTCGAGGGTGCGGCCTTCATGTCAGAGACCCTGACCTGGTTGCGGCCGCCCATCTTGGCCGCGTAGAGCGCCTGGTCGGCCCGCTCGATCAGGCTCGTGAACAACGAAGCTTCGGAGGTGGCGGCCACACCGATGCTGATGGTGAGCTTCAGGCCGCCCGGAAATGTGTGAGCGGCGACCTTCGCGCGAATGCGCTCGGCGAGGATTCGCGCACCGGCGTCGTTCGTCTCGTGGAGGACGAGCGCGAACTCTTCACCGCCGTAGCGTGCGCAAACGTCCGACTCGCGCGCGCCGGTGCTGATGATGGAGGCGAGCTCGGCGAGCACGGCGTCACCGTGTAGGTGGCCGTACGTGTCATTGACCTGCTTGAAGTGGTCGAGGTCGACCATTAGAAACGCGATCGGCTTGTGATGGCGCCGCGCGCGCTGCATCTCCTTGAGGAACTGCTGGGCCAGCGCGCGACGGTTGGGCAATTTGGTGAGCTCGTCGGTGAGCGCGTTCTCCTCCTGCGCCTGGAAGAGCTGCGCGTGCCGGATGGCGATGGCGGCCTGCGAGGCCACACCGATCAGCAGGTCGCTCTGGTCCTCGGTCAGCTCGCGCCACGCGGTCAGGTACAGCTCAAGCGCGCCCATGAGCTGGGCGGCGCGCTGCACCGGGACGACCAGGACGTGCTGCGGGTGGCCTCCCGCCTCGAGCCCCGGTGCCGACTCCTCGGCGAGCCGGACCACCACCGGTCGCATCGCGGCCAGCGCAGAACGAAGCGGCTCCTCGGTGAGCGCACGCACGCTGCCGCGGGGACGGTGCGTCAGGCCGTACTGCGCCTGCCGGCGCATCTCCGTCTTGCCGGGCACCACCAGGTACATCGCGCCGGCGACGGCGCCCATGATCCGCCCGGCGTGCCTGATCGCGACATCGAGAACCTCCTCGAGGCCCAACGAGGAGTTGACCGCGGAGGCCATGGCCAGAAGCAAAGCGGCGCGGTCCCGGGCGCCGCTTTCGTCCTCGAGCGCCTCCTGCAGGCGGCGCGTCATGCCGCGCATCCGCATGAGCGCGATCGTCAAGAGCACCACCGCGATGATGAAAAGCACGGAGGTGATCAACAGAACCGACGCTATATCCGGCAAAAAACCCTCCCCGGGACGAACTCGCCATAGGGTAACGCCCGGGCCTCAAATCTTGATCCCGCTATACTCGCTCCCGACCTGGATCCGATCTCTTTCGACGACCTGCCCCTCGGTGGCGAGTGGACCACGCGGCGGCGCACCATCTCGGAATCTGAGGTCGCGCTCTTTGCCGCCGTGGCCGGCGACTTCTCCCCGCTTGCGATCGACGTCGTCCACGCGGGGTCGCGCTTCGCGCCACCTGCCCTCCTGGTTGCCGCGGCCATCGGCCTGGGGACCATGGACATGCCAGTGCCGTCGATCGCCGAGTGGGAGTGGCTGAACTGGAAGTTCCCTCGGCCGGTGAAGGCCGGCGAAACGATCTACGCCCGCTGGACGCTCACTCAGAAGCGCCCGCCCGTCGGCGGCGCACCCACCGCCATCGTCGTCTGGCGGGTGGACGTCCACACCGCCGATGGCGCGCTGTGCGCGGAGGGCGAGGTCGGGGCAAGCGTCAGGCGGAAGGCCCACGCCGCGCGGCTGCCCGCGACCGACTCCGCCGCCCCGCCGGCTGCAGCCCCGCGGCGGCGCCGCGGCCGCCGCACCTCCGCCGGGTCGCCTCCTGCCGACGTGCAGCCGGCGGCCGTCGAAGCCCCAACCAAACCCACGGCTCAGGAGAAGACGGGCGCGCCCAGGCGCCGCCGAAGGCGAAGGTCGCGAACGAGCACGGGCTCGACGAGCAACGGACCCGCCCCGCCTGCCAACCCCGCCCCCGAGCCGCCACCACTCCCATCGCCGGCCGCCGCAGCCCCGTCGGCTGCCCAGACCGGCGCCCTCAGCCGAGTAATCAAGCGCCTGCGAAGAACCTAGAGCCTGTCACCCTCGCCGCAGCGGGGAGGGAGGCGTGGGGGGACTCGAGCTCTATACGTCCCTCCCCGGGGCGCACTAGGTCGGCGGTTCGAGGGCTTCGATGTACTCGATGACCCGCCGCGTCAGCTGCGACGGGGTCGAAGCGCCACTCGTGACGCCCACCTTCTTCGCGCCCTTCAGCCAGGCCAGGTCGAGGTCCTCCAGCCGGTCGACCAGGTAGGCCGGCTTCTGGCCCAGCTTCTTGACCACCTCGACCAGGCGCAGGGAGTTCGAAGAGCGCGGGCTGCCGACCACGATCACGACGTCGACGTCCTTGGCCGCCTCGACGGCCGCCTCCTGCCGCTCCTGGGTGGCCCGGCAGATCTCGTTGTGGACCTCCGCCTGCGGGTAGCGCGACCTGACGCGGCCGATCAGGTCCTCCGTGTCCCAGACGGACAGGGTGGTCTGGCAGGTGACCGCGATGCGGTCACCTACGAGCTCGAGCGCCTCGATGTCCTCTGGATCCTGGACCAGGTGCACCTTGCCGGGCGCCTCGCCGACGACACCTTCCGGCTCGGGATGTCCCTTGCGCCCGATGTAAACGACCTCGTAGCCCTTCCGCGCCAGATCGGCGACCAGCTCGTGCGTGCGAACGACGTCCGAGCAGGTGGCGTCGATCGCGTTGAGGCCGAGCTCGGCCGCGCGCTGCTTGACCTGGGGGGAGACACCGTGCGCCGTGAAGATGACCGTTCCTTCCTTGATCTGGTTGAGGCCGGCCAGCCGGTCGGGCGGGTCGACGAGCGCGATGCCCTGCGCCTGGAGGTCGTCGGTGGCGTGGGTGTTGTGGACGAGCATGCCGAGCATGTGCACCGGCCCGGGGGTCTCGTCGCGGACCTTTTTGGCGATCCGGAACGCATCGACCACGCCGTGGCAGTACCCGCGCGGCGTGATCCTGACTACTTCCATGGCTGCGTTCTGAGTCTACGCGGCGGGATTTGGTGGCATGATCTGCGCGCGATGGCGGTTGCCCCCGCATTGTCGGGGATACCTTCGGAGCTGGCGCTCGAGGCCCGGCTGGCCCGCAGGCGCCGATTCAGCGCGCTGATCCTCGACCTCATCTTCTTCTGGGTTCTCTCACTCGTGATCAACAACGTCTATGGCATCACCCAGGTCACATCAGGTGCGCCCCTCGCGCCGGGTCGCACCTTCGCCTACTACACGACCATCACCACGGTCGCGTGGCCGGTGCTCACTTTGCTCTGGCTGGCGTACTACACCGTGCCAGAAGCCCTCTTTGGCGCGAGCCTCGGCAAGATCCTGTGCGGGCTATGCGTGGTTCGCGTGGACGGCCGGCCGCTCGGAATGGGTTCCGTGTTGACTCGCAATGTGTTGAGGCTCGTCGACGTCCTGCCCGGCTTTTACCTGCTGGGTGGCTTGTTCGTGCTGGGGACGCTCAACAGCCAGCGAATCGGCGACAAATGGGCGGGCACCACGTTGGTGCGTAGAGACGAAACCCTGGCGGTCGATCCGCTGGCGACTCGGCGCCCGCCTGCCGGGGCCAGACGCGCGCTGGGAATCGTCCTGCTGGTCGCATTGGTGTTCACGATCGCCTTCGACTACTTCGGCCGTCCACCGCTCGTGATCGAGGGCCTGTTCAACGAGCACCGGCTGCTGTCGAATGACGTCACCGCGTATCGATTGGGCTCCCCGCAGTGGGAGTTCGGACGTGTCAGCTACCCGATTGATGCGGTCGTGGGTGGGAAGATGTGCTCCGGATCAATCACGCTGGAGTGGTTCAGGCTCGGGTGGGACGAGAACCAGGCGCAGTGGTCCTGCTCTAGCTGATCCCCGCGAACAGGTCGCTCTCCGGCAGCGCCGACCCCGGTTTGCCCCGCGCCAGCTGGTAGTACTCGGTACCGAACGCCAGCCGGTAGATCTGGTCGGCCATCGTCGCAAACCAAGAGTTCGGATCGTTCTGGCTGACGTGGGCTGCGAACGCCTCACGCTTGCGGTCGACGTAGTCGTCGACGTCCACCTTCGTAGTCACCAGCTCGTCCGGGGTGCCCTCGATCCTGATACCGGTGTCCTCCCGCCGCGCCTCCTCCGGCATCTGCTCCATGAACTTCTGCATCAACGAGCGGGGGATCGCCGTGTAGTACAGCTTCTTGGGAGTCCACGGCTCGCTCGATCGCAGCATCGCATCGAGCGCGGCGATGGTCACGAAATGCGCCTTGACGTGGTCCGGGTGACCATAGATGCCATCCTCCGCGTACGTCACCACGACTTCGGGCTTCTCCTCGCGGAGGATGGCGGCCAGCTTGGCCGCCGCTTCGTTCAGAGGCGCCTGGTGGAACGACTTCGGGTTTTCGTTGTCAGCGGTGCCCACCATGCCCGAGTCGCGGTAGTCGAGAAACTCGCCGCGGTTGACGCCGAGGATCCGTGCGGCGTTCTCGAGCTCCCGCTCACGGACCTCACCCAGGTGTGGGCGCGTGGCCGTCTCGTCCATGTTGTAGATCTCGCCCACCTCGCCGCGTGTTGCGGTGACAAGCACGACGCGGTGGCCGTCCGCGCGAGCCTTCATCATCACGCCGCCTGTCGATATCGCCTCATCGTCGGGATGCGCGTGCACGAGGAGCAGGGTGCTCATGATCGGAGCAACAGGTCGGCAAGCTGCTTGATTCCACCACGGCCGGGGCCGGGGATAGTGCGATCAGCAGCCGCCTGCACCTCTGGCGGCGAACCCTCGATGGCGATGCCAAGACCCGCCCACTCGATCATCGAGGCGTCGTTGCGCCCGTCCCCGACCGCCACCGTCTCCGCCTGGGCTACGCCCATGCGGTCACACACGTATTGCAGGGCAGTCGCCTTGTCACTCTCGACGCTCGTGAACTCGAGGTATGTCGGCATGGACGTGGCCACGTTGAGATGTCCGGCCCAGCGCCTGCGCACCTCTGGCAGCAGCGCCTCCAGCGTGACGCTGGCGGCGACGATGACGAGCTTGGGCGTCGTGGCGCCCATCGCATGGTCAAAGTCGTCGACAACGTGGATCTCCATGCCGGCATGCCCCGCGTATTCGTGGGCCTCGGCGCGGTCGCGCTCGACGAGCAGCTGGTCGTCGCGATACGCCTGGACGTGGAGCTTTCGCTCGCGCGCGAATCGAATCACCTCCATCGCCAGGTCATGTGCAATTCCGCGGTCGAGGATCACCCCGCCGTCCAGCGCGCGGACCTGCGCTCCCTGGTAGCAGATGATCGGTCCCTCGAGCCCGAGCTTGTACACCCAAGGCAGCGCGCCCGGAAACGGCCGGCCTGTGCACGCGATCACATCGATGCCCGCGCCGACGATCTTCGCCACCGCGTCGACATCGCGCGGATCGAGGTTCAGGCGCGCGTCGATGACCGTGCCGTCGAGGTCGAGGGCAAGCAACCGGTACCGCGTTGCGACCGCTACTTCTTGACCTCGGGGTTGAGCAGGTTCGGCGGGCGCCCGCCTCGGACCGCGGTGGCCATGTTGCGCGCGGCCATAGCCGACATCTCGGAACGGGTGCGCACCGTTGCGCTGGCGATGTGCGGGGCGAGCACGACGTTGGGCATCGGGATGAGCCCCGGATGGATCGCCGGCTCTCGCTCATAAACATCAAGGCCGGCGCCCGCGATCTTTTTCGCGGTGAGCGCCTCGACAAGCGCCGCCTCGTCGATCACGGGTCCCCGCGAGGTGTTGATCACGATGGCCGTGCCTTTCATCTGTCCGAACTGCGGCGTGCTCAGGAGGTGCTGCGTCTCCGGGGTCAGAGGCACGTGCACCGAGATGAAGTCCGACTCCGCAAGCAGCCGGGCCAGCTCCACCCGCGTCGCGCCGAGCTGCTGCTCGGCGTCCGGCGGCAATGGGTACGGGTCGTAATAGAGGACGCGCATGTTGAAGCCCTTGGCCCGATGCGCCATGCCGCGGCCGATGCGGCCGATGCCGATGATGCCCAGGGTCGCGTTGAACACGTCGGCGCCGAGCATCATGTCGATCGCCCAGCCCTTGAACTGACCCGACCGGGCGAAGTAGTCCGCCTCGACGACCCTGCGCGCGGTGGCCATCAGCAAGGTGAACGCGAAATCAGAGGTGGCATCGTCGAGCACGCCTGGCGTGTTCGTGACCATCACCTTGCGTGTAGTCGCTGCAGGCACGTCGATGTTGTCGAAGCCGACAGCGACGTTGCTGACGATCTTCAGCCCAGGCGTTGACAGCACGCCATCACGAATCGGATCCATCAGCTGGCTCACGATGCCGACGCAGCCCTCGGCCGCCTGCCGGATGTATGCCTCGTCGAGCGGGAGGTCGGGCGAGTAGTCGATCACCTCGGCGGATTCCGCGAGGATGGCGGGGCCAGGATCGAGGATTGGGTGCATGAGGAGGACCCGCGGCTTCGGTTTGCTGCTCACGGATTCAACCCCAACTCCTGTGCGATCGGCTTCAACGCATCGCGGACGATCTCCACGTGCTCGTCGAAGGGTATACCGAGCGCCTCCGCGCCCGCCGCGAGCTCTTCGCGATGCACGCCCCGCGCGAATGCCTTGTCCTTCATCTTCTTGCGCACCGTGCTCGGCTCCACCGCGCTCAGCGATTTGTCGGGCTTGACGAGCGCGCACGCGATGATGAACCCGCACATCTCGTCGACCGCGTTGAGCGCCTTGCGGATGTTCGAGTCGCGGGGGACGTCGAGGTAATCGGCATGCGAGGCGATGTCGTCGAGGATGTCCTCGGGCCAGCCCTTCTCCCGCAGCATCGTGATTCCGCGCATCGGGTGCAGCTCCTGGGTCGGCCCGGATTCGTAGTCCCAGTCGTGGATGAGACCCAGCACCGCCCAGCGCTCCTCATCCTCGCCGAAGCGCCGCGCGTACGCGCGCATCGCCGCCTCGACGCTGCGCATGTGCCGCCGTAGCTGATCGGACTGCGTGATCGAGGTCACCAGCTCCCAGGCCTCGTCGCGGGTAGGTGTCGAGCTCAAATGATCTCCTTCAAAGCGGACAGCAGCCGCTGATGCTGCTCGCGCGTGCCGATGGTGATGCGGAACCAACCCGCGATCGGCTCCCGATCGTAGTGGCGGACGAGCACCCGGCGCTCGCGCAGAGCGTCTGCGATCGCTGCCGCCGACCCACCCCGAGACGGCTTCACGAACACGAAGTTGGCGGCTGACGGCGAATGCTCGAACCCCTCCTCGCGCAGCTGGTCCTCGAGCCAAGCGCGTTCGGAGACTACGTGGTCGACGATCTTGCGATGGTGCTCCTCATCGTCGATTGCGGCCATCGCGGCGGCGATGGCGAGGCGATCCATGTTGTAGGAATCCCTGACCGCATCCAAAGCGGAGATCAGCTGAGGGTTGCCCAGCGCAAAGCCGATTCGCATGCCTGCCAGCGCATACGACTTCGACATCGTGCGCAGGATGAGGAGGTTGGGGTGCTTGTCGATCAGCTCGAGCTGTGACTCCGGCGCGAAGTCGACATAGGCCTCATCCAGCACCACCACGCCTCGAGATCGCGCCAGGACGCGCTTGACGGACATACGGCTGTGGTGAGTCCCGGTCGGCGAGTTTGGGTTGACCAGGAACTTGAGAGGCGCCGGGTCCTCGACGAGCTCGGGGGTCCATGTCCACCCTTCGGCGGTTGGATGGACCGAGGGGGTCACCTCGTGCAGCCGGCACAGCGGGTCGAACAGCGGATAGGTCGGGGTGGAGTACGCGACCCGATCCCCCGCCCCCGCGAACGCGCGGAAGCACATCTCGATCAGCTCGTCGCCGCCGTTGCCAAGCGCGACCTGGCTCGCGTCGAGCCGTAAATGCGCCGCGATCGCCTTCCGCGCGGGGGCCGCGGTGGGGCTTGGGTACAGCCGAAGTGATTCGCCCGTTGCGGCCTTGATCGCCGCGATGACCTTCGGCGAAGGGGGCAGCGGCGATTCGTTGGTGTTGAGCTTGACCCAGTCCTCGCCATCGGGCGGCTGCTCACCGGGCACGTAGGGCTTGTAGCCCTCGAGCGCCTTTTTCAGGAAGCTTTGCAACATTCGAGCAAGAAAGTCTCGAACGCAAGCCGGGGGCTCACGTTCTGCTCCAGGTAGCCGAGCGTGTCGTATGAGAGCTCGAGCAGGCGCGCCCAGCGGCCCTGCTCCCGGCCGCGGCTGGAGAACATCCGGCGGCGCAGCTCGATCTGCCAGCTCGCTATCGCGAAAAGCGCGGGATCTTCGACCTCGCCTTCGCTGCGGCGCCAGGCCATCTGGCTGCTGTCGAGCTCGGCTGCGACGTGCAGCGGCACGTCGGCAGGCGCCCCGAACACCTCCTCGAGACGCCGCGTCCACTCCTCGTGCATATCGATCACGCCTTCGTCGCCGGCGACCCGCAGGGCCCAGCCGGGGCGGCCCCGCGCGAGCTCCGCCAGCAGGTGCGCGCGGCCCGGCTCGACGTCCAGGCCGAGGAGCAGCTTTTCGATCTCGGGCGCCGGAACGGGATGAAAGAAGAGGCGCTGGCACCGCGAGACCACGGTGGGCAGCACGACGAACGGATTCAGGCTGGGTGTCGTGAGCACGATCACCCGGTTCGGGTGCGGCTCCTCGAGCGTCTTGAGCAGCACGCCCTGGTCCTGGTCGCGAAGGCGGCCGACGTTCGTGACCAGCGCCACCCGGCGAGTGCCGACTGCCGGCTTGAGGTTGAGAAATGCCTGCAGCGACAGCTCGTGGAACTCGGGCGGCTTGTCGGGGAGCAACCTCAGCTCGTTGATGGACAGCGCCTTGATGCGGTCGTCCTCCCAGTAGTCGGGGTGACGGTGGAGAGCGGCTTCTGGCAGCAGGGCAGCAGCGAGGGCGCGCGCGGTGGTCGACTTGCCTAGCCCCGCCTCACCCACGAATAGATAGGCGTGCGCGAGGCGCCGGGATTCGATCTGCGATCGGAGCTGGTCCAGCGCTCGCGTGTGCCCCGCGACGCCGGCGAACGGATCCCCCACGCTCGAACTGTACGGAAAATCGGATTGGTGCTCGAAACTTTCAAACAGAACCCAAAGTGGAGCCTCAGGCCGGATTAATTCCGACCGTCTCTTACGCCCCTTCCAGGCGCCACCCAACGTGGCCGAGGAGAGGGGATGGTCCGCGGAGGGGACATCTGTCCCCACCGCGCTTTCTACGGTTTCACGGGTTGGCCGCTTCGCGGGGCGCTCGCGGCCTTGGCCTCGCGCTCGCGGGCGAGCCGCTGCGCGCGCCCCTGCAGCCAGACCTCGCGAATGCGCTGCAGGGCGGTCAGGTTGGTGAGGATCGCAAGCAGGAAGACGACGCCGGCGAGGATGACGCCCCCGAAAACCAGCCCGATCACCGTCACCACGACCCGCTCCGGCCGCGCGAACAGGCCCGTCTCGCATGTGAATCCGAGGCTTTGGGCCCGTGCGCGCACGTAGCTCACGAGGAAGGAGCCCGCGAGCGCCGCGCCGGTGCCGACCACGAGCCACTCCTGGAGCGGGCCGCCGGCGCTCACGAAATACGCGAGCAGGCCGAGGTACATGGCGCCTTCGGAGTACCGGTCGAGGGTGGAATCGAGGAACGCGCCATAGGGATAGCTCCTCCCGGAGGAGCGCGCAAGGGCGCCGTCCAGGATGTCGAACGTGCCCGCGAAGGCCAACACGATCCCGCCCAGAAGAAGGTGACTGGACGCGGTGAGCACCGCGGCGACGAACGTCAGCGCCGTGCCGACGACGGTGATCTGGTTCGGTGTCACCGGGAGGCGGCCGAGCGCCGACATCAATGCCTCTGCGTGGCGCCGGACCCAGGCCTCAAACCGCGTCGTGAACATTCATCACCTCTCGTGATCCAACCGCCTCTTGCTGCGCGCGCGCTCTCCGCGCCTCGCCATAGACATTCAAGACCCTGCCGGCGACCTGTTCCCACGAGTACCGCTGCGCTTTCTCGATTCCGTAGGCGCCCATGCGCTTGCGCAGCTCGCCGTCTCGCGCAAGGATGACAAGCGCCGCGCCCAGCTCCGCCCAACTCTTTGGATTCACGGTCAAGCTGTCACGCCCGGGCTCGAGCACCGACATGTAGCCGTCGATCTCCGTGGCGACGACCGGCAGCCCGGTTGCCATCGCCTCGAGCAGGACGATGCCGAAGCTCTCGGCCCCAGTCGCCGGCGCGCAGAAGATGTCGGCGCTGCAGTAATACCGAGGCAGCACCGAGTCGGGCACGTAGCCCGCCATCACCACGTCGGGCAGCCGGTGCCTGGATATGTAGGACTCGACGCTGCTCCGCAGCGGTCCGTCCCCGACCACGATGAGCCGGCTGTTGGGGAAGCGCGGTTTCATGAACTCGTATCCGCGCAGGAGGTAGCCGAGGCCCTTGCGCTTCTCGAGCCGGCCGACGAAGAGGATGTTGACCTTGTCGTCGCGAAGGTGGCGGATCGGGGCGTGCCCAGGATGAAACAGGCTGGTGTCGATTCCGTTCGGGATGACCTCGAGCGGGAAGTCCGGAAAGTACCGATGCACGAATGCCTTCGCGGGCTCGCTCACCGCGATCCCACGGTGCAGGTGGGCGAGGTATGGCTCGAGCAGCGGGCGGCCGTAGAAATAGCCGATGTTGGATTTCGCGAATGCGTGGAACGTGCCGACGTTGGCCGCGGGCGACATGCGCAGCATCGTTATCGGCAGGGCCGGCATCAACGGCTCGTGGAAGTGAAGGATGTCGAACCGCTCGCGCTCGATGATCGCTGCCACGCGGTCGGCGAGGTGGAAGCTGAGGGCGATGCGAGCCACCGAGTCGTTGACCGGGACTGAGATCGGACTCCCGATGCGGTAGAACTCGGCGCTGTCGAAATCCACATCGGCGCGGCTGGACGGCGCAAAGACGCGCACCTCGTGACCCAGGCGGCGGAGCTCCCGCCCGAGATGGCGGACGTGGTCGGTCACGCCGCCGGGCGACGCAAAGTCATAAGGGGAGACGAGGCCGACTTTCATCTCGTACCCCCTCCCCTTAACGGGGGGAGGGTCGCGGAGAGCGGCGTGAAGGACGGCATCGTCAAGGAGATCCTTCCCAGATTCGGTGCGGGAGGTGCCACTGCTCGGGGTGGCGTCGAATGAACTCCTCGATATGCCGCAGCAGCTGCTGCGTCACCCGCACCTCGTCGGCCCTGGCGTCGCCGGTCGGCTCCGCGATCACGGGCGGCACGGCCTCGGCCTTGTAAGAGTCGTCTGGAAGCCGGTACACACACACCGGCAGCAGCGGAGTGCCAATGCGCACGGCGATGGCCGCCGGCCCGAGTGGAATCGGTGCCGGGCGCCCGAAGAACGGCATCATCCGGCCGGTCCCGGTGATGTCGCGGTCGATCGCGGTGACGACCATCTCCTGATCGTGCAGCGCCTGGGTGACCTTGCGCAGGCCGCCGAGATGAAGGGGCAGCACGCTGATGCCGAGGCGTGCCCTGGTATCGCGATACCACTCGAAGAGCGCCCGCGGCTCCAGCTCCTCGGCGAACAGGCTGACCGGCGCCAGCGTCGCCGACCAGATCGCCGACACAACCTCGTACGAGCCCATGTGGCACGAGACCACCATCACCCCTTTGCCGGCGGCGCGAGCTTCCTCCAGGTAGCCAAGGGCCTTGGGCTCTACGTGCAGGAGCGGGCGCATCGCCTCGACCTTCATGCGTGGCAGCATCATCAGGTCGGCGTAGGCCTTTGCGTGATTGCGGAAATTCAGCCACGACAGCTTCCTCAGCTCGGCGGGTGTGAGCTCGGGGCACGCGACCTTGAGGTTGTACTCGAGGCGAGGCCGCGCCAGCGGAGAGAACCACCACGCGAATCGCGCCGCCAGGACCGCAAGGGCATATGCCCAAGGCCGCGGCAACCGCTCGACGAACGATTGCACTGCTTTGAATGCGCGCCAGCGCCATTCACTCACTCCTCAGCCCTGAACATGGGCCGGAATGCGTACCACTGGTCGGGGCGCTCTCTGATGAACTCCTCGAAGCGACCGACCACGCGCTGCATCACCTGCTCTTTGGTCTCGCCACCGTGCAGATCCAGGGGCGCCTCGAGGTGGATGCTGTACCGCCCAGGCGCTGTTCGGAACTGTGTCGCGGGCATGAGGGGCGCGCCGGTCTTGATCGCAATCGCGGCGGGGCCGCCCGGCACTATTACGCGCCCGCCGAAGAAACGCACCTGCACGCCAGGTCCTTGCTCGAGGTCGCAGAGGAGGGCCACGATGTGGTTCGCGCTGAGCGCTTCGGTAATGGCGCGCACGGCCGCCCGACCGAGCATGATCACGTGCAACCCGAACCGGCGGCGCGTCTGCACGACGGCGTCGTTCAGCGAGCCAGGGAACCGCTCGGCGACAGCCGAGATCTTGTAACCCAGCGCTGCTGCGTATGAGCCAGCCATATCCCACGAGCCCATGTGCGGGACGGCCATGATGGCGCCGCGGCCGCGGGCCAGCGCCTCGTCGAGGAGATCTCGCCTCTCGAGAATGATGCGTTCGAGCAGCTCCTCAGGAGTCAGGCTGCCCATCAGGACGAAGTCGATGAGCATGCGGCCATAGTTCTGAAAGGCGCGCCGCGCCACGCGCGCGACCTGCGGATCCGACGGCTCGCGGCCGAGAGCGGCCGCGTAGTTGTCGAGCGCCGCGCGACGCTGCGCCGGGCTGAGCCAGTACCAGGCGGCACCGCCGGGAGCCGCGGCCGCGTGACGGATGCCCGGCGGGACGGCCCGCAGGATCCGCGCACCCGCGTAATAGCTACCCGCGAGCAGCGGTGGTCGCCGGCTTCGTACGCCCGGTGCGGCGGACGCGGCCGTTCGGCCCAGCCTTTCCAGCATCGATGAACTCCTCCACCAGGCCTTTCGCCTCGGAGTCGCTGTACTGCACCGGAGGCGACTTCATGAAGTACGAGCTCGGGCCTTCGAGCGCGCCGCCGATGCCGCGGTCGAGTGCAAGCTTGATGCAGCGAACGGCGTCGATGACGATGCCTGCCGAGTTCGGCGAGTCGTGCACCTCGAGTTTGAGCTCGACGTTCAACGGCACGTCACCGAAGGTGCGGCCCTCGAGGCGGATGTATGCCCACTTGCGGTCGTTCAGCCAGGGCACGTAGTCCGACGGACCGATGTGGACGTTGTCAGCGCCGACGTCGTAGTCGAGCTGCGATGTGACCGAGCGTGTCTTCGAGATCTTCTTCGACATCAATCGGTCGCGCTCGAGCATGTTCAGGAAGTCGGTGTTGCCGCCGAAGTTCAGCTGGTATGTGCGCTCGAGCTTCACGCCGCGATCGCGGAAGAGACGGGCGAGCACGCGGTGGATGATGGTGGCCCCGACCTGCGACTTGATGTCGTCGCCGATGATCGGAACGTTCTTCTCCGTGAAGCGCTTCTGCCAGTAAGGCTCGCGGGCGATGAAGACTGGGATGCAATTGACGAAACCGACGCCGGCCTGCAGCGCCTGCTCGACATACCACTTGGTCGCCTCCTCGGAGCCGACCGGCAGGTAGCTGACCAGCACGTCGGCCTTCGTCTTTCTGAGGATGCCGACCACATCAGAGGTCTCGCCGGGCGCTTTGATGACGATGTCCGACAGGTACTTGCCGATGCCGTCGTGCGTCATGCCGCGCTGCACCTTGACGCCTGACTTGGGCACATCCGTGAACTTCACGGTGTTGTTAGGGCCCGCGAAGATCGCCTCGGCGAGGTCGAGCCCGACCTTCTTCTTGTCGACGTCGAATGCGGCGACGAACTCGATGTCGCGCACGTGGTAGCCGCCGAGGTTGACATGCATCAGGCCAGGCACGAACGTCTTGGGGGAGGCGTCGCGGTAGTAGTGGACCCCCTGCACGAACGAAGACGCGCAGTTGCCCACGCCGACTATTGCGACGCGCACCTTACCGTCGTGCTGGCCGTCCTTGTGGCCGTTTCGCTGGCCGTTTTTCATGCCCTGACCTCCTCTTGCACTTTCATCCGGTCCGTGATGCCAAGCAGTTGATCCAGGCGCACACGCATGCGCGCGATGTTCTCCACGTCGAGTGAGCAGTAGACCTGGCGCCCATCGCGCCGGGTGCGAATGATGCCACCGACCCTCAGCGTGCGCAGGTGCCAGGAGATGCGCGGCTGGCTCATGCGCAGGTGCTCGGCGAGGTCGTTGACACTCTCCTCACCCACCTTCCCCAGCCGCTCCAGGATCCGGAGCCGGGTGGGGTTGCCAAACGCCAGGAAATGGTTCGACAGGTCGTGATTCGGGCTCTGGAGAAACATAAAGGTTGCTTTATAGGAGTCTAACGCATAAAGGACCGTTTATGTGTTAAGGGCGGCTGCGTTCGACCCGACTCGACTCAGAATTCGTTCTCAAACGGTGCGCGTCGCGAGAGGGAGGGATTGGGCTCGCCGGCTTCTGCCGGCGCTGCTGGTCGGCTGGCTCCTGGCGGGAGGCTCCATAACAACCGGCCATGCCTTCACCTTGATCGCGGCGACCAGCCTTACCGTCTCACCGACTCAGGGCATGGCATCGGCAGCCTTCACCGCCGAAGCCACGTATCGCGGCACTCTTTGCCAGCAACAGGCTCCCCTGACCTTCAATATCTATTGGGTCTCCGATGTGCCGGCCCACTTGCTGTGGTCAAGACAAGTCACCACATGCAATGCGAACACACTCACTTACGACACTGGAAG
>WNGM01000012.1_pt1 | contig 145800 bp, 143 predicted proteins | sample 5400571 | NCBI WGS metagenome assembly WNGM01 (sample SAMN13153378, study PRJNA577476) | soil metagenome | isolation source: 100 cm soil or saprolite under Garry oak tree replicate 2 | place: USA:California | collected 2016-06-15
ACCGGCAAGCGCCTGCCGGGCCTGATCAAGGACGTGCAACTGGTGGTCATCGACGGTGGCCCGCACGCGATCGCCTGGACCCACGCCGACCAGGTCAACAACGCGTTGCGCGACTTTCTCGCCTAACACCGCCAGCCATGCCGGTCGCTAGACGCGATCGGCGACTAATCCCCAACCAACGAACAAGAAGGAGACCCAGAATGACTGTTCTCAGCTACGACATCGACCACCCCACGTTGCGGTCGCCCGCCGAGGAGTGGCAGCAGCCCCACGCTGCCCAGACACCCAAGTCGACGGAATGGTGGTACCTGACGTCGCTCGCCTTCGACGTGCGGGCAACCCGTACTTCCTCGCCTGGTGCCTGTGGCACTTCGGCGGCAAGGACACGCATAACAGCTCGATACAGGTCCCGGACGGCCACCGCGTGAATCTGGGAATGCTCGGCGTTACCGACTACAACTCGGACTTTCACTTTGGCGAGTCCCCGGTCGCCGTCGCGCGGGACGCCGACACCTGGGACAGCAGCTCCAACGCGGTGCGCTACGACCTCGGCGGCTACGGCGGCGAGTGGTCGTTCATCGACGACGCCTTGCAAGTCACGGTGCAATCCCCGAAGCTGCTATTCGACCTGCGCCTCACCGGTGCAAGCCAGGTGATGTACGCCAAGGACAAGCTCGGTGTCGAGGGCTTCATCCAGGAAGGAGCCCCGGAAGACCGCAGCTTCTACTACTCCCTTCCACGCGGCAGGCCGCTGGTATGGGGTGGCATGCTACGACCATGTCCGGCATCGATGACTTCGGCGAGCTGCTCGGCGTGCCTGCCACGCCGGCCCAGCGCCGCCGCCAGCAGGCCAGCCAGGCTCGCTTTGACCGTGCGGTCGGGCTGGTCGAGCAGGCCGCCAAGGCGGCCAGCACCGGCGACCAGCCGGTACTGGATGGGCTGGTTGCCCGCATGGACCAGGCGGCGTTCGATGACTTCGAGCAGTGCCACCCGCCCAGCGCCGCTTTGAACTATCTGCTGTATGAGGTGGTGTGCGACCTGGTCCCCGACGACGCCGACGCCGGTTTTGGTGACACGTGGGTCGACCATGTGGTCTACCACGCCGACCAGGACCTGCCGGCTGGGGTTGCCCGCTGGGTGCGGTTGGCGGTCGGCCTGGCGGCTGAGGAGTACCAGCTTGGCAACGCCGAGCTGGAGGCGATCGAGCGGGTCCGGGGCGGCGTGGGTGCTGACCGTGACAGCGACCTTGTGACCTGGCTTGCTCAGGTCGATCGGCGCCCGCGCGCTGAGCTGCTGGGTGACGGCGTCTTGGCGCTGGTCTGGCTACGAGCCTTTGGCTGATAGCCCAGCAACCCAAGGTCCTCGCACCGGTTCTTGGTCTCAGACGCCGAGCAGGACGAACGCGCGGGTGCCGGTCCGATCGCGACCCGTCCAGCGCACCCCGCGGGCGATATTGTCATGCCCGCCCAGCCGCAGCAGGCTGATCGCAAGGTTACGGGTAAGGTCGCCATCACCTGGGGGCCGTGCCCGGTGCGGACCTGGGAGCGGTCCTCGTCGAAGGTCACGTCGCGGACCCAGTGCAGCGTGTTCTCGATCTGCCACTGGCCGCGGGCCAGCACCCCCAGCCGGGCGGGGTCGGCCCGGGCCGGGTCCAGGCTGGTGATGGCGTAGGCGACCTCGGTACGCGGGTGGCCACCGGCGAGGTCGGTGGTGTGGCGCTGGATGACCAGCACCTGCTTGGCGTGGGGGAACCACGTCCCGGCTGGCATCGGGGCGGTGTGGACCCTGCGCTGCTCGATGCGCCCGTGGCCGCGGTCAACGGTTTGGTGCACCGGGGGAAAACGCCGCCTGGGGCAGGCGGCTGATAGCGGCCTCCAGGGTCGGCTGGTTGCCCTTGACGGTGAACAGGTAGTCGGCCTGGCGGTCACCGACCAGGTAGCGGGCATGCTCGGTCTGTGTGGAGCGCGTCGGCAGTGACGACCTTGCCCTCCAGGTCCACCCCCTCCAGCAGCGGCCGGAACCCGGTGATCTCGTTGCTCTTGGCGTCCACCCGCCGCTGGGCAAGCACCGTCCCGGAGCCGTGGGCCAGCGCCGCCAGCAGGTGCACCTGCCGGCCGTCGGCGTCCACCGCGCCGCGCAGCGTCTTGCCGTCCACGGCGACCGCGCCGGGCGCAGCCTGCGCCGCAGGAGCCCAGCCATCGTCGGGTGCGGGCGCCCACGACGGCTGCTGGGCGGCCAGCCAGCCGCCCACCACCCGGTCCAGCTCGTCGGCATCGACCTGCTGCAACACCCGGCGCAGGGTGGTCTCACTGGGCGCCACCCACCAGCTGGAGGACGGCCGTTGCCAGATCCCCAGCCGCGCCAACGTCTGCTGCGGCACCTCCCGCGCGAACTCCGCGATCGCCGCATAGCTGCGCGCGCCGCCAAGCACCGCCGCCGCCGCGATCGCCAACACCCCGGCCAGGGCATGCCGCTGGCCATGCCGTGACCGGGGATCGCTCAGCACCCCGAGTCCCTCCAGCAGCCCACCCGGCCCGCCGACCCCCACATCGTCCAGCTCCACATCCACCAGCACACCCCGCGCCGCCAGGCCGCCGGCCCGACCTGCGGCCACACCATCCATTCGGCACAGGGTCTACCAGAACCATCACCACACCGACAGCCGGCAAGAGCCGTCACCAGCGCAAACACAGCCCATCAGCGAACGCGGCGCGGCCGTGGCCAGTGGGGCGACTTCCTCACCAAGGCCTGGGAGTGGTCGTCGTTTCGGTTCTCCAACGGCGTCCGCGTCAACCTGTACAACTTCTTTAACGACTACCAGGTCGGCATGTACCAGAGAGCCGACAGTTCCACGGAATGTTCGACTCATTCGTAGTTCGGCAGAACGGCTACATGAAGGTACCCAGCAACGGCGTCTGGCTGTCGTGGGGCTGGAGTTACGAGTTCCCGATCGACATCGAGGGCAGCCGCGCCTACACGCTGAAGCCCTACAGTCAGAAGGACGACTACGTCGCAGGCGAGATCACCCTGTTCGAGGGCCCGTCCCGCCTGATCGACGACAGCACGGGTGAAGTCGTCGGTATTGCGGTCAGCGAGTCGATGGATGTCCGCATCATGAAGAACGCCCGCGGCGGGCCCCACCAACACTGAGCATCGACGGGCAGTGCGTCGGGCGCGGAGCTCGCCGCACTGCCCGCTATGACAGACGCGCTGGTGTAACGCTGGGTCTATCCCCGGAGAAGGAGTACTCGTCATGACCATGAGAGAAGGTCGCGTACGCGCCAATGGCCTCGAGTTTGCGTATCTGGAAGCTGGCGACGGCCCCCTCGCCCTCTGCTTGCACGGCTCTTCCCCGACTCGGCCTGGACGTGGCGACACCTGCTGCCGGCACCACCCCATGGGGCAGCGCGGCCAGCACCCCGCGCAGCGGATGGTCGGCGCCCAGCTCGTCGTCCCGGTAGGTGACGACCAGCAGTGCCCGGGTGCGCTCCAGCCGCCGCACGCTGTATGTGGTGTCGGTCTTCGTGGCCTGGTACCTGATCATCTTCGGCATCCTGCACGTGGTCGGCGCGCTGGCCGGCCCCAAGGTGGACTGGTGGTGGACGCAGCTGCTGCTTGGGGTCGCCGAGGGGGTCCTGGGGGTATGGGCGGTGCGCTCCTGGCAGCGGTCGCTGCTGACGCTGGTGACCCTGGTGGGGGTGTGGGCGATCTTCCTCGGGGGTGAGCGAGATCTTCGCCGCGTTCTCCCTACGCGAGGGCGCCAAGCGGGCGGAGCGGCTGGTCGGCTGATAGCCGCCGGCCGGGCGGCCGGGCAGGCGCACCGGGGCGGTATGCTGGGTGGCGCGCACCCCGGCAGCGCGCTCCCGCTGGTGGGCGTCTGACCCGTGGCGGCGCCTATAGCCGAACCAGTTTCAGGGGGACAGCCATGGACCGGTACCCGCCGATCGCCGACCACGGTCTGATCGGGGACCTGCAGACCGCCGCGCTGGTCACCACCGATGGCACCGTTGACTGGTGGTGCTGCCCGCGCTACGACTCGCCCAGCGTCTTCGCCTCGCTGCTGGACCACGACCGGGGCGGCCGCTTCCGGATCGGCCCCCAGGGCGACGACTACATCGCCAGACAGCTGTACCTCCCCGACACCGCCATCCTGATCACCCGGTTCATGACCCCTGGCGGAGTCGGCGAGGTGATCGACTTCATGCCGGTCGGTGACCCCGGCCGGGTGACCGACCGCCACCGGCTGGTCCGGGCGGTGCGGTGCGTGCGTGGCGAGATGCAATTCGTGGCGGAGTGCGCGCCGCGCTTCGACTACGGACGGCAACCGCACGAGCTCGAGCTCACCGAGCAGGGCGCGGTCTTCCATTCCGACACCCTGCAGCTCACCCTGCACGGCGCGGGCGTCGGGCCGATGCAGCGCCACGGCGACGACGTGTACGCCGCCATCACGGTGCGCGCCGGCCAGGCCGGGGGGGTGATGCTGGAGTCGGCCGCCGACGGCCCACCGCGGCGCATGGCACCCGACGAGCTCCTCGGGATGGCCGACGAGACCGATCGGTTTTGGCGCGGCTGGCTGGGCCGCTCGACCTACCGGGGCCGGTGGCGCGAGATGGTCAACCGGTCGGCGATCACGCTCAAGCTGATGACCTACGCGCCCACCGGCGCGCTGGTCGCCGCGCCCACCGCCGGCCTGCCCGAGCAGGTCGGCGGGGAGCGAAACTGGGACTACCGCTTCACCTGGATCCGTGACGCCTCCTTCTCGGTCCACGCGCTGCTGGGGCTGGGGTTCACCGACGAGGCCGCGGCCTTCGGGCGCTGGCTGGCCGGCCGCGTCAGCGACCAGGTGGGCGAGGAGTCCGGGCCGCTGAAGATCATGTACCGGGTGGACGGCTCCTCCGACCTGGACGAGGAGCTCCTGGACCACTTCGAGGGCTACGCGGGCTCCAAGCCGGTACGCATCGGCAACGGCGCCGCCGACCAGCTCCAGCTCGACATCTACGGCGAGGCGATCGACTCGATCTACCTTGCCGACCGGCAGGCCATCCCGGCCGGCCACCAGGGCTGGACCGAGCTGCGCGGGATCGTGGATTGGCTGTGCGAGCACTGGGACCAGCCCGAGGAGGGCATCTGGGAGACCCGCGGCGGCCGCCAGGACTTCACCTACGGCCGGCTGATGTGCTGGGTCGCGCTGGACCGCATGATCCGCCTGGCCACCGAACGCGGCCGCCCCGCCGACCTGGACCGCTGGATCGGTGAACGCGACCTGATCTACCAGCAGATCATGGACCGGGGGTGGAATCCGACCCGGCGCGCGTTCGTGCAGCACTACGGCAGCGACGTGCTGGACGCCTCGCTGCTGATGATGCCGCTGGTCGGCTTTGTGGTCCCCACCGACCCGATGTGGCTGTCGACCCTGGACGCGATGGACACCGAGCTGGTCTCCGACAGCCTGGTGTACCGCTACAACCCCAGCGCCTCCCCCGACGGGCTGCGCGGCGCCGAGGGGACCTTTTCGATCTGCACCTTCTGGTATGTCGACGCGCTGGCCCGCTCTGGCCGCCTGGAGCAGGCGTGGGTGGCGTTCGAGAAGATGTTCACCTATGCCAACCACCTTGGCCTGTACGCGGAGGAGATCGGGCTGACCGGCGAGCAGCTCGGCAACTTCCCGCAGGCGTTCACCCACCTGGCCCTGATCAATGCCGCCGTCAACCTGGACTATCAGCTCGACCACGGCGCCGGCAAGGACCCCCTCCAGCGCATCGGCGCCGCAACCTAGCGGGCGCACCCCGGTCCTTGCTGGGCAATCGGACTCGCCATCGCCGGCACCCGGCCCAAAGCCACAAGTCCAACCCGACAGAACCTGACTAACGCAACGGCATTGAGCCTAATCCGCCTGAGCGTCTGGCTGGTGGGCGTTTGGCCGATCACTTCGCGAAATCCGGGCCGGCGGGGCACCGGAGGCGGGCCGGGCGCCCGGGGTGCCCCGGCCCTGGGCGGTACCCTCGGCGGATGGATCCTTCCAGGGCGCTGGACCTGCTCGTGTCGGCGCAGGGTCGGGAGCTGCTCGACCTGCTCTGGGCGCGGGGCCCGGTGGAGGGCGGCGCCGAGCTGGCGCTCGCGGAGCGGTTGCGGGCACGCTGGCCGGCGGAGCTGGTGCGCAGCGCCCTGGCCCAGCACGAGCTGCGCGAGCGGGCACGGGCGAAGTTCGTAGGTCCCGACCGCATGTATTTCACGCGAGAGGGCCTGGAGCAGTCGTCGGCCGAGCTGGTGGCTCGCCACCGGGCCATCAGGTACCAGCGCTTCGAGCGCGTCGCCGACCTCTGCACGGGCATCGGCGGCGACCTGCTGGCGCTCGCGGCGGGCCGCGCGGCGCTGGCGGTCGACCTGGACCCGATCCACCTCCGCATGGCGCTGCGCAACGCCGAGGCGCTCGGGGCGGCCGAGGTCAGCGCGGCCTGCGCGGACGTTCGCGGCCTGCGGCCGCACGCGCTGCCACCGGTGTTCGTCGACCCCGCGCGTCGAGCCGGCGGCAGGCGCCTGCCGGCGGGGGTGAGCGAGCCGCCGCTGGGATGGTGCCTGGCGCTGGCCGATCACGTGGCCGAGGTCGGCATCAAGGCGGCGCCGGGGCTGCCGCTGGAGCTGGTGCCCTCCGGCTGGGAGGCCGAGCTGATCGCCGACGGCCGCGAGCTCAAGGAGGCGGTGCTGTGGTCGCCGGCGCTGGCGACCACCTCCCGGCGGGCGACGCTGCTGCCCAGCGGCGACGGCCTGGTCGCGGCGCCCGGCCCGGCGGTCCGGTGCGCCGAGCCCGGCGCGTTCCTGCTGGACCCCAATCCGGCGGTGACCCGCGCCGGCTTGGTCGAAGAGCTGGGCCGGGCGCTGGACGCGTGGAAGATCGACCCGCGGGTCGGCTTCCTTTCAGCCGACCGCGCGATCGTCACGCCCTTCGGCCGGCTGCTCGAGGTGGAGGAGTCGCTGCCGTGGAGCCTCAAGCGCCTGCGCGCCGTGCTCCGCGCCCGCGGCGCCGGCGCGGTCGAGATCCGCAAGCGCGGGTCCGCCGTGGACGTGGAGGAGCTTCGCCGGCGCCTGGACCTCAGCGGCGACCGCCAGCTCACGGTCGTCCTCACCCGCGTGCTCGACCGCCCGTGGTCGCTGGTCTGCCGGGAGCCGTCGAGCTAGGAGGCGACCGGTTCTGGCTGGTCGCGGTCGAGCAAGGTGGCGAAGTTCGACCATTCGAAGGCGCGGATCATCCGGCTGACCATATGGACGATGCCGACCGGATCGCGGCCGATAGCGGTCTCGGCGGCGAGTACCAGTCCATGCACCCCATCGAGCAGGGTGTTGGCAACGTCGTTGGCCTCGGCGATGGTCGGGCTCCGGTTGGTCACCATCGATTCGAGCAGGTTGGTCGCCACGTAGACTGGGCGGCTCCAGCGGTTCGCCCGGCGCGCGATCGCCTTCTGATAGAACGGCACGTACTCGAGCGGCACCTCCCTGGAGAGGTCGCCGCGGTCGATGAGCACCGCGTCGGAGCGGTCGATGATCCCGTCCATGTTCCGAACGCCCGCGCCATTCTCGATCTTTGCGATCAGGTTCGCACCGGGCGCGAGCGAGCGGACCAGGTCGACGTCCTCGGGCGAGCTGGCGAACGAAAGGGCCACATGCCGGATGCCGTTGGCGGTGGACATCCCGATCGCGGCGCGGTCCTTGTCGGTGAGGGCGGGCAGCTCCGGTGCGGGATCGAAGACGACGCCCTTGCGCGACCGCACCTTGCCCCCGTCCATTACCACGGCCTCGGCGTGATCCTCGCCGGCCTCACAGACGCGGAGCTGCGCACCGTCGAAGTCGATCGTGACCAGGCTACCCACTCGCAGCGCAGCGAACACCGACCGGGGCCCCAAGGTGAGCTCCTCGGCGCTCCCCTCGACCAGGTCCGCGGTGAGGCGGACCCGGTCGCCCTTGCGCAGGGCCACGCCCGGCGCCATCGGGCCGCAGCGCACCTGGGCGCCTTCCAGGTCCAGGCAGAGCGGCTTGGCGGAGGCCGACTGAACGAGCTCGAAGCACTCTTCGAGCTTCTCGAGCGGGGTGTGGGACAGGTTGATGCGGAACAGGTCCACCCCTGCCTGGTCGAGCTGCTCGATGACCTCGGTTGACAGCGACGCCGGCCCGAGCGTGCACAAGATCTGGATCTTCATGGCCCTCCGAGGCGTTGTCCGGCTGCTCGGCGCCCACGGTTCATCCTCACGTCGCCTCAGGGACACATGATGAGAACGACGTGGCATTGAGCCGAGCCGCACACGCCGTGCTGCCAACTCCGTCGGATGCAGTACCGCCGTCCGCCTTCACTGCGCACGGCAGCGTACCAAGATAGGCTTTGGGCCGATGAGTCGGCCGCATGCCGTGTTCGAGCGCCGCTTCGACGGCTCGCGGCAAGGCAATTTGGTCGCGGGACCGGTGAGACATGCCCTCGAAGGCGCTCTGGCACGCGGAGTTGGCGCTGCTGCCCTCCGGGGTGGTCCCGCGCGTGCTGATCGAGGTCGAGGGAGAGCGCATCAGCGCCCTGACGCCAGACACTGACCCGCCCCCTTCCGCCTCCCGTCTGCCGGGATTCACACTCCCTGGGCTCGCCAATGCCCACTCGCACGCCTTCCACCGCGCGCTGCGGGGCCGAACCCACCGGGAGCGAGGGGACTTCTGGAGCTGGCGACGGCGGATGTACGAGCTGGCAGGCCGGCTCGACCCGGAGAGCTACCTGGCGCTGGCGACCGCTGTCTACGCGGAAATGACGCTCGCGGGCGTCACCGCGGTCGGCGAATTCCACTACATCCACCACGACCAGGAGGGCCGGCGCTATGCCGACCCGAACGAGATGGGCCTCGCCCTGGCGGCCGCGGCTTCGAAGGCGGGCATCCGTCTCACCTTGATCGATACCTGCTACCTCCGGGGCGACCTCAAGGGTCGCCCGCTCGAAGGCCCGCAGCTGCGCTTCGGCGACGGCGACGCCTCCACCTGGGCCGAGCGGGTCGGGAAGCTCCAGGCTGGCCCGACCCTGCGGATCGCCGCCGGCATCCACAGCGTGCGGACGCTGCACCCGGGCGCCATGCGGCAGGTCGCGTCCTGGGCGGCGGAGCGGTCCGCTCCGCTGCATCTGCACCTGTCCGAGCAGCGCGCCGAGAACGACGAGTGCCGGGCGGTCACCGGACTGATGCCCGCGGCCCTGGCCGACCGCTGCGGCGTGCTCGGTCCGCGCACCACCGCGGTCCACGCCACCTGGCTCAGCGACGACGACATCCGCCGCCTGGGCGCCACCCGCACGACCGTCTGCATGTGCCCGACCACCGAGCGCGACCTGGCCGACGGCATCGGCCCCGCCGCGGCGCTGGCCACCGCCGGCAGCCCGTTGTGCGTCGGCAGCGACAGCCACGCCGTCATCGACCTGTTCGAGGAGTCCCGCGCCGTGGAGTTGGACGAGCGCCTGGCCTCGGGCCGCCGCGGCCACCACAGCCCGGCCGCGCTGCTCGCCGCCGCCACGACTGGCGGCATGGCGGCGATCGGCTGGCGCGACGCCGGCCGTCTCCAGACCGGCGCCCTGGCCGACTTCGCCACCCTCGACCTGAGCTCGCCGCGGCTCGCGGGCGCCCGCCCCGAAGAACTCATCGACCACGCGGTGTTCGCCGCCACCGCCGCCGACGTCACCCACGTCGTGGTCGGCGGCCGTTCCGTGGTCGAGCAACGCTGCCACGTCGCCTTGGGGGATGTCGGCCGAGCGCTCGCCAACGCCATCAGAGCGCTCGACGAGCCTCAGCTGGTGGGGCCGGCCTCGCGTCCGATTCCACAACGGCCTCGAACGTAATCCAAATCCGCTGGCCGTCGTACCACCCATTACTGCCGAAGCGTATCCATCTGACGCGGACCGGATGACAGGGTGTCCGGGTGATGTACCCGCTATGGACGGCCGGGACCGAAGCCGCCATATCCAAAGCAGACAACCTGGCGGGGCCGCCCTGAGTAGGAGGATCCATGCCCGTCCCCTCGCGTGACTCGGCGCACGCCTCTCTCTCCATCAGCGACTACGGCACGGCGCTGTGGCGACACAAGGCGATCGTCGGCATCGCCCTGCTGATCGGCGTCGTAGCTGGCGTGGCCGCACTGCCCCACCTCGCCTCGGCGCCCGAATACCAGGTGACCCAACGGGTGGACGTGAAGGGGACGACCGCGGACAGGCTGTTCGGCGCGCAGGGCCTGCTCGCGCAGAACAAGAACAAGGCGACCGCCGGCAGCACCCTGACGCAGGCCACGCCGCTCGATCCCAGCCTGGTCCCCGATATCACCGCGCTCGAGCAGGTCCTGAACCAGCCGGGCAGCCAGTTCGGGAGGCTGGAGGTGCTCCACGGCGTCAAGCGGTCCCTGTGGCTCGGCACCGTCGCGAAGAACCTCGTGGCGGTCGCCGTCCCAGGCACGACCCAGATCGACGTCTCCTTCACCGACCCGGACCCGCAGCTCGCGGCCGACCTCGTTGGGGGCTACGTACGCGGATACGCCGACCGTCGCAACGCCTCTGATGTCGCCATCACGCGCCAGGCGATGAACAACCTGCGCCAGCAGTACGACCGGTACTACGCGCAGGTGACCAATCTCGGGCGGCAGGCGGAGGCCGAGGCCGGTCGCTCCGCCTCGCACACGCCGTCCCAGACGACCCAGCAGCAGCTCGCCGCCGCCAACAGCAACCTGAACTCCGTGGCCAACCAGATCAATACGGTGAACAGCGCGCAGTCGTTCCAGGGATCGTCGACCGTCGTGCTCGGGCAGCCAACGGTGACGCAGCCGGGCCGCAGGCCGGGCAGGGTGCTGTTCGGCACCACCGGGCTCCTGCTCGGGCTGCTGATCGGTGTTGCGATCGCGCTGATTGTCGACGCGCTGCGGCCGAAGGTGGTCACGCCCGAGGACGCCGAGGAGGCCACTGGCCTGCGCGTCGCCGGCTCGGTGCCGGCCGTCGCCAGGCGGGCGCAGGCCGTCGCCGTCCGGGACCGTCCGCTCGGCCCCACCGCCGAGGGCTTTCACTGGACGCGCGCGAGCTTGGAGCGCCAGGGTGTCGGGCGCGACTGCAACGTCGTCGCGGTGATCTCGGCTGAAGGCCGCGAGGGCCGCTCAACCGTGGCGGCGAACCTCGCCCTGTCGCTCGCGCGGCAGAAGCGCTCGACGGTGCTCGTCTCGGCCGACCTGCGCGGCGGTGGCGCCGAGAAGCTCTTCGGGGTCCCGTCGACCGCTCCCGGCCTCGCCGACATCGTCGAGGCCACCAGCACCGAGGAGGCCACCAGGATGCTGCTCTGGTCGGTCCGCGAATGCCTCTGGGTGCTGCCACCCGGGCAACCGGCGTCGAGTCCGGCGGAGCTGCTTGCCTCGCCGCGCTTCCAGCAGGCGATCGCGAGGCTCCGCGAGAGCGGCTCGGTCATCATCCTCGATACGCCGCCGGCGACCTGGTCGGCGGACGCTCTGCAAGTCGCCGGCGCGGCGGACGGCGTCATCCTGGTGGCGCGCTCCGGCCGCACCAAGCGCCACGTCGTCGCCGAGATGGTGGAGGACCTGCGCGCCGAGGGCCTCATGCCGCTCGGCGTGGTCCTGCTCGGGACCAAGCGGCCCGTCCGACGGGTGCGTCAGCACCTCGAGAAGCTCCCCGGCAGTGTCCCCGGGGGCGGCGTTCGGCCGCCGAAGGCGACCGAGTGGTCGCCGTCGGCTCGCGACGGCGAGTTCGCCAGGGTCGGCAAGCGCCTGGAGAACGGGCAGCCCGAGCTGGACAAGGGCTCGACCAACCAGCTCATCGACTGAGTGGAGCCGCATGATGACCAAGGTCAGGCGCCTTGCGCTGATCGGCCTCGACTGTGGGACGCCGGAGCTGCTCTTCGAGCGCTTCGCCGACGACATGCCGACGCTGACAAAGCTGCGCGAGCAGGCGCTGTGGGGGCCGCTGCGGACGATCGACCCGCCCATCTCGATCCCGGCGTGGATCTGCATGCTGTCGGGACGGACCCCGGGCGATCTCGGCGTGTACGGGATGCGCAACCGCAGCGACCACAGCTACAAGGGGCTCGCGTTCGCCACCTCGAAGACGTTCAAGGCGCCGCGGCTGTGGGAGCTGCTCGGCGCGGCCGGCCACCAGAGCATCGTCCTGAGCGTCCCAGGCACCTACCCGCCAACGCCGCTCCAGGGCTGCATGGTCTCGTGCTTCCTGACGCCGTCCACCGACGTCCAGTTCACCTACCCGCCGGAGATGCGGGAAGAGGTCCAGCGGGTGACCGGTGGCTACACCATCGACATAGCGGGCTTCCGCAAGGACACCGAGCCGGTCGCCCAGCGCATGTTCGATATGACCGAGCAGCGCTTCGCGCTCGCCAAGCACCTGGCCACCACCCGGAGCTGGGACTTCCTCTCCTTCGTCGACGTCGCTCCGGACCGGCTGCACCACAGCTTCTGGAAGTACTGCGACCCGGCCCACCCCAAGCACGAGCCGGGCAACCGCTACGCGAACGTGTTCCGCGACTACTACCGGGCGCTCGACGACCATCTCGCGAGCTTCCTGGAGGTGCTGCCCGACGACACCGCGGTGCTGGTCGCCTCCGACCACGGCGGCCAGCCGATGATCGGGGGTTTCCGGTTCAACGAGTGGCTGTTGCGGGAGGGATTCCTCGCGCTCGCCGAGCGGCCAGCGAAGGCGACGGCGCTCGGCAACGCCAAGGTCGACTGGTCCCGCACGACCGCCTGGGGCGAGGGCGGCTACTACGGCCGGCTGTTCCTGAACGTCGAGGGCCGGGAGCCCAACGGGACCGTTCCCCAGGCCGAGTACGAGACCGTCCGGCAGCAGCTCGTCGACAAGCTCGAGGCCCTCACCGACCACGAGGGCAGGCCGATGGGCACGCGGGCGCTGCGTCCCGAGGAGGTCTATCACCAGGTCAACGGGATTCCTCCCGATCTGATCGTCTACTTCGGTAACCTGCGTTGGCGCTCGGTCGGCTCGATCGGCCCCGACCAGGGCCTCTATGCCTTTGAGAACGACACTGGCCCGGATGACTGCAACCACTCCGACCAGGCGGTCTTCGTGCTCGCCGGTGAGGGGCTGCCGATCGGCCGGCGCGACGACCTGTCGATCATGGACGTCTCCCCGACCCTCCAGTCGCTGTTCGGCGTGCCGCGGCAGCCAGGCCAGCGGGGGAGGGTGCTCGCATGAGGCTGCTGCGTGGCCGCAGGGCGTCGAGGCCGAGGGTGTTCGTGCTCGGCCTGGATGGGACGCCGCACAGCTACCTCAAGGCGGAGACGTCGGCCGGGCGCCTGCCGAACCTGGCGGCGCTGTTCGAGGAGGGCGCTTCGGCGCCGATGCGCTCCTCGCTGCCCTCGGTGTCCGGGACCGCCTGGATGACCGTGTTCACCGGCCGCGACCCCGGTGGGCACGGCATCTACGGGTTCATGGACTGCAAGCCGGACAGCCACGCGTTCTACTTTCCCAACTATGACCACGTCCGCGCGCCGGTCCTGTGGGACCTGCTCGCTCGGGAGGGCAAGCGCTCGGTCGCGCTCAACGTCCCTGGGACCTATCCGGCCCGGGCCATGCAGGGCGCGCTGGTCGCCGGCTTCGTCGCGCCACAGCTGGAGCGAGCCGTCTACCCGCCCTCACTCCTGCCGCGCCTACGGGCGCTCGGCTATCGGATCGACCTCGACACCCAGGCCGCCAGGGACACGTTCGACCGCCTCGAGCAGGACCTGTTCGCAACCTTCGCCAAGCGCATGGAAGCGGTCCGGATGCTGCTCGCCGACGACGACTGGGACCTGTTCGTCGCGGTGGTCACCGAAACCGACCGGCTCTACCACTTCCTCTGGAATGGGATGGAGGACGGCGAGCCGCGAGTGCTGGACCTCTTTCAGCGCTTCCACGCCGAGCTGGACGCCTTCGCCGGCTGGCTGGTCGAGCGGCTTCCCGAGGGCACCGAGCTGCTGGTCATGTCCGACCACGGCTTTACCAGCGCGCGGGTCGACGTGTACACCAACGCCTGGCTGGTCGAGCGCGGCTACCTCCAGTTCGACGTGGACGAGCCAAAGGACATGTCCACGATCAGTCAGCGTTCCACCGTCTACTCGCTCGACCCCGGGCGCTTCTACGTCAACCGCGCCGGCGCCCGGCCTCGAGGCGGCGTCCCGCCCGGTGAGGCCGACGCGGTCATCGAGCGCCTGGTCGCGGACCTCGCCGATTTTCGCGACCCCGCGACGGGCGAGCTGGTCTACACCGACCTGGTTCGTCGCGACCGCGCCTACCACGGCACCGAGGCCGCCCGTGGCCCGGACGTGGTGCTCACCTTGAAGCCGCGCTACGAGCTGAAGGGCGGGATCAGGAGCAAGGAGGTGTTCCGCGCGCCTGCTCGAGGGCTCGCCGGCATGCACACCTCCGACGACAGCCATCTCTACCTGCGTGGCAGGACGATCCGGGAAGGGCACGTCGACCTGCACGACATCGCGCCCACCCTCGCCGAGCTGCTCGGCGCCGATCCCGCCGAAGGTAGCTTCCAGGGTCGTTCCCTGCTCGAGGCCGGGCGGCGGACGGGTGGCATCGAATGAGCGCCAGAAGGGTGGTCGTGACCGGCGCCGCCGGCTTCATCGGCTCGCACCTGGCCGAGGCCCTGCTCGACCACGGCTTCGAGGTCACCGGCATCGACGCCTTCACGGGCTCGTACGCGGAGGCGCACAAGCGCGCCAACGCCGCCGGGCTGATGGAGAGGCCCGGATTCGAGCTGGTCGAGGGCGACCTCTCCACCATGGAGATCGACCCGCTGCTCCTCGGCGCGGACGTGGTGTTCCACCAGGCGGCGCAGGCCGGGGTGCGCTCCTCGTGGGGCCTCGACTTCGACGTGTACGTGCGCGACAACGTGATCGCGACGCAGCGCCTGCTCGAGGCGTGCGTGCGCTGTGACGTGCGTCGCCTGGTCGCCGCCTCGTCCTCCAGCGTCTACGGCGACGCCGCGACCTACCCGACGACCGAGGAATCGATCACCCGGCCGGTCTCGCCGTACGGCGTCACCAAGCTGGCCAGCGAGCACCTCTGCCTCGCGTACGCGCAGCTCGGCACGTCGGCGCTGACAGTCGCGACCCTGCGCTACTTCACCGTGTATGGCCCCCGGCAACGGCCGGACATGGCCTTCCGCCGCTTTCTCGAAGCCGCCTACGCCGGCCGGCCCATCACGGTCTATGGGGACGGCGAGCAGACCCGGGACTTCACCTTCGTGGGCGATGCCGTACGCGCCAACCTGCTCGCGATGGCCGCGCCATTCCAGGCCGAGCCGGTCAACGTCGGTGGGGGACGGCGGGTCACCTTGAACGAAGTCCTCGACCTGATCGGCCGGATCACCGACCGGCGGCTCCGCATCGTCAGGGCACCAAGCCAGCCAGGCGACGCCAGGCACACCGGGGCCGACGGTGCACGCGCGGAGGCGCTGCTCGACTATCGTCCCGAGGTGGACCTCGAGACCGGCCTCGCGCGGGAGGCCGCATGGGTGGCCGGCCTGGTGGGCGCCGACAGTCGGGGGGCCGTGTGACCGTCACGCTCGAGCGGCGCGCGCCGGGAGTCTCGTCTCCCGGTGCGAGCCCAGGCTCGGGCGGGGGCCGGCATGGCCGGAGGCCGCTGCCGGTCAGCGTCATTCTGCTCCTGCCGGCGGTGGTGTTCCTGCCGCTGCTGGTCCCGCACGGGCCGAGCAATACCGCGCCGGTGGACGTTCTCATCATCCTCTACCTGTTCGCCGCGACGATCGGATGGGCGGCTCCGCGGCGGGCGATGTCGTTCCCGCTGTTGGGCGTCACCGCCTTCATCCTGGTCGTGAGCCTGATCGGCGTCGGCATGAGCCAGTTCGCGGGGGTCGGCCGCACGGCGGTGCTGATCGACGTCTACCTCTACGTGTTCTTCGTGGCGGCGGTCAACGACCTGCGCCACGACCGGCGAGCCCTCGGGGTCGTGCTGGCCACCTGGACCGTAACGGCGCTCGCCTGGGCGGCGCTCGCCAACGGCATCACCTTTCACTTCCTGCCCGACGGCCTCGCCAGGCTGATCCTCTCGAACTCCAGGGCGCTGAACCGCGCCTCGGCCACCGCCGACAACCCGAATCTGGCCGCGAGCTACTTCCTCGTCTCCCTCTTCGTCCTTGCAGCCTCGCCGCGGCCGCGGAAGCGTTGGCTGCGCTGGCTCGCCGGGGCCTGGCTGATCCTGGCCATCTACTCGACGGGCTCGGTGGCCGGCCTGGTCGGCCTGTTCGTCGGGGTGGGGGCGATGCTGGGTTCCGTCCTCGTCCGGCGGGCCGGCTCCACGGCCAGGCAGACGCAGGTCGTGATCGCCCTGATGATCATCGCGCTGGCCTTCGCCGGCGGCGCGATCGTGCGCACGGTCGTGACCAGGTCCGTCCTTGGCGACGTCGCCACCATCTCAGCGGAGCAGAAGCAGGGCGGTGTCTTCCAGAACAGCCTCGGGCGCTCGAACCGGTCGCTGAACGGTCGCCTCACGCTCTGGACGCAGGGGCTGCAGAAAAGCTCCGGCCGTGGCAACGAACTGTTCGGCGTGGGGGCCGGGGAGGCGAAATACACCGTCGACTACAAGAGCCTGCACAACGACATCCTCGCCTACCTGGTCGAGCGCGGCATCATCGCCCTGTTCGGCCTGGCGATGTTGTACTGGCTGGTCTTCCGGCAGGCGACGAGGGTGCTCGGCCCGAGAGGGCCGGACGGGCTCCACGCGCTCGGCGCGGCCGTGTTCGCCAACTTCGCCTTCAGCATGACCCACCAGACCCTCCACTTTCGCCACGTCTGGCTGCTCTTCGCCCTGATCTGGGCGGCGACCAGCCTGAGGAGTGCGGAGGAGGAGCCGCCACGCTAGCTTCGGCCGGGCCGCAACCTGTCCGCGAGCAGCGCGACGCCCGCGGCCAGCAGGTAGCTGCCGACCACATCGGTGAGCCAGTGGTCGCCGACCGCGACCCGGGCGAAGAGGTGCACGGCCAGCGCCAGCACGCCGAGCCCGATCACCGCGGCGCGCCAGGACGGGCGAAGCCAGGCGATCACGGCGCCGCCGATGATCCAGCCGAGGGCGACCAGGAGCGCGCCGCCGGAGGGATACGCTCCCTGCGACCACGCCCCGACGGGCCCTTCGTCCGGCCCCGGCCGGCCGAAGCCGATGCGCAGCGCGAACGCAAGCGGCACCGTGGCCAGCAGGACCGCGAGCCACGGGAGCCACGCCCGGAGGCGCCGGCCACGGGCGGCACCGGTCGCGGCGACGGCCGCGGCCAGGAGCAGTGGCAGGGCCGCCGTCACGTAGGTCCCATGACCGTCGCGCCGCTCGGCGGCCACCTTGGCGACCAGCCCGCGATAGGGCTGCCGCTCGAGCCAGGCGTGCAGGTGCTGCCGCAGGTTGTCGTCCAGCTTCGGCGGCGCCGGATCGCGCCCGACCGCCAGCCCGATGGCGATCACGGCGGCGAGGCAGGCGAGTCCGAGCAGCACCTTCACGCGATACGAATCCCGCGGCATGTCCCTCGAGAGCCTGAAGTGAGGACCAGATGACCACCTGGGGAAGCCAATCACAGCGGCGCGCGCTCCGGGCGGTCGTCGGCATGGCACTGGCCGTCATGATGGCGGCCGCCTGCGAGTCGCCCGGCCCGCCCCCGACCATCCGAACCCACGGCACCCCCCTCCCGAAGCCCAGGCCCGGCCCGCCGCCCGTGATCGCCGTGCACTTCGACCGCGGGAGGTACCCGCTGCTCGGCAACCGCGTCGCGGATCTGGCCAAGGTCGGTCAGGGGTTCAATGCCGTGCTCATCTCCTCGGGGGACGACCAGCTCGTCCGGGAGGCCCGCGGCCAGGGCCTCAAGGTCTACCTGGGGTTCGACGAGCACAAGGAATTCGCCGCCGGCAAGGACATCACCGCGGATGTGCGGGACCTGGTGCGGTTCGCCCAGGCGCACCGGCACGAGATCGCGGGCATCAGGGTCGCCGACCGGGTCAACCAGGGGCTGACACCGGAGCAGACGCTCGACTACCTGCGGGCCACCGGCGGCGTGCTGCACCGGGAGGTGCCCGCGGTGCCCGTCATCGTCGACCTGTCCGACCCGCAGCTCACCTGCGACCTGCCCGGCCAGGACCGCTGCAACAAGCCCCGGCTGCCCGACTACCGCTACCAGGTGGACGCGGAGCTGCTGCGGATCTACCACAGCGGCTACGTCGACGGCTTCATGCTCGCCAACGGCCTGGCCCGCAGCGACACCGACTGCGGCGGCTGCGACGTCCGTGAGCTGGACGCGCGGGCCCAGGCCACGGCCTGGCGCAAGGCCAGGGCCATGTTCCCGTCCCCGTTCCTGCTGTTCGCGCGGGTGGCGACGCTCTCCTTCCCGCAGCCCAGCTACCCTGGCAACGCCGACCAAGCGGCCCTGGCGACCTACGTCTACGAGACGATCCCGCTGCAGGAGGGCGTCGACGGCGTCGACCTCTGGGCCTGGAGCCGCCAGTTCGACGGCACCGTGCGGACCTTCCTCAACAAGAACGGCGCTGACAACTCGCTGTGGCAGCGGATGGTCGCCGTGGCCGCCGCCGTGGACGCCCAGGCCCAGGCGCGCCCAAGCTGAACTCTCGCCCCAGGACCAGGTCACGCGGACAGCGCTGACCTCGTCCTGCCCGGCTGGGCCTCGGCGGTCGCGGCGATGGGGACCGTGCGGTGGGTACGACCGCCGGTGACGATGTAGAGGAGGGTCTCGCCGATCACCCCGATGGTCCGCGGCAGCGTCGGCCGGGCCAGGAACTCCAGGTCCACCGCGACCTTGGCCGGCACGACCACCTGCAGGTAGTACTCTTCGAGATCCTGGCTGGACGAGCGCAGTCGGTCCCGGTCGCGCAGGCGCACCGCGGCCGGCCCCGTCAGTCCTGGCCGGTGCTGGAAGACGGCGTCGCAGCCGGACGGGTACCGCACGGCGAGGTCCGGGGTCTCCGGGCGCGGACCGACCAGGGTCATCTCGCCCTTGAGGATGTTGATGAGCTGCGGCAGCTCGTCGAGGCCGGCGTGACGCAGCAGCTTGCCGATCGGGGTCAGTCGGCTGTCGTCACCGGTGGTCACGTTGGGCCCGGACGACCCGTTCCGCATGGTGCGGAACTTGAGCAGGGTGAACGGGTTCCCGCCCTGGCCGACACGCTGCTGCCGGAAGATGACCGGGCCCGGGCTGCTCATCATGACCAGCAGCGCGAGCAGGACGAACAGCGGGAGCAGCAGCACGAAGGCCGTCCCGGTGATCAGCAGGTCGAGCACTCGCCGCGGAACGCCGGGCGGAACTCCGTGCGTTGACGCCCTCATCTACCCCTCCATCTCCGATCGGGTCGTCGCGCTTGTTGGCCGCGAGCTGCTTCCCGGTCCGTCGGGAGGGGGGCCCTTGCGGATGGCCGGGAGGTGGTCGATCTGGGAGGCAAGGGGGAGGGGTGCCTCCGCGTCCGGACCGGGAAGCCCGAGCAGGCGGCAGTAGGTCTGGTCGATCAGGGCGCACATACGGGCAGGGTCGAACATCCAGCGCACCCATCGGCTCCCGGCGTCGCCCATGCGCCGAGCCTCGGCGGGGTGGTCGAGGAGCCAGAGCACGCAGTCCGCGAGCGCCGCGGGGTCGCCGGGCGTGGCCAGCAACCCGGTCGCGCCAGGGACGATCAGGTCGGGCACGCCATTGACGGCGGTGGCGACCACCGGCCGGCCGGACGCGACCGCCTCGGTCAGCGCCCGCCCGAGCCCCTCGTACAGCGACGAGATCACGAAGACGTCGAAGGAGCTGGCGACGAGCGGCGCGTCGGCCCGGAAGCCCATGAAGCGGATGTCCACGCCGAGGCGCCGGGCCTCCGCCTGCGCCTCGGCGACGAGCGGGCCCTCGCCCACCATGGCGAAGCACGCATCCGGCCGGGCGGCCGCGACCCGGGCGGCCATTCGGACGAAGTCGAGCGGCGCCTTCTGGTACTCGAGCCGCCCGACGGTGCCGATGAGCGGGACCTCCAAGGGGATTCCCAGCTCGATGCGCACCCAGGGGTCCGGCCTGCCGGGGATCTGCTCCAGCTCGACGGCGGAGGGCACCACCGTGACCCCGGCCGGCGGGGCGATGCGGTGCTCGACAGCCTCGCGGGCGACTCGTGGCGCGACCGCGAGGAAGCTGTCGGTCATCGGCCGGACCAGGCGGTCAAGGAGCACGTAGACGCGCTTGCGGCGCCTGCTCATGAAGCCGTGGAACGGCAGGCCGTGGAAGGTGTGGACGACTGCCGGGGTGTGGCAGAGCCAGGCCGCGATCCGGCCGAGGAAGCCGGCCTTGGCCGAGTGGGTGTGGACGATCGCCGGGCGCTCGCGCCGGATGAGCCGGATGAGCTGCACCAGCACGTACAGATCGTCGAGCGGGGAGATCGTCTCGCGGAAGCGCTTGAGCCGCACGGTCAGAACGCCCGCCCGCTCCGCCCGCTCCCACAGCGGGCCGCCCTCGCACCCGGCGACCCAGGTCTCGTAGCGGGTCGGATCCGCGCCGAGCACGGTCAGCAAGGTGTTGCCGCCGGCCCCGGCCCAGAACTTGGTGATGACATGGAGGACCTTGACCCGTGGCGGCAGCGGCTGCGGCGGCAGTCCGTCGGCGGCCGCGGCCCCGGACGTGCGGGACGTGCGGTCGCTCGGCCAGGCGGGGACCCGGGCGCTCATCGCGGAACCGCCTCGGGCTGGCTCCAGCGGGAGCGGCTCCGACCGCGGAGGCCGGCGATCAGCTCGCAGATGTCGTCGACGTCGGCCGGTTCCAACCCCGGGTAGAGCGGCAACGACACCACCCGCTCGAAGGCGGTGTCGGCGCCCGGATGCCGGCCCAACAGGTCGGCGCCGAGCAGGTCCCGGAAGTACGGGAAGTGGTGCGCCGGGATGAAGTGGACCGAGCAGCTCACGCCGCGCTCGGCGAGCTGGGCGATCAGGTCGTCCCTGCCGAGGCCGAACTCGGGCTCGACCTGTACGACATAGAGGTGCCAGGCGTGGCGGCCCCGCGACGGCCGCGCGGGCAGCCGCAATCCTGGGATGCCGGCGAGACCCTCGTCGTAGCGGCTGGCGAGCAGGGCTCGCCGCCCCTGCCAGCCGCCGAACCGGCGGAGCTGCGCGCGTCCGATCGCGGCTTGCAGGTCGGTCATGTTCGCCTTGAGGCCGGCAACTTCCACGCTGTACCGCCAGGCGCTGCCCGGCAGGTAGCGCTTCCAGGCGTCGTTGCTCATGCCATGCAGCCGCGTCCGGCGAACGTGGTCGGCGATCGCCTGGTCGTCCGTCGTGACCATGCCGCCCTCGCCGATCGGCAGGTTCTTGGTGGCGTAGAAGCTGAAGCAGGTCGCGGCCGAGACGGTCCCGACCGGTCGGCTGCCGATCTCGGTCCCGAGCGCGTGCGCCGCGTCCTCGACCACGCGCTGGAGCGGCAGGCCCGCGGCCTCGGCCAACTCCGCGACCGGGGCCGGGTATCCGGCGTAGTGCGTGACCACCATGGCGTCGACGCCGCCGGCACGTCTGGCCGCGGCCGCGCACGCGGAGGCGTCCGAGCAGAGCGTGACCGGGTCGACGTCCGCGAGGACCGGCACCAGGCCGGCGTGGACGATCGCGTGGACGGCGCCGCAGAAGGTCATCGTCGAGGTGAGCACTTTGGCCCCGGGCGGAAGCCCGAGGGCGCGCAGCGAGAGCTCGATCGCCGCGGTGCACGAGGCCACGGCGACGGCGTTACCGGCGCCCACCCACTCCGCGAGCTCGCCTTCGAAGGCGAGCACCTCTGGCCCGGTGGTCACCCATCCGGAGTCGAGCACCCGTGCCGCGGCCTGGCGCGCCTCGTCGCAGATCTCCACCCGCGCGAACGGGATCGGGCGCGCTCGCCCGCGCACGCTTTCCGTAGCGTCATTCGCCATTCCCACGATCCTCGATGTCTCCTGGAGCCTCCCGGCCCACCTGTAGGATTTGCGTCCCCGGGCGGCGCTACGTCACCGCGGCGGACCGCAGGGGGGCCGACCCGGACGGCAAAGGCAGTCGCGCGAAAGAGCCGTAGAGCCGGGCGTATTCCTCGACGCCGTCCTCGAGCGTGTGGAGCATCGTGAACCCGAGGTCGTGGAGCCTGCTCCCGTCCACCTCATAGGAGATCTGGTTGAGTATCTCCTTGTCGGCCTGGATGATCCGGAGTCGCGGGAAGTGGCGCCTGAGAAGCCCGATGACCTGATTCACGCTCGCGTTCTCACCGACCACGTTGAAGATGCCGTCCCCGGTCCGGTCGTCGTCGATGCAGAACGCGATCGCGCGGCTCACGTCGGTCACGTGGACGAACGGCCGTAGCTGATTTCCCGAACCGAAGACCTCCATCGGCGCTCCAACCGCCGCCCGAAAGGCGAAGATGTTGACCACGGTGTGGACACGCAGCCCTGGGGCGTAGCCATAGACCGTGGCGAATCGCAGGACGGTTGGCCGCAGGCGGCCGCCGGTATCGGTCGACAGGCCGAGGACGTCCTGCTCGCCCTTGAGCTTGAACTCGGCGTAGGGGCTGGCGGGGAGGCAGGGGCTCTCCTCGTCGACGATCCCTGAGGTGGGACCGTACACGCTCGTTGTCGAGGCATAGACGAAGCGCCTCACGCTCGGCGCCCGGCGAGCGGCCCGCACCACGTTCACCGTGCCGCCGTAATTGATCTCCTCGGTGGCATCGCGCCGCTCGAAGGAAATCGTCGCGTTGCAGAGCGCGGCGAGGTGGACGACGACGTCGGTATCGTCGCCCAAAGCCGACTCGACGTCCTCCTCGTTACGAATGTCGCCGAGAACGAACTCGTAGTCGACGCCCGGCGGGAGGTTCATTAAGGACGGGAACTTTTCCTCGCGCATGTTGTCCAGCACACGTACCCGCCGAACCTGAAGAGATTCGATCGAGGCCAACGTGTGCAAAAGCCGCGAGCCGATGTACCCGGCCCCCCCCGTGACAAGGATGTTCACTCGCCCTCCCGAACTGATGCGGCGCAACGGTGTCGGCAAGATGACGGTGAGATGAACCCGAACCGACGACATGACTATGACTTGCGGGCGAAAATCCTCCACCGCAAGTAGGGTGATCGTGCCTACGCTTTTTGGCTGGCTCACAGGGCAGGCGCGCTACGTAGGATGTAGGTGTCGTAGGCCTACCGGTCCCATTAGGGTCTCTGTCATGGCTGACGACGACGCGACGATCGCGATACCGAGAGACCTCTATGAGCGGCTGGAGTGGCTCGCCGGCTGGCGCGGCCGCCCGGTCCGCGACCTCGTCCTCGACGCGCTCGGCGAGCTCGCCGCGAGCGCGCCGCCTGCCGGCGAGGAGGACGACTACAGCGACGCCGAGCGCGACGAGGTGGCGGCACGGCTCGCGTCCCTCGGCTACATCGACGAGTGACCGCGTCCAGAGCCATGGCTGATCAGGTCGAGATCACCTCGCTGGGGCATGCCGGGCTCCGGGTCGAGACCGCCGACGTGCGCATGCTGATGGACCCCTGGCTGTCGCGGCGGGGTGCCTTTCTCGGCGCCTGGCACCAGTTGCCGAGCAACGACCACCTCGACACGCCGGAGCTGCGCGAGGTCGACTGGGTCACCGTCTCCCACGAGCATCTGGACCACATGGACCTCGACGTGCTGCGGCGCCTGTCGCCCAGCACGCGCGTGCTGATCAATCGCTACCCGTCCAGGAACTTCCACCGGCGGCTGCTCGAAGCGGGTGTCGCCAACGTCGTCGAGGTCCCGCCCTGGCAGCACTTCCCGCTCAACACCCGGGGCGACTGGCTCGCGTTCATCCCCGAGCAGTCGCCCATGTGCCACGACGCCGGCGTGCTGGTGCGGGCCGGCGGGGTCTCGCTGCTGCACTGCAACGACGCGCGCCTGACGGTGGCCCAGTGCCGGCGGGCCGCGGTCGAGGCGGGCGGCGCCCTCGACGTGATGGCGGTCCAGATGTCGGGCGCGAGCTGGCACCCGATCCGCTACGAGTACCCGCCGGAGGTGTTCGCGCGCATCTCGGCCTCCAAGCGCCTCGGCAAGTTCAAGGCGGTGACGCGACTGGTCCGCGGGGTGCGCCCGAACCTGGCCGTCCCGTTCGCGGGCCCACCGTGCTTCCTCGACCCGGTGCTGCGCGAGAACAACCGGTTCATCCCCGACCCGGGCATCTTCCCAAGCCTCGACGACGCGGCTGGCTGGCTGGCGGAGCATCTCCCGCCACAGGCGTCCATGCGGTGGCTGCCAGGGGACCGCTACGAGGTCGGCAGCGGCCGCTACACCCCCGACCCACGCTGGGACGGCTTCTCGTTCTCGTTCCCCGCGCTCGAGTCGTGGCTCGACGGCTACGCGGCCGACCGCCGCACCGACATCGAAGCGGTGTACGCCGACCATCCGGACCCGGACGACGGCCTTGGCGAGCGCTTCGCCGAGCACTTCGCCCGCCTGGGCGAGCTGAGCGACTACTTCCTGGAGCGGATCGCCATGGTGGTCCGCTTCGAGGTGGAGGGCCCCGGCGGCGGGCGCTGGGACGTGCGGCTCGGGCCCGACAAGGTCAGGGTCGACCTCGCCGGGCGCGCCCGCGACGTCCAGTACCGCTTCCGCGTGCCGTCGCGCTGGCTCGCGCCCGTCGTCGACGGGGCGATCGGCTGGGAGGACCTGCTGCTGTCGCTGCGCTTCTCGGCGTGGCGCTCGCCCGACGTGTACAACGACTACCTCGTCGGCCTGCTCAAGCATGCCGATGCCGAGGCGCTGCGAGCAGTCCAGCACTACGAGCAAAGCCGCGAGCGCTCCGAGACCATCACGGTCTCCACGCCCGACGGGAGCTACGAGATCGGGCGCTGGTGCCCCCATGCCGGCGAGGACCTGGCGATCGGGGCCGTGATCGACGGCCGGGTGCTTCGCTGCCTCGGCCACAACTTCGATTTCGACCTGGCGACGGGCGCCTGCCTGAACGCCCGCTGCGATCCGCTGCCGACCCGCCGGACCGGCGCGTCGCACGCGGCGGAGTGGCCTCTCCGGCAACCGACGTAGCGCAACTCATCCGGCTGACCGATTGGTCGGGGTCGTAGCTGGCATAGCGTTACGGAACAGGGAGTAGAGGATGAACATCGGGCGACGGGGCGTAGAACGATGAGGCAAGGGGTGCTCGTGACCGCCGGTGAGCGCCTTGGTGTCGACTGCGCCGTCTCCTGGGTGGGCGACCTGATCGAGGAGGCCGCCGACGGGGGTCTCACCACCGAGGGCGCAGAGGAGGCCACGGTGCGGATCCGCGTCGAGGCCACGCGCGACCCGTTCGAGACCTCGGGCTGGCGGCCGCTCGCGCGCGGTGTCCTCGGCCACGACCGCTCCCTGGTGCTCCGCAACCTGCTCTCGATCGGTTTCGACCTGCGCGTGGACGTCGAGGACGGCACGCCCCGGTTCACGTTCCGCTGGCGGCCGGCAGGCCGCGAGCGCGCGATGGCGCTGGCCCTGCGGTCGCGCTTCCATCTGCTGGCGCGCTCGGCGCTCCTGCGCTACCCGGCCCTGTGGTGGGCTGGCACGCGCGGTCGAGCGCCGCTGCACGCCTCGGCCTGTACGGTCGGCGACCTAGGTGTCGCGCTGCTTGCCGGGCCAGGGGGGGTCGGCAAGTCGACGCTGGTGTCCAAGGAGCTGGCGGCCGGCGGCAGCGCGATCTGCGACAACGTGTGTGTCGCGGACGGCGCCAGCGCCTGGGGTGTCGTCGAGCCGCTGCGGGTGGAGGGCGGCGGCGGGCGGCGCATGCCGCACGGCCGCCGCGAGACGGCGATGCCCGGGCGGGTGGCCGTCCTGGCGCCTGACCGTCTGGTGGTGCTGGAGCGCGGGTCCGACGCGACCGCCTCGGTGCGGCCGTGCGACCAGGAGGTCGCGGCGAGGTCGCTGGTCACCGGCACCTACATGGCACAGGAACTGCGCCGCTACTGGGCCTTCGCGGCCACCCTGGCGGCGGGGACGGGCATCGGCCCGCCCCACCCCCCGGTCGCCGAGGTCGCGGCCGGGTTCGCCGGACGCTTGCCGGCGACCCTCGTCACCCTCCCGAGCCGACCCGGGCCCGGGTTGCGGGAGCTGCTCGCCACCGTGGACCAGGAGGCCGGGACGTGGACGTGAAGGTCTTGACAACCGACCGCCGGCCGCCTTCGGCGCGCGTCTTCGAGTCGCGGGACGCCCCAGCCAATCCCGCCGTGCTCGAGCTGCTCGGTTCCAAGCTCGCCGGCGCCGATCTCGCCACCGCCCCGGTCGTGCTCCCCGACTTCCACCACAAGTCGTCCATGGAGATGCCCTCGAGCATCGCCGTGGCCACCCACGGCACGATCCGCCCGACCCTGACGAGCTCTTCGGTGAACTGCGGCATGGCGCTGATCGCCTTCGACGCGGACGTGCCCGACCAGGCCGCGATCACCCGCTTCTACGAGGCGGTGCGCGAGCGCTTTCCACACCCCACGACGCGCCGCCGTGACCTCACTGCCCGCGAGGTCATGCGCGCGGCCGAGGAGGGCGGCGCCTTCGCGGCCGATCGATACGGCGTCGACCCAGCCGGGCTCAGCCGCATGGAGAAGGACGGCCGCATCGACCTGGCCCCCCACGGAGGCATCGGCCGGCTCGGGCGCGAGCTGCCATGGGTGGTGGTGCAGCTCGCGCGCATGCGCTTCGGCACCATCGGCCCGAGCAACCACTTCGTCGAGTTGCAGCGCGTCGAGGAGGTGTTCGACGAGCGTGCCGCCAGCCTGCTCGGCGTCGAGCAGGGCCAGCTCACGTTGCAGTACCACGGCGGCGGCGGGGTGCTGGCAGGGCAGCTCGGGCGCCTCTTCGGGCGCCGTAGGAAGGTGGCGCGCACGGTCAAGGCCGAGATGCTCATGACCAAGCCGCTGTTCCATCTCGCGTCGGCGCGCTCGCTCGCCGAGTTCCGGTTGCGTCGCGAGCTGTACTTCTCGGGAGGCTGCCCGCCGATCGACGCCGACGGTCCCGAAGGCGTCCGGTTGCTGCTCGCCAACGCCGCGGCGATGAACTACGGCTTCGCCTTCCGGTTGGCCACCTACGCGTCGCTGTGCGAGTTCGCGGAGGGGGCCTTCGGGGCTGGAGGCAGCCATCTCGTGGTCGACTCGCCGCACAACTCCGTCTATGAAGAGGACCTGGACGGCGAGCGGGTCATCCTGCACCGCCACAACTCCTGCCAGGCCTACCCGGCGAGCCGAATGCCCGGCCATCCCGTCTTCGGCGTCACCGGCCAGGCGATCCTGCTGCCCGGGACCAACCGCACCTCGTCCTATCTGTGCGTCGCCGCGGAGAGCGCGGGCGCGAGCCTGTGGTCGGCGTGCCACGGCGCCGGCACGATGATCGACGATTTCGCCGCCCGCGGCCTCTCAGGTCTCGACCCGGACAATCGCACGACCCTTCGCTACAGCTACCGCGGCAGCGAACCTGAGGTGGTCCCGCAGCTCGACGACCGTGGCGTGAACGAGGCGCTCGACATCCTGCGGGGCCACGGCATCGCCAGGCCGGTCGCGCGCGTCCGGCCCATCGCGGTGCTGAATTGAGCGACTCCGCCACACCCTCCCTGACGGCACCGTCCACCGGACGCCTGGTCGTACGGAACACCGGCGCGCAGGTGGTGACCTTCGCCGCCCGGGCGCTCGCCGGCCTGACGGCCGTGGTCCTGATCGCCAGGCATGGGGGCCCGCACACGCTCGGCGTCTTCCAGTTCGGGCTGACGCTGTCGCAGATGTTCGGCTTCGCGGTGGGGCTCGGCATGCCGAACCTGATCACCCGCGAAGTCGCCCGCGACCCGGACCGCAGCCGCGACTGGATCGGCATGGGCGTGTTCGTGGCGCTGACCGCCGGGACCGTGGTGACAGCGGCGCTGGCGATCGGCATGCAGTTCAGCGGCCGGCCGCGCGAGATGGTCGTCGCGGTGTCGCTGGCGGCCGTCGCCCTCGGCTTCGACACCGTCGGGCGGCTGGAGTTCGCCGCCTTCGAGGGCTGGGAGCGCATGTGGCTCGAGGCCGGCGCCACCTGCCTCCAGGAGGCAGCCTTCATCGCCGGGACCGTCGCCGTGCTGGTCACCGGCCACGGCGCGGCCGCGGTGATGGCGGTCTACGTGCTGTCCCGAATGCTCGGCGCGCTCACCGGCTGGGTGATCGCGAGCTGGCACCTGGGTGGCGCGGTCGCGCCGCGGCCGCCGCTGGACTTCCTGCGCCGGACGCTGCGCCGGACCGTCCCGTTCGCGCTCGACGACGCGCTGTCGTTGACCTACATCCGCATCGACGCGGTGCTGCTCGGCTTCATCAAGGGCGCGGACGCCGTCGGCCTGTACCAGTCCGCCACCAACCTCGTCCTCTACCTGAACATCCTCGCCAGAGTGCTGAACACCGCGCTGTACCCGCGCATGAGCAAGGCCTGGCCCAGCCCGGCCAGGCTGGGCCGCTGGCGCGACCTGTCCCTGCGGCTCCTCGCGGTGATCTCGATCCCGGCGATGGTCGGCTCGCTGTTGCTCGCCCACCAGATCTTCCGCTTCATCTACACGGCGAAGTTCGACAGGGCGGTGCTGACCTACCAGGTGCTCGCGCTGGTGATCGCCATCCGCATGCTCGGCCACACGCTCGGCACCTCGATCACGGCGGCCAACCGGCAGACCGCGCGGACCACGGTCGTGGCCGTGGCGGCGGTCACCAACCTCGCGCTGAACCTCTATTGCATCCCGCGCTGGTCGTATCTTGGCGCGGCGGTCACCACGGCGATCACCGAGACCGGCGTGTTCGTCGCCTACGTGGTCCTGGCCCGCCGCTTCATCAACCGCTCCAAGCTGCTGGAGGCGGTGGCGCTTCCCGCGCTCGCCTGCATCCCGATGGTGGCGGTGGTGCTGGCGCTCCGAAACGACGTCAACCTCCTGATCACCATCGCCGCCGGCACGTGCGCGTATGGGATCGGGCTGGCCGCCGTTGGCGCGGCCCTGGTGCCTCGCGCGGCGCGGCGCCATCCGCGCGCCGCCCTGAACGCCCTGATCGCGAGGGCCGCGAGATGACGGTCATCGATCACCGTCCCCTCAACTGGCGGTTCGTGGTCCCGAGCGAGCCGGACGGGCTGCTCCTGCTGGCCGCCGCCGACGAGGCCGGGGAGGTGCCCGGGGCGGTCGCCTGCGACCCGGGGCGCGCCGCGCTGCGGGAACGCGCACGGCCCTACCCGGCGGTGGTCATCTCGGACCTGGGACGCTGGGCCAAGCACGGGACGGGGCACCGGGGTCGTGGCGGGGGGGCCAGGGAGCTGCTCGCCGAGGCGGCCGCCGCGGTCGCGCCGGGCGGCTGGCTGTATGCCTCGTTCGCCAACCCCTGGTACCCGCTGCGCTCCAATGGCGGCGCGGGGCTGACGCTTGCCGCGGCAGCCCGTGTCCTGCGCGGTGCCGGGCTCGAGCCGTCGTCGGCCTGGCTCGCCTTCCCCGACCAGCGCACCACCGCCTATCTGGTGCCCGCCAGCGGCGGGGCCGAGCTGGAGTACTTTATGCGGACGTTCTTCTTCCCCTATGCCACCGGCTCCTCCGCCCTGAAGGCGCGGATCAGGCAGCGCGCGCTCACGCTGATGCGCCGTGTCAGCCTGATGGCGCCCGCGCCCCTGCGGTCCCGCTTCGCCCCGGCGTTCGCCATCGTCGCGGAGCGTCCCGCATGATCCCGCCGCTCACCAGGCTGCTCCAGGCGCGCTGGCCGGAGCTGCGGCCCGGCCGCCCGCCGCTGGCCTCGGCGATCGTCGCCGGCCTCGACCGCTCGCCGGCCGGCAAGGTGACGCTGGCCTTCTTCGACCAGGCCGGTGACCTGGCCGCGGTCGCCAAGGTCGCCAGAAGCGCGACCTCGGAGCCGGCCCTGGTCCAGGAGTACGAGGCACTCAGCCACCTGTGGGCGCTGGGGGTGCCTTCGGTGCGCGAGCGGGTCGCCCAGCCGCTCCTGCTCGAGCGGGTCTCGGGGCGCCTCGCCCTGGTGCAGGCGCCGCTGGGCGGCCGGCCGATGACCGCCGCCTACTACACGCCGGGCCATGTCACCGAGCGCGTGCCGGTCGCCGAGGACTTCGCCCAGGCGGCGGCGTGGCTGCTCGCGTTCCAGCGCGAGACGGCGACCGGTCCCCAGGAGCTGGACGCGGCGCTCCTGGATCGTTGGGTCGGCCAGGTGATCCGCGGCTACCGCGAGGAAGTCGGCTGGAGCGCGACCGAGGAGAAGCTGTTCAGCGAGGCCCAGACCAGGGCGGAGGGGCTGATCGGGTTCCCCCTGCCCACCGCCGCGGTGCACGGCGACTACTGGATGGGCAACCTGCTGGTGGACGCGTCCGGTCTGCGCGGGGTCATCGACTGGGAGCGGGGTCGTGACTCGGGGCCGTGCCCGTTGGACGTGTACAAGTTCCCGACGTCCTATGCCGTCTACATGGACCGTGCCTATCCAGGCGGCGTGGTGCCCGGCCATCCCGGGCGGGAGCGCTGGCGGGAGCGCTGGCGCCGCTTCGGCGAGTGGCCGAATCTGGCGGGCTTCGGCTACGCCTACTGGGGCGAGGGCTGGTTCCCCGAGCTGGTTCGCGGGTTCATCCTCGGCCACCTGGACGCGCTCGGCATTCCCGAGGAGGCCAACGCCGTGTTCTTCCCGCTGTTCCTGGCGGAGCAGGCGCTGCTGCCGGGCCATCCGCGGACCCGTGCCGGCCACCGCGCCCTGCTGCACGCGTACGCCGAGGAGCCGACCGCCACCTGGCTCAGGCAATAGCCAGCCTCTCGCAGCCTCAGTCGTCGAAGTAGCCGAGGGCGCGAAGACTCGCGGCGACTTCATCCTCGACCTCGAAGTCGCTTGCGGCCGCCTCCGTCCCCGCCGCGCCCGCCGATGTCTCCTGCAACCAGGCATCGTGGAGCTTGCGCAGCTCGGCGAGCAGGCCCGGCTCGGTGTCGACCAGGTTCATCGTCTCGTGTGGGTCCTTGCGGAGGTCGTACAGCTCATCGCGGCCATCCGAGGCCCAGATGTACTTGTGGTCGCCGTGGAGGAGGCCGCGCAGGTCGCGGCGGAAGGCGACCGGGTCGAAGCGATGGAAGCGGTTGAAGCGCTCCAACGGCGGGTCGAGGAACTCGGTCACCAGGCAGGACCTTGGATCGGCGGTGGCGGACAGCGAGACCCCGGCGAGGCCGGTGCTGTCGAGCCCGGCCAGCTCGAGGATGGTCGGTGTGATGTCGATCGTCCCGACGGGCCGCTCGACCACGCCGGCGGGGATGCCCGGATGGCGGACCGCCAGCGGGACGCTCGCCAGGGTCTCGTGCACGCTGAAGAAGTGGTCGAGGATGCCGTGCTCGCCGAAGCTGTTGCCGTGGTCGGCGGTGACGATCACCACGCCGTCGTCTCCGAGCGCGTCGAGCAGCCGGCCGAGCATCTCGTCGCTGTAGCTGACGCTGCCGTCGTACAGGTCGAGCAGCAGGTTCATACGCTCGTCGTCGAGCGGGTTGGCGCCGGCCATGTAGGCCATGGCGTCCTGGTTGACCTCGCGCGCCCGAGCGATCGACGGCTCGTCCATGAAACGGCGCAGGTGGCTGCTCGGCGGTGCGAGCGGCCCGTGCGCCTCCATGATGTGGGCGTAGAGGAAGAAGGGCTGGCGGTCCCGCCGGGCCTGCCCGATCCATTCCACGGTGGCGTCGGCCAAGGCCGCGGCGCCTTTGTCGCGCGCCTCGATGCGGCGCCGCAGGTAGCGCTGGTAGGCGCGAGTGAGCGTCTGGCTGCGCTTGACGGTGTTGCGCACGCGCGGCCACAGCCACTGGTAGGCGCCGTTGAGCGCGCCGCTGATTCCGGAGCGGTCACCGTTGCCTGAGACACCCCAGAACTCGTGGAAGACGTCGAAGCCGCGGTTGAACTCGTACATGCGGCCCACGTAGGGGTTGGCCGAGAAGCCCGCGGTGCGGTAGCCGCCCTCACGCAGCCGCTCGGCGAGCAGCCGGCGCTCGGGCGGCACCGTCCGGTTGGCCCTGTTCAAGCCGTGCCGCGACGGGTACACCCCGGTGAACATCGACGCCATGGACGGGAAGGTCCACACCCCTGGCGACACCGCCGCCGCGTATCGGGTGTTCGCCGAGGCGAAGGCGTCCAGGTTCGGGGTCGTCGGCCTCGAGTACCCGTAGCAGGAGACGTGGTCGGCTCGCAGGGCGTCGACCACCAGCAACGCGACGTTCAAGCGGTCCTCCACAGCGGTTCTCCCGGAGCGGTCACAGCCTCACGGCTGGAACTCGTACGCCCCACGGTCGTCGTACTTCCGGACTCCCGCGCCGGTGTTGCGGGTGTTGGGGTCGTCCACCCGGGGGAGGCCCTCCAGGTCGGTGGTGGTCTCGCCGCTGACCGCGGAGTCCGCCGAGTCGATCGCGGGCGAGCCCGCCAGCAGGTGGAAGTTGCCGGATCCCGCGTCCACCCAGGTCGGGTCGTCCTCGTCGCCGTGGGACTCCATGCCGGTCGCGCCCCGGAACGCCTGGAGCGAGCCGTACTTGTCGGATCCCCAGACGTACATGTCCTGGCCGGGCACGCTCAGGAAGACGAGGTTCCAGTTGACCGTGGTCCCGGTGATGGAGGTCGAGTCGACGCGGATGTTGCCGCTGGTGCGGGGCGAGTCGATGCCGTTGTCGACCGCGATGTTGTTCTCGATCGTCGCCCCGGTCGAGCTGCCCTCCACGTTGATGCCGGCCGCCACGTTGTCGTAGACGGTGTTGGAGATGATCCGCTGGTTGGTGGACCCGAGGTCGTCGATGCCGTGGTCGCCATTGCCGTAGGCCAGGTTGTCGACCACCAGGTTGTCGTGGGACCCCGTGTAGAACTGGAAGCCCGAGTCCTCGTTGTCGTGGCTGCGGTTGCGGTCGACGGTGTTGTTGTAGCCGCGCACGTCGATGCCGGGCGCCGCGCGCGCGTAGCCGCGGGCGTTGCCGAAGGCCTCGTTGCCGGTGACGCGCACCCCGGTGGTGGTGGCGTCGAGGAAGATCCCGTCGTTCGAGTTGTCGTGGGAGACGTTCCCGGAGACCAGCGAGTTGGTCGTGTCCGTCAGCTTGATGCCGTACTTGATGAGGTCGACCGCGCGCTGGCCGGCGACGCTGACGTCGTTACCGCTGACGGTGACGTTCGACGAGGTGTCGACGTGGAGCCCGTAATTGCTGGTGTTCGAGATGGTGTTGCCGCTGACGGTGACGCCCGACGAGCTGTTGGCCCAGAACCCGTAGCCGGTGATCCCGCTCACCTGGTTGTTGTTGACGGTCACGTTGCTGGAGGAGGGCGAGACGTAGATCGCGTGGCTCTGGGTGCCGCTGACGGTGTTGCCGCTGATGGTCACGTTCGACGAGGACCGGTTGTAGATCCCGTAGCTGGTGGTGTTCGAGACGGTGTTGCCGCTGACGGTGACGTTCGACAGCGTGTTGACGTAGATCCCGACCCCGTTGATCCCGCTCACCGTGTTGCCACTGACGGTCACATTGCTCGACAGGGTCGTGACGTAGATGCCGTTGCTGGCGATGTTGCTGACGGTGTTGCCGCTGATGGTCACGTTGCTCGACGAGCTCGAGATGTAGAAGCCGTAGCTCGAGGTGTTGGCCACCGTGAAGCCCTGGATGGTGATGTAGCTCTTGCCGGCCAGCTTGAAGCCGTTGGCCTGGCCGCTGACCGTCACGCTGGCGCCAGGCGCGGCGGTGAACACGATCGGCGACCCGGGTGCGCCGGAGTTGCTCACCGTGACCAGCTCCGGATAGGTGCCGCTGGCCACCTGGACGGTCTGGCCGGCGGTTGCCTGCGATGCGGCCGGCTTGATGGTGCAGAACGGCTGCGTGGACGTCCCGGACCCGGTGTCGGAGCAGCTCGGGTTGTTCTGGTCCACGTACAGGACGGTCGCGGCCGCGGCCGCGACCCGCACGTTGAGGCCCACCAACGCGGTGGCGGCCACCGCGATCAGGAGCAGGCGAACGCGCAGCGATCTGTCGCTCAGCCCGTGGATCGTCAGCATCGAGGCTCCCCTTCATGCCAGAGAAATGCAGAGTCCAATATTGCCTGAGAATCTGAAGCCGGTTGTCGGCTCCCGTGACCCCGCAAGAGGAGCGCCATTGCACCGGTGCGTAAGCTTTGACCGTGTCAAGTCCCTACGGCAATTGCAGATCGAGGTAATTTCAAGTCATCCAGTTGAATGACGGAATCGCGAGGTGGCATAGCTCATGTGCAGTACTCCCGCTGTGCCCGGGTTCCGCAAGCGGAGAACGCGGCTGGATGCGCCGCTATCGGGTCAGGATGGCACGATCGAGCACGCTTCCATCCTCGGCGATCGCGGTCAGCGACAGCGACCCGCGACGGACCTCCACGGCGACGAAGTGGTAGCGGACCGCCCACGCCTGCCGCGCCGGCACCCCCGAGCACGAGCGCAGGATGGGGTACAGCGACTTGCCGCCGCCACCGGTGACGACGTAGGTGACACCGGCGCTCGAGGTGAACCGCTGATAGTCATGCTCGTGGCCGTTGAGCACCAGTGCCGCCCGGTGACGCTCCAGGATCGGCACCCAGCGGCGGATGACCGCCCGGGTGGAGCCGTGCTCGGTGCCGCACGAGTAGGCGGGCTGGTGGAAGACGACCACCCGGAAGGCGGGGCCGGGCACGCCCAGCCGCCGGTCGAGCCAGGCGCCCTGCGGCGCGTCGGGCCGGTTGGCGTCCAGGAACAGCAGCTCGACCCCGGACAGGCTCTTCGCGTAGGGCAGTGCCGGCAGGCCGAGGTAGTCGAGCTGCTCGGATCCGTGGCCACCCTCGACGTCGTGGTTGCCGAGCGTGACCCACAGCGGCCGCATACGCCGAAGCTGCCGGTAGGGCTCGTCGAGCTGGGCGCCGAACTGTCGCGGGTCCCCGTCCTCGTAGACGTTGTCGCCGGTGGTGACCAGCGCGTCCACACGATGGCCGGCCGCCACCCAGCGCTCGATCGCCGTCACGACCGCGTGCTGGGCCTTGCCGCCGCCGAAGTCGCCGAACACCACGAACCCGCTCAGCACCGCCCCGCGAGACTGCGGTCCGGCCGGACCGCTGGTCCAGGTCTCGCCCTGCCTCGCAACGCGATCGGCGCCGCGGTCCGTCCGTTCCTGGATGCTCGCGCAGCCGCCCAGGACCAGGGCGAGGGCGAGCAGGAGCGCCAATCCGCGCGGACGGACTCGGTGAGGGCACCCGCCTGCACGCAACCGCATCTTCTCCTCCAGTCCGCGCGGATGCCGCTGTGCGAGATTTCGATGGGGTCTTTGATCTCGGATGCGTCACGATTTGACGACGGTTGCCGCATCTCTTAGGATTTCGGCGTCATCCCCCAGTGACATCCTTCTCGGCCTTCTCCCACCCACTTTCGGGGCCGAATCCCTCAACAACGCGCCAACGAGCTGAGGCCGTGCGCGCGGTATTCCCGACGCCCATAGAACCACACGGGCATGCGGGTCGTGCCGCGCGACACGGGAAACGAGGTGGCACCCCCATGCCGCGATCCCGATCTGCATTCCCCTCCCGGAAATACCGCCGGCCGCCCGGCTTGCGCCGCGTTCGTTGGTACCAGCGAACGGCGATCACCTCCATCGCGCTCGGCTGCCTGCTGGCCGTCACCACCGGCATCGTCTACGCACAGGCCGACCGCTCCTCCGGAGCCCAGGCCGTCGGTGAGGCCAGCGCCATCGCCGTGGCCGGCGAGGAGCAGCAGACGGTCGCCTGCAAGCTCAGCGTGCCGCCTCACGCGCTGACCGCCGAGGGTCTGGCCACGCCCTGGGTGCTCAGTGGCGACCACGGCGGGAAGTGCGCGGAGACCGCGGCGGGCCAGGCGGCCTTCATCGACGCGACCATCTTCGACCCGGCAACCAATAAGGTCTCCGTCTACCGCCCGCTGATCGTCACCGAGGGCACCACCGCGGCCGCCGATCCCGTGCCGCCGACGCTGCCCAGCGGCGCCGTTGTGGAGATTGGCGTCGGCTTCAACGGCGACGAGCTGGCGCTGACCGATGGTCACGACGGGCGGGACATCGCCGAGGCCCACTGCCTGAACGGGCTGGGCGACTCGATCTTCGGGCAGGAGATCTTCTGCAACGCCCGCCCGTTCTACGCCGCGGCCAACGGAAAGGTGGCGTTCACGCCGCCGAGGGCCACCTCGCCCGACGACGGACACCTCTGCCCGACCACCTGGAGCTGGGAGATCGTCGACCAGGACCAGTCCGACAACACCACCACGAGCTACCTGGTGCGGGGAGACCAGACCGCGCAGGACACCGCGGCCAACCGGCGGGAGCTGGGGGACCACCCGATCGCCAACGGCAGCGACAACGCTCTCTACAGCAAGTTCTATGGTCCCGCGATCCACTGCCAGCCCCCGCGGGCGCCGGATCTCACCGATCCGAGCGCCCCCGTCCAGTCGACCTCCTCGGCATTGCTGAACCTCTACGCTCGTGCCGCCAACGACCCCGAGCCCGCCCTGGTCCCGCTCGGCGACCCGTTCACGATGGTGGACGGCGCACCCAGTCTGCGGAAGACCAACCTCTACCGCGCGCAGGTCGACCAGCCGCCCGCGGCGCGGGCCAAGGATGCGTCGACCGCCACCTACTGCCGCAGCCTGCTCGACCTCGGGCTCCCCAAGATCGAGCTGGACAAGCGGTTCCTGCAGGCGCTCGGCCGGTCGCCCGCCCCCGCCGTGTCGGACGACCTTCACCTCTTCATCCTGAACCGCTTCAAGGAGTCCTGGGACAACCTGGGGTGCGAGACTGCGACGGGCATCCCCAACCCGGTCACGATCACGACCGACGCAGACGGCCTCGTCCTGAGCGCAGCGATCACGTCCACCACCACCGGGCCGTCCACCACCACGACCACCACGACCACCACGACTACCACCACCACCACCACCACCACCACTGGGCCGTCGACCACGGTGGCGCCGTCGACGACCGTGGCGCCGTCGACCACGGTCGCGCCGTCGACCACCGTGGCGCCCTCGGCAGCCGGCGCGGCCGCCGTTGCGCCCTCGACCAGCCTGCCTCCTGCCACCACGGCCAAGCAGCCTGCTCCGAAGGCCGTCCCCGGCCTGGCGGAACGTTCCTCCATTGCCGATCCCGTGGTGCTCAGCAACGCGCGCCCGGCCGGCGCCCTTCCCTTCACCGGCGTCGACAGCAGGATGCTGTTGCTCGCGGCGGCCCTGCTCATGCTCGCCGGTGGTTGGCTGCTGGTATGGGCCGGCCGCATCAAGCGGAGCCAACAGGCCTGGTAGGGAGGCCCGGCTCCGTAGGAGCTCTACGCCAAATGCTCCTAGCGGGCACTGCAAGCGCCGTCTAACGTCCCCAACACAGCCGAGAGCGACCGTTGGGGTGAAACGTATGAGCATCATCGACGTGGCAATGGCCCATGAGGGGCCGAGCGTCCCGCACGGCGGCAGCCTCGTCGAACGAGAGTTCGAGACGGAGGAGCTGGCGGAGCTCGTCCGGAACGCGCCGTCGCTCACCCTGTCACCGGCGGAGGCGGCCGACCTTCGGGCGCTGGCCACCGGGGCCTACAGCCCGCTCACAGGGTTCATGAGCAGTGCCGAGCACGAGGCCTGCACGGACACGATGCGACTGCCGGACGGCCTGTTGTGGCCCATCCCAGTATGCCTCGGCGTGCCCGAGGGGGTCAGCATCCGCGGTGACCGGCTCGCGCTCCGCGGTGCGCACGGCGACCCCCTCGGCGTGCTCGAGGTCCACGAGGTGTACCGGCGCGACCGGCTGGGCGAGGCGGAGCGGGTGTTCGGCACGAGCGATCCGGCCCATCCTGGTGCCGCCCGGGTCCTCGCGGCACCCGCCTTGGCGGTTGCGGGCCCGATCCGGGCCGTGGTCCCACCGCTGAGCGGACTGGCGGGCCGGCACGCGCTGACCCCCGCGGAGACGCGGAGCTCGTTCCTGGCTCGGGGCTGGCGCAGGATCGTCGGTTTCCAGACCCGCAACCCGATCCACCGGGCCCACGAGTACCTCCAACGTTGCGCGCTGGAGGTGTGCGACGGTCTCCTGCTTCACCCGCTGGTCGGGCCGACGAAGGACGGCGACGTCGCTGTCGAGGTACGCATGCGTGCCTACCAGGCGGTGCTGAGGTACTTCCCGGCCGACCGGGTGCTGCTGGCGACGCTCGTCGCGCCGATGCGCTACGCGGGCCCCCGGGAGGCTCTCCTGCACGCGCTCGTGCGCAAGAACCACGGTTGCACGCATTTCATCGTCGGGCGCGACCAGGCCGGCGTCGGCGGGTACTACGGTCCCTTCGATGCGCAGCGGCTGATCGCCTCACTGCCGCCGCGGGAGCTCGGCATCACCCCGCTGCTGTTCGACCAGGTCTTCCACTGCGTGGCTTGCGACGGTATGGCCTCCGCCAAGACCTGCCCCCACCCCGAGGACGAGCGCACGGCGCTGTCAGGGACCAGGGTCCGGGAGATGCTGAGCGCGGGCGAGCACGTTCCTCCGCAGTTCGTGCGGCGCGAAGTCGCGGAGGTGTTGCGAGGCGCCTATCAGCGCCCGAACGGCGACCGCAGGGGCGCACGCGGGCCGGCGAGCGGAGCCGAGCCGGTGCCGGCGCACACCAGGCAAGCTGGCTTCGTGGTCTGGTTCACCGGGCTCTCCGGTGCGGGGAAGTCCACGCTGATGCGTGCCCTCGAGCCGCACCTGCTCGAGCGGGGACACCGGCTCGAACTGCTGGACGGCGACGAGGTCCGCACGAATCTCTCGAGAGATCTCGGCTACAGCCGGGAGGACCGCGACGCCAACATCGCCCGCATCGGGTACGTGGCCGCGAAGCTGGCGTCGCACGGCGTTGCCGTGCTGGTCGCCGCCATCTCGCCGTACCGGGAGGCCAGGGATCGGGTGCGCGGCTCGGTGGACCACTTCGTCGAGGTGCACGTGGCCACGTCGCTGGCCACCTGCGCCGAGCGTGACGTCAAGGGCCTCTATGCCAAGGCGCTGGCGGGCCAGATCCCCCAATTCACCGGAGTGTCGGACCCGTACGAGCCGCCGACGGCTCCTGAAGTGGTCGTGCACACCGACCGTGAGCCGGTCGAGACCTCGGTCCGCCAGATCCTGGCTTGCCTCGAGCGCCTCGGGCTGAGCCGGGCGGTGCGGAAGGACGGGGCTTGACCGCTATCGCCAGCTCAGATCCTCGTCCAGCCGGCCCCCTTCGATCAGCGACGCCACGTGGGCGATCCGCTGGAAGCGCGAGCCGGTGAGGTCCTCGAGCGCCAGGCCGTACTCCTTGAACGCCTGGTAGAGCTGTTCGATCCCGTGGCGCACCGTCCAGCGCAGCTCCAGCTCGGGCAGGACGCTCGCCAGCTTCGCGCAGTCCACCCGGTAGCAGCGCTTGTCCGGCCCGGCGCCCTCGGCGTAGCTCACCTCGCTGCCGGGCACGACCTCGCGGACCATCTCGGCGACCTCGCGGATACGGTAGTTCTCGGCGGTCCGTCCGATGTTGAAGGCCTCGCCGTGCACCAGCTCGCGCGGGGCCTCCAGGATCGCCAGGAACGCGGCGGAGATGTCCTCCACGTGGACGAGCGGACGCCAGGGCGTGCCGTCGCTCATCAGGTGCACCACGCCGGTGGTGAACGCCAAGCCGACCAGGTTGTTGACCACCACGTCCCCGCGCAGCCGCGGCGAGGCGCCGTAGGCGGTGGCGTTGCGCAGGAAGGTCGGGCTGAAATCGTCGTCGGTGAGCTGGCTGATGTCCTGCTCGGCGAGCACCTTGGAGTGCCCGTAGGGGGCCACCGGGTTGAAGCTGGCCAGCTCGTCCATGAACGAGTTGCCGTCGGCCGCGCCGTACAAGCTGCACGAGGAGGAGAACAGGAACCGCGCGACCCCGGCGCGCTTGGCCTGGAGCGCCAGCCGCACCGAGGCCAGGTGGTTGATGTCGTAGGTGACCTCCGGGTTCAGGTTCCCCAGCGGGTCGTTGGAGATGGCGGCGAGGTGCAGGATCGCGTCGAAGCCGCACAGGTCGTCGACCTCCACGTCGCGGACGTCCACGCGCAGCGTCGTCACCTGCTCGGGGTCCGAGCCGAACGTGCAGCCCGAGTACAGCGAGGTGTCCAGGCCGACGACCTCGTGTCCGGCCTGCACCAGGCGAGGGACGAGCACGGCTCCGATGTAGCCGTCGGACCCGGTCACCAGTACCCGCACGTGATCCTCCTGTGGTCGCCAGCACAGGAAATCCACTGTAGGAAGCCCGAGCGGCCAGGTCAGGGCGCAGGCGCACTAGTCGATCTACTGCACCTTCAGGTCTCACGGGTCGGCTTTGGCGACTATGGTCAGATCGGCGGGCCACGGCCCCTCCCTGGGAACCGACGCGAGACAGGGAACCACGCGATGACGACCGATGCGAACGAACCCATCCCCATGTGGCTGCCGCATATCGGCCCAGAGGTGATCCAGGCCGCAACCCAGGCGCTGGAGATCGGGTACCTCGGGTTGGGCAAGGCGACCAAGCAATTCGAGGAGGAGCTCAGCAACTACCTCGAGCTGGACGACCAGCGCGTGCTGATGAGCACCAATAGCTGCACCGCAGCGCTCAACTGCGCCTGCCTGCTGGCCGGCGCGGGCCCGGGCGACGAGGTGATCGCGCCGTCGTTCACCTATGTCGCCGCGCACCAGGCGATCACCGCGACCGGGGCGGACGTGGTCTTCTGCGACATCGAGGAACCGACCCTCACGGTCGACCCGGACAAGCTGCGGGAGCTGATCAGCGAGCGCACCAAGGCGATCATGGTCTGCCATTTCGCGGGCCTGGTCGGCAGGCTCGACGAGGTCTACGAGATCGCCGCCGAGCACGGGCTGCGGGTGATCGAGGACGCCGCCCACGCGATCGGCACCCGCCGCCACGGCAAGCTGGTCGGCGCCACCGGCGACCTGGTCTGCTTCAGCTTCGGCCCGGTCAAGACCATGACCACCCTGGAGGGCGGGGCGATCGTCACGCCCAACCCCGAGGAGCTCCAGACGCTGCACCAGCTCCGGATGCTCGGCGTCGACAAGGAGACCGAGGCGCGCTACCAGAACCGGCGGGCCTGGGAGTACGACGTGCTCCACCAGGGGTTCCGGTACCACCTGGGCGCCATCCCGGCGTCCATCGGCCTGGCCCAGCTCGCCCTGCTCGACGAGTTCGTGCGCAACCGCCAGGACTACTGCCGCGGCTACAACCAGCGCCTCGCCGGGATCCCCGAGGTGATCACCCCCGACTCCGACTACAAGGACGTCGGGCCGTTCATCTACTACATCCGCGTGCCGGCGGCGTCCCGCCAGGAGCTGATCGAGTTCCTGAAGCAGCGCGGGATCCCGACCGGGATCCACTTCCTCGGCGCCCACGAGTTCACCTACTACAAGGACGCCCGCCGCGGCGACCTGTCCGTCACCGACCGGGTCGTGCGCGAGGAGCTCACCCTGCCGCTCTGGTCCTACATGGACGAGTCGGTCCTCGACCGCATCGCCAACGCCATCCGGGAGTTCTTCGCCTGAGCCGCCGGCGGCGCCGCCGAGCCCGGGTTCGCGCGGAGCTGCTGGCGGGTTCAGGGCCGCTGCCCCGGCTCAGGCGACGCCGGCGAGCGCCCGCCGGCCGCCCGGCGACGGCCGCCCCCGGCTCAGGCGACGCCGGCGAGCCAGCGGTCGTAGAGGTCGGCGAAGCGGCCGCCCCGGTCCAGCAGCTCGTCGGGCGTGCCGACCTCGACCACGCGACCGTCCTCGACGATGGCGACCTGGTCGGCCTCGATCACGGTCGACAGCCGATGGGCGATCAGGATGGTGGTGCGGTCCTGCCGCAGGCGCCGCAGCGCCTGCTGGACCTGCGCCTCGGTGACCACGTCAAGGTTGCTGGTGGCCTCGTCCAGCACCAGCAGGGCGGGATCGGCGATCCAGGCGCGCGCGAAGGCGATGAGCTGGCGCTCGCCGGCCGACACCAGCGCGCCGCGCTCGCCGACCTCGGTGTCGAAACCGTGCGGCAGGCCGGCGATCACCGGCTCGGCGCCGACCGCCCTGGCCGCGGCCTCGATCTCCGCGCGGGTCGCCTCCGGCCGACCGAAGCGGATGTTGTCGGCGACCGTGCCCGAGAACAAGAAACCTTCCTGCGGGACGTAGCCCATGGCGCGGCGCAGGTCCTCGAGGCGGACCTGGCGCAGGTCGATCCCGTCGAGGCTGACGGCGCCCGACCGCGGGTCGTAGAAGCGGGCGATCAGTTTGGCCATGGTCGACTTGCCGGCGCCGGTGGGCCCGACCAGCGCCAGCGTCGCGCCGGCGGGGATGCGAAGGTCGATCCCGTGCAGCACCTCGGGGCCTTCGGTGTCGCCGCTGGAGTAGCCGAAGCGGACGTGGTCGAGGTGGACCTCGCCGCGCGGGGACCGCAGCGGCAGCGGCTCGGCGGCCTCGCGCACGGTCGGCTCGACCGACAGCACCGCGCCGACGCGCTCCGCGCCGGCGGTCGCCGACTGGAAGGTGTCGTACAGCTCGGAGAGCTGCTGGACGGGGTCGAACAGGCTGCGCAGGTAGAGCAGGAACGCTGCCAGGGTGCCGATCTCGAGCCCACCGGAGAGCACCTGGTGGCCGCCGACCCCGAGCACCACCACGCTGGCGGCGGCGCCCGCGAACTCGACGCCGGGGAAGAACAGGGCGGCGAGCCGGATGGTGCGCTGGTGGGCGAGCCGCTCGGCGTGGGCGGCGTCGGCGTAGCGCTCGGCGGTGGTGCGCTCGCGGCGGAACGCCTGGATCGCGCGCACGCCCGAGAGCGCCTCCTGGAGCTGGACGGTGACGACCGTGGCGGTCTCGCGCACGCGCCGCCAGGCAGCGGAGGACTGGCGCCGGAACCTGGTCGCGGCCAGCGCCAGTGCCGGCGCCACGGTGAGCGTCGCCAGCGCGAGCTGCCAGTCCATCAGCACCAGGATGACCGCGATCCCGAGCAGGGTGATCACGCTGGTGATGAACGTGACCAGCCCGTCGGTGACCAGGTCGCTCATGGCCTCGATGTCGTTGGTCATGCGGGCGACCACCTTGCCGGTGCGCTCGCGCTCGTAGAAGTCGAGCGAGAGCGTCTGCAGGTGGCCGAACAGCTTGGTGCGGACGGCGTAGAGCACGCGCTGGCCGACCGCCGCCACCGCGACGATCTCCAGCCGGCCGGCCAGGAGCTGCAGTCCCGCCAGCAGCACGTAGGCCACGGCCACCCGGTCGATCACCTCGAGGCGCTTGGGCAGCACCCCCTGGTCGATGGCGACCTTGACCAGGTAGGGCATGGCCAGGGCGGCCGCGCTCTGGGTGAGCACCGCCAGTGCGCCGAGCGTGACCACCCTGCGGTGGGGCCGCACCAGCGGCCACAGCCAGGCGCGCGCCTGCCGGCCCGTCACGAGGCCGCCACCTCGTCGGCCAGCTCGTCGACGTCGGGGCCGGCGCTGGTGAGCACGGCGCGGTAGCGCGGCTCACTGCGGGCCAGCTCCTCGTGGTCGCCCTGGGCGACCACCCGGCCGCGGTCCAGCAGCACGATCCGCTCGGCGAGCCGCAGGCTGGCGCGGCGGTTGGCCACCAGCAGCACGGTGGCGTCGCCGAGCGCGCCGCCGAGCCCGTCCAGGATCGCCGCCTCGGTGGTGACGTCCACGTGCGAGAGGGCGTCGTCCAGGATCAGCACGCGCGGCGCGGCGAGTAGCGCCCTGGCCAGGGCGACCCGCTGGCGCTGCCCGCCCGACAGGGTGTAGCCCTGCTCGCCGACGACGGCGTCCAGGCCCTCCGGCAGGCCGTCGACCACGTCGAGCGCGGCGGCCGCCCCGAGCGCCGCCAGCACCTGGTCGTCGCCGGCGTCCGGCCGGCCGAAGGCGACGTTGTCGCGGAGGGTGGCGGAGAACAGCTCGGGTTCCTGGTTGACCACGGCGACCGCGCCGCGCAGCGACTCCAGGGTGAGGCCCCCCACGTCCTGCCCGTCCAGCAGGACCCGGCCGGCGCTGGGCTGGTACAGCCGCGGGACCAGGGCGGCCAGGGTCGACTTGCCCGAGCCGGTGCCGCCGACCAGCGCGACGCGCTCCCCGGGCTCGATCTCGAGGGTGACGTTGACCAGGCTGGGGCGGCCGCTCTCGCCGTAGCGGAAGCTGACGTCGTCGAAGCGCACGCGCGCCCCGCGTGCGGCCACCCCCGCGGCGGGAGGGCCGGCCAGGCGTGTCGCGCCCGGACGGTCGGCGATGCCCGGCGGGCGGTCGAGGATCTCGAAGACCCGCTCGGCGCTGGCGGCGGCGCGCTGCGCGAAGCCGAACAGCATGCCGAGCGACTGCAGCGGCCAGACGAGCATCACCACGTAGGAGTTGAAGGCCACCAATGTGCCGAGGGTGATGCCTCCGTCGACCACCAGGCGCCCGCCGTACCAGAGGATGATGGCCATGCTGACCTGGGGGAGCGCGGCCAGCAGGGGAGTGTAGAAGGCACGCAGCCGCGCGGCGGTGAGGTTCTCGTCGAGCAGGCTGCCGGCCTCGCGCCGCAGCTTGGCGACCTCCTGCCGCTCGCGGCCGAAGGCCTTGACCACGCGCACGCCGGCGGCGTTCTCCTCGACGACGGTGGTGAGGTCGCCCTCTTTCTGCTGGACCCGCCAGTAGACCCGGTGCAGGCGCCGGTTGAAGCGCATGGCCCCGTACACCAGCGGGGGCGCCAGCGCCAGCGTGATCAGCGTGAGCCGGGTCGACAGCGTCCACATCTGGACGGCGGCGATCCCGAAGGTGAAGAGGTTGAGGACGCTGAACACCAGCCCCCAGGAGAGGAAGTAGCGCACCGAGCGGACGTCGGAGGTGGCGCGCGACAGCAACTGCCCGGTCTGGGTCTGGTCGTGCCAGGCCGGCTCCAGCGCCAGGAGATGGCGGCTGAGCCGGTTGCGGAGGTCGTACTCGACGTCGGTGCCGACCCTGCCGGAGATGTCGCGGCGGAACCCGCCGAAGACCCACCGCAGCACCGCCAGGCCGAGCAGCAGCGCGATCTCGCGCGTGAGCACCCCGGGCACCCGCCTGGTCAGGCCCTGGTCGATGATGGTCCTGGTCACCAGCGGCAGCACGGTGGTGATGCCCATCATCCCGAGCCCGAGCGCGAACGCCACCACCGCCCGCACCCAGTACGGGCGGAGCAGCCCGACGACCCGGCGCAGCGTCGCGAGCGCCAGGCCGTCAGGCGGTGGGGTGCGCAGGTACTCGGGCAGCGGTCCCTCCTTTGGGTCACCGGTGGGTCACTTGCATCGCGCCACTTACAACGTAGCGGGGGACTGGGACAATTCCTGTCCCTCCATCCACAGGTCATGCTAGTGTGGCAGTACCTAATTCCTATTGTTATAGAACGTATTTTCGAGGTGGCCCATGGACCACGGGACCAACGGCGCATACCAGCTGACCGGACGCACGAAGGTGCGGAGGCTGCCGGAGCGCGGGCGGTACGACCGGGCGACCGTGCACGCCATCCTGGACGAGGGGTTCCTGTGCCATGTGGCCTTCGCCGTGGACGGGCAGGTCTACGCACTGCCGACCGGCTACGCTCGGGTCGGCGAGACGCTGTACCTGCACGGGTCGACCGGCAGCCGCCTCGGCATGCGGCCGGGGATGGACGTCTGCGTCACGGTCACGCTGGTCGACGGGTTGGTCCTGGCCCGCTCGGTATTCCACCATTCCTTTCAGTTCCGCTCGGTGATGATCCTCGGCCGGACCCGCCTGGTCACCGACCTCGAGGAGAAGGACGCGGCCCTGCGGGCCGTGGTCGAGCACATCGTCCCGGGCCGCGGCCAGGTCGCGCGCGGCCCCGACCGCAAGGAGCTGGCGGCCACCGCCGTGCTGGCGGTGCCGCTGATCGAGGTCTCGGCCAAGGTGCGCACCGGCCCGGTCGGCGACGAGGAAGAGGACTACGCCCTGCCGGTCTGGGCGGGCGTGCTGCCGCTGGGCCTGGCCGCCGGCGAGCCGCGGCCCGACGGCCGCCTCCACGGCGACCTGCCGGTCCCGGCCCACGTCGCCGGCTGGCACCGGCCCGCACCCGCCAAGGACGCGGCCATCTCCTGAGCGCGCCCCCGCGAGCCGCGGCCCGCTGAGCGTGAGCCGGCGAGCCGCGGCCGCTGAGCGTGCCCCCGCGGCGCCACGGCCGGGTGAGCGTGACCCCGCGACGCCACAACGCGGTTCAGCCGCGGCGGTCGCCGTTCCCGGAGCCGTCGGCGTGGTCGGCGTCGGGGAGCAGGACGCGGAAGCAGGCGCCGCGGCCGGGACCGTCCTCGACCCAGGCGCTGCCGCCGTGGAGCTCGGCGAAACGGCGCACCAGGGTGAGCCCGACACCCAGGCCAGGGGCATAGGCGGCGGGGTCGGGCCCCTGGCGGAACGGCTGGAAGATCGCCTCGCGGAACTCCGCCGGGACACCCGGGCCGGCGTCCTCGACCACCAGGACGGCGCCGCGGGCGTGCGGCTCGACACGCACCCACACGGGCGTGCCCGGCGGGGTATGCCTGGCCGCGTTGGCCAGCAGGTTCTCCACGATCCGCTCGACCTTGGGCGCGTCGACCCACAGCGGCAGCGGCCGCGTCTCCAGCTTCACCGGACGCCCGTCGAGCAGCTCGGGCCCCGCCTCGTTGACGATCTGGCCGACCAGCTCGCCGAGGTCCACGCGGACGCGCTCGGCCGTCACCGTCGGCCGGTCCAGCCGGTCCAGGTCGAGCAGGTCGGCGAGCAGGCGGTCCAGCTTGCGGGCGCTGCTGGCGAGCTGCCCGAGCAGGTCGGCCCTGTTGGCGGCGTCGAGCCGGAGCTGCTGGTGCTCCAGGGTGATCGCGATCCCGAGCACCGCGGCGAGCGGGGTCCGCAGCTCGTGGGAGACCGCAAGCAGGAAGGTCTTCTTCATGTCGTCGACCCGGTGGCGCTCGGTCACGTCACGGGCGACCAGGAGCTGCCCGGTGGGCTGTCCCAGGGAGTCGGTGAGCGAAGAGATGGCCACCTCGTAGCTGCCGCCCGCGGCCCTCGCCTCCTTGACGGTGTCCCGGCCGTGGTCGCGCTGCCGGGCGATCACCGCTGCCCAGGCCGGCAGCACCTGCTCCACCGGCTGGCCCACCGCCTGGGAGAGGGGCTGGCCGAGCAGCCGCTCGGCGGCGAGGTTGGCGTCGATCACCTTGCCATAGAGGTCCAGGACCACCACCCCGTCGGCGATCGTCTGGAAGATCCGGCTGCGGGCGACCGGGCGCAGGTCCAGCAGGCTGAACCCGAGGACGCACCAGACCAGCACGGCCGAGGTGAGCACGAAGGCGAACGGCGTGAGGTCCAGCCTGCCGAACGGTCCGATCCGCAGGCTGTAGAGGGTGCTGGTCAGCAGCGGGGCGAGCAGGGCGCTGAACAGGATCGCGCTCTGCCTGCGGTACATCCTGGAGGTCCGCGCCAGGGTGACCGCGAGGATGACCACGAACGCCCACATGAGCACGGTGAAGTAGACGAAGTCCACCCAGTACAGCGGCCCGGGGCGGGCGGACGGGTCGAGCCCGCCCGCGGCGGCGCCCGCCCCTGGCGCGCCCGGGACCCACGAGATCATCAGGTGCCGCGTGGCGGGGATCGCCAGGGTGGTCAGCACCACCAGCGGCTCGGCGGCCAGGAGCGCCAGCACCCTCGGGCTGGGCCGCCGGATCCTGCCGGAGTACTGGAGCATGAAGATTAGGCACGCGGGCGGCAGCAGGCAGGTGCCGATGAATCGCAGCTCGCCCCCGAGCTGCCTGGTGGCCAGGTTGCCGCCGCTCAGCTCGAGCGTGTGGGCGAGGCTCCACTCGGTGGCCGCCAGCAGCGCCACCGCCAGCGATGCCGCCGCCGGGCTCCCGCGCCGGCGCCACGCGTACAGGGCGCAGACGGCCACCCCGATCGCTCCGGCCAGCGTGACGAAGGTACTGCCCGACCATCGCCAGCTCATGCTCCGCGACACGCTCCATCTCGGGCCACGAGTCTGCGGACCCCCCCGCCTCATCACAACAAATACCGCGCTAGCCGGATACTCTCCACTCTTCACAACATCGAAGTCAATCTACAACGTAGCAACCAGCTCGCTTGAGGATCTTCGGCTCAGGTGGAGCGAGCTTCGCTCAGAAGAAGCGGTCGAGTGGGCCGAGGTTGAGCTTCGGCAGATGGAAGCTGTCCCAGCCGACCACGTTCAGGAACGCCTGCAGCAGCGTGAAGCCGACCACCAGGGCGACCAGGGCGCCGATGGTCTTGTGGCGGCGGCCCAGCGCGGCCAGCGTGCCGGTGATGCCGATGGCGACCAGCAGCACGAAGTAGCCGAGCACCGTGCGCAGGCCGGTCGACGGCGGGCTCCCGAGGACGTAGAGGCCAACCGCGCCCAGGGTGAAGCCGCTGGCGGCACGGTTGCGGCCGATCAGGGCAGCGCCGACCAACCCCACCAGCGCCGGCGCGGTGACGCGCGCCGCGCTGACCGGGTCGTCGCTGTCCAGGGTCGCCATCATCAGCACCGCGAAGGCGGCCACCAGCGCGAGGTCGCGCAGCAGGCCCCCCGGCAGCAGGTCGGCCAGCACGGTGCCGCGCGCGTACGCCTGGCGCGCGCCGCGCTCCGGCTCGCGCTCGCCGGCCTCCCGGGGCGGGACCTCGCCCGCGGCGGCCATCCCGTCCGGCGGCCGCCCGGCCGGCGTACCGGGATCGGGGCCGTAGCGCGCGGCCCGCCGCGGCGCCGGCGGCTCGGGCACGGTTGCATCGGCGACTGGCGCCGGCCCGGGGTCCGGCCACCAGCCGGCCGCCGGCGGCGGGGGCGTGGCGGGGACGGGCGGGGTCCTCGACGCCGTCGGCGGGGTGGCGACCCCGGCGGGGACGCGCGGGATCATCCAGGTGCGCTGCACCACCTCGGTCGCGGCCGTCACCGGGTCGGGGGCGGCCCCGCCGACCAGCGATTCGAGCAGCAGGCGCGGGCTCGGCCGGCGGGAGGGGTCGCGGTCCATCGCGGCCCGGACCACCTCGAGCAGGCGGCCGTGGAGGCCGCGGAGATCGGGCTCCTCGTGCAGGATCCGGTGGGCGATGGTGGCGACCGCGCCCTGCCCGAAGGGTAGGTGGCCGGTGCCGGCGAAGGTGACCAGCCCGCCCCAGGCGAACACGTCGCTGGCCTCGGACGCCTTGCCCGTCCGGAGCTGCTCGGGCGCGAGCCAGTTGACGGAGCCGACGATCTTTCCGGTCTGGGTCAGGGTGGTGGCGTCGACCGTGCGGGCGATGCCGAAGTCGATCACCTTGGGCCCCTCGCGAGCCAGCAGCACGTTGCTCGGCTTCAGGTCGCGGTGGACCACGCCGGCGGCGTGGATGGCCTCCAGCGCCTCGGCGACGCCGACCGCGAACGCCTCCAGCCGGGAGCCGGTGAGCGGGCCGCCATCCTCGACGGCCTCCTGGAGGGTGGGTCCCTGCACGTACTCGGTGACGTAGTAGGGCTGCGGCGCGTCCAGGTCGGCGTCCAGCACCCGGGCGGTGCAGAAGCCGGCCACGCCCGAGGCGGCACGGACCTCGCGCCGGAAGCGCGTGGAGGACTCCGGGTCGGAGGTCCGGTCGGCGCGGACCACCTTGACCGCCACCAGTCGCCGGTCGCGCCCCTGGCCGAGGTAGACCACGCCCATGCCACCGCCGCCGATCCTGCTGAGGATCGCGTACGGCCCGAGTTGCCTCGGGTCTCCCGACCCGAGCGGGAGCGCGCTGTTCACTCGAGCCACCTTACTACGCCTTGCCGGGCTCCTCCTTGGTCGCCGCGTGGCCGGTCGCGCCGACCGTTTGCTTGCGACCCGGGACGCGGCCGAGGATCTCGTCCACGTCGGTGCCGTCGACCGTCTCGCGTTCCAGCAGCAGCTCGGTGAGGCGGTCCAGCGCGTCGCGGTGCTCGCCGAGCACGTCCATGGCGCGCCGCTCCGCCTCCCGCAACAGGGCGGAGACCTCCTGGTCGATGACCCGCTGGGTCGCCTCCGCATAGGGGCGGCTGCGCACCTCCTCGCCACCCAGGAACATCGGACCGCCGCCGGAGAACCCGACCGGGCCGAGCTCCTTGCTCATGCCGAACTCACGGATCATCCGGGTCGCCAGGTCGGTGGCGCCGGCCAGGTCGTTGGTCGCGCCGGTCGAGCCCTCACCGAAGACCAGCAGCTCGGCGGCGCGGCCGCCCAGCCGGATCGCCAGGGAGTCGCGCAGGTACCCCTCGGAGTAGAGGTGCCGCTCGTCCACGGGGAGCTGCTCGGTCACCCCCAGCGCCTGGCCCGCGGGCAGGATGGTGACCTTGGCGATCGGGTCGCCGTGGGCCGACAGCGCCGCGACCAGCGCGTGGCCGCCCTCGTGCACCGCGACCGCGCGCTTCTCGTCGGGCAGCAGCGCGTTGGAGGACTCCCGCCGCCCCAGCAGGATCCGGTCGCGCGCCTCGGAGAAGTCCGTGGCCGTCAGGACGTCCCGGCCGGCGCGCACCGCGTAGATCGCCGCCTCGTTGATCAGGTTGGCCAGGTCCGCGCCGGAGAACCCCGGGGTACCGCGGGCGACTACGTCGAGGTCGACGTCGGGGCCGAGCTTCTTCCCCTTGGCGTGGACCTGGAGGATCGCCTTGCGCTCGCGCTGGGTCGGCAGCGGGATGACCACCTGACGGTCGAAGCGGCCGGGGCGCAGCAGCGCCGGGTCGAGCACCTCGGGCCGGTTGGTGGCCGCCATCACGACCACGCCGGTGGCGGGATCGAAGCCGTCCATCTCCGACAGCATCTGGTTGAGCGTCTGATCGCGCTCGTCGTTGGAGATCACCTGGCCGCCACGGCGCTGGCCGATGGCGTCGATCTCGTCGATGAAGATGATCGCGGGGGCGCGCTTGCGGGCGTCGTTGAACAGGTCGCGGACCCGGGCCGCGCCCACCCCCACGAACATCTCCACGAACGACGAGCCGGTCACCGAGATGAACGGCACGCCGGCCTCTCCGGCGACCGCGCGGGCGATCAGGGTCTTGCCGGTGCCTGGCGGGCCGACCATGAGCACGCCCTTGGGGCCCATCGCGCCGGCGCGCCGGTACCGGTCCGGGTTCTTGAGGAAGTCGACCACCTCGGTGACCTCGCGCTTGACGCCCTCGTAGCCGGCCACGTCCGCGAAGGTCGTGCTCGGCCGGTCGGTGTCGTAGACGCGGCCGCGGGAGCGGCCCACGCCGCCGATGGCGCCGAGCTGGCGCCGGGTGGAGCGTCCGAGGTAGATGAAGAACCCCACGAACAGCAGCAGCGGCAGCAGGCTCACCAGCACCGTGGTGAAGGAGCTCTGCGCCCCGACCGCCGTGACCTGGACGTGGTGCTGTTCCAGCAGCGTGGTGAACTGGGGGTCCTGCAGGTTGACCGGGTACGAGGACTTGAACTTGGTGCCGTCCGTCAGCACGCCGTCGATGTGCCCGTCGCTGCCGATCTCGACCGACTTGACCTGTCCGGCCGCGATCTTGTCCTTGAGCTGGGGCTGGTAGGTGAGCGTCTGAACCTGGCCGCCGCTCATGCGGCTGGTGAACAGCAGGATCCCGAGGGTGATGGCCACGCCGATCCACGGCAGCCACATCCGCCACCTCGGCGGCGGGGGTGGGGGTGGCGTCCGCGGCCGCTCGGGTGGCGGCCCGCCCTTGGCTTGGTTGCTCAGGTGCACCCGCGGGTGCAGACCCTCCGACATCGTTTGTGCTCCTCGCAAACGGGCAGGTTGCACGGTCCACGGTAGCGCCCGTGGCGGGAAAGGGTAAGAGCGCCCTCAGCCAGTGTATGGAACGCGGCGATCAGCCGGAATGTCGCTGAGCCGGGGGTTCTCCTTGTCCCGGTCGGAAAGGATCGGCTCGGGGTCGGGCCAGACGATCCCGAGGTCCGGGTCGTTCCAGGCGATCCCCAGCTCGTCGGACCCGTCGTACTCGTTGGTGACGAGGTAGGTCATGGTGACGTCGTCGTGGGCATAGAAGCCGTGGGCGATGCCCTCCGGGATGAACAGGGCGATGTCCTCACCGCCGCCGAGCTGGAGGCTGGTGTGCTTGCCCTCGCCGGGCGAGCCGACCCGCGTGTCCACCAGCACGGCCGTCACCCTGCCTTCCTGCACGAACCAGAGATCGGCCTGGCGCCGGTGATAGTGGAGCCCCCGCAGCACCCTCGGGATCGAGTTGGAGCGGTTGGCCTGGACCATCGGCTGGGCGAACGGGAGCCAGGAGGACCGGTAGGTCTCCATGAAGCGGCCGCGCTCGTCCTCGACCGCCTTCACCCGGATCAGCCACACCCCTTGCAGCTCGCTGGACTCGAACACCTCGGCCAACGTCGCACCTCCCCCGCGCGGTACCAGCGGCTGGGAGGCTACACACGAGATCCTCGATTCGCCAAGGACAGACGTAAACCTAGCCCCTCTAGGTGGTACGGGCGCTTGCCGAAGTAGTACTACGGATGGGTGTCGCAGTACTCGGGCTCATGCGGCCGTACTACGACCTTCTCCGGTGGCGCTTTGCGTGCGCCACCCGCCGCGACGGGATGGATGCCAAGGACCTCGTCACCTGGATGGACGACGATGCCCAAGTCCGCTGCCGCGCTGGTGCTGTTCCGGCTGGGCGACCGTGGCTACGCCACCCCACGCGATCGGGTGCTCGAGGTCGTCGACGTGGGTGCCGGCCAGCCGACCGTCCCCGGCCTGGAGCCCTCGACCCTGGCCGCCCTGAAGGCCGGTGAGCGCCTGCCGCCGCTGGTCAGCCTGCGGGTCGCCCTCGGCCTGCCGGACCGCGGGCCGGAGGGGCGCATCCTGATCGTGACCACCAGGCAGGGCCCGGTCGGCTTCCTGGTCGACGAGGTCGTGCAGGTGCTGGAGATCGACCCGACCGCCACTCGCGTCCGCGAGAACCGCCTGGGCAGCGGCTATGTGGTCGGGACCGTGGAGGCGCTCGGCGGGACCTGGCTGCTGGTCGACTGGGACGCGATCAGGCTGCCCGGAGCGCTGCGCTCGACTCGCTGAGGGGGGCGTGACCGGGGGTAGCATGGGGCAAAGCGTCCATCCCGCTCCTGGAGAACGTGCCTGTGCCACCCAGCCCGACCGCGGCGGAGTACCGAGCCACCGTTGGGCTGTTCGCGACCGGCATCGCCGTGGTGACCGCCAACGCGGTCGGCCAGGAGCACGGCATGACGCTCAACGCCTTCGCCTCGGTGTCACTGGACCCGCTGCTGGTGCTGGCCTGTGTGGAGCGCGACGCGGTCATGCACAAGCTGCTCGAGGAGGCGGGCAGCTTCGCGCTGTCGGTGCTGGCCGAGGACCAGGAGCCGATCGCCAGGTACTTCGCGGACTCCGCCCGCCCCTCCGGCGCGGCCCAGTTCGCCGGCGTGGGCTACCGGATCGGCGGCGCGACCGACGCGCCACTGCTGGACGGCGCGCTCGCCTGGATCGAGTGCGAGCTGGAGCGCACCTACGACGGCGGCGACCACTCGATCTTCCTCGGCCGCGTCCTGACGGTCGAGCGAGGCCGCATGGGCGAGCCGCTGCTGTACTTCGGCGGCGCCTACCGCCGGCCGGGTGACGGCCGGCCCGCCGCGTAGCCAGGCAGAGGCCGCTCTCCCCGCTCCGACTGTGACGGCTCGCGCCGGCGCTCCTCGCGCAGCTCCTCGACCATCCGCAGCAGCGCCAGCGGCGAGAACGGCTTGGTGAAGTAGTCGTCGGCGCCTGCGGCCATGCCGCGGTCATGGTCGCGCTCCTGCGCCTGGGCGGTCAGCATGACCACCACGATCTCGCGGGTGTGCGGGTCGCGCTTCAGCCGGCGGCAGACCTCCAGGCCGTCCAGCCGGGGCATCATGATGTCCAGTAGCACCAGCCTGGGGTGCTCGCTGCGCGAGACCTCCAGCGCCTCCATCCCGTCGCCGGCCTCCAGGATGAGGTAGTCGTCGCCCTCCAGGGTGGCGTGCACCAGCGCGCGCACGGCCGGCTCGTCGTCGGCGATCAGCAGCTTCATCGGCTCCCCCGCATGGCTCGGTCGCCGCGCAGGGGGAGCGTGAACGAGAACACCGCGCCGGCGCCCGGCCAGGATTCGGCCCAGATGCGCCCGCCGTGCATCTCCACCAACCGTCTGGTGATGTAGAGACCCAGGCCGGTGCCGCCGGCACGGCGGACCTCGTCGCGGTCGACCCGGTAGAACTTCTCGAAGAGCTGGCTCATCTCGCGCGGGCTCATGCCGATCCCCTGGTCCCGGACATTGACTTGGACGAATTCGGTGTCGTTCTCGACCGAGACGAGCACCTCGCCTCCGGCGGGAGAGTATTTGATCGAGTTGCCCACCAGATTGGTCAGGATCTGCTCGACCTTGTCGGGATCGCCCCACACCAGGCTGAGCGCGCCCGGCAGCTTGGCGCGCAGGACGTGCCTGGTGGCCATGGCGCGGAACGGCGACAGCACCCGCTCGATGACGCTGGCCAGGTCGATCGGCCGCGGGTCGATCACCAGGCGGCCGGACTCCATCCGCGAGACGCTGAGCAGGTCATCGATCAGCCGGCCGAGCCGCCGCGAGGCCTCCAGGATCTCGCTGGCCGCCGATCGCTGACGGTGCACGGTCATGTTGTCGCGCAGCGCCAGGAGCTCGGCGAAGCCGTGGATCAGCGTGAGCGGGGTGCGCAGCTCGTGCGAGACGGTCGAGATCAGCGCGGACTTGACCTCGTCGATCTCGCGCTCCTGGGAGACGTCGCGCACCACGTCGACCGCGCCCATGACCCGCCCCCGCGGGTCCAGGATCGGCGCGGAGCTGATCGCCACCGGCAGGCGCCGCCCGGAGCGCGTCAGCAGGTTGACGCCGAAGCCCTGGTCGCTGGCTGGCCTGCCGGTGGCCAGCGCCTGCGCCAGCGGCCGCTCCGCCGGGGAGATCGGGGTGCCGTGGTCGTCGGTGACCGGCAGGATCTCGCCGTAGGCCCTGCCCTGGGCCTCCAGCTCGGTCCAGCCGCACAGCCCCTCCATGGCGCGGTTCATGGCGGTGACGCGGGCCGCGGGGTCGGTCAGCAGCACGCCGTCCGCGATCGCGTAGAACACCGCCTGCGCCTCGCCGGCCGCCTTCACCGCCTCCTCGTAGCGCAGCAGCGCGACCAGGGCGCCGGCCAGATGGTTGCCGGCCAGGCCGAGCAGCGCCTCCTCCTCCTGGTCGAGCGGGTGCGGCTCGGTCCAGAACAACCCGAGCAGACCCAGGAAGGTCCCCTGTGAGCCGAGGAACGATCCCTGCGACACCAGCGGGACCAGCGCCAGCGCGCGCACGCCCATGATGCTGACGAGCTCGCGCAGCGGCTGCTCCAGGGGCTGGCGGTCGAGGTCGCCGATGCCGATGACCTTGCCGGCGCGTAGCGCCGCCATCGGCAGGAAGCCCCGGATCTCCTCGTCGGCCCTGACGACGCGCTCGGCCACCGAATCGTCGGGGAAACCGGCCACCGCCCGCAGCCGGAGCTGGCCGTTGTCGCGCACCACGCCGAGCGCCGCCCGGCTGGGGCCGACCTCTGGGGCGAGCCCGGCAAGGGCGACGTCGCACAGGTCCCTCGTACTGGTAGCTCCCAGCACCTGGGCGGACAGCTCACGCAGCCGCTTCATGCCGTCCATGCGGTGGGCGAGCCGCCGCCGCATGGTCTCCAGGTCACCGGCGACCACGCCCAGCTCGTTCTCGACCCTGGGCCGGATGGGGGTCTCCAGGTCGCCGCCGGCCAGCCGCCCGGAGGCCGCGCGCAGCGCCACCGCCGGGCCGCCCACCGCGCGGCGCAGGTAGATCGCCAGCAGCGCCACCGCGCCGAGCACCATGCAGGCCGCGGTCAGCGCCAGCTTCTGCGCGGTCCGGTAGGTCGACGCCTGCGTCCGGGCGGCCGCGACCTGCATCGAGGAGAGCTCGCTCACCAGCATCCGCTGGCGCGCCCTGAGCACGCTGAAATCGCGCCGCGAGCGCGCCAGGTCGGCGGCCAGCGTCCGCTCGCCGGTCCAGACCTCCCCGGCGCCGGTGCCGCCCTGGTCCCGGCTCTGGCCACCCGCGGCGCGCCGGTGGTCGTCGATCTCCTGCTGCTCGGTCCGGATCCACGACCGGTAGGCGTCGGCGACCGCCTCCACCGTCGGGGTCAGGTCCAGCCAGGGCGCCGCGCCGGTGCGGACCGCGGCCATCAGCTCGGCGGTGCGGCTCCTGGCCTCGTCGTAGCTGCGCAGCGCGTCCTGATCGCTGGTGACCAGGAAGTCCCGCTGGCTGGACTCCGCCTCGATGAAGCTGGTGCCGAGCTCGTCGACGTCGCGGCGGAGCTGCTCGCCGCGGTCGGTCATCACCTCCATCGCGGTGCTGGAGTCCGCCGCCGTGTGCGCGCCGAGGAACACGGTCGCGCCCCAGGCGACCACCAGCAGGCCGAGCAGGGCCAGCAGCACCGTGAGCTGCACCCGAAGGCGCCGCATGCCTAGCCGTCCCCTTCCACCGGGGGGCTACCCCTGGATCGGGAGGTCGCCTGGATCTCCGCCAGGCGCTGCGGGTCGACCTGATGGATCGCCTCGACCGCGCCGGGCGCGAACTGGGTGCCCGAGGCGGCGCGCAGCCGCGCCAGCGCCTCGTCGAGGCTGGCCCCCGCCCGGTAGGGCCGGTCGGTGGTGATCGCGTCGAAGGCGTCCACCGCCGCGAACACCCTGGCCGCCCGAGGGATCGCCTCGGCGCGCAGCCCCTCGGGGTAGCCGGCCCCGTCCCAGCGCTCGTGATGGGAGTAGACCACCTCGCGGACCACGTCCATGTGCGGGACGCCCTCGAGGATGCGCAGGCCGATGGCCGGGTGCCGGCGCATCAGCGCCCACTCGTCGTCGGTCAGGGGCCCGGCCTTGTTGAGGACCGCGTCTGGCACGCCGATCTTGCCGAGGTCGTGGAGCAGGAAGGCGTACTGCAGGCCGGGCAGCTCCACCAGATCGCCGCCGAGCACCGTGCAGGCCTCGACCCCGTAGGCGGTGACGCGGCTCAGGTGGCCGCCCGTGTAGACGTCCTTGGCCTCGACCGCGGTGGCCAGCGCGCGCACGGTGGCGATGTAGGCCAGTTCCACCGCGTCCAGCGCCCCGCGCAGCTCCTCGGCGTGGCGCCGTTCGGCCGTGTAGGTGGCGCGCAGGTCGTCGGCGTAGCGAAGGAGCTGCGAGTGGGCGGCGTCGGCCTGCGCCAGCTTCTGCGACCACAGGCGGTGGAAGCGCAGCCGGTCCACGGCCATGCCGGCGCTGGTCGCCAGCGCCTCCAGCAGCACCTGCTCCTCGCCGTCGAAGGGCGGCGGGCCCTGGCGCCGCAGCGCCAGCACGCCCAGCCGGTTGCCCTGGACCACCATCGGGCACCACAGCTCCGGGACCGGGGTCGAGCTGCTCCGGGGCCTGCCGGCCGCCATGACGGTGGCGGCCACGACGGCGTCGCGCGGCCTGGAGCCGAGCGCGCCCGCCGGGCCCGGGCTGCCGTGGTGCACGCCGGGCAGGAACGAGGGTGCTCCCGCCGCGGTGGCGCCGTGGACGCCCGCGCCGTGTCCCTTGGGAGCTGGTGCGGCCAGGCCGTCGCCGGCGAGCAGGATGGCGCCCTCGTCGGCCCCCAGCGCCCGGCAGGCACGCGCCAGGAAGGTGGCCCCAGCCGTTTCGAGCCCGGTGCCGCCGGCCAGGGCTCGCAGCGGGGCAAGCAGCCCCTCGCCCAGGAAGTGGCGAGCGACCGGGACGCAATGGCCCGCTCGAACCACGCTCGCGCTCCTTGTCTGCTTCGTCAGGTTCAAGATTGAACCGCAGTCTAAGGGAGTTGTCGCCACGGGGGGGCGGGGCGAACGTGCGAATCTGGGCCGGGTGGGTCAGAAGGCACGGCGGGGTGCGCCGGGGTGGCCCGGGCTGGGGGGAAGTCGGGGGGGAGTGGTGGTGGGTGGTTTCAGGTGCCGTAGAGGCGGTCTCCGAAGTCGCCGAGGCCGGGGAGGATGTAGGCCTGCTCGTCGAGGCCGTCGTCGACGGCGGTGGTGACGATGTCCAGGGCGGGGTGCTCGTTGTTGAGGCGCTCGATGCCCTCGGGGGCGGCCACCACCGACAGGAGGGTCACGCGGGCGGGGCGCTCGGCGTAGAGGCTGGTGCAGGCGGCCGCGGCGGAGCCGCCGGTGGCGAGCATGGGGTCGAGGAGGAGAACGTAGCTGTCCTGTAGGGGCGGGAGCTTGGTGTAGTAGGCGGAGGGTTGGAAGGTGGCGTGGTCGCGCTCCAGGCCGATGTAGCCGACGGCGACCTCGGGGAAGAGCTCGGTGACAGCCTCGAGCATGCCGAGGCCGGCGCGCAGGATCGGGACGGCGACCAGCGGGACGGCGAACTCGGTGCCGTCGGTTTCGGCCAGCGGGGTGGTCACCTTGCGGGCGGCCACGGGCACGGTGCGGCTGGCCTCGACCACCAGGGTGAGCGCGAGCCGCTTGGCGAGCAGCCGGAACAGGGGCGGCGGGGTGGCGACGTCACGGAGCGCGGTCAGCATCGTCGCCGCCAGGGGGTGGTCAACCACGGTGATGCCCAAGCAGGCCTCCCTTACTGTGTGTCCGAGAACCCTTCGGTGGGGTGATCTGTGGGCGGTTCCCCGTTCCATGTGGGGGGAGCTCGCTCCCCCCACGGCCCCCCAAGAGCGCCTGTGCCGTGGGAACCGCGCTCCCACTCATCGGCCACGGGTGATGAGGTAGCCGCCGAGGGCGATGTCCTCGCGGAGCACGGCCGCGGTCAGGCTGGCATGGCTGGCGCTGATCGGGCTGGTGCGGGTCGGCGACGGGTAGGCGACGAGGCCCAGGTCGCTGGCCTGCTTCATGGCCCTGAACATGTGGAACGGGTCCGAGACGACCACCACCTTGGGGTGCGGGCTGCGCAGGTGCATGTCCAGGACCCGCTTGGCGCCCTTGAGGTTCTCGTAGGTGGTGCGGCTGGTCTCCTCGACCAGGGTGGCGTCGGAGGGGATGCCATGTTGCATGGCCCAGCGCGCCCCGGAGCCGCCCTCGGTGAAGCGGTCGCCTGGCTCGTTGCCGCCGGTGAAGACGATCAGCGGCGCCACGCCGCTGCGGTAGAGATCCACCGCGTGCTCGAGCCGGGCCGCATAGATGGCCGAGGGCCGGCCGTCGTACTGGGCCGCCCCGAGCACGACGATCGCGTCCACCTTGGGGTGCTCGTCCTTGTCCATCCAGATCGCCACCAACGCGGTGGTGACGGCGAAGTAGAGCACCACGGCGGCGACGAGACCGATGAGTACACGGCGCATGATCTTCAGGATTCTACGTAGGGCCACCGAGCAACGGGTGCCGGCGGCGAGGCGGACGGTGGGCGTTTCATTCCCAGGCCAGGCGCCTGTCAAGCTCGTGACCGCCGTCATGCGGCGGGATACACTCCGCACGACTCGGATGCGAAGTCTCGATGTATGAGCTCTCGGTGGGACAGGAGATGGAGCCATGAGGATGAAGTTCCGGGCGCTGACGGTGCTCGCCCTGGTCTCGCTGGTTGCGGCCGCGTGCGGCAGCAAACCGAGCAACAACCAGGGTGCTGGATCGTCCGGGGGATCGGCCAACAGCAAGTTCCTCGCATGTCAGGTCACGGACACCGGCGGCATCGACGACCGCTCGTTCAACGCCACCGCCTGGAAGGGCATGCAGGACGCCCAGTCCCAGCTCGGCGTGCAGGTGAAGTTCCTCGAGTCAACCACCTCGAACGACTACACGCCCAACCTGCAGACGTTCGTGCAACAGAAATGCGGCCTGATCGTGACGGTCGGCTTCCTGCTCGGCGACGCCACCAAGGCGAGCGCCAAGTCCAACCCCAACCAGAAGTACGCGATCGTCGACTTTGGCTACAAGCCGAGTGAGGTGCCCAACAACAACGTGCTCGGGCTCACCTTCTCCACCGACCAGGCCGCCTTCCTCGCCGGCTACGTGGCGGCCGCCATGAGCAAGACCGGCAAGCTGGGCACCTTCGGTGGGATCAAGCTCCCGACCGTGACCATCTTCATGGACGGCTTCTGGGCCGGGATCAAGTACTACAACAAGCAGAATAACGCCAAAGTCCAGCTCCTCGGCTGGGACGCCCTCAAGCAGAACGGTCTGTTCACGGGCGATTTCACCAACCAGGACAACGGCAAGCGCGTGACCGAGACGCTGCTCGGTGAGGGCGCCGACATCATCCTTCCGGTCGCCGGCCCGGTGGGCCTCGGCGCCGCAGCGGCGGTCAAGGCCGCCGGTGCCGGCAAGCACATGGTCTGGGTCGACACCGACGGCTGCGTGAGCGCCCAGCAGTTCTGCAGCCTGTTCCTGACCAGCATCGAGAAGCACATGGACGTGGCCGTGCAGACGTCCATCAAGAGCGCCGTGGACAACCAGTTCAAGGGCGGAACCTACGTCGGCACTCTGCAGAACAACGGTGTGGGCATCGCCCCGTTCCACGACTTCGACAGTCAGGTGCCTCAGAAGGTCAAGAACGACCTGGACACCATTAAGCAGGGCATCATCAGCGGCAGCATCTCGGTCAAGCCGCAGGACTACAAGTAGCGCACAGGGCCGCGGGGGGCCGGATCGGCTCGGCCCTCCGCGCGGGCCCCCTTGAGGAGGCAGTTTGAAGTTCGAGCTCAAGGGGATCACCAAGCGGTTCCCCGGCGTGGTCGCCAACGACGGCATCGACCTCACCGTCGGGGACGGTGAGATCCACGCGCTGCTGGGCGAGAACGGCGCCGGCAAGACCACCCTGATGAACGTCCTCTACGGTCTGTACCACGCCGACGAGGGCGAGATCCTCATCGACGACCAGCCGGTCCGCTTCCAGAGCCCGGCCGACGCGATCGCCGCCGGCATCGGCATGGTCCACCAGCACTTCATGCTGGTCCCCGTGTTCACCGTGGCCGAGAACGCCATCCTCGGGATCGAGCCGACCCGGCGCGGCGGGATACTCGACCGCGCCAGGGCCAGGCGCGAGGTGCGGGAGCTCTCCCAGCGCTTCGGCCTGGTGGTCGACCCCGACGCGATGGTCGAGGACCTGCCGGTCGGGGTCCAGCAGCGGGTCGAGCTCCTCAAGGCGCTGCTGCGCGACGCGCGGCTGCTGATCCTCGACGAGCCGACCGCCGTGCTCACCCCGCAGGAGACCGAGGACCTGTTCTCGATCATGCGGTCGCTGCAGAAGTCGGGCCACTCGGTGCTGTTCATCACCCACAAGCTGAAGGAGGTCCTGCCGGTCTCCGACCGCATCACCGTGCTCCGCAACGGCCGGGTGGTCGGCTCGACCGTGCCCGACGAGACCAGCGAGCAGGAGCTGGCCTCGATGATGGTGGGGCGCTCGGTGCTGCTGCGCGTGCCCAAGGACGAGGCCAGGCCTGGGGAGCTGGTCCTGGACGTCAACGGCCTCAGCGTGCTGGACGACCGTGGCCACCTGGCCGTCGACGACCTGTCGCTGCAGGTCCGCGCCGGTGAGATCGTGGCCGTCGCCGGCGTGCAGGGCAACGGCCAGACCGAGCTGGTGGAGGCGCTGACCGGCCTGGTCCCGCCGCTGGCCGGCTCGATCACGCTCGCGGACCGGCGGATGGACCACGCCAGTCCCCGCTCGGTGCTGGGCGCCGGCGTCGCCCACGTGCCCGAGGACCGTATCAAGGACGGCCTGGTGGCCAGCTTCTCGGTGGCCGAGAACCTGGTGCTGAACAGCTACGACACCGCGCCGTTCGCGCACGGTCCGGTGATGGACAACAGCGCCGTCCGCTCCTCGGCCGTCGAGCGGGCCAGGGAGTTCGACATCCGCGCCCCCTCCGTCGACGTCCAGGTCAGCACCCTTTCCGGCGGCAACCAGCAGAAGGTGATCATCGCCAGGGAGCTGTCGCGCCCGATCCGGCTGCTGATCGCCTCCCAGCCCACGCGCGGGCTGGACGTCGGCTCCATCGAGTACGTCCACCGGCGCATCGTGGAGGCACGGGACCAGGGCGATGCCGTCCTGATCGTGTCCTCCGAGCTGGACGAGGTGATGGCCCTGGCCGACCGCATCGTGGTGATGTTCCGCGGCCGCATCGTCGGCGAGCGTCCGGCGGGCGCCGACCGGGACGAGATCGGCCTGCTGATGGCCGGCGCGGTGGGGGAGGTGGCCAGTTGACCGAGCCGGCCGTCAAGGCGCCCGAGGTCTCCGAGCCGCCGCCGCCACCCGGCCGCTCCTTCGCCTCACGGTTCCTGGAGGAGCTGATCAGCCCGGGGCCGGTGCTGGTGACCGTGCTGGCGATCTTCACCGCGCTGGTGGTGGGCGCGGTGCTGATCGTGTTCTCGGACGAGCGCGTGCTGTCGACCTGGGGCTACTTCTTCGCCGCCCCCGGCGATGCGCTGCGTGCCTCCTGGGATGCCATCACGGCCGCCTACGGGGCGCTGTTGTCCGGCGCGGTCGGCAGCTCCAGCGCGCTGTCGGAGACGATCGTGTCGGCGACGCCGCTGATGCTGGCGGGGCTCGGCATCGCCCTCGGCTTCCGGGCGGGGCTGTTCAACATCGGCGCCGAGGGGCAGGTGATCGCCGGCGGGCTGGTCGCCGGCTACGTCGGCTTCGCGATTCACGGGCTGCCGGTGTTCGTGCACCTGCCGTTGGCGCTGCTGGCCGGGTTGGCCGGCGGGGCGCTGTGGGGCTTCATCCCCGGCATCCTCAAGGCGACCACCGGCGCCCACGAGGTCATCACCACCATCATGCTGAACTACGTGGCGGCCAACCTGTCGCTGTACCTGCTTGCGAGCTCGACCTTCCGGCGGCCCGGCCGCGCCGACCCGATCTCGAAGATCGTGGCGGTGCCGGCCCGCCTCCCGCACCTTGCCGGGCAGGGGCTGCGGCTGCACGCCGGCATCATCGTGGCGCTGGCGGCCGCCGTGGGGGTCGCCTGGCTGCTCGGCCGCAGCACCTGGGGCTTCGAGCTGCGCGCCGCCGGCGCCAGCCCGACGGCGGCGCTCACCGCCGGCATCAACGTCCGGCGCGCCATCGTCATGGCGATGGTGCTGTCCGGCGCGCTGGCCGGGCTCGCCGGAGGTGGCCAGGTGCTCGGCCTCCAGTTCAGCCTGGCGCCGGGATTCTCCGGAGGTCTGGGCTTCGACGCCATCACCGTGGCGCTGCTCGGCCGGGCGAGCCCGCTCGGCGTGGTGCTGGCGGCGCTGCTGTTCGGGGCGCTGCGTGCCGGCGGCTTGAACATGCAGGCGACGACCTCCACGCCGATCGACATCGTCACCGTGATCCAGTCGCTGATCGTGATCTTCGTGGCCGCGCCCGCGCTGGTGCGGGCGATCTATCACGTCAAGGCCGCCCGGACGGTCGCCGGCGGGCCGGTGTCCAAGGGATGGGGAGGCTGACCATGGCCGTCGGCACGCCCGCCGTGCTCGCACGCGGCCGCACCGTATCCGACCTGCGCCGCCGGGTCACCGGCGTGGTGTACCTGGTGCTCGCCGCCGTGATGGCGGGACCGTTCGGGGTCGGGGTGCCGTCCTCGGCGGACGCGCGTTTCGTGCTCGACCAGGCGCCGGCCATCAGCATCCCCGACGCGGTCATCCCGGTGCGGCCGTTCGCGCTGGTGCTGGCGGCCATCTGCGCCTACCTCGGCGCCCACCAGATCGTCCGGGGCTTCGGCCGCCGCGCCGGGCTGGTGCTGGGCGGGGTGCTGGCCCTGTTCATGCTGGCATTCCTGGCGTGGGCGGCCAAGGACAACTCCATGAACCTGGTGGGGCTCCTCGGCAGCACCCTGCTCCGCTCGGTGCCGCTGACGCTCGGGGCGCTGTCCGGGGTGCTGTGCGAGCGCTCTGGCGTCATCAACGTTGCGATCGAGGGGCAGTTCCTGGTGGCCGCCTTCGCCGGGGCGCTGGTCGCCAGCGCCACCCACGGGCTGTGGTACGGGCTGATCGCGGGGGTGGTGGTCGGCGGCCTGATGGGCTCGCTGCTGGCGGTGCTGGCGATCCGCTACCGGGTCGACCAGATCGTGGTCGGCGTGGTGCTCAACCTGTTCGCGCTCGGGCTGACCGGCTTCCTCACCGACCGCGTGCTCGTCACGCACCAGGCGACGCTGAACAGCCCCAACGTGTTCTCCTCGGTCGAGATCCCCCTGCTCTCCAAGATCCCCATCATCGGGCCGGTGCTGTTCGACCAGAACCCGTTCGTCTACCTGATGTACGTGCTGCTGGTGGTCGTCCACGTGGCCCTGTTCCACACCCGCTGGGGATTGCGGGTCCGCGCGGTCGGGGAGCACCCGCGTGCCGCCGACACGGTCGGCATCCAGGTGCTCTCGGTGCGCTACCGCAACGTCATCCTCGGCGGCATGATGGCCGGCCTCGGCGGCGCCTACTTCACGCTCGGATCGGTGGGGTCGTTCGCCAAGAACATGACCTCCGGCCGTGGGTTCATCGCCCTGGCCGCGATGATCTTCGGCCACTGGAGCCCGCTGGGCGCGTTCGCGGCCGCGCTGCTGTTCGGCTTCGCCGACGCGCTGCAGAGCATCCTGGCCGTGCTGAACGTGCCGATCCCATCGCAGTTCCTGCTGATGGCGCCCTACATCGCCACCATCCTGGCGGTCGCCGGCCTGGTCGGCCGCGTCCGCCCACCCGCCGCCGACGGCCAGCCGTACGTGAAGCAGTAGGGCTGGCGCCCCGGGCGCGGCCCGGGAATTTGGCGAAGGTGCTCGCCTCGAGCTGGAGCTGTTGATAGCCTCCCGACCGGATCGCTCCAATCGAGGAGCTTGGGAGGTCTCGAGCTTGGAAGAGATCACCAGTGCCATACGTCTCATCGGCGCCGAGGCGGAGCGCCCCGGCCTGCGCCTGCCGACCGTGCTGGAGCTGCGCGACAGCGGCTGCGCCCGCGGTCCCGACCGCGCGCTGGAACGGGTGGACCTCCGGGTGGCGGAAGGCGACATGCACCTGCTGGTCGGCGAGCGCGGCGCCGGCAAGAGCACCGTCCTGGAGCTGTTCGCGGGGCTGGCATGGCCCGACCGCGGCCAGCTCCTCGTCCGCAACTGGCCCACCTGGATCGAGGGACCTGGCGACGCGCTGGAGCTGGCCATCGGGCACGTCGCCGAGGAGCCGGCGCTGGTGCCCGGCTTCACCGTGGCCGAGAGCGTGGTGCTCGGCGCCGAGCCCGGGCGCTGCGGGCGCCTGGCACGCCGCCGCGCCGCCGCGGAGGTCAGCGAGCTGGCCGGCCGGCTCGGTGTCACGGTCGAGCCGCGCGCTCGCATGCGGGACCTGGGCGTCGGCGAGCGGCGCCTGGTCGAGGTGCTCGCGCTGGCCTGGCGCGGGGTCGAGGTGCTGCTGCTCGACGAGCCCACCACCGGGCTCTCCTCCGGCGAGACCGCCAGGATGCTCGCCGCGCTCGACAGCCTGCGCTCGATCGGCAAGTGCCTGCTGATCGCCAGCCGCTCGCCGGGAGAGCTGCTGGACCTGGCCGACGTGGTCACCGTGCTGCGGCAGGGCGCATCGGTGGCGACCATGGCCGCCGGCGGGGCCGGCCGCCGCCGGATCGCCGAGATGGTCTCCGAGGCCCGCCAGCCGTTGCAGGTCGAGCGGCTGGCGGCGCGCGTCGGCGAGGCCGTGCTCCAGGTCAAGGGCCTGTGGGTCGCCGAGGGGCGCGAGGAGCCGGTGGCCGGCGTGGACCTGGACGTCCATGGCGGCGAGATCCACGGCCTGATCGACACCACCGGCCACGGCGCGCTGGCGCTGGCGGAGGCCCTGGTGGGCCTTTGCCAGCACGACGGCGGCCGCGTCTACCTCGGCAACGACGACCTGACGCGGCTGGGCGTTCCGGCCCGGCGCGCGCTCGGCCTCGGCTACCTGCCACCTCCGGACGAGCCCGGCGGGCTGGTCGGCTCGCTGCGCCTGTGGGAGAACACCGCGCTCGGTCCCCGCCGCCGCGGTGGCCCGCGCCCCCCAGGGCCGGCCCCCCGCCGGGCACTCGCCGCGATCGCCGCCGAGCACGCGACCAGGATGGGGGTGGACGCGCATCCGAGCACGCTCGCCTCCCAGCTCACCCGCGGGGAGCGGCAGCTCATGGCGCTCGCCCGCGAGCTGGACGGGCCGCCGGGCATGCTGGTGGCCGCCTCTCCCACCAGGGGCCTCGGCCGCCGGCAGGCCGAGCTGGTGTGGGCGCGGCTGCGGGAGGCACGGGACGCCGGCGCCGCCGTGCTGCTGGCCACGGCCGACACCGAGGAGCTGCTGGCGACCGCGGACCGCGTCACGGTCATGGCCGGCGGCCGGGCCGCCGGCGAGCTGGACGGCCGCTGGCTCAGCGAGTCCGAGCTGGCCCGCGCCATGGCGCTGTCGCCATCGGGGTTCCTGCCGAGCCGCCTGTCCGCCCAGCCGCCGCCCGGGGCGCCGCCGGAACCACCCAGGCTGCTCGGCCCGGTCCCGGGGTGGGTCCGGTGACCGCCGTGGGCGTGGCCGCCCGGCTCGCCGGGCTGGTAGCCGCCGGGCTCGCGGTGGCGCTGGCGTGGACCGGCCTGGTCGCCTTCGGCGGCTCGGTGTCCGGCTCGGCAGGCGCGCTCGCCGGCACCGCCCTGCTGCGGCCGGAGCCGCTGGCCGTCGCGGCCGCCGGGGCGGCGCCGCTGCTGCTGGCCGGGCTCGCGCTCGCCATCGGCCTGCGCGCCGGCGTGATCAACTTGGGCGTCCAGGGCCAGGCGCTGGCCGGCGCGCTGGCGGCGGTGCTGGTGCAGGACCGGCTGCGGGCGCCCGCGGGCCTGCTGCTGGCGGTCACCGTGCTGGCCGCCATGGCCGCGGGCCTGGCGTGGGCGCTGCTGCCGGCGCTGCTGCGGGCCTGGCGCGGCGTGCCGGAGGCGATCACCACCGTGCTCGGCAGTTTCGTGGCGGTGGCGCTGATCGCCGCGATGCCGCTCGCCTGGCAGCCGCCGCCCGCCCGGCCGCGCGCCGGCATCGGCAACCTGGCGGTGCCGCTGCGCGAGATCGCTCCCGGCGCGGCCTGGCCGTCGCTGCTCACCTGGACGGTGCCGGTGGCGCTGCTCGGCGCCGTCGCCATGGTGCTGGTGCTCCGCGCCAGCAGGGTCGGGCCGCGGCTGCGGGCGATGCTGGACCAGCCGCGCGCGGCCCTGCTGGCCGGCGTCCGGCCGCGCCTGGTGGCCACCACCGCGCTGTTGCTGTCGGGTGCGGTCGCCGGGCTGGTCGGCCTCCAGGATGTGCTCGCCCATGGCGCTCCGGTCGCCGGCGGCCTCGGCGCGGTCGGCACCTCGGCCGCCGCCCCGCTGGCCGGCCCGGCCACCCTGGCCCCGGTGGCGGTCGTGCACCTGCCCGACTACGGCCTGCTCGCGGTGGCCGTGGCGCTGGCGGGGCGGGCGTCGGGGCTCGGCATGGTGCTGGCGGCCTTCGCGCTGGAGCTGCTGGACCGCGCGGGCGCGATCGCCGGCCCGGTCGCGGGCTTGTCGCCCAACCGGGTGATCGCCCTCCAGGTCGCGCTGGTGCTCGCCGCGGTGCTGGCCGCTCGCGTGGTCCGTGGCGTCACCGTCTCGTACCACGCCCGCGGCGTCAGGCGTCCGGCCAGGAAGAGGGTCGAGGAGCCCGCCGGCCGGAAGGCCACCGCGCCGGAGCCACCGGTCCAGGAGCCCGCCGAGGAGCCGCTCTTGGAGCCCACCATCGACGACGCCACGGAGGGTGCGCATGCCTAGCGGGCTCGGATGGGTCGCCACTCCGGCGTTCAGCGGCGCGGTGATCCAGGCCGCCGTGCCGCTCTACCTGCTGGTGCTCGGCGCGCTGGTGTGCGAACGGGCCGGCCTGGTCAACCTCGGGCTGGAGGGCATGGTGCTGGCGGGCGCCTGCGTCGGCGCGGCCATGGCGCCGCGGCTCGGGCCCGGCCCGGGCATCGCCTTCGGGGTGCTGGCGGGGGTCTGGCTGGCGCTGCTGCACGCGCTGGCGACCATCCAGTTCGGCGTCGACCAGGTCGTCTCCGGCCTGGCGCTGAACGTGCTCGCCTTCGGCGCCGCCCGGCCGCTGGCCACCAGCGCCTTCGGAGCGACGGGGATCTCGCCCAGGCTGGAGCACCTGCCGGCGATCGCGGTCCCCTGGCTCGGCGCGCTGTCGCCGCTGGTCCCGCTGGCGCTGCTGATCGGGCTCGCTGTCCTGGCGGCGCTGCGCTTCGGCGTCGCCGGGCTGCGTCTGGACGCGGCCGCGGCGGCGCCGCGGATCGCCGAGGGCGCCGGGCTGGACACCGACCGGCTCCGCTACGCGTCGCTCGCCATCTGCGGCGCCCTGGCGGGGCTGGCCGGCGCCGGGCTGTCGGTCGAGCTCGCCGGCCACTACCAGGCGGGCATCACGCAGGGCCGGGGGTTCCTGGCGCTGGCCGTGTGCGTGCTGGTCGGCCGCTCGACGCTCGCAGGGCTGGTGGCCGCCACGCTGCTCGGCGCGCTCCAGGCCGTGCCCCCGTTCCTGCTGGTCGGGTCGGGGGCCGTTTTGCTGCAAGCGGCGCCCTGGCTGGTCGTGCTGGTCGCGCTGGCGCTGCTCGGGCGGCGCCCGCGCCGGGCGGGGACCGTCCCCGACCGGTGGAGGGCGGGCGTCACCCTGTAGATCCCGCCCGGCCGGCGCCCCGTTGCGCCTGCTAGGCTGCGCGCGTGATGATCGGCGCGCAGCGCACCCGCACCAAGCTCGTGGCCACCCTCGGGCCTGCCTCCAGCGACCCGGCGGTGATCGGCGCGATGGTCGACGCCGGGCTGGACGTCGCCCGCCTGAACTTCTCACACGGCGAGCCGGCCGAGCACCGTGAGCGCCTGTCGATCGCCAGGCGCGCCGCCACCGAGCGCGGCGCCAGCCTGGCCGTGCTCGCCGACCTCCAGGGGCCCAAGATCCGCGTGGGCGTGCTGGCCGGCGACGGCTACCCGCTGGCCGCCGGCGCTTCCTGCGAGCTGATCGCCGGCGCCACCAGCGCGCCGCCTCCGGCCATCCCGGTGACCTACGAGCAGCTCGCCGACGATCTCCGCCCCGGCGACCGGGTGCTGCTCGACGACGGCGCCATCGAGTTGGAGGTGCGCTCGGTCTCCGGCCGGCGGGTCGCCTGCGTGGTGCGCCGAGGCGGCACCGTGCGCTCACGCAAGGGCGTCAACCTTCCCGGCGTGCGCGTCTCGGCTCCCTCGCTGACCGCCAAGGACCGCAGGGACCTCGTCACCGCGATCGAGGCCGGCGTCGACTATCTGGCGCTGTCGTTCGTGCGCAGGGCCGGCGACGTGACCGACGCCAAGCGCGCCATCGCCGAGCTCGGCGCTGACGTCCCGCTGGTCGCCAAGCTGGAGCGGCCGGAGGCGATCGAGCACCTGGACGGCATCCTGGACGCGGCCGCTGCGGTCATGGTCGCCCGCGGCGACCTCGGGGTGGAGCTGGCGGTCGAGAAGGTCCCGCCGCTCCAGAAGGAGATCATCGCGCGCGCCAACGCCTGCGGGGTCCCGGTGATCACCGCCACGCAGATGCTCGAATCGATGGTGTCGAGCCAGCGTCCGACCAGGGCCGAGGCCAGCGACGTCGCCAACGCGGTGTTCGACGGCACCGACGCGGTGATGCTGTCGCAGGAGACCGCCATCGGCGCGTACCCGGTGGAGGCGGTGGCCACCATGCGCCGGATCGCCGAGGAGGCCGAGTCGACGCCGAGCCTGCTGCACCCGCCCCCGCCTCCGTCCGGCGGCCCGCTCGACGTGGCCTCCACGACCTGCAAGGCAGCCGTGCAGGCGGCGGCCGACCTCGGTGCTCGCGCGATCGTCGCCTTCACCGAGACGGGCGCCACCGCCCGCTATGTCTCCCGCTTCCGTCCCCGCGTGCCGATCGTCGGGCTCACCCCACACGAGGCCACCCGCCGCCGCATGGCCATGTACTGGGGCGTGCGCGCGCTGCCGCCGGTCGACACGCACCTGGAGCTGGGCGAGATGGTCCAGCAGGCGGACCAGCGGCTGCGCGCCGCCAGGGTGGCCAGCGAAGGCGACCTGATCGTCCTGGTTGCCGGGACCCCGGGCCTGCGCGCCGCCACCAACCGGATGATCGTCCACCGCCTCGGCAGCGCCGATGTGACACAAACATCGGGCTGATACGACCTCTTCATGACCTTCACACCCCTCGGCCTCAAGATTTCTAGTGACAAGGGGCAAGTGGGTACGTAAGACTGCCAGATCGACGATGCGTCGATGACGGCCATCCAAGCGGGAGAGGGGAGCCGGCATGCGCGCAGAGATTGGCGAGGCCTACGAGCCGCCCACCACGCCGACCCGCGCGCTGGAGCAGGCCAAGGGCCAGCGGCTCAGCCTGCGACGCGCGATCGACGAATTCCGCGACGTGCTCGACGCGTCCGGTGCCGCCACCACCGAGCGCCTGGCGCCGGTTCTCGACCACCTGAAGGTGGTCTTCGGTGTCCACGTCGAGGTCACCGAGACGACCGGGGGTCTGTACGAGGAGATCCTCGAGATCGCCCCACGGCTGGCCAACAAGATCGCCCGCTTCAAGCGGGAGCACGTCAGCATCGCCAAGGCGATCAGGTCCTCGCTCGACGACCTGCCCGACGACGGCCTGCCGTCGCCGGACCTCCGCGGGCGGCTCGATCTCCTGCACGAGTTGCTCGCCCGCCACCGGCGGCGTGGCGCCGACCTCGTCTACGAGGCCTACCACGTGGATATCGGCGGCGAGAGCTGACCCCATCGGCGGCCGCTGATCCGACCCGCCGCCAGCAGTTTTTCCCCTGGCAACCGAGGCGCCGCGGCCGGCCGCGGCGGCCCTTTTCGCCCTGCTCTGGACTGCGCCTGCTTTATCCCATACGCTACGAGTGCTACTTGCACTTGGCATCTGCATATTTGCATCGGCACTTGCATCGGCACTTGGCGTGAATGATGATACGGGGAGCAGGGGGGACCGTTGTACGGCTTGCCCGAGACTGCGCAGGGGGTCGCGATGCCAACCGCGAGCACCGACACCGACGCGCTGCGGGTACTGGTTGTGGATGACAGTGCCCCGTTGCGAGAACGAGTTTGCGTTGCGCTGACGCTGGCCGGCCTGACCGTCGTGGGTGAGGCGTGTGATGGCGCCCACGCCCTCGTCCAGGCCGCTCAGCAGCATCCCGACGTCATCCTGATGGACGTGTCCATGCCCGGGATGGACGGCATCCAGGCGACCAGGGCCCTTCGGCGCCGGCATCCCGAGACCCGCGTGGTCCTGTGGAGCGGTGACTCGGACGACCAGCTCGCCGACGCCGTCTGGCACTCCGGCGCGCACGCCGGCCTGGCCAAGGGCACCCGCACCAGTGAGCTGATCGCCACCTTACGGCGGGTTTGCGCGTCCCGCCCGCGTACCAGCTGGGACGCGGCGACAGCGACTTAGCGTGGCCGGCCCCCGGTGCCCGGATGGGAGCTGGGCACCCAGTGGGGGGCGGGGTCCGGCCCGAAACGCTCCTGGTCGGCTGCGGCCGGCTCGGGGCGCGGTGGTTCGTCGTGGTTCGGCCCTGGACCGGCTGAGGCCGGTTCGGGGCCGGCCGGGCTCGGTGGGCCGTGTGGGCTGGGTGTGCCCGGTGGGCCAGCCGAGCTCGACCCGGGAGCGTCGGGGACCATGAGCTTGGGCGGCAGCGCGTCGAACCAGTCGAGCACGGCCTGCTCGTAGGCGATGCCGAACTCCAGGGTGGCGAGGGCGTAGGGCTCGATGTCCCTCGCGCCGGCCGCCACCGCCTCACGGTGCTGGCGCTGGTAGCCGGCGAGCCGGTCGGCGTGGACCGAGCGCTGCCGCTCCAGGAACCGCGCGAGCTGCTCCGGGGGCAGGTGCCGGCCGAACAGGACGGTCAGCAGCAGCGGGAAGCGGATGCTCTCGGGGCCTGGCTCGCGCCCCACCCATTCGGCGAAGGCCGCGCGGCCCGCCTCGGTCAGGCTGTAGGGCTGGCGGTCGCGCGGGCCCCGCTCGCCCGCCTCGACCAGCCCCGCCTCCGCCATCGCGGCAAGCTCCCGGTAGACCTGGCTCTGGGTCAGCGACCAGAAGTCGCCGATCTCGCCCTGCGCGGTCTGCACCAGGTCCCAGCCGGTGAGCGGGCCCTGGTGCAGAAACCCCAGCAGCGAGGCCGCGGTGGCGTTGAGCGGTCGTTCCGGCATGTGTCCTTCCTTCGCGTGTTCCCGGCTCCTGTGCCGCGTCCCCCGGCGACCCGGCTCCTTGACATTCCATTGTGTCAGGTCCAGGCTGATCCTGCGATATTCCATTGTGGAAGGTTGAGGAGACGATGGGCCCAACGCTGCAACTCTCGTCCGACTCCCGGAGCACCGCCGGGGTGCTCCTGCTCACGATCCTGTTCATCGAGTACGGCGGCTGGTTCGTGCTGCGCGTGGTGCGGGGCCGCGTGCCGATGACCGACTTCCAGAAGAGCTTCGCCCGCGCCGGGCACGCGCATGCCGGCGTGCTGGTGACCCTCGCGCTGGTGGGCCTGATCCTGGTCGACGCCGCCGACGTCAGCGGTGTGGGCGCGTTTCTGGGCCGCAACGGCATCTGGGCCGCCGCCGTGCTGATGCCGGCAGGGTTCTTCCTGTCCTCGGCCGGCCGCGACGTGCTTCGCCCCAACCGCCTGATCGTGCTCCTTTACGCCGGCATGGCGTCCCTGGCCCTCGGCATCGCCTCCCTCGGCATCGGCCTCCTCACCACCTGAGGGAGGGCGCGGCGCCCCTGGCCCGCGGCTGGGGCGCACCGGGCCGCGGCTGGGCCGCCACCGTCCCGCCGCCTGGGGCGCCACGGGCCCGCCGCCTGGGGTGCCACCGGCCCGTGGCGGCGGCGCCAGCCCACGGGCCCGCGGCGGGCCTACGGGAGGACCTGGGTGCCGGCTTCGCCGGCGAGGGCCTTCTCGGAGAGCTCCGGCGTGGTGATCACGGCGCGGCGGCCGCCCCGCTCCAGGAAACGGAGCACGGCGCGGACCTTCGGCAGCATGCTGCCGGGGGCGAAGTGGCCCTGGCGGGCGTAGGCGGCCAGCTCGACCGTGGTGACCTCGTGCAGGTCTCGCTGGCCGGGCAGCCCGAAGTCGACCGCGACGTGCTCGACGCCGGTCAGGATCATCAGCACCTCGGCATCGATGTCGGCAGCCACCAGTGCCGACGCGAGGTCCTTGTCGACCACCGCCTCGATCCCGACCAGGGTGCCATCGGCCTGGCGGACCACCGGGACGCCGCCGCCCCCGACCGCCACCACGACCGCGCCAGTGGCCAGCAGCGTCCGGATCGCCCGCTCCTCGACGATCTCCCTCGGCTCCGGCGAGGGCACGACCCGGCGCCAGCCGCGCCCGGCCTCTTCCTTCATCACCCAGCCGCTGGCGGCCATCTGTCCGCGCGCCGCGACCTCGTCGTAGGCGCGGCCGATCGGCTTGGAGGGATGCTGGAATGCCGGGTCGTCGAAGTCGACGACCGTGCGGGTGACCAGCGCCACCGCCGACCGGCGGACGCCCGCTGCCTGGAAGGCGTCGTCCAGGCACAGCCCCAGCATGTAGCCCATGTCGCCCTGCGTGCCGGCCACACAGACGTCCAGCGGGAGCCGGGGCAGCAGGTCGGCGGAGCGGTCGCTGCGCAGCAGCGCGTCGCCGACCTGCGGGCCGTTGCCGTGGGTCACCAGCAGGGGCCGCTCGCTCAGGTGGACCAGGTGCTCCGCTGTGGCCCTGGCCAGCTCGTAGTGGACCGACAGCGAGGTGCGCTGCCCAGGCGGAGCGATCGCGTTGCCGCCCAGAGCCACGACCACTGGTGATTCGCGCACGAAGCCCTCCTACCCGCACGCGCGAGGCTTCCCGCGCGGCACGCCGGTGTGCCAGAGCGGTAAGCGTATCCGACCGCCGCGCGGCTGGCCGGGGCCGCCCGTTCGGCCAGCTCCTCGGACCTACCCCAGCGGGATGCCCCACAGAGCGAACCAGCGGGCCAGCTCCGGCTCGATCGGCAGGTCGCTGCCGAGCGCGCCGCGAACGCGCAGCTCCAGCTCGTTGTCGCGGCGCTCGCCATCCAGCGGCGCGAACGGATAGAAGGTGCCGCGCTTGTAGAGGTAGACGAGGTAGCAGTGCTGGCTCGGGCCGGATCCCGGGGACCCGGCCGCGTCGAAGCCGAACACCGAGCACAGGAGCTGCGGCCCGTAGCCGCGTTCCTCCAGCGTGGAATTGGCCATGTGGGCGCTGGTGACCAGGTCCTCGAGATCAGGGTCGCCCAGCACCACCCAGCGGTAGCCGAAGCGGTCGTCGCTCACCCGCAGCGTCGAGCCGGACTCCCGTACCGCCAGCTCCAGCAGCTCGGTCAGCTCCTCGGCGGTGGAGGCGAAGTCGGCGCTGGAGGCCGGCTTGAAGCAGACCGCCGCCTCGCCGGAGGACTTCATCCCGAGCGCCGCCTCCAGGGTGACGGCGGCGCTGCTCAGGGCGAAGAGCGCGTCGAGGTTCGCCTGCTTGGGCTTGGTCCGCCCGAGCAGCACGTCCAGGAATTTCATGCGGCGTGCCCCATCTCCTGTTCGATGCGGGCGAGCTGGTCGAGGCGACGCTGCAGGGTCGGGTGCGTGGAGAACAGCGACGAGAAGCTGAAGCCGGGGGCCAGCGCCGGCACGAAGAAGAAGGCGTTCAGCGGCTCGGCGGCCCGCAGGTCGCGCGTGGGGATGCGCGCGATGTCGCCGGACACCTTGACCAGCGCGGACGCGAGCGTGGACGGCCGGCCGGTGAGGATGGCGGCGGAGCGGTCGGCGGACAGCTCCCGGTAGCGTGACAGCGCCCTGGTCAGCAGGAAGCTGAGCGCGTAGACGATCGCCGAGGCCAGCACGACCAGCAGGATCACCGCGCCGGTGTTGTCGCGGCTGTCGTCGCGCCGCCCGAAGCCGCCGTAGGCGCCCGCATAGATCGAGGACCGCACCACGAAGCCCGCCAGCAGCCCGAGGAAGCTGGCGATGGTCATCACCGCCACGTCGCGGTGGGCGACGTGTGACAGCTCGTGCGACAGCACCGCCTCGATCTCCGGCTCCTCGAGCCGGCGCATGAGCCCGTTGGTCACGCACAGCACCGCCGACTTCTGGTTGCGGCCGGTGGCGAACGCGTTGGGGATGTCGGAGTCGGAGATCGCCACCTTCGGCTTGGGCATGTCGGCCAGCGCGCAGAGGCGGTCGACGATGCCGTGCAGCACCGGCGCCTCCTGCGGCGACACCTCGTGGCCGCGCATCGAGAACAGGGCGATGCGATCGGAGAAGAAGTACTGAAAGAACAGGAATCCGCCGGCGATCAGCACGATCCACACGACCGGGATCCGCACCGCGATCAGCACGGCGATGAACGCGACGTAGACCAGCCCGATCAGGAACATGGTGAGCACCATGCGGCTGGACAGGCCTCGGTCGGCGGGAAATCGGGTACGGGCCATTAGCGCATCACCCCGGGATGAGGCCTTCCTCGCCCAGCACGGCGCGGACCTCCTCGATGGTCGAGTCCGGGCTCGGGAGCACCAGCTCGGACGGACCCAGATAGTCTTCCGGCAGCTGGTCGCCGGCCGTGCGGACGCTGGACAGGAGCCCCTGCAGGGCGGCCTGGAAGGCGTCCTCGTCGTCGGTATCGACCGCCTTCTGGAGCTCCTGGTCGAGCCGGTTCAGCTCCTCCACGCGCTCCTCGGAGACCTCGAACTGCCCTTCGCCCATGATCCGGACGATCATCTCTGCTCCTCCTGAGCTGGCGCGCTCGGGGTCTCCTCAGCGGGGCGCTCGTCCTGGGTGGGCGCGCCCTGGGCGGTCTCGGCGGGTGCGCCGAGCTGCTTGGCGGTGGTGGGGCCGCCCAGCTCACCGCGGATGCGGCTCAGCTCGGCCTCGACCATGACATCGGCGGAGGTCCGGTTCAGCTCGGCCTCGAGGCGGTCGCTGCTCTGCGTGAGGTTGTCCAGGGCGCCGGAGGCCATGAGCTCGTCCAGCGCGCCGGCGCGGGACTGCATCTGCGCGACCTTGTCCTCGGCCCGCTGCATGGCCAGGCCGACGTCGCCCATCTCCTCGCCGATGCCGGAGACCGCCTCGTTGATGCGTGTCTGCGCCTCAGCAGCGGTGTAGGTGGCCTTGATCGTCTCCTTGCGGGTCCGGAAGGCCTCGACCTTGGCCTGGAGGCGCTGCGAGGCGTCGACCAGCTTAGACTCCTCGGTCTTGAGCTGGTCGTGCTGGACCTGCAGGTCGCCGAGCTGGGTTGCGATCGCCGCGCGGCGTGTCAGCGCCTCCCTTGCCAGGTCGTCGCGGTTCTGGCCGACGGCCTGCCGCGCCTGGTTCTCCAGCTTGGCGGCCGACTGTTGGAGGGTCTGCGCCTGGAGCTCGACCCGCTTGCGAGAGGTGGCCACGTCCGCCACGCCCCGGCGCATCTTTTGGAGCAGCTCGAGCTGCCGCTCGTAGGAGTAGTCCAGCGTCTCTCTTGGATCCTCGTACCGGTCGAGCGTCTTCGATGCCTTCGCCTTGAAGATCATCGAGAACCGCTTCATCAAACCCATCGCCCACGCTCCTCGCCGATATCGGCGCCGTTCCCCTTCCGGTTCTTCATTTTCGTCCCGATCTGGCGGTGTCCGCCGCGCTCCTAGGGATGCTCCGCGGTGCTCCTTAGCAGGATACGACGCCCCGCCCGCCACGGCTGACGTCGATCCACAGCCTCAGTGCCGCAACCTCCAAGGGCTCACCGCCGCAACCTCCACTGGGTGCCGGAGCGGGTGTCCACCACCTCGACGCCGATGCCGGCGAGCTCGTCGCGGAGGCGGTCGGCGGCCGCCCAGTCGCGGTCGGCGCGGGCCCGCTCCCGCCTGGCGATCAGCTGGTCGGCGCCCTCCGGCAGGACCTCCGCCGCGGCCCTGGCCAGGTCCAGACCGAGGATCCGGTCGAAGCCGGCGACCGCGCGGAACCGCTCCGCCGGGGCGAGCGCCTCGTCGGCCTCCAGCTCGCCCAGGATCGCCAGCGCTCGCGGCGTGTCCAGGTCGTCATCGATGGCCGCGCGGAAGCGCTGCTCGTAGGCGGCGGTCGGGCTCGGAGCGCCGGCGGGCGCGGCCGCGGTCCCCGCAGCTGGCCCGTCCAGCCCGGCCTCCGCCCCCGCGGCCGGGGCACGCGTCCATTCGGCCATCCGGTCGCGCAGCCGGCCGAGCGCGCGCTCGGCCCCGGCCAGCGCGTCCCAGGTGAAGTTGAACTGGCTGCGATAGCGGGCCTGGAGGAAGAGGTAGCGCACCGCCAGCGGCGCACGCCCTCGCTCGCGGACGCTGCGCAGGTCGTAGAAGTTGCCGGCCGACTTGGCCATGCGGCGGCCCTCGGTCAGCAGGTGCTCGCCGTGCACCCAGGTGGTCACCACCCGGTGCCCGACCACCGCCTCCGACTGCGCGATCTCGTCCTCGTGGTGCGGGAAGACATTGTCGACCCCGCCGGTGTGGACGTCGATCTCCTCGCCCAGCTCGCCGAGCGACATCGCCGAGCACTCGATGTGCCACCCGGGAAATCCCTCGCCCCACGGCGAGTCCCATTTGACGATCCGGTCGGGCCCAGCCGCCTTCCACAAGGTGAAGTCCGCGTGGTGGCGCTTGCGCGGGTCGATGCCCTCCTGCCGGTGCCCCGCCCGGAGCTGGTCGAGCGAATTGCGCGACAGCCGGCCGTAGGCGGGAAAGCTCTCGACGGCGAAATAGACGTTGCCCTCGACCTGGTAGGCGTGGCCGTTTGCGAGCAGCCGCTCCACCAGCTCGATCATTGCCGGCACGTACGCGGTGGCGCGCGGATAGGAGTGCGCCGGCTCCAGGTTCAGCGCGGCCGCGTCGGCGAGGTAGGCCTGGGTGTAGTGCTCGGCGATCTCGGCGGGCGACCTGCCCTCGAGCCGGGCTGAGACCAGCATCCGGTCCTCGCCATGATCGAACCGCTCGTTGGTCAGGTGGCCCACGTCGGTGATGTTCTGCACCTGGTGGACCTCGACCCCTTTGGATTCCAGGGTGCGGCGCACCAGGTCGGCCAGCAGGAAGGTCCGCAGGTTGCCGATGTGGGCGTAGCGGTACACGGTGGGCCCGCAGGTGTACATGCGCAGCGGGCCGGACGTCGGGGCCGCCACCGGCTCCTTCGTCCTGGTCATCGTGTTGGTGACCTGGAGCATGCAGCGAGGATCTCCCCATCCGCGGCCGCCGGCAAGCCACCGCCTCGCACGAGAGGCGATCGAAGCGGACGACTTGGTACGATCAGTCGGGTGGCCCAGGGTGGGGTGACCCCAGGGCCCGCGATCGACGACGATCGCAGGCGTTTGACGGCCCGGAAATCCCGGTGGTATCCACCAGTGCGAGGAATGTGACCACAAGGGGGTCAACCCGAGATGACCTACACCATCAGCGAGCCGTGCATCGACGTCAAGGACAAGTCCTGCATCGAGGAGTGCCCGGTCGACTGCATCTACGAGGGCGACCGGATGCTCTACATCCAGCCTGACGAGTGCGTTGACTGCGGGGCTTGCGAGCCGGTCTGCCCGGTCGAGGCGATCTTCTACGAGGACGACGTTCCGGCCCAGTGGAAGGAGTTCACCGCGGCCAACGCGGCGTTCTTCACCGAGGGCGACGACCCCCTCGGCTCACCCGGCGGTGCCGCCAAGGTGGGACCCCAGGTGCGCGACGCCGCCTTCGTCGCCAACTACACCCCGGCCGAGTAGCTCACGCGTCTGCCAGTGGCAGCATACCCGGGGCACCGAAGCCCTCTGCGGCCTGCTCCACCGGCCAGCGCTGCCGTGAGCGCACGGCCAGTTTCGCCATGAGCGCCACCGCGGCGGGATCCTCCTCACCCGGCCGGACGGTGACCAGTCCCGCCGCGACGGCGCCTTCGAGCCACTCCTGACCGCGCTGGGTGCGCACCACCGTGAGCGTCCAGCCTTCGGTCTGACCCAATCCACCGGTGGCGATGTCGGCGTGCTCGGCCGCAAAGTCCGGGCACAGCTTGCAGCCCTGGCGGGTGACGTCCTGCATCTTCTTGAGCGGGATGTCGATCTCCTCGCCCGTGGAGCGCCGCCAAACCTGGAACTTCCCCTTGATGTTGACCTTTGCGACGTCCTCCAGCGGGATGCCGTACTCCTCGGTGATGATCTGCCGCATCCCCTCGTACTCGAAGGACTTGGAGCACAGCAGGCCGATCACCAGCTCGATGCGGCGCGCGTACTTGTTCACCCGCCGGGCGGCCAGCGTGCCGTTGACCGACGCCTGGCAGCTCATCCCCACCAGCGCCAGCCGCTTGAGGCCGCGTCCCTCCGCCTCCTTCATGGCCAGCGGGTTGGCCGCGTAGGTGTAGCGCGAGCCGGCCGCCTCCAGGACGTCGTCCCGCGTGGTCGCGAGGAACGGCTCGCAGTCCCATAGCCTGGTCCGCGACAGGCGCGAGGTCAGCGCACCCTCGATCCGCCCAGTCTCCAGGCCCCAGATCAGCAGCGCCGAGACCAGCCCGCCGTCCTGGCCACGCTCCAGGACCTCCGGGTCGGCCGCCCGGACCAGGTACACGCCCCGCTCGATGCCGCAGACCTCCTCGGTCTCGCGCCGCCTCCCGAACAGCGCCTGGTCGGACTCGACCTCCCAGTCGCGGAAGCGAGGGCAGGCGCGAGTGCAGATGTCACAGCCGCGCTGCCCGTGCGAGCAGTCGTCGGCAGCCGTGGACAGCTCGACGTTGAAGGGGTGATAGGTCTGGGAGTGGTCGTACTCCAGCACGTCTCGCGGGCAGGCCATCACGCAGGCCGCGCAACCGGTGCACAGGTTGCTCTCCACCACTTCGTGGTAGAGCTCGTGCCATTGCGTCTTGGCGCTGTCCTCCGCGGCCATGCTTCCTCCGTCGAACCCGCGACCGGCAGTATCGTCTCCAGGCTAGGCGAGCTTGCCCGAACACGCTGGGGTTCTCGTCGCCGGCGCCGACCCTTTAGCCTGGAGGGGTCCCCGCGCCGCCCGCTGCGGCGCAGTCAATGGAGGCGAGCGTGAAGCTGTTCCGACTGAGCGAGAGCCAGCGGCCCCTTGCGGTGCGCTCCACCGCGGTCGCCGTCTGCAGCGCGCTGGTGCTGGCGGCCCTCGGCAGCGTGGGGCTCACGGTCGCGTTCGACGACTCGGTGGCCTCCGGGCTGGTGACCTTCGCGATGTTCGGCGGGCTCGCCGCCCTGACGGCCGGCGTGGTCGCCTGGGAGCTCTCCTCCCGGCGGTCGTGCCCTCGCTGCGGGATCGAGAACCCCTCGCCGCGCACCTGCATGGCCTGCGGGTACGACCTGCGCGCCCGGCCACGCTTCGCCTGCACCGAGGGGCACCGGGTGACCTACGAGCCCGGGCTCTGCGAATGCGGCCGCCGGCTGCTGGAGCTGCGACCCGTGCCGATCGGCCGCCACGTCGCCAGGGCCTTCTGGCTCGCCCTGGGCGCCTTCGGGCTCATGATGCTGATCGACGCGCTGCTCACCTGGGGCAGATAGCGCACGGCCCCGAGAGGGGGGATCTCGGGGCCGTGCGTAGGACGCCCGTGCGGTGGACGCCGCCCGTCCGGCCTACGAGCCTTCGGTGGCGATATTGCTCGCCGTGATCGTGTTGCCGGACCTGGTCCCGATGGCCGTCGCCGTCTGCCCGGTGCGGAGCTGGGCCTGCGGCTGCTTGAAGTTCCGGAACCCGTAGCGGGTGTCCGAGTTGATCGCGAAGGTCGTGGCGACCTTGTCCGAGCTGGTGATCGTGATGCTCGAGCCGGAAAGGGCCGTGACCTGGCCGCGCGCGATGACGAACGTCTTCACGCCGTTGTCGGTGTTGACCGTCGTCTCGCTGTGCAGGAGCTGGCCGCCGAAACGGCCGCCGAGCAGGCCCCGGCGCAGGAAGGGGAAGCCCTTGCGCTGGTTGTTGCCCTGCGCGTTGCCTCCCTGGTTGCCCTGAGTGCTCTGGGTCTGCGAGAACACCAGGTCGCGCAGCGGGGCGGAGTCCGAGCCGCGATCGCTGTGGTTGGCGGCGAACGCGACGCCGCCGGCGGAGAGGGCCAGGACGCCCGCGACGACCCAGCCGAGCCACGCGGCGTGCCTGCCGAGCCGCTTCATGAGCTCACCTCGTGCAGATCTTGAGAGGGATTGTCGGGTCGATCCTTACCCAGGCAGGTCAACGGAATCGGCGACGATTGTTCGGAGACGGTAAAGCCTTGGGCCCGGCTTCCAGCGGTCCGGAGCGCCCGCGTCGCGCCCCGGCGCGCCTGCCGTCCGCGCCTGGCCGATGCTCAGGCGCAGAAGTCGTCGGGCTCCAGCCGCAGCATCTCGACCGGCTCGCCCGCCTCCAGGTGCTGGTCGAAGATCGCGGGCACGTCGGCCGGGGTCACCCCGCCGTACCAGACGTTGTCGGGCACCACCAGCAGGCACGGTCCCGCCAGGCAGCCCTCCATGCAGCCGGTCGCGACCACCTTCACGTCCTTGGTCAGCCGCCGGCCCTGCTCCTCGCGCAACTCGTCGAACACCAGCGCCGCCCCGCGGTCGAGGCACGACCCCTTCGGATGGCCTGCTGGCCGTTGATTGAGACAGACGAAGACGTACTTTTCTGGCTGGCCCACGGAAGTTCCCCTCGACGACCGGTGCGTTTGCCGCCCAGGCTACAGCCGCCCGGCGAGGCTTCGGGCCCGCTGACGTCGGTCAGCGAGTCAACTACACGGGGACGTTGAGGCTGGCGGTCAAGCCGTCTGTGACGTTTCCGGTCACCGTGGCAAGCCGTTGCTCCTGGTGGTGCCACAGCCAGCCAAGGCGGTCGCAAGCCCTGCCCCGCCGAACATCATCAGGGCGCGGCGGCTCAGCAGGGTTGGCAGGTCATGGGACAATCCCCGATCGTGGTCGTGCAACTCCTGATCGTGCGCCTGCGCGCGGTCGCCGATCGAGCCCGGGCCGGCCATCTCCGGTCTCCTCTCCGTCGTATCGCGGTCATGGAGATGGAAGCGACCGGAGTCTACGATCCGCGAAGAGCAGCCCCAGAGCTTGGTAAGAACCGCTCACGCGGCGATGGCGCCCTTCATGTCGCAGCCGCCGCGCCCGTGCAGCACGCCGTCGGCGACGACCGCCTGGTACGGCGGGCGCGGTGGCACCATGGCCGGGAAGGGCCGTCCGCCCGTCGAGGAGGGACCAGTGACAGAGGCCGAGGTTCGGGAGCTGCTGGCGTCGTCGAAGGTGATCGCGGTGGTCGGGCTGTCGCCGAACGCGGATCGGCCGTCGAACCAGATCGCGTGGTACCTCCACCATCAGGGCTATGAGCTGTACGGGGTCAATCCCATGTGCGGGGACGCGGAGGTGTTCGGGATCCCGGTGCTGGAGCGCCTCGAGCAGGTGCCGAAGCCGATCGACGTCGTGGACGTGTTCCGCCGCGCGGAGTTCACGCCGGAGGTCGCCCGCGCCGCGGTCGCCGTCGGCGCGCGTGCGCTCTGGCTCCAGCTCGGTATCCGCAGCGCCGAGGCCCGAGCCATCGCCGAGGCGGGCGGGCTCGCCTACGTCGAGGACCACTGCATCAAGGTCGAGCATGCCCGCCTCCTCGGCGCCAAGGCGCAGCGCCGCTGACCAACGGGCGCCTGGCCAGGTCAGGCGAGCCCGCGGCGGGCGGTTGCGGGTGGGCGGCGGCCGATGATCGCCTCGGTCATGCGGAGCGCGCGGACGGTGGGGCCGACCTCGTGGACGCGGACGATGCTGGCGCCATTGAGGACGCTGACGACCGCGGCGGCCAGGCTCCCCTCGACCCGCAGCTCCAGGGGGACGTCCAGCGTCTCGCCGATGAAGTCCTTGTTCGACAGCGCCACCAGCACCGGGTAGCCGAGCTCGGTCAGCTCCCCGAGCCGCCGCGTCAGCTCGAGCGAGTGGTAGGTGTTCTTGTGGAAGTCGTGCCCTGGGTCGACGATGATCCGCTCGGCCGGCACGCCGCGGCTGCGCGCGAACGCCGCCCGCTCGGCGAGGAAGTCCTTCACCTCGGCGACCACGTCCCGGTAGGCGCTGCGGTGCGGCCGTGTGCGGGGCGGCCCACCGGTGTGTATCACCACCAGCGCTCCGCCCTGCTCGGCGGTGACCGTGGCCAGCTCGGGATCGTGCAGACCGGAGGGGTCGTTGACGACGTCGGCGCCGGCGGCCAGCACCCGCCGGGCGACGCCGGAGCGGAAGGTGTCGACCGAGATCACCGCGTCGGTCCGCGACCGCAGCGCCTCGACCACCGGCAGCACGCGCTCCAGCTCCTCGGTCTCGTCGACCTCGGAGCCGGGGCCTGCTTTGACGCCGCCCACGTCCAGCCAGTCCGCTCCCTCGACGAGCGCCCGGTCGGCGGTCGCCAGCGCGGCGTCGAGCGCGAAGTGCGCACCGCGGTCGTAGAAGGAGTCCGGGGTGCGGTTGATGATCGCCATGACCGCGGCCGCTCGGGAGAAGTCGAAGGTCCGCCGTCCGAAGGTCCGTTGCATGGCACCATCATGCGGCATCGCTGGCCAAGGAGGACGGGATGAGGGCGCGGGTGGAGGAGCGGGTGGCGGTGGCCGCCCCGGTCGAGGTGGCGTGGGCGGCGCTCACCGATTGGGCGGGCCAGTCGGGCTGGATGGTGCTTACGGCCGTGACCGTCGAGCCGGGCGGCCACCGCGTCGGCGAGCGCCTCGACGCCTTCACCAGGATCGGCGGCGTGGGGTTCCATGATCCGATGGAGGTCACCCGCTGGGATCCGCCGCGCCGGGTCGAGGTCGCCCACCTCGGCAGGGTCGTGCGCGGCACCGGCATCTTCGAGGCCCGGCCCGCTCCGGGCGGTGCGTGGCTGGTGTGGGTGGAGGACCTGGAGCTGCCGCTCGGGTGGCCGGGAGGGCTCGGCTTCGCGGTGGTGCGCCCGGCCTTCCAGCTCATGTTGCGGCGTAGCCTGCGCCGGCTGGCCAGGCAGGTGGAGGCGCGTCCCCGAGAGGTTGGCGGGCGGCCGGCCGGGTAGCATCATCAGCCATCCGCCGAGCCGCGCCCACGGAGGCACCGATGGCCAACCTGCTGCGGGGTGGTAGGGGCCGCCCCCTGCATCCCGCGCTCGTGCATTTCCCGATCGCGCTGTACCCGGCGAGCCTCCTGTTCGATGGGATCTCGTACCTGGTCAACGACGGCAACCCGTTCGTCAAGGGCGCCTTCACCCTGCTGGTCACCGCCCTGGTGATCTCGGTCGCCGCGGTCGTCGCCGGCTTCTCCGACTTCCTGCGGATCCCGGCGGGAGGCAGCGCCTGGAGGCTCGCCGTCACCCACATGACGCTGCAGCTGGTCACCGGCGGGCTGTTCCTGGCCAACACCATCCTGCGGAGCCGCGACCTGGACGTCACGACCAGTCCCATCGGGCCGGTCATCCTGAGCGCCATCGGCGTCGTCGTCCTGGGAGTGGGCGCGCTGCTCGGCGGCGACCTGGTCTACCGCCACGGCCAGCGCGTCGAAGCGCCCCGGGGGGTGGCCCTCGAACCAGGTCCCGAGGAGCCCCCCGCCACCCGCGGCGACGAGCGCCCCGCCCACCAGTGACCCACCGGCGCGCCGGGTTCCTGCCGGCGGGCGCCTCCGGGGCCGGTCGCTCGACTAGACGAAGTCGTCGAGGTCGGCGGCCTCGAAGGGGATGCCCTGCTCGTGGCCGAGCCGTTCGAGCGCGGCCAGGACGCGGCCAAGGGCCAGCACGGCGCTTGCCGGGTCGATAGTGGGCGCCAGGAGCCGCCGGTACTGCTCAGTGAAGCCGTCCGGCAGGTCCGGCATGGTCGCCACGACCTTGAGAGCGTCCCCCGCGTCACGAAAAGCGGTCCTGCGGACCAGGCCGACGACCAGCGCCGCCAGCATGGCGCCCTCCTTGACCGCCAGCAGCGCGCTCGGCAGATCGCCCGACAGCTCGTCGGCGCGCGCCCTGGCCTCCCAGGCCGCGAGCTGCGCGAGGTCGAACGCCGCGGCGGTCAGGAACGCCTGCGGCGGGCTCGAGGCGATCGCCGCCTGATGGGCGTCCCGCAGCTTGCCGAAGAAATCGGTGGGGTCGTAGATGGGCTGGTGGTGCAGGTACTGGTCGGCCGCGAGCGGCCACAGCGGCCCGATCTGCGCCGCCTCGTCGAGGTACACGTCGGCGGGGATGACCGCCACGTCGATCACCAGGCCCTGGTAGCGCAGGGCCCGAGCGGGCACCGGCGCCTCCTCGCTGGTGGTGATGACCGAGACCTCGAGGTCGGTGGCCCCCGACTCCACTGTCCCGTGCCCGTCGCGTCGCGCCCCCGCCCCATGCAGACCGATCGCCAGGACCGCCGCCTGCCCATGGGCGGCGAGCAGGCGCTCGGCCAGTTCCCGCGCCACGTCGAGTGCTTGGTGACCGCTCACGCCGCGGACGATAGCGGAGTCCGCCCAGTCCCGGCCGGGGTGGCCCGGCCGCGCGGCGGGTGCGGCCAGCGTTGCCCGCTCCTCCTCCTCAGGCGGAGCTTGGTGAGCGCCAGTCCAGCGAGCTGCGGACGCGCAATGGTTCGAGCTGGATCATGACCCGCTCCTCCGGGCGCAGCGACCGGTAGGGCTCGCCGCGGTAGCGCTGGGAGAGCCGGTCGATGTGCTGGCTGGCCGGGTCGGGCGCGGTCCGCACCAGTCGCGTCTCCACGTGGACGACCCGGTACATGTCTTGCGGGTCGATGAACAACAGAGCGGCCTGTCGTTCGCGTTCCACGTGATCGAGCCAGTGGGCGCGCAGGTCGCCAGCCCGCTGGGTGCCGAGGAACGCCGGCAGCTCGTCGATCTCCTCCGCCGCGTGCTGGACAACCTTGAACCAGACCAGCGCTGCTGACGCCCGGTTGGGTGGGCGGTGAGTTCGCGTCGATCCGGGGGCTGCGTCGCCTCCCGGTCCCAGGTATCCTGTCCTCCGTACTCAATACGATACGAGGGTCATATCATATGAGCGACATAGCGCCGACAGAGGAGACCAGCCCGCGATACCGACGACGGCTGACCACCACGATCAAGGAGTCGCTGCGCGAGTTGAGCATCCAGCTCTCGCTGCTCAATCACCACGTCAGCGGCCATCTCAACCTCAATCACATCGACCTGGACTGCCTGGACCTCATCCACCGCCACGGCCCGCTCAGCCCCGGCGCCCTGGCCCGACGCGCTGGCCTGCACCCCGCGACCATCACCGGCATCCTGGACCGACTCCAGCGCGGCGGCTGGATCACCCGCGACCGCGACCCCAACGCCGCCGATCGCCGCGCCGTCATCGTCCGCGCCCTGCCCGACCGGAACCAGGAGCTGTACGGCTTGTACTCCGGGATGAATGCCTCGATGGATACGCTCTTCGCCGACTACACCGACGCCCAACTCCAGCTCATCGCCGACTTCCTGCGCCGCACCGCCGAGGCCGGACAGCACGCCACCAACGAACTGGCCAGCGACTGACCCGACCGACCCCTTGCCACCGCCGGAAGGCAACCAGTCCCGGCCAGGGCACGCGGCCGGCTCCACCCCCCGGTACGATGAGCGGCCGGAGCGGCTGAACCGACGGGGAGGGGGCAGCGCGCGGTGGAGATCGAGGTGATCATCGAGATCCCCAAGGGCTCGCGCAACAAGTACGAGGCCGATCACGAGACCGGCGAGATCTGGCTCGATCGCATGCTGTTCACGGCTACCCAGTACCCCACCGACTACGGCTTCGTGCCTGACACCCTCGCCGAGGACGGCGATCCGCTGGACGTGCTGGTGCTGCTGGACGAGGCGACCTTTTCCGGCTGCCACATCCGCGTCCGACCGGTGGGCCTCTTCTGGATGCGGGACGAGAAGGGCCCGGACGCCAAGGTCCTCTGCGTGCCGGCGCGGGACCCGAGGTGGGAGCAGGTGCGCGACATCCAGGACCTGAGCCCGCACCTGCTCGACGAGATCGCCCATTTCTTCGACGTCTACAAGACGCTGGAGCCGGGCAAGCGCTCCGAGACCCGAGGCTGGGACAGCGCCGAGGTGGCCGCCGTGGTCATCGACGACGCCCGCCGCCGCTTCGGCGATCCGTCCAGCGTGGCCACGGGGGAGTAGTAGCCGGCCCGGATCATCCTGGTCAGCAGGACGTCCCCGGTTCTCGGCGTGATCAGCCGTCCCTCCACCGCGGCCCGGAGGATGCCGACGGTGCCGGTGACGCGCCCGGTTCCCACGCGCCTCGCCGCCACCTGGCGCCCGAGCCGTTCGTCGACGGCCACCGACCATCCCCGTGACGCCGCCGCGGCCAGCGTGGCCCGCTCCCCGGGGTCGAGCGGCGCCACGCCGCTGTCACAGCTGCTGCGCTCGGTCTCGGTCGCCGCGATGAGCAGCAGCTCGCAGCGTCCGATCATCCTGTCCACCAGGCGGCGCGAGTTGATGTCCTCGAGCTCGTCGCGGACGTCGACCACCAGGTACCTGGGCGGCGGCACGCAGCGGACCAGCAGCCCCAGGCGCCCGATGGCGCAGAAGTTGATGAGCACCGAGGTGTCAAAGCCGATCGGGCTCGGCGGGAGGTACACGGTGGGGCCTCCGATGCTCGAAGGGGGACTGGTCGAGGAGCAGGGCCACATCGGCCTCGGGAAGGTCGAGCAGGTCCGCCATCCGGCCGGTGGAGATCCGCCCGCAGTGCCACGCCTCGACGGCCACCGAGCGGAACCGGACCGGCTCCGATTCGGTGCCGCCAGGCTCGCCACCCGCATGCGCCGCCCCGGCCGCGGCGGCCTCGCGGCCCGCGCCGGGTGGGCCTTGGCGGTGGGTGGCGCGAGCCTGCCGCTGGAGGTGGGCGCGGCGAGGGTCGTCGATCCAACCGAGGGCGGCGAGCCGGGCCACGACCGTGCTGTAGCTGGCGCCGAAGTCGTAGCTGAGCCGGAGCACCTGCTCGACGGCGACCTCGCCGGGGGCGTCGGGGTCCCTGAGCCGGGCGGCGATCCCGCCGGGCGGCAGCAGGAACGCGGCCGCGAAGGCGCTGGCGCGTACCTCGTCCAGCTCGTGGGCGCCGCGGAAGGGCCCGCACACCTCGCCGCTGATGTCCTCCTGGTCGACGAGCAGGTGGGCGTAGGCGTGCGCGGCGGCGAACCGCCGCTCGGCGGGCGAGCGGTCCCGGTTCAGGATCACGCACGGGCCGAGCGCCTCGGAGAACAGGAAGCAGCCGAAGGCACCGGACTTCGGATGGAACGCCTGGACCGCGACCTTCACGCCCTCGCGTTCCAGCAACGCCACCATCGATGGGATCGCCTCGCCATCCCCGAGCCCGAGGCGGGTCCGCTCCTCGGCGGCCAGGCAGTCGCCCTGCTCGGCCGCATGGCCGGGCGGCAGGGGATAGGTGGGGAACTCGTAGCGCTGCGCCCCGAGCGCGGAAAGCTCCAGCCAGGCGTAGTAGTCGAGCCAGTCGCCCACCTCCTCGATGACGATCAGGTCGCGTTCGTCGAGGCGGTAGTCGGAGCGGAAGTACCGGATCGGCGGCGCGCCGGCCGGTTCGATCAGGCAGCGCGCTGAGGGCTTGCGGTACAGGCGTGCCAGCTCGTGCAGCTCGAAGGTGCTGAGCCGGCGGCGCCCATGCTCGATGCGGGCCACGTCCGCCCGGCGGACCGCCAGCGCCGTGGCGACCTGTGCCCGCGAGAGGCCCGCCACCGTGCGGGCGCGCCGGAGCCGTTGCCCGAACTCTTCCTCGCTCATTCGATCGCTCCCGGGGTGCATCGGAGGGCTTCTTAGGGAAACCAACGTATCCAGGGGCAACCCGAAGATCCACGTGTCGAGAAAGAATGTGGATAACTTGGATGCGCCATTGCGGCCGGCCGTCGTCTACGATCCGGAGGGCCGCCAGGCCATCCCGCCGATCACGGAGGTGTGGACGTGACCCTCGTCGTCAACGGCCTCGACGACCTCAAGACGCGCGTCGGCGCGGACCTCGGCTACTCGCAGTGGGTCCAGGTGACCCAGGAGCGGGTCAACGCCTTCGCCGACGCCACCGGCGACCACCAGTGGATCCACGTCGACGTGGAGGCGGCCAAGGCGGGCCCGTTCGGCGGGACCATCGCGCACGGGTACCTGACGTTGTCGCTCGTGACCCTGATGTTCAGCGAGCTGCTCAGCGTCCAGGACATCCGCATGGGCGTCAATTACGGGCTGAACCGGCTGCGCTTTCCCGCGCCGGTGCCAGTCGGGTCGCGGATCAGGCTCGCCGGCAAGGTCGCCGCCGTGGAGGAGATCTCCGGCGACTCCGCGCAGATGCAGGTCGACCTCACCGTCGAGCTGGAGGGCAGCGCCAAGCCGGCCTGCGTCGCCCAGGCGATCTACCGCTACTACGCCTGACGCGGACGCTCAGGCGCCCAGGAACTCGGGCGGGCGCTTCTCGAGGAACGCGCGGACGCCCTCGAGGTGATCCTTGGTGCGGCCCGCCGCCGCCTGGCCCTGGGCCTCGGCCGCCAGCGCCTGTTCGAGGTCGCGGTCGACGTTGGCGCGGAGGAGCGCCTTGGTGCCGGCAAGTGCGAGCGTCGGCCCGCAAGCCAGTGTGACCAGCACCTCCTCGGCGCGGGCGGCCAGCTCCTCAGTCGGGTAGACGCGGTTGACCAGGCCGATGCGTCGCGCCTCGTCGGCGTCCACCCAGTCGCCGAGCAGCGCGATCTCCAGCGCCCTGGAGAGCCCGACCAGCTTCGGCAGGTGCCAGGTCGCGCCGGCGTCGGGCACCAGCGCGATCCCCGAGAAGGCCAACCTGAAGCGCGCGGTCGAGGCCGCCAGCCGGAGGTCACACGCCAGCGCCAGCGACATCCCCGCGCCCGCGGCCACGCCGTTGACGACCGCGACGGTCGGCTTGGCCATGCCGGCGAGCTGCCGGATCACCGGGGCGTAATGCCGCTCCAGCAGCGCCGGGAAGTCCGGGGATTCGCCGGCGTTGTAGGCGTCCCGCAGCTCGCGGAGGTCCTGGCCGACGCAGAAGCCCCTGCCGGCGCCGGTGAGCGCGACGGCGCGCACCGCGTGGTCGTCGGCGGCGGCCCGCAGCGCCGTGACCAGCGCCTCCTTGAGGGCCACGTCGAGCGAGTTCAGCGAATCAGGCCGCTTCAGCGTCAGCCAGGCCACGCCCGAGCGGTGCTCGACGTCGAGCCCTGGCCCGCCGCCAGGAGCCTGCGGGCTCATGCGGGGCTCCAGCTCTCGTGCAGGACGTCGGCCGTGTAGAAGGTGACCAGCCCCTTGGCGAAGGTCATGAGCTGCTTGCCGGCCTCGGCCGCCTCCGGGCTGCTGAGCCCTGCCTGCATCGAGGCCGCGTCGTCGTAGTACATCTCGGTGACGAGGTACCAGGGGCTCTCTCCCCGCAGCGCGCCCGTGACCCGCGTGACCTCGGTCCGGCGCAGCCCTGGGGTCTTGGCGTTCAGCGGCAGGTGCCCTTCGAAGTAGGCGCGATCGAAGGCTGCCGGGTCCTCTGGTTTGGAGAACATCGCGACCAGCTTGACCATGCGGGCTCCTTTGTCCGGGGCCGAGTTCCGGCCGTCACTGGCCTACCGTATCGTGCCGGGTCAGCCGCCACACCACCTCGATGCCGGACTCGCCGGTGGGCGGCGCGATGGGCCGGGATCAGAAATCGCCGCCGCCGCCGAAGTCACCGCCGCCGCCGAAATCTCCGCCGCCGCCCCAGTCGCCGCCGCCGCCGAAGTCGCCACCGTCCCCGCCACCGTCCCCGCCGCCGTCGCCGCCGCCGTCGCCGCCGCCGCCGTCGCCGCCGAAGCCGGCACCATACCCGCCGAATCCGCCGAACCCGCCGAGCATGTTGCCGATGAGCAGGCCGCTCAGGAACCCGCCGCCGCCGAAGCCTCCGAAGAAGCCGCCGTACCAGGGGCCGTAATACGCGGGGGCCTGGTAGAAGGGAACCCGCCGATCGTCGACCGTCACCTGCCGGGTATCCGGCTCGAGGCCATTGTGGATCTTGTAGGCGTCGGTGGAGCAGGCGGGGACGGACCGTGGCACGCCGCCTGGCGGTGCCCAGGTGACGTCCTCCACCGAGGGACCGTGCCGTGGATCGAAGAAGCAGGGCGGCCGCCGCTCCGGCAGCGGCTTGCCCTCGAGCAGGGCCTTGGTCGACGCCATGGAGAAGCGTCCCTCCTCGAGAGCGGAGCTGACCACCGCCATGTCCTCGACCCTGCGGGTGCGGTCGAGCGCGTCGGCGGCCTTCTGGTAGGCGTCGACGGCGTTCGTGTAGTGACGCACGGCCTCGGGGTCCGTGTCGGGCATGCGCGTGTCGATGTCGAGCGCCCGGATGTCCTCGCCGAGCGCCACCAGGTCCTCGTTCGCGGTGGCCTTGACCTGCTGGAGCTGCCGCTCGCGCTCGCGCCGCCTGCGCCTGGAGGACAGGATCAGCGCGCCGCCGCCCACCACGACCAGCACCGCCAGGGCGATGCCGAGCACCGCGCCGGCTCCGGAGCCGGACCGCGAGCCGTCGCTGGAGGTGGCGCCGCCGCCCTGGGCCGCCGCGGCCTCGACGCGGTCGACGAAGTCGACCAGCACGGCCTGCGGCCCGCTGGCATGGTGGGCGTCGAACGCCTCGGTGGCGAGCCGCGGGGCCTCGCCAGAAGGCAGACCGCCCTTGGTGCTGCCGGCCCTGAACTGCTTCCCGGCCAGGACGGCGTAGACGCCAGTCCGGCCGAGCGTCTGGGCGATCTGGCCCGCCACGTCGCCGGCGTTGCCGCCGCCCTCGTCGAGCGCCGCCCGCGGCAGGACGGCCACGTAGATCGGCACGCGCGAGTTCTGCTCGATGTGCTGGCGCAGTTCGTTCTGCTCAGGGACGGTCAGCTTCTCCTCGGCCTGGTCGCTGACGTACACGGGGTTGTCTGCCAGCCCTTTGGCGGCGGCGTTCACGAACTGCCCGGCCATCGCGGGGCCGGACAGCAGCAGCACCGTGGTGACGGCCGCGATGGCGAGCAAGGCAAATCGGAGGAGCATACGTCTCGACGAACGCCTCCGGGTGGTCATCTCAAGCTCCGCTCTCGAGTCACTTGTCCGCATCCGTCCGGTACATCGCCAGGTGGGAGCGGCTGCGGATCCTGCATCCATCCTCCTGGGGTGGTGCTGTTTTCGCCAGTAGGGGTGTCCCTACGATTCCGCCGGCGGGAAGCCGCCGGCGGAGACCACCACCTGGACCACGCGGCCTTCGCCGGCCAGGCGGGCTCCGTGCCAGGCCTCGACCCGGCAGACCAGGCGACGATCGCCCTGCTCGACGGCGGTGGCGAGCAGCTCGACGGTCGCGCCCACGGGGACCGGCGCGAGGTGGCGGCACCAGACCTCCGCGCCGACGCCCTCCTCCTCCGGCTCCAGCAGGCCGAGCAGGACCAGGCGCGCGGCGTACTCCATGTCGCGGACCATCGCGGCGGTACCGTAGACGCGATGCACGACGCCGCCGGCGAACGCGGCCACGTCGGCCTCGGTCACGGTGTGGAGGTGGCGGGCGCTCGCGGAGGAGCCCGCCCGCCTCATCCCTCGGTGTCGGTGTCGTGGCCGGCCGGCCGGATCACCAGCTCGGTGTCGGCGCCGGGCTGCCGGTGCCCGATGTCGGCGCCGCCCGGATCGAGGATGCCGGTGTCGGCGTAGGAGACCGGCAGGTAGCCGTAGCCGCCGCCGAAGGTGTTCAGGCCGCCGGCGTAGCCGTCGTCGAGCGCGCGGCCGAGCGGGAAGCCGTCGACCAGCCCGGCGGCCGCTCCGCCGAAGTACCCGGCGAACCAGGACTCGAAGTGGGGCGGCGCGTCGTAGAAGGCGATCTTGCGGCCGGCGGCGCTCACCTGGCGGGCTGCCGGCTCGACCCCGTTGGCAATGCTCCACATGCAGCTCTCGCAGGCCGGCACCGGCCGGGGCGGGCCTCCCTCCGGCATCCAGCCGACGTCGTCGACGGACGGGCCGTGGCGCGTGTCGAAGAAGCAGGGCGGCCGCCGCTGCGGGATCTCGCGCCCCTCGAAGCGCGCCCTGGCCAGCGTCATGTAGTAGCGGCCGGCCTCCAGGGCGGTGCTGACAGGGGCGAAGTCGTTGGGGCCGTGCGCGCGCTCGAACGCCTCCACGGCCTGCTGGAACGACTCGTAGGCGCGGGTGTAGTCGCGCATCGTCTGCGGGTTGTCGCTCTCGGCCTCCAGTCCCACGTCGAGGTTCCGCAGGTCGTCGCCGAGCGCGACGATGTCCTCGCGGGCCAGCGCCCGCACGTCACCGAATCCCGAGGTCCTGCCCGAGCGCCGGCGCCTGAACACGTTGACCACCACCACGTTGACCAGGGTGACCAGGATCAGGCCGCCGACGATCAGCGCGATCGGGCGGACCAGGGGCTGGTCCCAGAGCGTTTGCCAGAAGGAATCGCCGGCGGAGGCGGAGGCGTCCGCGCGACCGACGAAGTCCAACATGGTACCGGCCAGATCGCCCCGATGGGCCTGATTGGCCGCGCGGACCGCGGTGCCGGCCACACCCGGATCGAGCTTGTCGCTGGCGGCGCCGGTGTGGCCGCCCGCGTCGACCGCGACGGTGCCGCCGCCGCGCAGCGCCGCGACGATCGCCTGCGCCAGCCGGTCCGCGCTGCCGCCGGCCTCCCGCAGGGCGGCGGCCGGCAGCACCGCGATGTAGATCGGCGTGCCCGACTGCCCGACCCGGTTGCGGAGCCTGGTCACGGAGGCGGCCGGGATCGCCTTCCTGGCGCCGCTGTCGACGTAGACGGGATCGCGCCGCAGCCCGCTGACGGCGCGGTCGACGTAGCGGCCGGCCTGGGCCGGGCTGCCCAGCAGCCCGACCAGCACGAGGCTGGAAACCAGCGGGACGAGCAGCCGCGCCCGGCGTGGCAGCGCCCGGCGGGGGCTGGGTGGGGTATTCGTGGTCGTGCGCATGGGCCTCTTCGCTCCGGCTCGCAAAACGTCGGCCGCGAGGCCGCACGCCCATTGTCGCCGTTCGGGCGCCTCCAGGATATGCCCCAACCATCCTGATCAGGCGCGCCGACGGCAGATCATCCGCCTGCCCGCACTTGCCCCAGTCACCCGGTAGTGTCAGCCTCGGCGGGAATTGGCATGCGATGCCGGCATCGAGGTGGTGATCGGGTGGCGGCCCAGGCGGACCAGGGGCCGCGGCGGCGGGTCTCGGCGGACTTCCTCAAGTTCTGGGCCGGCCAGACCGTCTCCAACCTGGGCAGCTCGGTGACCTTCTTCGCGCTGCCGCTGCTGGTCTTCAAGCTCACCGGGTCGCCGCTGAACCTCGGCGCGACGAGCGCCACCACCTTCCTGCCCTACCTCCTGTTCGGGCTGGTGATCGGCGCCTGGGTCGACCGCGTCGACCGCAAGCGGCTGATGATCGCCGCCGACCTGGCGCGCGCGCTGCTGATCGCGGTGATCCCGCTGCTGGCCGACGCCGGGCAGCTCCGGATCGGCTGGATCTACGTGGTCGCCTTCCTCCAGTCCACGGTCACGATCGCCTTCGACTCCGCCGAGTTCGCCGCCATCCCCAGCCTGGTCGAGAGCAAGGACGACCTCGTCACCGCCAACGGCCGCATCCAGGCCAGCTACTACGCCGCCCAGGTGGCCGGCCCGCTGCTGGCCGGGCTGCTGATCGCGGTCATCTCGGTGCAGCAGGTCTTCTGGCTGGACTCGCTGTCGTTCCTGCTGTCGGCCGCGTCGCTGGCGATGGTCCGGCGGCGCTTCAACCTCGAGCGGGACGCGGAGGGTGAGAGCCCGAGGCGTCGCGCGATCTTCCGGGAGGTCCTCGAGGGCCTGCGCTACGTCCTGGGCCACCCGGTGCTGCGCAGCATCTCGGCGATGATGGCGATCATCAACCTGATCGGGAGCACGGTCATGGCGCAGCTGGTGCTGTTCGCCAAGGTTCGCCTGGACGCCACGGACACCCAGGTCGGGGTGCTCTTCTCGGCGGGGAGCATCGGAGTGGTGGCGCTGTCGCTGGCCGCCGGCAGGCTGCGGCGCCGCTGGCCGTTCAGCAAGGTCGCGCTCAGCGCGCTGGTGCTGGACGGACTCCTGACCGTGGCCCTGTCGTTCACGCGCTGGTACTGGCTGGCGCTGCCGCTGTGGGCCCTCAGCTCCGGGCTCGGCATCCTGTTCAACATCAACACCGGCAGCCTCCGGCAGCAGATCGTCCCCAACGAGCTGCTCGGTCGGGTGATCAGCATCGCCGGCGTGCTGGCGTGGTCGGCGATCCCCATCGGCACGCTGCTCGGCGGCCTGGCGATCGAGCGGACCGGCAACGTCGCGCTGGTCTTCGGCGTCATCGGCGCGCTGGTGGTCGCGGTCGCGCTGGCCTTCTCGCTGTCGCCGATCGGCCATGCCGAGCGCTACCTCGAAGCGCCCGCCGAGCAGTCCGCCTGATCCTCCGGCCAGACGATCCTGCAGGATGCCCGCAAAGCTGGCGATGCGGTGCGGGTCCTTGCCTTGTCGCTCCAGAAGGCCCACTGTTGAAGAGCGCGGCACCGCACCGCGGCGCTGGGAGGGGGGCGCATGCCGAACGTCGACACGCACCGGCAGTTGCACGAGCTGTTCAACCGTCGCGACTGGGACGCGCTGGGCGCGCACCTGCGCGAGGACGTGACCTTCACGGACATGGCTCGCGGGCTCACGATGAAGTCGATCGACGACGTCAAGGGCTGGCTCGGTGAGTGGGCCACGGCCTTCTCGGACGCCACCGTGGGGAATCCCGTGTACCTGGACGGCGGCGACTTCAGCGTCGCCACCTTCTATGGACGCGGGACGAACGACGGCCAACTCGGGACGTTCGCCGCCACCGGCAGGCGGATGGACGTGGCGTTCTGCGAGATCCTCCGCTACGACGGGGACGGGAAGGTGGCGTCGGCGGAGATCTACTACGACCAGCTGTCGATCATGGCGCAATTGGGGCACGTCGAAGTCCCGTCTGCATGACCTGATCGCGGAACACGACTGCGTCGTGGTGCGGCGCCGGGCGCTCGGTCCGAGCTGTCTGGCCTTGCCGGGGTTTGACGTGGTCTGCGCCAGGAACACTTGCCAGCCGACCGGCTGCTCGTCTGCGACGAGCGCGCGCTGAAGCTGCTCTCGACGGGTTATTCGCCGAAGCGCGACAATCCGCCGTTGGCGCGGACCTTGGCGAGCATCCGCCAGAAGAACACCAGCGCGCCGACCACGTAGAGCAGGTCCAGGAGGGCGGCGGCGCCGAGTGTTCGCCACGGCAAGCCATGGCCGGCCAGGACCGCACGCATGCCCTCGAACACGTAGCTGGCGGGGACCACCCTGGCGACCCACTGCATCGCCGTCGGCAGCACGCTGACCGGGTAGAACACCGCGGCGAACGGTTGAAACGCGAAAGCCATTGCCCAAGCGATGACCTCGGCCGATTGCCCGAAGCGCAGGATCACCCCGATGGTGACGATCGCCAGCGCCCAGCCCATCAGCAGCAGCAGCGCCATGAACGGCACCAGGCCGGGCCCCAGGCTGAACAGCCCGAAGCCGTACAGCGTCAGGGCGACGGTGGCCATCAGCGCGACGTTGACGATCAGCTTCAGCGCTCCGAAGGCGACCACCCCGGTGAGGTACTCCGCGGCGGTCAGCGGCGCGACGAACACGTTCAGCAGGTTCCGGCTCCAGATGTCCTCGAGGAACGCCATGGACACCTCGGACTGGGAGCGGAACAGCACCTGCCACAGCAGCACCCCGCCGAGCAGCACGGCGACCACCGCGGGGACCTGGCGGGCCTGGAGGAACACCGACAGGTAGCCCCAAATCAGCAGCTCGACGGTTGGCCAGTAGACGATCTCGAGCATCCTCGGCACGCTGCGGCGCAGCACGTAGAAGTCGCGCAGCACCACCGCCATCACCCGCCGGCGCCGTGCCGGTGGCGAGGCGGGCGGCAAGGTCACCGCGTCGAGCCCGGAGACCGGGAGGCCCGCCGCGCTCATCCTCGCGCCACCCGCAGGAAGACCGCTTCGAGGTCGTCGACGCCGTAGGTCGAGGCCAGCTCGGCGGCGGAGCCGGTCGCGACGATCCGGCCGGCGGCCATGAAGTGGATCAGGTCGCACATGCGCTCGACCTCTCGCATGTTGTGGGAGGTGATCAGCATCGCCCGACCCGTCTCGTGGGCCAGCCGCAGCAGGAGCTGGCGCACGCGGTCACCGGCGTCGGGGTCCAGGCTGGCGGTCGGCTCGTCCAGGACCAGCAGCACCGGCTCGTTGACGAGCGCCTTGGCGATCTGGACGCGCGTCTGCTGGCCGGACGACAGGTGGCGGATGCGGCGCTTGCGCAGCTCGCCCAGGTCGAGCAGCTCGACGAGCTGGTTCACGCGCTGCCGCGGTCGCCGGACCGCGTACATCCGCGCGAACACGATCAGGCTCTCCTCGACCGTCAACGCCCCAGGGAGGTGGACGTAGCCGGCGGCGAAGTTCACCTGGCTCAGGGCGCGGAGCCGGTTGTGGGCCAGGTCCTCGCCGAACAGCCGGACAGAGCCGCCGTCGGGGGTGACGAGGCCCAGGAGCATGTGCAGCGTGGTGGTCTTGCCGGCGCCGTTGGGGCCGAGGAGGCCGATGACCTGGCCCTCGCCGACCTCGAAGCTGACGTGGTCGACGGCTGTCACGGGGCCGAAGCGCTTGACCAGGCCGCGCGCTTCGAGGATTGCCATGCGCCGATCATCGCAGGCGCCCGAGGCAGCCGCACCTGAGTTTTCTGCTCAGAGGCCGTAGCGGTCCTGCATGGCCTCCTCGGTGGGGTCGATCTCTCGCATGGCCTTGGCGCGCAGCCGGCCGTTGACCTCGTCGAGGTTCTCGCGGACCAGGCGCTTCTCGGTCTCGGTGATGCGGCCGCGATGGGGCTCGCCGGCGTGGTCCAGGGTGGTGTAGTCGACCTTGGCCCGGCGGGGGGAAGCCGGTTGGTCGCCGTCGGTGGATCGATTGGCCTTGCCCGCCCGCTGCCCCTGCTGGTCGATCAGCGCCTGGAACAGGACCGCCTTCATGTCGCCACCGTCCGGCGCCAAGCGGCTGAAGTCCTCGAGGGTGACCGTGAGCCGCTCTCCACGCCGGGACCCGGGCGCGAAATACTCGAGCACCACCAGCTGCGTGGCGGCCTCCAGGGTCTTGATTTCCTCCGGGAGCACGTCGAGCGTGATGGGGACCTGCTGGAAGTCGGGGTGCTGATGGATGACCAGCCGACCCAGCTCATCCCCCGTGCCCTCGCGCCCGGAGATATCAGAGACGTGAATGACCTTTGTTCCCATTAACCTACCTTCTCCAGCGATAAGGGGCCCCACGGAAATTGGGGTGTGCAGATCCTACTATCACGGCCGGACGAACGTGCGAACGGGCACGCCAGCGCGCTGCCCGGGTCCCTGGGTGGATATTCCCGGCGGTCGCCTTCGGCCGCTGTCCCGCTTTTTGTTTCCGCGCCTTTGTGGCGTCAGGGCCGCACGTGGGCGCCGGGGTCGCGGGCGAAGGTGTGGAGGCAGTGCTCGCTGCAGAACCAGTACCGCTGGCCGGCGTGGTCGGTGAAGAGCTGGGCGCCCAGCAGGGCGACGCGCATGCCGCAGACGGGGTCGACGGCCTCCTCGACCGGCGCCGCCGGCATGGCGGCGCGGCGGTGGCGCTGGCGGATCAGCTCGGCGAGCACCGCGACCGCGATCTCCTCCTGCGTCGACGGGCCGAGGTCCAGGCCGGCGGGGTTGGCGACGCGGTCCAGGTCGGCCGCGTCGACGTCGCGCCCGCGCAGCGCCTCGAACACGGTCGCGGCGCGCTTGCGGCTGGAGACGAGGCCGATGTAGCCGGCGCGGGTCCGCAGCGCGGCCGCCAGCGCCTCCTCGTCGTAGTGGCCCATGGTGGCCACGACCACGGCGTCGTCGGGACCGGCCGAGCCGGGCTCGAGCCCCTCGACCTCGACGTCGCTGACCGGCGTGACCTCGTAGCCGAGTACCTCGGCCAGCTTGGCGAGCGTGCGGGCGACCGGAGTCGCGCCGGCCACCAGCAGCCGTGGCGCGACCCCGACCGGCTCCACGAAGACCTCGAGCCCGCCGCCGGACGGGCAGCTGCTGACCGCGGCCACCACGCCGGGCAGCTCGACCGCGGCCGCCTCGTCCGCCACCGCGGCCCGCATCTCGGCCGGGGTGATGCGCACCAGCCGGGGATGGCCCTCGGCCAGCGCTGCGAGCGCCTCCCTGATGACGATCGGCTCGGAGCAGGCCCCGCCGACCCAGCCGGACAGCCGTCCGTCCGGGGTGACCACCGCCTTGTCGCCGACCCGCGCGGACACCGGCGGGTCGACCCGGACCACGGTGGCCAGGGCGTGCGGTCCGGTCACCGCCACGACCGTCTCATACTCACACTCACCCTCACACGAAGCCCTTCTCGTGCATGGCCGCCCACACCTTGTCGCTGGTCACGGGCATGTCGATGTTGGTGATGCCCAGCGGCGCCAGCGCGTCGAGCACCGCGTTGACGTAGGCCGCCGGCGAGCCCACGGTGGCGGACTCGCCCACGCCCTTGGCGCCGATGGGGTGGTGCGGCGAGGGCGTCACCGTGGTGAAGGTCTCGAACCGGGGCGTCTCCCACGAGGTCGGCAGCAGGTAATCGGTGAAGTTCGAGCCGATGCAGTTGCCCTCCTCGTCGAAGGTGATCAGCTGCATCGCGGCGATGCCGAAGCCCTCCGCGAGGCCGCCGTGGATCTGGCCTTCGACGATCATCGGGTTGATGCGCACCCCGCAGTCGTCCACCGCGACCATCTTGCGGGTCTTCCATTCCCCGGTGCCCTTGTCGAGGTCGACGACCACGCAGTAGGTGCCGAACGGGAAGGTCATGTTCGGCGGGTCGTAATAGTGGACGCCCTCCAGGCCGGCCTCCATGCCCTCCGGCAGGTTGGTGTAGGCGGCGAAGGCCACGTCCTGGATGGTCTTGGCGCGGTCGGGCGCGCCCCTGACGAAGAAGCGCCCCTCCTCGTACTGGATGTCGTCCTCGCTGGCCTCCAGCAGGTGCGCCGCGATCTTGCTGGCCTTGGAGCGCAGCTTGCGGGCGATCATCGCGGTGGCGGCGCCGCCGACCGGAGTCGACCGGGAGGCGTAGGTGCCGAGCCCGTACGGGGTGTTGTCGGTGTCGCCCTCGACGACCGTGATGTCGGAGGCCGGGATGCCCAGCTCGCCGGCGACGATCTGGGCGAAGGTGGTCTCGTGCCCCTGGCCCTGCGACTTCACGCCGAGCTTGAGGATCGCCTTGCCGGTGGGGTGCACCCGCAGCTCGGCCGAGTCGAACATCCGCAGCCCGGCGATGTCGAACTCGGCCCCGTGCCCGGCGCCGACCACCTCGGTGAAGCTCGCGATGCCGATGCCCATCAGCTCGCCGCGCTCCCACTTCTCCTTCTGCTCGCGCCGCAGCTCGTCGTAGCCGAGCTTCTCCAGCGCCAGGTCGAGCGCCCGCTGGTAGTCGCCGGAGTCGTAGACCCAGCCGACCGCCGAGGTGTAGGGAAACTGCTCCGGCTGGATGAAGTTGCGCTTGCGCAGCTCAGCGGGGTCCATGCCCAGCTCGGTGGCCGCCTTCTGCACCATCCGCTCGATCAGGTAGGAGGCCTCGGTGACCCGGAAGGAGCAGCGGTAGGCGATCCCGCCGGGGGCCTTGTTGGTGTAGGCGCCGTCGACCTCGCAGTAGGCCGCCGGCACGTCGTAGGAGCCGGTGAAGATGTGGAACAGGCCGGCCGGGAACTTCGACGGCTGCGCGGCCGCGTTGAAGGCGCCGTGGTCGGCGATCACCTTGGAGCGCAGGCCCAGGATCTTGCCATCGGCCGACAGCGCCATCTCGCCGGACATGTGGTAGTCGCGGGCGAAGCCGGTCGAGATGAGGTTCTCGCTGCGGTCCTCCACCCACTTGACCGGCCGGCCGATCAGCAGCGACGCGGCGGTGGCCACCACGTAGCCGGGGTAGATGGGCACCTTGTTGCCGAAGCCGCCGCCGATGTCCGGCGAGATGATCCGGATGTTCTGCTCGGGCAGCCCTGCGACCAGCGCGAACAGCGTGCGGTGGGCGTGCGGCGCCTGCGAGGTCATCCAGATGGTGGTCTTGCCGGTGGCCGGGTTGACGTCGGCGACGCAGCCGCAGGTCTCCAGCGGCGAGGGGTGGCAGCGCGGATAGAACGTGTGGAGGCTGACCACCCGGTCGGCTTGGGCGAAGGCCTGCTCGGTCGCTTCCTTGTCGCCCTGGGCCCAATGGAAGATGTGGTTGGAGGTCTGCTCGGGCTTGTCCTCGCGGATCAGCGGCGCGTCCGGTTCGAGCGCGCGGTACGGGTCCACCACCGGCGGCAGCGGGTCGTACTCGACGTCGATCAGCTCCAGCGCGTCGTGGGCGGTGTAGGGGGTCTCGGCGATCACCGCGGCGACTTCTTGGCCCTGGAATACCACCTTGTCGAGCGCCAGGACCGCCTGCGTGTCGGCCGACAGCGTGGGCATCCAGGCGAGGTTGTGCGCGGCCAGGTCCTGACCGGTGACCACCGCGACAACGCCCTCCAGCGCCAGCGCCTGGCTGGTGTCGATGCTGGTGATCCGCGCGTGGGCCAGCGGGCTCCGCAGGATCGCCATGTGCAGCATGCCGGGGAGCTGCACGTCGTCGACGTAGGTGCCCTTGCCGCGGATGAAGCGGTCGTCCTCCTTGCGCCGCGGGGAGTGGCCGAGGCCGTCGATCGGGGTCTGGGTCTCGCTCATGTCTGGCTCCCGCTCTGCGCGGCCGCCGCGGCCTGCACGGCCCGCACGATGTTCATGTAGCCGGTGCAGCGGCAGACGTTGCCGCTGAGCCCCCAGCGGACTTCTTCATCGCTCGGCTTGGGATTGCTGGCCAGCAGCGCCTTGGCGGTGAGCATCATGCCCGGCGTGCAGAAGCCGCACTGGAGCCCGTGCTCCTGCTTGAACGCCTCCTGGATCGGGTCCAGCGCCGTGCCGTTCAGCAGGCCCTCGACCGTCTCGACGTCGCGACCGTCCGCCTGCACGGCCAGATAGGTGCACGACTTGATGGGCACGCCGTCCAGCAGCACGGTGCAGGCGCCGCAGCCGGAGGTGTCGCAGCCGACGTGGGTGCCGGTCAGCCCGAGCTCCTCGCGGAGGAAGTGCACCAGCAGCAGCCTCGGTTCGACCTCGGCGCTCCGGTCGGCGCCGTTGACCTTGACGGTGATCCGCATGCGGCTACGCACCTCCCTGGTTGTTGGCGGCGATGGCCGCGGCGTTCCGCAGGCCGCGCTCGGTGAAGGTCCGGATGACGTTGCGCTTGTAGTCGACCGTACCGCGCAGGTCGGAGCCTGGCGAGGCCGCCTGGGCGGCCAGCTCGCCCGCCCCGCGGAACGCCTCGTCGTCGGGCGCGGCGCCGCGCAGGGCGTCCTCGGCGGCGGTGGCGGCCAGGTTGGTCGGCCCGACCGCGGTGAGGCCGATGCCGGCCTCGGCGATGCGGCCGTCCTGGCCGAGGGTGAGCCGCACCGCCACGGCGGCGGTGGCGAAGTCGCCGACCTTGCGCTCCAGCTTGAGGTAGCTGCCGCCGGTGCGCTGGCGGCTCGGCACCCGCACGCCGGTGACCAGCTCGTCTGGTTCCAGGGTGGTGGTGAACGGCCCGGTGAACAGCTCGCGGACGGGAATCGCGCGCTCCCCGCGGGCCGAGCGGGCCAGCAGCTCGGCGCCCATGGCGATCATCACGGCGCCCCAATCCCCCGACGGGTCGGCATGCGCCAGCGAGCCGCAGACGGTGCCGAGGTTGCGGACCAGGGGGTCGGAGATCTGCGGCGCGGCGGCCGCCATGGTCGGGTAGTGCTCGCGCAGGAGAGTCGAACGCTCGGCGTCCCGGTGCCGCACCAGCGGCCCGATCCGAAGCCAGCCGTTCTCCTCGGAGAGCGTGTCGAGACCGGGCAGCCGATTGATGTCGACCAGCACCTCGGGTGCCGCGAACCTGAGCTTGAGCAGCGGGATCAGGCTCTGGCCGCCGGCGAGCACCTTGGCGTCGTCACCTCGCTCGGCGAGCACGTCGAGCGCCTCCTCGACGCTGCGTGGCGCGAGGTAGTCGAACCGGGGAGGATACATACTGCCTCCTCTTGCCGCGGCAATGCGGCGTGACGGGATGGTGCCTGTCCCGAACAGTGCTTCCTGGGGGTCCTCCAAGACGGACCGGTGCCTCGAGCGTGACGTCAGCAGCAGGCCGAGCATCCTGCACGGCAGCCAACAAGATGGTTGCGCGGTAAACGCGAATTCTCAACCCCTTGCTCGGCTGAGCGAGCACGCCCCAATTGCCCGGGGCCGGGGCCCGCGGCGGCCGAGGACCGGGCCCGTCAGCTCCGGCTGAAGAGGCGGCGGAAGAAGGCGACCAGCGCGATCCACCAGTGCTTGATCAGGCCGAGCACGGCGGTGAGCACCAGGCCGCCGCCCCGGATCGGCTCGGAGGCTCGCGCTCCGGCCTCGGCGGGGGTCTCGGCGGAGCTGGCCAGCGCGCCGGTGGCCGCCTCCGTCCCCGCCCCCGAGGCGGCTCCGGCTCCGGCGGCGGCTCCGGCTCCGGCGGCGGCGGGGGCGGCCGCCTTGGACTCCTCCTCGAGCGTCTCGCGCAGGCACTGCGCGAACTGGCCGAACAGCTTGGTGGACACGTCCTGGATGGCGCCGCGGCCGAACGAGGCCACCTTGCCGGTGAGCTGGACGTCCGCGGTCACCGCCATGCTGGTCGACGACGCCGACAGCGATTCCAGCTTCATCTCGACGCCCGCCCGGGCGGTGCCGCCGCCGCGGACTTCGTTGCCGCTGGCGGTGAGCCGGGCGGTGTGGGTCGCCTCGTCGATCTCGCCCATCACCGCCTTGCCCTTGTACGACATGTTGATCGGGCCCAGCTTGACCCGGATCGTGCCCTCGTAGGTGCTCTCGTCCACCACGTTGGTGAGCTGCGCTCCCGGCATGCAGGGAGCGATCCTGGGCACGTCGTTGACCAGCGCCCACACCCGGTCCAGCGGAGCGTCGACCTCGACATTCTGCTCGATCTTCACTGCTTGCCACCTCCAGGTGCGCCATTCGGGGTTCCAGATTGCGCGGCAAGCCTGGCCAGCCCGTCCTCGTCGTCCACGTCGGCATCGTCGCCGAGCGCGCCCACCTCGACCGCGGTCACCCACTCGGGATGAGCGGCCAGCAGCTCGCGTGCTCCGGTGTCCCCGCCGAGCTTGGCGAGCTCGGCCAGGACGGTTCGATCGAACAGCTTGGGATTGCCGTGGCGCCCGCCGTAGGCGGCGGTGACCACCGGGCCGGCGCCGGCCCGCCAGGAGCCCACCAGCTCCGCGACCACCGCGGGCCCGACCAGCGGCTGGTCGCCGAGGCTGACCACCACCGCGTCCGCCTCGCCGAGCGCGGCGGTGGCGCGGGCGAGCACGTGGCCCATGCCAGCCTGGAACCCCTCGACGACCAGTGGCTGGGCACCGTGGAGGTCGACGCGCTCCAGGATCGCGCCGGCGTGCGCGCCGAGCGCGACCACCACCCGGTCGACGGGCGCCGCCTCCTGCGCGGCGAGCACGTGCTCCAGCAGCGGGCGGCCGTCCAGCTCGGCGAGTTGCTTGGGGCGGCCCATCCTGGTGGACCTGCCTGCCGCGAGCACCAGCCCGACGACCGTCACACCTACACCGTGCCCCGTTCCCTGAGGGTGTGGACCGGCTCCTTGCGGTCGGACAGGCGGCCGCCACGGCGTCCGTGCCTGGAGGCGATCACCTCGGCCATGATCGACACGGCGGTCTCCTCGGGCGATTTGGCGCCGATGTCCAAGCCGACGGGGCCGCTGATCCGGGCCAGCTCGTCCTCCCGGTAGCCGTCCTGGCGCAGCCGCTCCAGGCGCTCGCCATGCGCCCGGCGGCTGCCCATCGCGCCGATGTAGGCCACCTGGCTGCCCAGCAGGGCGCGCAGGGTCGGGTCGTCGAACCGTGGCTCGTGGGTGAGCACGCACGCGTAGGTCGAGTCGTCCGGCGGGTTGGCCGCCAGGTACTCGTGCGGCCAGGCCACCACCACGTCGTCGGCGTCCGGGATGCGGTCGCGGGTGGCGAAGCGCTCCCGCGCGTCGACCACGATCACCCGGTAGCCCGTCTGGCTGGCGACCCGGGCGAGCGCCGCCGCGAAGTCCACCGCGCCGACGATCAGCAGCTTCGGCTGGGGCGCGAAGACGTCGAAGAAAAGCTGCCTGCCGGCGATCTCCCGCACGGCCGACTCCTCGTCGGGCAGCAGCTCGCGCGCGGTCGCCGTGGCCTCGGCGTCGAGCGCGGCGTCGCCCATCGACCCCTCCGTCGCGGTCGCCGTCACCAGCAGCTTCGCGCCGACGTCCTGGCCGTCGATCACGGTGACCAGGGCGCTCCGCTGGTCGGACCGGATCACCTCGCGGACCGACTCCCAGCGGACACCGACGGCCTCGCCGGCCTCGCCCCGGAGGGGTCCCTCCCCGTCGCTGGTCATGTCGGCCACCTCAAGGGACCGGCTCGATGAAGACGTCGATCACGCCCCCGCACGCCAGGCCGACGCTCCAGACCATCTCGTCCGTGATCCCGTAGGTGATGAGCTTGGGCGGGTCGCCGGCGAGCACCTTGCCGGCCTCCTCGAGCACAGCCCCCTCGACGCAGCCGCCCGAGACGCTGCCGATCCAGCGCCCGTCGTCGCTGATGGCCATCTTCGCCCCGGGCGGGCGCGGCGCGGACCCCTTGACCTTGGTGACCGTTGCGATCGCGACCCGGTGGCCGTGCGCCCTCCACTCGTCGATCGCGTTGAGCACCTCTCGCATGACGCACGCTCCTTGGCCAGCCCCGCTGGCTCCGCACGACTGCTGGCGACCGGCGCGCTGGGACGGTCGCTCCACCTCCGACGATCAAGGGTACTCGCGCGCCCTGGAGGGGGAACAGGCAGTGCCCGAGGAGTGCCGCATGAGCGTGTCGAGGGGGTGTGGACAAGCGGTTTCTCTGCCGCGATACCGGTGTTACTCTGCACTCCTGCTTGGAATCGGAGTCGGCCAACGGAATCGGATGCAGCGGGGCAATGCCGGTTCGGGTGCCGTGCCTCGCATCCCGGAGAGCGGGGGCGCTTGCCCTCGCCGCCAAGGAGGTGGCCCTTTGCGGCACATCACTTGCACGGTCAACGGGGTCCGGCGGGAGGCCGACGTCGAGCCGCGCCAGCTCCTCGTCTACTTCCTCCGAGAGACGCTCGGCCTGACCGGCACGAACGTCGGTTGTGACACCTCGTCGTGCGGTGCCTGCACCGTGCTGATGGACGGCAAGTCGGTGAAATCGTGCACCGTGCTGGCCGTCCAGGCCGACGGCAGCGAGATCCTCACGATCGAGGGGCTCGCCTCCGACGGCCAGCTCCACCCCATGCAGGAGGCGTTCCGCCAGAACCACGGCCTGCAGTGCGGCTACTGCACACCCGGGATGATCATGGCGGCGGTCGGCCTGGTGGAGAGCGGCGCCGCCACCAGCGAGGAGGAGATCCGCCTCGGGCTGGAAGGCAATCTGTGTCGCTGTACCGGCTATCACAACATCGTCAAGGCGATCCAGAGCGCGGCCACCACCATGCGCGCCCCGACCCAGGCCTGAGGGGGGAACATGACACTGGCCGATACCTCCGTCGAGACCGGCAGGTACATCGGGTCGCCCATGCTCCGCAAGGAGGACGCCCCGCTGATCGCCGGTCAGGGCCGCTACGTCGACAACCTCGTGCTCCCCGGCATGCTGTTCATGACCGTCGTCCGCAGCCCGATGGCCCACGCCCGCATCACCAACGTCGACGTTTCCGCCGCCCTCCAGGTACCCGGTGTGGTGGCCGCCTACAGCGGCGCCGACCTCGCATCCGATTGGGCGGCCGGGCTTCCGTGTGCCTGGCCCGTCGCTCCCGAGACGAGGATCCCGACCCACTGGCCGGTCGCGCAGGACAAGGCCCGCATGGTCGGCGACCCCGTCGCGGTGGTGGTCGCCGACACGCGCGAGCACGCGGTCGACGGCGCGGAGGCCGTGGACGTCGACTACGAGCAGCTCCCGGCGGTGACCTCCATCGAGCAGGCGCTCGCCGATGGCGCACCCGTCATCCACGACGAGTTCGGCGACAACGTCTGCTTCAAGGACCTGAAGATCGCCAGCGGCGACGTCGACAAGGTGTTCGCCGAGGCGCCGGTCACCGTGAAGCAGCGCTACTACCACCCGCGGCTGATCCCCAACGCGATCGAGCCGCGCGGTGTCCTGGTGCAGCCGATCCCGGTCACCGGCGAGATGACCATGTGGTCGTCGACCCAGATCCCGCACATCCTGCGGACTCTGCTGGCGCTCACCCTGAACATCCCCGAGTCGAAGTTCCGGGTCATCGCCCCCGACGTCGGCGGCGCCTTCGGCTCCAAGCTGGAGGTCTACGGCGAGGAGGCGATCTGCCTGGCCGTGGCGCGCAGGCTCGGCGTGCCGGTCAAGTGGATCGAGGAGCGCTCCGAGGGCTACCTGGCTACCATCCACGGCCGCGACGTCATCCAGGACATGGAGGTGGCGGCCACCGAGGACGGCAAGCTGCTCGGCGTGCGGGCCAAGGTGCTCTGCGACATGGGCGCCTACTGCATGCTCGTCTCGCCGGGCATCCAGGTGCTCGGCGCGACCCTGTTCTCCGGCGTCTACAAGGCCGACGCCGGCTCCTTCGAGTGCACGGCGGTGTTCACCAACCGGACGCCGACCGACGCCTACCGGGGCGCCGGGCGGCCCGAGGCGACCTACGCGGTCGAGCGGATCATGGACGCGCTCGCCTACCGGGTCGGCAAGGACCCGGCCGAGGTGCGGCGGATGAACTTCATGCCGCCGTTCTCCGAGCCGACCGCCAACGTCTTCGGCGCGATGTACGACTCGGGCGACTACGAGGCCGGCCTCGACAAGGCGCTGCAGCTCGCCGACTACGAGGGCCTGCGCCGCGAGCAGGCCGAGCGGCGGCAGCGCGGCGACACCAGGCAGCTCGGCATCGGCCTGTCCACCTACATCGAGGCGTGCGGCAGCGCGCCGTCGCGGGGCTTCGGCGCCGTGAACTTCGGCGCGGGCGGCTGGGAGGCGGCGACCATCCGCTGCCTGCCGACCGGCAAGGTGGTCGTGGTCACCGGGACCTCCCCGCACGGCCAGGGCCATGAGACCTCCTGGTCGCAGATCACGGCCGACGCGCTCGGGGTCAAGTTCGAGGACGTCGAGGTGCTCCACGGCGACACCACGATCTCGCCACAGGGCCTGGACACCTACGGCAGCCGCAGCCTGGCGGCCGGGGGCGTGGCCATCCAGAAGGCGGCCGACAAGGTCATCGCCAAGGCCAAGAGGATCGCCGCCCACGAGCTGGAGGTCGCCGAGGAGGACGTCGAGTTCGCCGACGGCGCGCTGCGCGTGCGTGGCGCGCCCGACAAGTCCAAGACGATCCCCGAGATCGCCTTCTCCGCCTTCCTGGCGCACAACCTGCCCGACGGCGTCGAGCCGGGCCTGGAGGAGACGGCGCTGTTCGACCCGGTGAACAACACCTTCCCGTCGGGCGCCCACATCTGCGTGGTCGAGGTGGACACCGACACCGGCCTGGTCCAGATCCTCAAGTACGTGGCGGTCGACGACTGCGGGAACATCGTCAACCCGATCATCGCCGAGGGCATGGTCCACGGCGGCGTCGCCCAGGGGATCGCCGAGGGGCTCTACGAGGAGGCCACCTACGACGAGGAGGGCAACCTCACCTCCGGGAACATGGGCGCCTACCGGCTCCCGTCGGCCGCCGAGCTCCCCTCGTTCATCACCGCCCACGTGGTGACCCCCTCCACCAGCAACCCGGGCGGGTGGAAGGGCGTCGGCGAGGCCGGCACGATCGGCTCCCCGCCCGCCGTCGTCAACGCGGTGGTGGACGCGCTCGCCCCGCTCGGCGTCACCAACATCGGTATGCCCGTCAGCCCCGAGCGGGTCTGGCGGGCCATCCAGGACGCGAGAGCGGGCTCCGGCAGCCCCGCCACGGACCAAGGAGGCCAGGCGTGATCCCGGCATCGTTCGACTACGAGGTCGCCTCCTCGGCCGACCACGCGATCGAGCTGCTCGGCCGCTTCGGCGAGGACGCCAAGCTGATCGCCGGCGGGCACTCGCTGCTGCCGATCATGAAGCTGCGCCTGTCCGCGCCGTCGGCGCTGGTGGACATCGGCCGCATCGGCGAGCTGAACTACATCCGCGACGGCGGTGACCACGTCGCCATCGGCGCCGTCACCTGCCACGAGGACGTCCACTTCAGCGAGCTGCTGCGGCGCGAGAACCCGCTGGTGGCCCACGCGGCGGGCGAGGTCGGCGATCCCCAGGTGCGGCACCGTGGCACGATCGGCGGCTCCGTCTCGCACGGCGACCCGGCCTCCGACCTGCCGACCGTGTTGCTCGCGCTGGATGCCACCTTCGTGGTGCGCGGCCCGAACGGCGAGCGCACGGTGGGGGCGGGGGACTTCTTCAAGAGCTTCTTCGTCACCGATCTGGGTGAGCAGGAGATCCTCACCGAGGTCCGCGTCCCCAAGGTCCCCGGTGCCGGGTGGTCATACCAGAAGTTCCACCCCAGAGCGCAGGACTGGGCTATCGTGGGAGTCGCCGCGCTGGTCGACCAAGGCAACGGCCGGCCGGGCCGGACCGCGGTCGCGTTCACCAACATGGGCGAGACACCGCTGCGGGCACGGGCGGTCGAGCAGGCGCTCGGCTCCGGTGCCGATGCGGCCACCGCCGCGGAGGAGGCGCTGGACGGCACCAGCCCGCCGAGCGATGCCCAGGCCAGCGCCGAGTACCGTAACCACCTGGCCAAGGTGCTCACCCGTCGGGCCGTCGAGGAGGCACGATCGCACTGAACCGAAGCCGCCCCACCCTGGCGACCATGGCACAGGCGCCTTTGGGGGGCCGTGGGGGGAGCGAGCTCCCCCCACATGGATCGAGGACCGCAGTAAGGAGGTCCACACCGACGCCGATGACGACAACGACAACCACGGAGGGCGCCTGCTGATGGGCGCCCTTCCCTTCGAATCGGTCGAAGAGCTGCAAGCGGTCCTCGGGCGGTACGCCTACCTTGCCGACCGCGGACTCGCCACCGCGGTGTGGCTGAGCCTGGCGCTCAACAAGCCGCTGCTGCTGGAGGGCGAGGCCGGGGTCGGCAAGACCGAGGTCGCCAAGGTGCTGAGCGAGCTGCTGGATCGCCGGCTGGTGCGGTTGCAGTGCTACGAGGGCATCGACGCCAGCCAGGCGCTCTACGAGTGGGACTACTCGCGCCAGCTGATCGCCGTGCGCGCGGCCCAGCTGGGCGAGCACGAGGCCGACCTGTTCGGCCCCGACTTCCTGGTCGAGCGGCCGCTGCTGGCGGCGATCCGGGCGGGCTCCCAGGCGGTGCTGCTGATCGACGAGCTGGACCGCGCAGACGACGAGTTCGAGGCGTTCCTGCTCGAGGTGCTGAGCGAGTTCGCCGTGACCATCCCCGAGATTGGCCGGGTCGCGGCCGAGCAGCCGCCGGCGGTGATCATCACCTCCAACCGCACCCGCGAGCTGCACGACGCGCTCAAGCGCCGCTGCCTGTACCACTGGATCGACCATCCCTCGGTCGAGCGCGAGGTCGACATCGTCCGGGTCCGCGCCCCGGAGGTGCCCGAGGTGCTGGCCAGGCAGGTCGCGCGGGCGGTGGCCAGGCTGCGCGCGATGGACGTGGCCAAGCGGCCGGGCGTGGCCGAGACGATCGACTGGTCGCAGGCGCTGGCGTTCCTGGGCGCGGAGCGGCTCGAGCCGGACGCCGCCAGCGCCACGCTGGGCGCCCTGGTCAAGGACCACGAGGATCTCGAGCTGGTCCGGGCCAAGCTCGACGAGGTGCTGGAGTCCGAGTGATGCCCGCGCCGAGTGCCGCTGGCCCCGATGGGCAGGCGTTTGTGGAAGCCACCCTCGAACTGCGCGGGATCGAACGGCTGGTCGGCTTCGGCCGGCTGCTGCGCTCCAGGGGACTGCCGGTCGGGACCGGGCGGATCCTGGCGTTCTGCCGCGCGGTGGCCGCGCTCAGCCGTTTCGACCGCGACAGCCTGTACCTGGCGGGGCGGCTCACCATGATCGCCCGCAAAGAGGATTTTGACGCCTACAACCTGGCGTTCGAGCAGTGGTTCCCGCGGGCTCGGGACCGCCTGCGGGCGGAGCTGGGCGGCTGGCAGCCCGAGCCGCGCGTCTCGATCGAACGGGAGATCGAGGTGCTGGTCGGCGAGGCCCTGTCCGATGAGGCCGACAGCGACGAGCGCGACGAGGGCGACGAGGAGGTGACCATCGGGCTGGTCGCCAGCGGCATCGAGATGCTGCGCGCCAAGTCCTTCGAGGACCTGTCCGAGGCCGAGCGGCACGAGGCCGACCTGGCCATCCGCCAGCTCGCGGTGATCCTGCCGATGCGGCGGGCGCGCCGCTACCGGGCCTCGCCCCGCGGCCGCCGCTTCGACCTGCGCCGCACGGTGCGGGCTTCGCTGCGGACCCAGGGCGAGCCATTCCACCGCGCCTGGCGGAACCGGCGCTCCAAGCGCCGCCCGCTGGTGCTGCTGCTCGACGTCTCCGGCTCGATGTCGTCGTATTCGCGCGCGCTGCTACAGTTCGGGTACGCGGCCGTCCGGGCCGGCCAGCGGGTCGAGGTGTTCGCCTTCGGCACCCGCCTGACGCGGCTGACCAGGGCGCTGCGGCGCAGCGAGCCCGACCTGGCGTTGCGGCAGGTGGCCGCCTCGGTGGTGGACTGGGAGGGCGGCACCCGCATCGGCGCCTCCCTCAAGGAGCTGCTGGACCGCTACGGCCAGCAGGCATGGATCCGCGGGGCCGTGGTGGTGCTCTGCTCGGATGGGCTGGAACGCGGCGACCCGGTCCTGCTCGCCGCCCAGATGGCCAGGCTCGCCAGAGTCGCGCACCGGCTGGTTTGGGTGAACCCGCTCAAGGGAAGCCCCCGCTACCAGCCGCTGGCCAGGGGAATGGCGGCGGCGCTTCCGCACGTCGACTCGTTCCTGCCCGGCCACAACCTCCAGAGCCTGGAATCCCTCTGCGAGGTGCTCTCCTCGTGATCCTCATAAGAACCGCGGAGCCTCTGTAGGATGGACAGGCTGGACCCGACGGAACGGCCGGAAGGTTCCAAGGAGCAGCGCGATGACCCAGTGGATCACTGTGGCGCTCACGGACTCGGCGTTGTCACTGGACGCCGCGTTCCGCGCGGTGTGCCTGCCCGAATGCGGCGGAACCGCCCTGTTCGTCGGCACTACCCGCGACCACTCCGAGGGGCAGCCCGTCGAGACGCTGGAGTACGAGGCCTACGAGGAGCTGGCCACCAGGGAGCTGAAGCAGGTCGCAGTGACGGCCGTCGAGCGGCACGGGCTCGGCGCCGTCTACCTGGCGCACCGGCTGGGGATCGTGCCGGTCGGCGAGCCGAGCGTGATCGTCGCCGCTTCGGCGGGGCACCGCGCCGAGGCGTTCGCCGGCTGCCGCGAGCTGATCGACGAGCTGAAGCGTCAGGTGCCGATCTGGAAGAAGGAACGGTGGGCCGGGGGCGGCCGCTGGGTCGGGTCGCCAGAATTCCAGGAGGTGCACGGTGGCCGAGCCTGATCGGGTGATGATCGACAGCTTCGGCCGCGTCGTCCGTGACCTGCGCGTCTCGGTCACCGACCGCTGCAATTTCCGCTGCCTGTACTGCATGCCCGAGGACGGCCTGCCATGGCTCGGGGCAGGGGACATCCTGACCATGGAGGAGCTGATCCGCGCGCTGCGGGTGGCCATCGAGCTGGGCGTGCGCACCGTGCGGATCACCGGGGGCGAGCCGACCCTGCGGCGCGACCTGGTGGACGTGGTCGCCGCCCTGGCGCCGCTGGGCGTCGAGCTGTCGCTGACCACCAACGGCTACCTGATGGACCGCCTCGCCGGCCCGCTCAAGGACGCCGGTCTGCGGCGCGCCAACATCTCGCTCGACTCGCTGCGGCGCGACCGCTTCAAGCAGATCACCCGCCGCGACGGGCTGGAGCGCGTGCTGCGCGGCATCGACGCCAGCCTGGCGGAGGGGCTGGCTCCGGTGAAGATCAACGCCGTGGTGGTCCGGGGCTTCAACGACGACGAGGTGATCCCGATGGCCCGCTGGGCCCGCGACCTCGGCGTCGAGCTGCGCTTCATCGAGTTCATGCCGCTGGACGCCCCGGGCGAGTGGACCCGCGACCAGGTGATCCCCGCAGGCGAGATCCTCGCCCGGCTGGACCAGGAGCTGGGCCTGGAGGCGCCCGACACCCGCGGCAGCGCCCCGGCCGAGCGCTACCGCTACCGGGACGGCGAGGGTGCTGTCGGCATCATCGCCTCGGTGACCCGAGCGTTCTGCGCACAGTGCGACCGCGTGCGGCTGACCGCGGACGGACAGGTCCGAACCTGCCTGTTCGCGACCACCGAATACGACCTGCGCACGGTGCTGCGGTCCGGCGGCGGCGACGAGGCGGTCGCCCGCTGCTACCTCGACGCGGTCGCGCGCAAGCAGTGGGGCCACCGGATCAACGAGCCCGACTTCGTCCAGCCCGCTCGCGGCATGTCCCAGATCGGTGGCTGAGATAGCCGCCAGCGCTTCCAACTGATCCTTAGTGGTACGTGGCAAGCGTGTCCACGGCCTCTAAACCGTTGTTGTATGAGGATTTTCCTCGTGAGATGCTAGTTTAGAGGTTGACCGACCTGTGAGGAGGGCCACGTGCTGCTCGGGTTCACCGTTGCGAACGTGCTCTCGCTGCGCGACGAGCAGACCCTCTCGCTGGTCTCTGAGGGGCTTGAGGACACGCCGGCGAGACAGACTGGTATCGTCGCCGACCGGCGGCCCGTCCAGGCGCTGCCTGTCGTTGGCATCTATGGGGCAAACGCTTCGGGCAAATCAAACGTTCTGGGCGCTCTACGCCTGATGCGCCAGGCGGTCCTGGAATCGCATGCACAGTGGACCCAGACCGACGGGGTGCCGCGCACACCGTTCGCGCTGGATCCCAAGGCATCGAAGGCCCCGTCCTCGTTCGAGATCGATCTTGTGATCGACAAGACCCGCTGGGTGTACGGCTTCGAACTGAGTGACACCCAGGTAGAGGCGGAATGGCTGCACGTCTACCCGCGCGGCCGCCGGCAGGTCTGGTTTGACCGCGACGCCGCCGCTGCTGAGAGCTTCCGGTTCCCGGGTGATCACCTCAAGGGGGAGCGGGCGACCCTAGCCAAGTTGACGAGGCCGAATGCCTTGTTCCTCTCGACCGCGGCGGCTTACAACCACCCTCAGCTCTCAGTGCTCTACCGCTGGTTCCACGGCAACCTCTGGCTGGTCACTCCGGAGAGCGACCGGAACGAGCGCGAGTGGTTCACCAGCCGGCGGCTGCTCACCGATGACCGCGATCGGGTCTTGGAACTGTTGCGCGTCGCTGATCTCGGTATCGACGACATCGAGGTCGTCAAGCAAGATCCGGATCCACCTCGTGTGCGGCTGATCCGGTCGAGCGGCCGGCGCCAAACGGCGTTCGACTTCGATGATGAGTCATACGGCACGCGCAACTGGTTCGCGCTGCTGGGGCCGCTACTGCTCACACTGAAGGACGGAGCGGTGCTACTCGTCGACGAGCTGGACGCAAGCCTCCATACCACTCTGGTCGCCGAGTTCATCCGCCTGTTTCAGGACCCCAAGGCGAGCCCAAACTGCGCACAGCTCATCTTCACTTCCCACGACACCACGCCATTGGGCACCGCCACGGGTAATCGGCCGCTCGGCCGCGAGCAGGTCTGGCTGACCGAGAAGCGAACCGACGGTGCCACCGAGCTCTACCCGCTCACCGATGCCCACCCACGTAAGGACGAGAACCTGGAGCGAGGTTATCGCGCTGGCCGCTACGGCGGGGTTCCGCGGGTCGGCCCGGGGCAGATCGTCAGGACCGTCCGCTACCTCCAAGAGGTAGAAGCCCGGGCCGGAGCGGGTGGTTGAGCCCCCGACTGCACTTCCAACAGTTCGAGACGCCGCTTGGTGGAAGGTGCGGTGATCTCACGCGCATGCTACGCCGGCGGACGGGGTTCAAGCGTTTCGATAAGTACGTCGGCGAAGAACAGTGGGCGGCGCTCGTCGGGCACTCTGAAGCTGCGCGCAAGCGCGGCCTGCAGTTGATTGGGCAGTGCCCATCGGGAGGATGTGGGCCCGAGGAGCACCTGTCGCACTGCATCCCGACGAACCGCGACCCGTCAACCGACGTGTGGAAGCTGCTCGACTCGCTGCAATTGCGCTATTGAGGCACCGTGCCGGTTGCCTGAAGATCACACCACATCGGTAGGATTCGCGATGAGGGCAAGGGGCCTACGAAGAGTGGAATGTGGCGAAGCTGACGCTGAAGCAGTGTCTGGGCCATCGCCAAGATGAACATGCTCCTGCACGGCATCCAGGACGCTGATATCCGCAACGGCGATACGCTTGCCGACCCGCAACACGTCCGCGACGGAGCGCTGATGCGGTTCGATCGGGTGATCACGAACCCGCCGTTCTCTCAGGGCTACGACCCGGATGAGATGAAGTTCCCGGATCGCATGCGCTATGGACGGACGCCACGGAACAGCAAGAAAGCCGATCTCATGTTCGTCTAGCACATGCTGTCTGTGCTTCACGATGGTGGCATCGTCGCGACCGTGATGCCGCACGGCGTGCTATTCCGCGGTGGTGAGGAGCAGAGGATCCGCACCGGCATGCTCGATGACGACGTGATCGACGCGGTCATCGGGCTCGCGCCCAACCTCTTCTACGGCACTGGCATCCCCGCATGCGTCCTCGTGCTGCGTGCCCGCGGTTCCAAGCCGGCCGAGCGGCGCGGAAAGATCCTGTTTATCAACGCGACTACACGGCCGGCCGCGCGCAGAACGATCTGGCGCCAGAGCACACCGAACGGATCGTCGACATCTACCACCGGTACGCAGAGGTTCCTGGCCTCGATTGGACCGTGTCCTCCCAGACTACGAGGAACGCAGGGAGCGCCTTGCCGAGGCTGGGCGCCGTGTCTGGCTCGGAGATGTCGAGCAGGAGTAGATCTTCAGCCAAGGCGGACGACTCCCCTACAATCGCAGAGCTGCGCTGTGGCGCCGAACCGCGGGCGCTCCACCACATGGAGGCTGAGAGATGGCCGAGATCACCAGGTCGGAGGGGGAGTGGCGGGAGCAGCTCACGCCTGAGCAGTACAAGGTCCTGCGCGAGGCCGGGACCGAGCCGCCGTTCAGCGGCAGGTACGTTTTCGCCAAGGACGACGGCGTGTACCGCTGCGCGGCCTGCGGCGCCGAGCTGTTCAGCTCCGACACCAAGTTCGAATCGGGCACCGGCTGGCCGAGCTTCACCGAGCCGGTGGTGGCGGCCAGCGTCGAGCTGCTGGACGACGACAGCCACGGCATGCACCGCACCGAGGTCCGCTGCCGGCGCTGCGGGTCGCATCTCGGCCACGTTTTCCCCGACGGGCCAGCTCCGACGGGCCAGCGGTACTGCATCAACTCACTCGCTCTCGATCTCGAGGCGACTGCTGCCGATTCGTAGAGAGGGCGGGCGGCGCACACGCGCATAACCTTGTCCGCCCAACGGGTATAGGCTCCGAAGGCTTGGTTGGTGCTGTCCAGCGCAGGCCGAGAGGAGGAGGGTGGATGCAGGCCGATTGCACGTTTTGCCAGATCGTCTCGGGTGAGCTGCCGGCGGACTACGTCGACGAGGACGAACATACCGTCGCCTTCATGGACATCAACCCGGCGACTCCCGGCCACCTGCTGGTGGTGTCGCGCACGCACGTCCCAGACCTGATGAGCGCCAGCGAGGAGGATTGGCTGGCCGTGGCGGCCACCGCCCGGCGCATGGCGCGGCTGGCGACCGGCGCCTTCAAGGCCGGCGGGGTGGACCTCGTGCAGGCCAACTCCGATGGCATGGCCGGCGCGCAGACGATCTTCCATCTCCACGTCCACGTGGTCCCCCGCTACCACGACGACCGGCTCGGGCAGTGGTGGCGGCAGGAGACGGCCGACCCCGCCGAGGTCACTGAGTCCGCCCGCATCCTGATCGAGTTCGCCCGCCACGACCACCACGATGGCGAGCGTGAGCGGCCGCCCGCCTGGGCGTAGCGACCTTTCCCAGAGCCGACCTTCTGGACATAGCAAACAGGCTTGCCGTTTCTTCGCGTGGCCGCATAGTCCTTCGCGTCCCCTGTCGTTAGAGTGTCACGATCCGACCCGATGGCGGGCATCTCGTCGCGGCAGGGGGGACGTTCCGGGTTTGGGTAGCCCCTTGACCGGGATAGCTGAATGGGATAGGCGGCACCGCATCCGTCTCAATCCGGATGCGAGGCCACCAACGACCAGACACGGGACTGAAAGGAGCGGCCAGTGAATACCGGCTTGCTCATCGCCATCATCGTCGTCGTGGTGTTCGCGCTCGCATGGCTGGTGCTCCGCAGGCAGCGCACCGCGCGGCTCCGCGACCAGTTCGGGCCGGAGTACGACCGAGCGGTCAGGGACTCGGGCAGCCGCCAGGCCGCCGAGCATGAGCTCGACGACCGCCGCACGCGTCGCCAGAAGCTGGAGATCGTGCCGCTGGAGACCCGCGCGCGCGACCGCTATCTCGAGGAGTGGCGCATGGTCCAGGAACGCTTCGTCGACTCGCCGCCCGAGGCGACCCGCGGCGCCGACCGGCTGATCAACGAGGTCATGCGCGAGCGCGGCTACCCGGTCGAGGATTTCGAGCAGCGCGCGGCCGACATCTCGGTGGACCATCCGCAGGTGGTCGACGACTACCGCACGGCGCACACCGTCGCCGAGGCCAACGAGCGCTCGCAGGCGACCACCGAGGACCTTCGCCAGGCCCTCGTCCACTACCGCTCCCTGTTCGAGGACCTGCTCGAGGTGGACGAGCCCGACGGGTCCAGGACCGCGGACGGGGCCATGGCGCGGGACGAGGTCACCGCACGGGACGGAGAGGGAAGCAACGATGGGAGGCCGTCCGCGGCCTCGACGCCGCCGGAGCGGCGCACCACGGAGGAGGCGCGATGAACGAACGCTACCGCTACGGCTACGGCGACGAGCCCGGGGAGCGTGAATCCACGTCCTCGCGCCAGGGGTCGATGACCGACCAGCGTGCCGGCGTCGACCAGGGTGGGCGTAGCGAGGAGGAGGAGGAGGACGAGGACCGGCGGGCCGACCGCATCCGCCAGGCGGACTCCGAGACAGAGGCCGCGGCGAGCGAGCCAGCGGCCGCCGGGGAGCCGGCCGGCGGCGCGGATCAGGCCGCCTCCACGTCCTCGAGCTCGGTGTTCGACGTCGAGGAGGACGCCGCGGGGTCCGACCGGACCTCGACCGGTGAGCCGGATCGGGCGGACACCGAGGCCGAGCGCAGGGATCGCGAGGTCCGTCGCGCCGAGCCGTCGGGGGACGGCGAGGAGCGCCCGCCGATCGCGCTCGGGCCGCCTTCGCGCACGGCCGACGAGGCCCCGGCCACCGCGGCGCCAGCCGCCGAGCCGGACAGCCAGCCGGCGCCCCCGCCGACGGGCGGCGCGGGGACCTCGATCTTCGAGACGGCGGGCACGGCGAAGCCGGAAGCGGCGACCCCGGCGACCGGGACGCCGACCGATGAGACCCCGGCCGCCGTGCCCACCGGCGTGGAGAGCCCGGAGTCGGACCGGGCGGGCCAGAGCCCGCCGAGAACCGAGACCGAGATGCTCGTTCCCGGTTCCGGACCGGCTCCGGTCGCCGCGCCGGACGAGCCCAGCGCCCTGCTCGGCACGATAGACGCCGACGCCGTCCGCGCCCGCTTCCTGGACATCCAAGCCGGCTTCGTGGACGAGCCGCGCCAGGCCGTCCAGGAGGCCGAGCGCTTCGTCGACGAGCTGGTGCAGGGCCTGGTGCGGGCGCTGGAGACCGAGCGCGCCAAGCTGAAGGCGACCATCGAGGAAGGCTCCACCGAGGACCTGCGGATCGCCGTGCGCGGCTACCGCGCCTTCGTGGACCGACTCCTCAACCTCAGCATGTAGTGGCGGCCTGGCCCCGCGGCTGGCTCAGGCCAGCCGCGGGGCCAGGAACACCAGCAGGACGGCGGGGTCGGGCCCGAGGTTCTTGAGCGCGTGCTTGGCCCCCGCGGGCACCAGCACCGCCTCGTACTGGCCTATCTCGGCCGACTCGTCCTCGACGCGGACGAGGACGCGCCCGGCCACCGCCACCACCACCTTGTCCGACGCCTCGTGCACCAGCAGCAGTTGCTCCTGGTCCGGGTCGAGGCAGTACAGGTCGGTGATGGTCCGGTCGGTCTCGAACACCCTGTGCTTCGCCATCCGCCGCTGGTCGAAGGCGATGATGTCGGCCAGCCTGCTGCGTTCCATGCTGCCTGCTCCCCCACGACGGTCCGGTGGTCCGCGCCCCGGCGACGCGACATCGCAGAGGCTACTACAGTCGGAAATCCCCCCAATCGCCGGCCGTCGCGTGACGCTCACCTGTAGGATCGCCCGAAGATCCTGCCTGGTACGGCCTCGCCCAGGCAGTCGTCAGAGCTTCAGGTGGAGGAGCACATGGAGGTTGGACTTGGCACGGCCGAAGCGCTGAGCGCGCCGGCCGATCTGCTCGCCGTCGGCATCGACGCCGACCTCGAGCTCGGACCAGGCGCGGAGCAGGCGCTCGAGGCGCTCGGGACGCCGCTGCGCCCGCTGCTAGAGTCGCGCGGCTTCAGCGGCAAGACCGGTGAGGCGGTCGCGCTCCCGACGCTCGGCCGCCTGCCCGCCGCGACCCTGCTGCTGATCGGCCTCGGCGACCGTTCGAAGGTCGACGCCGAGATCCTGCGCCGCGCGACCGGGTCCCTGGTCCGCGAGGCCCGCGGCGCCAAGCACGCCGTCACCACGCTGGCCCAGGCCGTGCCGGGGGACCCGGCCGGCGCCGTGCGCGCGGTGACCGAGGCCGCGCTGCTCGCCGCCTACCGCTTCGACAAGTACAAGGCCAGCACCAACGGCAACCGCTCGAGCCTGGAGCGCCTGGTGATCGTGGCCGGCGAGGGGGAGCCCGACGCGCTCCAGGCGGCGGTCGCCGCCGGCCGCGTCCGCGCCCTGGCCACCAACCTGGCGCGCGACCTCTCCAACGAGCCGGCCAACAACCTCCACCCCGACGACCTGGCCGCCGCGGCCGCCCGCGCGGTCGAGGGCAAGGGCGTGCGCATCTCCGTCAAGGACGAACGCGAGCTGGCGGCCGAGGGCTTCGGCGGCATCGTCGGCGTCGGCCAGGGAGCCGGCAACCCGCCGCGCCTGATCGAGCTCAGCTACGAGCCGGAGGGAGCCCGAGGTCGCGTGGTACTGGTCGGCAAGGGCATCACCTTCGACTCCGGTGGCCTGTCGCTGAAGCCACCGGACGGCATGATCACCATGAAGACCGACATGTCCGGGGCGGCCGCGGTGCTCGCGGTGATGAGCGCGCTCGCCGACCTCGGCGTCAAGGTGGCGGTCACCGGTTACCTCGCCACCGCAGAGAACATGCCGTCCGGCACGGCCACCCGCCCGGGCGACGTGCTGACCATGAAGAACGGCAAGACGGTCGAGGTGCTGAACACCGACGCCGAGGGGCGGCTGGTGATGGCCGACGCGCTGGCGCTCGGCTCGGCCTCCGAGCCGGACGCGATCGTGGACGTGGCCACGCTCACCGGTGCCTGCATGATCGCGCTGGGCAAGCGCTATACGGGCGTGATGAGCAACCACGACGCCCTGGCGGGCGAGCTGCTGGAGGCCGCCGGCGAGGCCGGCGAGCGCGCCTGGCGGCTGCCGCTGCCCGAGGAGTACCGCAAGGACCTCGACAGCGAGGTGGCCGACCTCAAGAACGTGGCCAGCGACCGCTACGGCGGCGCGCTCACCGCGGGCCTGTTCCTCCAGGAGTTCGTCGACGGGCGACCGTGGGTGCACCTGGACATCGCCGGGCCGTCCAGGGCGGAGGCCGACGACGGCTACCTCGCCAAGGGCTCGACCGGCGCCGCCGTGCGCACGCTGCTCACCTGGCTGGACCGCCGCAGTGGTGACTAGATAATTCGAGTTAGCGTCCGTCGGCTCGATGCCGGTCGGTGCTCCCCAATAACGCGCAGCTAATGTGCCGAGAATTCGGGAAGGGCACTGGCCGCCCCTGCGCGGGCAACACGCGGAGGCAAGCTCAGCGGCGTTCTGAAGGGTGAACGGCGAGGCGACCGATCGTGCGCATTGGTCTGGTTGCATGTGATTACAGTATTACGCGAACCGGCAGGAACGTAACTAGCACGAGTTTCCTTTTTCCATTTGGCGAAGGGAAACCGGTATCATCCGTCGTGACAGCCGCACGCCGATTTTCCCTTCCCTATCGGCCCCGTGAGAGCCAGGCGGATCGTGACTGGAGACTTGAGCACCTTTCTGGCGACGCATGGCGCAGAGTTGACATACCTCCGCCGCCATCTGCACCAGCACCCTGAGCTCGGCCGCGCCGAGCGCGAGACCACCGCCCTGGTCGCCCGCCGTCTCGAGGCTGTCGGCCTGCGTCCACGCCTGCTGCCCACCAGCACCGGGCTCGTCTGCGATCTGGGCAGCGGCGACCGGCCGACGATCGCGCTGCGCGCCGACATCGATGCCCTGCCGCTCAGCGACGAGAAGGACGTCCCCTACCGCTCGGCCGTGCCGGGGGTCTGCCACGCCTGCGGGCACGACCTCCACACCACCATCCTGCTCGGCGCCGGGCTGGCCCTCGCCGAGCAGGCCGACAAGCTGCGCGGCCGTGTCCGGCTGATCTTCCAGCCGGCCGAGGAGAAGGTGCCGGGGGGCGCGCTGGACGTGCTCACCGCCGGTGAGCTGAAGGACGTCAGCGCCATCTTCGCGCTGCACTGCGACCCCAAGATCGAGGTGGGAGCGCTCGGCGTCCGGGTCGGCTCGATCACCGCGGCCTCCGACCTGATGGAGATCCGGCTCACCGGCCCTGGCGGGCACACCGCCCGGCCGCACCTGACCTCCGACCTGGTGTACGCGATCTCGCGGGTGATCACCGACCTGCCCGGCGCGCTGTCCCGGGTGGTCGACCCGCGCTCGGTGCTGACGGTGAGCTTCGGCTCCGTGGAGTCGGGGTCGGTGCACAACGCCATCCCCACCCAGGCGGTGGCGCGTGGCACGGTGCGCGTGCTGGACCGCCATATCTGGGGCGAGATGCCCAAGGTGATCGAGCGCATCCTCGAGGCCACCATCGCCCCGCTCAACTGCAAGTGGGACATCGAGTACCAGCGCGGTGCGCCGCCGGTGGTCAACGACGAGGTCGCCACCTCGGTGATGGCCAAGGCCGCCCGGCGGGCGCTGGGGCCGTCGGCGGTGCTGACCGCGCCGCAGAGCATGGGCGGCGAGGACTTCTCCTGGTACCTCGAGGAGATCCCCGGCTCCATGGCCCGCCTCGGGGTGCGCATCCCGAGCACCGACCTGGACCTGCACGCCGCGCTGTTCGACGCGGACGAGCGGGCCATCCCGATCGGCGTGCGGATCATGGTCCAGACCGCGCTCGACGCGCTCGACCACTATGGCGATGTAGGCTGACCGGCATGAACCCTGCCATCGCTGATCACCACGCAAACGACCCGAATCTCCTCGACCTCCGGCTGGCGCTGGAGCTCGCCGACCTCGCCGACGCCATCACCCTGGAACGCTTCCGCGCCACCGATCTGGTGGTCGAGACCAAACCGGACCTGACCCCGGTCTCCGAGGCGGACCGGGCCGCCGAGCAGTTGCTGCGCAAGCGCATCGGCGAGGAGCGGCCCGAGCACGCGGTCCTTGGCGAGGAGTTCGGCATCGCCGGGGGCGACAGCGCCCAGGCATCCACGCGCTGGATCATCGACCCGATCGACGGCACCAAGAACTACGTCCGCGGCATCCCGGTGTTCGCCACGCTGATCGCCCTGGAGCGCGACGGCGGCCTGGTGGTCGGTGTGGCCTCCGCGCCTGCACTCGGCCGGCGCTGGTGGGCGGCCAGGGGCGCCGGTGCCTTCGCCGACGGCGTGCCGCTGCGGGTCTCGAAGGTGGCGCGCCTCGAGGACGCGCAGCTCGGCCACTCCAGCGTCTCCTCGTGGACGCAGCACGGCCTGACGGAGCGCTTCCTCGAACTGGAGCGGCGCTGCTGGCGCGGGCGCGGCTTCGGCGACTTCTGGACGCACATGATGGTCGCCGAGGGCGCTGTCGACGTGGCCGCCGAGCCGGAGGTCTCGCTGTGGGACGTGGCGGCGGTCCAGGTGATCGTCGAGGAGGCGGGCGGCCGCTTCAGCAACCTCGCCGGCGTGCCGCGTCCCGACGGCGGCAGCGCCGTCTCCAGCAACGGACTGCTCCATGACGAGGTCCTGGGGATCCTGGGCGCCCGGTAATTCAGATGCCCCGCCGGCGCGGCGTCGATAGCCTGGTGCCATGCCGAGCCCATCGATCCTCGCCCTGTACGCGGTCACCGCGGTCATCGTGCTGCTGGTCCCCGGACCGGCGGTGCTCTACGTCGTCTCCCAGAGCCTGCGGCAGGGCCGGCGCGCCGGGATCGCCTCGGTGCTCGGCATCCACGCGGGCACGCTGGTCCAGGTGGGGGTCGCCGTGCTCGGCGGGTCGTACCTGCTGCTCACCTCGGCGCTCACCTACAGCCTGGTCAAGTACCTCGGCGCCGCGTACCTGATCTACCTGGGCGTCCGCAAGCTGCTGGGGCGCGACGAGCCGCACGCGATCGAGGCGGGCGCCCAGCCGAGGAGCGCCGCGCGCCTGTTCTGCCAGGGCATGTTCGTCAACGTGCTGAACCCCAAGCTGGCGCTGTTCTTCTTCGCCTTCCTGCCGCAGTTCGTCGATCGGTCGCGGGGGGCCGTGCCCGTGCAGGTGGCCACCTTCGGGATCGTGTTCGTGCTGCTCGGCCTCTGCACCGACGCCTGCTATGCGCTGGTCGCCGGCACCGTCGGGCCCTGGCTGCGCGGGCACGCGCGGCTGCTCCGCGGCGAGCGCTATGTCGTCGGCACCACCTTCATCGGCCTCGGTGTGGCAGCCGCCCTCACCGGGAGCAGGCGAACACGCTGATGCCGACCGGGTTGCAGGCGCCCGAGGGCGCCGCTCGGAAGGCGCCGCGGCGCCGGGAGCGCTAGGCTTTCGCCGTCCGCGGTGACGGCGTCCGCGGTGACAGGAGGTCTCCAGGTGCGTGGTCCGACCGGTGTGCTCACGGTGGTGCTGTTCGAGACCGCCCTTGGGAGCCTGGGGCTGCTGTGGCTGGCGCCGCTCTGGGGAGTGGTGCGGGCCGGGTTCTTCAAGCTGGTCGGCGCCACCGTGCTGGTGTGCGCGGCGCTGGCCTGGCTGACCAGCCGGGGCGAGCTGAGCCATGCCGGCGCGACCGGGCGCGGCGCCTCGCTCTGGCTGGGCGCGTTCACGCTCGCCGTGCTGCTGTGGCAGGTGCTGCTGTACGCGCGGCTGCCGGTCGCGCGCTGGGTGGGCGTCGCCGCGGTCGTCCCGGGGCTGGTGGCGGCGTGGCCGCTGTCGGTGCTGAGCGGCCGCACGGCGCTCGGCGCGCTGGCGCTGCTGACCGGCGCCCTGTTCCTCGGCGCCACCGTCGACGGGCTGCTGCTCGGCCACTGGTACCTGGTGGACCGGCGGCTCAGCAACCGTCCGATCCTCGCGCTGGCAACCTGGTTCTTCGCCGGCGTGGCCGCCGCGCTCGTCTCCGCCGCGCTGGGCGGCGCCCGCGGCGAGGTGGTGGACCAGTCGCTGTCGCCGCTGCTCGCCTTCCCCAACCTCACCGTCTACCTGGCGGTCGGGCTGGTGCTGCTGTGCGGCCTGCTGGCCTCGTTCATCAGGGCGCTGGTGCGGTCCAACTCCATCCAGGCCGCCACCGGCATGTTCTACCTGGCGGTGATCATGGCGCTGGCGGCCGAGTTCGCCGCCAAGGTGTACTTCTTCAGGACCTGATCAGCTCGGGGTCGAGCCGGCTGACCAGCTCGGCGCTCCCGGCCCACACCCAGCCCGCGCCGGTGGCGACCATCAGCACGCCCTCGACCTCCGCGGCCGGCAGCATCCCGGTCACCCGGCTGGTGACGGGGTCGATGCGGAGGATCCCGGGCTTGCCGACCGCCCAGATCCCGCCGCTGCCGAACGCCAGCGCGGTGATCGCGCCGGTGCGGATGCGCGCCACCACCTTCAGGTCCGTCGGGTCGACGCGCAGCACCACGCCGGACAGCGGATCGGCCAGCCACACCGACCCGGCTCCCAGCGCGATCGTCTGGGTGAAGCCGAGCGGCCCGCCGGTGTCCACCAGGCCCATCACGTGCCCCCTGGCGGCGTCGATCTCCAGGACCTGCCCGTTGGTCATGGCGACCCACACCGAGGCCTTCGTGGTCGCCGCCACGTCGCTCGGCACGCCCGGCAGCGGCACCCTGGCCGTCACCCGGTTGCGATGGGGGTCGATGCGCATCAGGATCCCGCCGCGCTCGCCGTTCTGCTGCTCGCCGGAGCTGATCCAGACCGCGCCGTCGGTGGCTGTCACCCCGATGAAGCCGGCCAGCGACTCGCCCAGCGGGATCTTGGCCACGACCTTGTTGGCCTTCGGGTCGATCCGCCAGACCGAGCCAGGGACCGCCACCGGCACCCACACCGCGCCCGCGCCGAAGGCCACACCCGCCGGCCCCGAGTCGTCGGGCGCGATCGGGATGGTCGCCAGCACCTCGTCGGTCGACGGGTCCACCCGCGCCAGCCGCTCGCCGGAGGCGATCCACAGCGAGCCCGCGCCGAACGCCAGCCCCTGCGCGAAGCCATCGAGCCGCACCGTGCCGACCACCGCCGAGCGCTGCGGATGACTGGTCGAGGTGGACACCGCGGTCGGCAGGCTGGGGCGCGGCGCGGTCGGCGGCGGCGGCACGGTCGTTGCGGTGGCCGCGGCGGGCGGCTCCGCCCGCTCGCGCCCGCCGATGCCCCGCGGGATCACCCAGAGGCTGCCGACCAGCACGGCCAGCACCACCAGACCGTCGATGACGTTCCTTGCGACCCAGCCTCGCGGCTTGCTGCGCATCTCCTGCCCGCCGACCTAGCCGGTGGACCCGCCGTCGCGGCGGACGAGCGACACGGCCAGGCCGTCGCCGATCGTGAGGATGGTCGACTCCAGGCGCTCGTCCTCGGCCACGCGCCTGGAGTACAGGCGCAGCGCCTCGGTGTCGCTGTCGGTCGCCTTGGGATCGGCCACCCGCCCGGACCACAGCACGTTGTCGGCCAGGATGATCCCGCCCGGGCGGACGAGCCGCAGCGCATGGTCGAGGTACTGCGGGTACTCGTCCTTGCGCGCGTCGATGAACGCCAGGTCGTAGCCCCGGTCGCTGAGGCGCGGCAGCACGTCCAGCGCACGGCCGAGGATCGCGCGGATCCGGTTGGAGACTCCCGCCTCCTCGTAGCTGGCCTTGGCGAGCCGCTGATGCTCGGGATCGGCCTCGATGGTCGTCAGGGTCGCCCGCGGCGACAGGCCCCGGGCCAGCCAGATGCCCGAGTACCCCGCGCCGGAGCCGATCTCCACCGCCGCCTGGGCATCCGTCCATCTGGCCGCGACCCGAAGGAAGGCGCCGGTATCCGCCGACACCGGCGGCATGCCGCCCGCCGCGGCCCGCTCCCGGGCGTGGCGGAGGGGGTCGTCCTCTCCCGCGGTCAGCTCGCTCAGATACGTGGCGATGGCGTTGGTCTGCACGACCACGACGGCTCCTTTGGCGCGCGGTACTTGGGCTCTGTCTCGTCGGCGTCCAGCCTAATGGCGGCGATCCTGCGCCGCAGGGCTGGCCGATTTGCACCGGTGAGGCTTAGTCTTGCATTCAGAGTACGGCTCAACGTTGGGATCGGCGAGATCGCGGTCATCGTGCTTGTCTGCCTGATCGTCTTCGGTCCCGAGCGGCTTCCGCAGATGGCGCGGCAGGTGGGCCGCTTCCTCGGGCAGTTGCGCCTGACCACCCAGGGCGCCCTCGACCAGCTCAAGCAAGAGGCCGACCTCAAGGACATCAATCTTCCCGACCTGCGGGTCGGGTCGCTGCGCTCGCAGGCCCGCGACTACGTGCGCGAGCTGCTCGACATCGAGGGGCAGATGGCCGACCTGGAGCGCGAGCGAGAAGAGATCAAGGCGTCGCTGGAGGCCGAGGCCGAGCCCAACGGCTCCGCCCCCAACGGGTCCAGTAGCAACGGCTCCGCGACCAGCAAGCCCGCGCCGGTCGACCCCGAGGCGACCTGAGGCTGAGGCGTCGCCGGGGCGTTCCCGGCCCGAGGCGCCGCCCGGGCCTTCCCGGCGGCGTAAGGCCTCCCGGCCGGCCCCGCCTCCGATCCCCGCTCAGGTGAGCAGCGTGAGGCGCTTGCCGACCAGGCTCCGCGCCACCGGGGGGAGCTCGGCGGCGATCGCCAGCAGCTCCTTGGAGGCGGTGGCGTCCGGGTCCGACGCCACGAGCGGCTTGCCGCTGTCGCCGCCCTCGCGCAGGCGCACGTCCAGCGGCACCCTGCCGAGCAGCTTGGTGCCGAGGTCGCGGGCCAGCTCCTCGCCGCCGCCGGCGCCGAAGATCTCGTGCCGCTCGTCACAGCTCGGGCAGACGAAGTAGCTCATGTTCTCGATCACGCCGGCGATCTTGAGGCCGTTCTCCTGCCCGAAGCGGCCCGCCAGGATCGCCACCCGCTCCGCGGCCTCCTGCGGGGTGGTGACCAGCAGCATCTCGGAGCCGGGCAGCATCTGCGCCAGCGAGATCGAGACGTCGCCGGTGCCCGGCGGGAGGTCGAGCAGCACGTAGTCCAGGTCGCCCCAGTACACGTCCGCCAGGAACTGCTGGATGGCGCGGTGCAGCATGGGGCCGCGCCACGCCACCGGCCGGCCATCGGTGAAGAAGCCGATGGAGATGACCTTCACCCCGTTGGCCTCGAGCGGCATGATCATGCCGTTGAACCCGACCGGACGGCCGCTGACGCCGAGCATGCGCGGCACCGAGAAGCCGTAGATGTCGCAATCGACCACCGCGACCCGGTGGCCCTGGGCGGCCAGGGCCGCGGCCAGGTTGACGGTGACCGACGACTTGCCGACGCCGCCCTTGCCCGAGGCGACCGCGAGCACGCGCGTGGCGGAGTCGTCGCCCCAGAAGGTGATCTTGCGCTGCTGCTGGGCGCCGGGCCCGCGCAGCTTGCCGACCAGCGCCTGACGCTGCTCCTCGGTCATCGAGCCGAGCGTCACCTCCACCGCGGTCACGCCCGGCAGCGGCGCGAGCGCGGCGGTGACGTCCCGGTTCAGCCGGTCCTTCATCGGGCAGCCCGGGATCGTGAGCAGCACCTCGACCCGCACGGCACCCGATTGATCGATGTCGACGCTCTTCACCATCTCGAGCTCGGTGATCGGCCGGTGGATCTCCGGATCCATCACCTGGCCGAGCGCGCTGTAGACCTCTTCACGAGTGACCATCGGGAACGTTCACCTCACAGGGCGCGAAGCGCCAGAGCAAGTCGGGGGGATGCCCCTACACTTTCGCAGTGTAGCAACACGGATGACCCGTCCCTGAGAGAGGAATCCCCCGCATGCCAGCCTACGACGCCATCGTCGTCGGCGCCGGTCCCAACGGGCTGGCGGCCGCCCTCCGGCTCGCCGAGGCGGGCTGGTCGGTGTGCCTCCTCGAGGCTTGCGACGAGGTCGGCGGCGCCGCGCGAACGGTCGAATCCACGTTGCCCGGCTTCCGGCACGACCTGGGCGCCGCGTTCCTGCCACTGGCGCAGGTCTCGCCCGCGATCGCCGGCCGCGACCTCGGCGCCTACGGGCTGCGCCTGCTGCATGCGCCGCTGCCGGCCGCGCACCCGTTCCCCCGGAACCAGGCGGCCGCGCTCGCCCGCTCGGCGGCCGAGACCGCCGCATCGATCGACAAGCTCCACCACGGCGACGGCGACACCTGGATCGGTCTGGACGACGACTACGGCGACCTGATCGAGCTGCTGCTGCGAGCCCAGATGGTGCGCTGGCCCGTCAGCCAGCTCGCCGCGATGGCGCGCCGGCTCGGCGGCGTGCAGCGCGGGGTCGAGTTCGCCCGCGTGCTGCTCCAGGGCGCCGACGTGATCGCCGGCCGGTTCGAGTCGGAGCAGGCCAGGGCCTTCCTGGTGGCGCCGGCGATGCACGCCGACCTGGCCCCGGAGGCGCCGGGGGCCGGGGTCTACGCGCTGCTAATGAACCTGCTGGGGCAGCGCCACGGCATGCCGGTCGCCGAGGGCGGGACCGGCGCGGTCAGCGCCGCCCTGGCCGCCAAGCTGCGCGACGCCGGTGGGGTGATCCTGACCGGCCGGCGCGTCGAGCGGATCGCGGTCTCGGGCGGCCGCGCGACCGGTGCCGAAGCCGGAGGCGAGCTGTTCGAGGCGCGCCGCGCACTGATCGCCGCGGTGCACCCGGACCTGGTGGTCCGCATGGCGGGTCCGGAGTCGTTCCCGCCGGCCGCCCTGGAGCAGATCCGCCGCTTCCGGCTCGGGCTCGGCACCTTCAAGGTCGACTGGGCGCTCGACGGCCCGGTGCCCTGGTTGGCGGAGGAGTGCCGGCGCGCCGGCGTGGTCCACGTCGGCGACACCGTGCGGGCGATGAGCCGCGCCGCCTGGGAGGCCGCTCATGGGCTCCTGCCGGCCAGGCCGACGCTGATCCTGGGGCAGCCGACGCTCGCCGACCCCAGCAGGGCGCCGGCGGGCAAGCACGTCCTCTGGGGCTACGCGCACGCGCCCGCCGTGCCGGTCGGGGACGCGCTGCGGCCGCGCGCCAAGGGGGAGTGGTCCCGCTCCACCGAATCGTTCCTGGAGCGGGTCGAGCTGGCCATCGAGGCGCACGCGCCCGGCTTCCGCGAGCTGGTGCTGGCGCGCAGGGCCTGGACGCCGGCGGACCTGGAAGCGGCGGACCCGAACCTGCTGGGTGGCGACATCATCAACGGCTCGTTCGCGATCGACCAGCAGTTGGTGTTCCGGCCGGGGCCCGCCTGGTGGCGATGGGGGAGCCCGCTCAAGGGCCTCTACCTGGCCAGCGCCGCCGTGCCGCCCGGCGGCGGCGTGCACGGCGCCTGCGGCGACCTGGCCGCGGCGCAGGCGCTCGCCGACCAGCGCCGCCCCCTGCTGCTCACCGGCGCCGCCATCGGCGCCGGCCTGCTCGCCACCCGCCGAGCCCTCCGCCTCCGCTCCCGCTGAGCGGACCGAAGCTCCGCCTCAGGGGCCGCCCGGCTGGCCTTTGGCCGCCCGCTGGGGGGGAAGCCGGGGCCGGCTCAGGGGCAGCGGGCGCCGCGCGGCCGGCCTTTCGCGGCCCGCTGGGGGAAGCCGCCGGTCCCGCCAGGCGCGAGGCCCCAGGGACAATCGGGCCGCCGAGGGAGGCCGGGAGGCGCCTCCCACCGGGGCCCACCCCACTCTGGCGGGACCGGCGGCGGGTCAGGTCAGGCCGAGCCGACGTCCTGTGGCCGGCCCTCACCGAAGCTGACGGTCACGGTGCGCTCCTCGACCCCGCGGACGATGCCGAGCGCCAGGCGCCCGCCGCTCACCCGGTCCAGCGCCGCGTAGAGCTGGTCGGCGTCGGCCACCGTCTCGCCGTCGACCGTCACGATCAGGTCGCCGGCCTGGACGCCCGCGTTGCCCGCAGGGCTGCCCTCCTCGACGACCCGGACCAGCAGGCCCTCGCGCTCGGGCAGGCCGACCGCGCGGCGCAGCTTCCTGGCCACGCCAGCCGGCGCGATGCCGACGCCAAGGCGCGGCCGTGCTGGCGACTCGCCCCTGGAGAGCGCGTCGATCCGCCGGCGCAGCTCCGCGTCGGCCGGCAGCGCCAGGTAGAAGCCCTCGCCGAGCCGGTGGGTGTTGATGCCCACGAGCTGGCCGGCGCGGTTGACCACCGGACCGCCAGAGGAACCGCGCGCCAGCGGCGCGGTGTGCTCGATCGAACCGGCGATGCGCCGGCCGCGCGGGCCCCGGAAGGCCCGGTCGACCGCCGACACCAGCCCGGTGGTGATCCGCGGCCGCCCGCCCGGGTTGGCCAGCGCGAACACCACCGACCCGACTCCCACGGACGAGGCCTCGTCGGCCCAGCTCAGCGGCGTCGCGCCGCCGGTGTCGACCGCCACGACCGCCAGGTCGCCGTCGACGTCGACGCCCGACACCTGACCGGTCACCGAGCGGCCGTCCGCGAACACCACGGTGACCTGGTCACCGCGAAGATTGTGGGCGTTGGTGACCACGCGGCCGTCGGCCACCACCACGCCCGAACCCCGACCCCATCCCCGGCCAATGCCGACGACGGCGCCGCCGACCTGGCCGGCGACCTGCCCGACCGCCTGCTCCAGCTCTTCGAGTGCGCTCATCGCTGCCCTCCTTGGGCGCCCGGGCGGGGAACCGCGCCGGGAACTGACTTGCAAGTAGCAAGCTACTAGCCGACCCGGAGGGACGCAAGCCTGGGGACGCCGTCAGCGTACGATGACGCCATGCCGGAGCCTCGCCAGAACAGGGTGCACGACGGGCCGCCAGGCTCGCCGTTGCAGGAGGCGGTCGTCCGTGTTGGCGACCGCTGGACGTTGCTGATCGTGGAAGCGCTGCTGGAGGGCCCTCGGCGCTTCAACGACCTGACCGAGGAGCTGCCGGGGATCGCCTCCAACATCCTCTCGCAGCGCCTCAAGGAGCTGGAGCGCTGGGGGCTGGTGGTCGGCCAGCCATACTCCGAGCGCCCGCCCCGGTTCGCCTACCAGTTGAGCGCGGCCGGTCGGGAGCTGGCCGGCGCGCTGCGCCTGCTGGCCCAGTGGGGCGCCCAGCGCTCCGGCGACGGCGACGCCCTCCAGCATCTCCAGTGCGGGACCCAGCTCGAGACCCGCTGGTACTGCCCCACCTGCGCCCGCATCGTCGAGGACGACGAAGCCGGCGACCTCCGCTTCGCCTAGCCTCCCCTCTCACAAGATGTCAACGGCGGGCTCGGCGTCGAAGGGCCGATCGGGGCGCAGCGGGTCGGCGGCGGGGTCGAGCTTGCCGGTGAGCAGGTCGACCAGCCGCCTGGACCCCGCCGGGCCGGCCATCACCCCGCGGCCGCTGTAGCCGGTGTTGACCAGCAGGCCCTCCACCTCGGTCGGGCCGATCAGCGGCCGGTGGTCCGGCGTCATCGTGTAGTGGCCAGCCTGGAGCATCCACGGTGCCGACCACGCGGCCCAGACCTCGCGCCAGAAACTCGTCACCCGGCTCGCGGAGACCGGGCTGGCCGGGTCCAGGAGCCGGAACGCGAAGCGGTGGTCGAGCGGGACGTCCTCGCTCGGCGGGCTCGGCGGCGTGTCCGGTTCGGCGAGCAGCAGCGAGGCGCCACGGAACGCGGGGCGCCAGTGCACCCCGGTGTCGTCGTCGATGGTCATCGGGGCGTCGGGCGGCACCTGCGGGACCTCGGGCATGACCAGCTTCTGCCGCCGCACGGCCGTCACCGGCAGCGCCACGCCCGCCAACCGCGCGACCTCGCCGGAGAACGGGCCGGCCGCCACCACCACCGCGCCGGCGGCCACCTTGCCCAGCGTGGTCTCCACCTCGACCACGCTGCCGCCGCGCAGCCGGAGGCCGACCACGCCGCAGCCCACCACCACCGCTGCGTCCGAGGCCGCCGCCAGCCCCATGGTGACCGCCTTGGGGTCGAGCAGGCCGTCCGCCGCGCGGAAGCGGGCCTGCACGACCTCCTTCGCCAGGAACGGGAACGCCCGCCGCGCCTCGTCGCCGTCGAGCAGCTCGACGTCGCCGACCCCCCAGGCGCGCTGCCGCTCCACCAGCCGCCGCTGCCGCTCCGCGCCCTCGGCGGTGGTCGTCAACCACAGGTAGCCCTGCTGGCGGACCGCGGGGTCGTAGCCCCGCTGGCCGGTCGCCTCGGCGAAGTGCAGGAACAGCTCGGCCGACTCGCGCACCAGCTCGAGCTGCTCTCGCGTCTCGAGCTGGAGCCGGAAGCCGCCCGCCGCCACCGCCGTAGTGAGCGAGCACAGCGCCGGCCGCCGCTCCAGCACCAGCGGTCGCAGCCCGGCCCTGGCCGCGTGGAAGGCCGTGGCCGCGCCCACGATGCCGCCGCCGATGACCACCAGCTCCGCCGTGCGCGGCAACCCCGGCAGGTAGCGGATCGCCATGCAGCCCGCCTTTCAGACGTCCCCTGTTCCCCTTCCAGCATGCCCCGCCCTGCCCCCACCGGCGAGGTCCACCGCGGCGCCGGCGCGCAGGCCGACGGCGTGGCGGACGCGCTCGATCACCGTGGCGGCACGCTCGCGGGCGCGCTCGGCCCCGGCGGCAAGCACCCGGTCCAGCTCGGCGGGATCGGCCAGCAGCGACCGGTAGGCCACCCTGGCCGGGCCGAAGCCGGCTTCCAGCAGGCCGACCAGCTCCTCCTTGACCTCGCGGTAGGAGAGGCCGCCCTCGAGGTAGCGGGCGCGCATCGCGGCCACCGCCGCGGGCTGCGCCAGATGTCGGTAGAGCGCGAACAGCCTGCAGGTGTCCGGGTCCTTGGGCGCCTCCGGCGGGCGCGAGTCCGTGACGATCCGGGCCACCAGCGAGCGCAGCTCGTCGACCTCGGCGAAGATCGGCAGGGTGTTGCCGTAGCTCTTGGACATCTTGCGGCCGTCGAGCCCCGGGATGGTGGCGACCCGCCCGTCGATCAGGACCTCGGGCGTGACCAGCACAGGTCCGTGGATCGCGTTGAACGCCGCCGCGACCTCGCGCGCGATCTCCACGTGCTGCTTCTGGTCACGCCCCACCGGCACGACCTCGGCGCCGAGCACCAGGATGTCGGCCGCCATGAGCAGCGGGTAGGCGAACACGCCCGCGTTGACGCCGTGGTCGGCCGGCCTGCCGGCCGCCTGGTTGGCGCTGGCCGCCGCCTTGTAGGCGTGCGCGCGGTTGAGCAGCCCCTTGCCGGTGTGGCAGGCCAGCACCCAGGTCAGCTCGAACACCTCGGGAAGGTCCGACTGGCGGTACAGGGTCATGCGCAGCGGGTCGACCCCGAGCGCGAGCCAGGTGGCGGCCAGCTCGTGGGTGTGGCGCCGCGTCGCCCGGCCATCACGCTGCGTGGTCAGCGCGTGCGCGTCCGCGATGAAGTAGAAGACGTCGTGGCGACCGGCCAGGGCGAGCGCCGGCCGGATCATGCCGAGGTAGTTGCCGAGATGCGGCCGGCCGCTCGACTGGATGCCGGTGACCGCCACCGGCCGGTGCGCCTCCGGCGTGCGAGCGGGCGCCGGAGCTTGGATTGGGGTTGCCTGCACGGGTGTCTCCTTCTCGACCTCGACAGATCCGCCACGAGAAGGAGGGAGCCGCCACCTGGTCCGGAGACGAAAGCGCCGCCTCTTCCCGAGGCGGCCGGTCTTCCTGTGGATGCGCGTGGTTGCTGGCCGCCTACGAGGGCGACCACCACCAGCGAGCTGATCCAGACGTGCGCATGGGACGACGCTAGGGGCCCGCGACCGCCGGTGTCAACCCCGCCGGCCGCGTTGACGATCGAAAGCTCGGGCCGGAACACTCGATGAGAGGCGTCGAGGGAGGAGCCGCCCGTGGAGCTGGGGTTCGCGCTACCGCACTATGCCTACTCGTTCCCCGACTCGGGGACCGCCGGGGCTGGCTCCGGGACGGCCGTGGCTGGCTCTGGGCCACCCTCGGGCGACTTGGGGACCGCGGGGGCTGGCTCGGGGACGGCCGGGGCGGGCGAGACCGCCGGCTCGCTCAGCTTCGAGCGGGTGGCCGGCTACGCCGAGCGGGCCGAGGCGGCCGGGTTCGCCGAGCTGTGGGTCTCCGACCACTTCTGGTCCGACCTGTCGCGCTACGGCGGCCCTGCCGGCCGCCAGGGCACGCTGGAGTGCTGGTCGACGCTGTCTGCCCTGGCCATGCGCACCCATCGTGTGCGGCTCGGCAGCCTGGTGCTGGCGTTCGGGTTCCGCCCGCCCGCGCTGCTCGCCAAGATGGCCTCCACCCTCGACCAGCTCTCCGCCGGGCGGCTCGATCTCGGACTTGGCGCCGGCTGGAACGAGGACGAGTTCCGCGCCAACGATCTGCCCTTCCCGTCCCCTGGCGAGCGGCTCGCCATGCTCGAGGAGTGCCTCGAGATCCTGCGCGGCATGCTCACCGACGCAGGGACGCCGGCCTCCTACCAGGGAAAGTACTACCGGGTCGACAACGCTCCGGTGATCCCCGGCCCCGTGCAGCGGCCGCGACCCCCGCTGTGGGTGGGCGGCAGCGGTGACCGCATGCTCGGCCTGATCGCCCGCGCCGCCGACGGCTGGAACGTCTGCTGGGCCATCACGCCGGAAGAGTACGACCAGCGGCTCGAGGTTCTCCGCGCGGCCTGCGCCCGGGTCGAGCGGCCGCTGGACGGGGTGCGCCGCTCGATCGGCCTGGCCACGCTGATCGGCCGCGACGCCGACGACCTGGCCGAGCGCTGGCGGCGGTTGCGGGCGTGGGCTCCTGGCGGCGGGCTCGACGGCGTTGAGCTGGCGGAGTGGGCCGCCCCGCGGCTGGTCGGCACCCCCGACCAGATCGTCGAGCAGCTCCGAGGCTGGCAGGAGCGGGGCGTCGAGCAGGTGGTGTGCTCCTTTGCGAACGCCCCCTTCGCCGTCTTCGAGGACGAGCAGCTCGACCTCATCGCGGAGCTGGTGCTGCCGCGGCTGGCCTGAGGCGTGGACGGCTCCGGTGCACAGGCGCCCGCGCTGGCGAGGGCGAGGCGACTTGCCGCCTTCGCGGTCTCGGTGCCCGCGGGCATCGCCCCCTGTGCGCCGTCGCGGGCTCCACTTCCGCACGGGGCCTCCGCGTGCCCAGCGTCGGCTCCTGGGGCCCCCGCGTGCCCGACTCCACCTCCGCGTCAAAGTCGCGCGTGCACGCGGCGCGGGCGGGCATCGCGGCCCGCGCGTCCGTTCGCGGGCGCCGTGGTCCTGGCGAGCGCGATCAGCGCGAGGGCGGCGAGGACGAGGAGCGTGGGCCCGGCGGCGATCGGGACCGCCAGCGCCAATCCCACAATGGCGCCATGGCCTTCCGCCGCGCCGGCCCCTCCGGACCGCGACGCGCTCGCCCGGCCCGGCCCCGCGGCCGCATCCACGTCCAAGGCGTAGACCGCGCCTGATCCCGGCTGCCGGCCCCCGCCATTCCGGTGCGCGTCGAACAGCTCGTAGAGGCGGCAGGTCCCCGGCTGGACGACCAGGACGTACCGATCGCCGCCTGGCCTGCGAACCGCCCTCGATCGGCGCGTCAGGCGGATCGGATAGGGGCCGGGGTCGCTCTCGGCCGCGTAGGCGAAGTGCACCGGCACCCGCCGCTGGCTGGCGCGGCGCGGTGGCCGCCGGGTCAGAGCCGGTCAGAAATGGATCGCCGCGAGGTCGACGTGCCGTTCGACGGTGATGGGCGCGTGGAGGTCCACACCTTCGGCGGCGAGGTCGGCGCGAAGGCGGCGGACGGCGTCCCGCCAGGGGCCCTCCGGGATCAGCCAGGACTCCGACCAGACACGCCGCTCCAGGATCTCCAGGTTCTCCGCCCAGGTCTCGCGTTCGCGCCAGCTCACGGGTTCCAGCTCCTCGACCCACCCGCCCGCCTCGAGGAGGCTCGCGATCATCTCGTCGTCGCCGCGCACGCCGATCCGCGCGGGACGCAGGCCCCGTTCCGCAAGGATCCGCGCGTGGCGCTTGCGCACCAGTGCGCGCGGCCCGTCGCCCTCCGACCGGTCCCAGAGTCGCCGCGAGACCAGCAGCACCCCGCTGGGCACGAGCACCCGGCGAACCTCCGCGACCGCCTCGAGCCAGTCCGGGATCAGATGCAGCACGTGGACCTCGATGACCGCGTCGAACGACCCCGCCCGAAAGGGCAGCCGGGTCGCGTCTCCGCGCACCAGCGCAGGCGCCTCCAAGCCCTCCGCCGACGCCTTGGCCCGATACCGGTCGAGCATCGGCCCCGACAAGTCGATGCCGAAGACGCGACGACCCCGCCGGTGCAGCGGCAGCGAGATCCGCCCGGTCCCCACCCCGATCTCTAGGAAGCGGCCCCCGACGTCCACGGCGACTCCGCCCCGAGCCCCGGCATCGACCCCGGCGGCGCGCTCGATCCGGTCGGCGATCCGTTCGCCCACCTCGGTCGGCAACCGTCGCGTCTGGTCGTAGTACCCGGCAGCGCGGTCGAAGGCGACCGAGGAGGGGCGGGGCGGCGTCGGCGCGGCGATCGTGCACCTCCGAGGTCGTTGGCGAGGCGACCAGAGACCGGTAGCCTGGCTGGCGCCATGGAACCACAAGACGTCTGCCTCAAGGTCCTCGCCGACGCGGCGCCGGAGCCGCTCCACTGGACAGTCGTGCTCGATCGCGCACTCAAGGACCGCCTGCTCGATCCCTTCACCATTCGGGACGTGCGCGGAACGGTGGTGAAGACCCTCGCGGCCCTCGCCAAGGAGGGCCGCGTGGTCAAGCAGAGCACTGGAGTCTACCGGCTGCCCAATGGCACCTAGCGTCGCAAGCCGACTCGCCGGGCCGTCCTAGGTCCGCCCGGACGGGCAACCCGCCAGACTCCGTCGCCTTACCGCCGCTTGCTCGGGGCGGGGCCGTCGGCCTGGTGGATCGGTGTCACGTCGGCATCCTGCTGGCCCTGCGCCGCAGAGTCAGTCCCGGCCGTCCCCCGGGATGTAGTGCCGCTGCCGGCCATGCTTCCGGAGCCCATGCCGCTGTCGGCGACCATCCCAGTGGTGGTCGAGGTGCCGGTCGGCCGCTGGGCTCCGGCGCTCGCGCGCATCTCGGCGACCTTGTCGCTGGCGGCATTGGCGCGCTGCTTCAGCGCCTGGCGCGTCTCGTCTCCCTTCTTCGGAGCGGTGAGCCACCCCATCAGGATGCCGAGGCCGGCCAGCCCCACCCCGCCGAAGAGCAGGCGGCGACGCCGCTTGCGGGCGGCCTTGCGGTGGTGCTTGGCGCGCTCCGGGAACACCTTCTCCGTGGCCCTCCGGGTCAGCTCGGCGACCTGCTCGGGCTCGGGGAGCCGGCGCCCGACCGCTTCGAGGGTCGCGCCACGAGCCCGGCGACTCGCCCGCTTGCCCGCCGCCATGCCCCTGCGGCCAGCCTTCTTGCCGACCATCGCAGTCTTGCGCGTCGCCTCGGCACCAGCCTCGGTGCCGCGCCGACCAGCCGACGACATCGCCTTGGCGATTGCGTCCTTGGCGGCGTCGAGGGCCAGGCCGAGCTCGTCGGTCACCTCGGCGACCTGGTCCCGCACTTCGTCGCTACTCGGCAGGCGGCCGGCGACCGCCCGCTTGGCTTGGTTCGATCTGCTCCTTCGCCGAAACATGGGGCCTCCTTGACTGGCTTGCGCCGGTGGCTCCTGGCTTGCTGCCCTGCCTACTCCCTTAATTGCCCTTGTCCGACAGATGAAAAACGGGCACTGATCATGCTTCGGCAGGAATCGCCGAGGGGGTGAGTTCGACGAGCGTGCATTCCTTGCGCCAGCGATCGGCGGCGCCCTCGCCATCGCGGAGGTTCAGCCGACGTGGCAGCAGGATCGGTAGCAGCTTGCCGAACAAGGGATCGGAGGCTGGGATCACCCTGGCACTGGCCTCGACCGTGGTGGCCAGCGACTGCAGGTCCTTGGAGCGCGCCGACAGCAGCACCTGGCTACTCTCGTCGAGCCCGCGGATGCGCTGCTCCGACCCGCCGGTGAGCACGTACACGCGGCCGTCGAGGCCGCCGTACCAGGCCGGCACCGCCTTGCCGCCGGTCCCGCCCGGACCGGGCACCTCGATCCAGACGATCGTGCTCTTCTTCAGCACCTCGCCCAGCACGTCGGTCGGGGAGGCGGTGGCGTAGGGCGGGTCCTCGTCCAGGATCGCGATCGGGACGCGGCCCACCTCGTCGCCACCGATGAGGAAGACCAGCTCGTGGTCGTCCGAGGAGTCGACGATCACGCCGTGGAGGTCGTCGCTGAACAGGTCGATCTTGCTCGATCCCTGCAGCGTGATCGGCTGCTCATTGCCGCGCCAGGCCACGTCCCCGTTGGGGGCGAGCAGCGCCATTGACTCCACGTACCAGCCGCCAGCTCCCGTGTAGGAGCGGCGCACCGTGAACGGCGCGATCCTGCCCTTGCCCCCACGGCCGACGAACACCGCCATGTCGTCCTCGGGCTGCAAGAGCCCGTCGGCGAGCAATTTGGCGTCGGCAACCAGCACGTCGGTCAGACGGACGTCCATCGGGCTCCTTTCGCGTTCCGGGCGCTGTCACGGCCGCCCGGCGTTGCACGATCATAGTGAAGTTTGCCCGCCGCCTCGGGCGGGCGGTCCGTCCCACCGAGGGAGGTCCCCAACTGGCCAGACGACCCTACGGCGAGGTCAGCTATCGGCTCGCCAAGGAGGAGACCCAGCAGGTGCGCCGCTTCCTGGCGCGCGAATGGCCCGCGGCCGATCGGGCCATCTTCGGTGAGGACTGTGACTGGACCAGCCGACCAGTGGTGGTCGAGGCCCGCACCGGGGACGAGATCGTCGGCGCGGTGCTGGGCGAGGTAATCGCCGGCATCGCCCGCCTCCACGACCTGTTGGTCGTTGAAGACTGCCGGGATAAAGGCATCGGCGGCCGCCTGGTCGAGGCGTTCTGCGACCGCGCCGCCGCCCTGGGCGCGGCCCGCTGCTATCTGCGCTGTCCAGCCACCGAGCGGCACCGCCGCTTCTACGAGCGGCTCGGCTTCACCCAAGTCGCCCGACTGCCTCGCTACTATCACGACCACGACTTCCTCGAATATCTGCGTGAGCCCCTCCTCCGGGGCTGATCCGACCTCCGGCCTGTTCTAGCACCCGCCTCCAGCCGAAGCCACCGCTCGCGAATTTCTGTGGACAACCGCCATGCCCGCACCGCTGCATCCCTTGGCGCGACGGCCGGTCGCCGAGTTCCTGCGGCTGGCGGACGCCCGGTTGCCAGGCGTCGTCCAGGGTTGGACCTGGTCGGATCGATTGCGCTGGACGACTCTCACGCCGGCGTGAGCGACGTCGACTTCCTCGCCGTCACGGCCGAGCCACTCGACGACGCCGACCTCGGCAGGCTGGAGCGGATCCACCGGCGTGCGCGGGCCCGCACCGCCGGAGCTGGGGATCTGGAACGACCGGACGGCGCTGGCCGCATGGACGATCGAGAACCTCAACAGCTACTGGACCGGGCTCGCAAAGCGGGCCCACACAGCGCTGTCGGTCGGCGGCAGATGGATCGGGCGGGTGGATGCGCGGATGGCCGTCTGGGGCGTGCTCGGGGTCGCGCGGCTTCACTACACCCTTGTCACGGGTGGGATCACCTCCAAGTCCGGTGCGGGGGAGTACGCCCTTGCGAAGTTCGGTGACCGCTGGGCTCCGATCGTCAGAGAGTGCCTGCGCATTCGACGCGAGGGCGCGGGACGGCCGGCCTGGCTGACGACCGCCCAGGCTCGCGAGGCGGCGGCGTTCATGACCTGCGTCATCGAGGACGCGAACCGCTTGACCAGGTAAGTCTCGCTCGCCGAAGGAGCTGCTGCGGTTGCTGCTCCAATTGTGACTCGCAGCCATGGTTGGCGGGAGGTGGAGTGCTGAGCAGCGGGGTTTCCGCTGTTCGCAATGCTATGTGGCGGGATGTCGCAACCGAAGTTGGCGGAGGCTGCGCTGGTCTGGGGGTGGTGGTGTCCATTCAGCGTCGATGCGGGCGGCGAGCTGGTCGGCGTAGGCGTCCAGCGCTGCCAGCAGCGCGACGTAGTGGTGTTCAGGGCGGCCGGTGCGGCCCCAGTACGACGCTTGCTGCGTCCCGGCGGGCGAGTTCGCGGCGGCGGCTCGGCGGCCACTGGTCGGCAAGGAGCGGGGCGAGCCGGTATTCGCCGTCGGTGACGCGGGCCCAGACCAGCACTGACGCGACCCGGCGTTTGCGCTCGCCCCAGTCGGTCTGGGCTGACGCGTGTCGACGCTGCCGTTGCTTGACGTCGGCGATCAGCTCGTGCCAGTCGTCGGTGGGGATGGACCAGGCCGTGAGGGTGTCGCGTCGCTGGCGGTAGTCGATCAGGTCGCTGGCAGTGTCCAGTTCGCCGGCCAGCGCGTCCAGGGCGGCGTGCAGTCGTGTCGAGTTCGACGTGTCGCGGGCCCAGCGTTGGATGCGGTAGCTGGTGGCGCGGCATCTGGCAGGCGGGAGTCCAAGCTGCCTGGCTGCAGCCTGCCGGGAGCGGCCTGCTGTCATCTGCACCAGCGTGATCGAGGCGGACCGGCGCAGGTGGCGAGGGTTGATGCCGGTCAGGTCGTGGAAGTGCCGGTCGGCTCCGAGTCGACACCCCGGTCGGCCACGTCCACGCCCTGATAGCCGAGCAGGTGCTCCAACACCAGACTCTGGATCGCTCCGAAAGTCCGCTCCACCAGAGGGTGGCTGTCCGCCCGTTTGGCGCGTGTGGATCGCCGCTGGCCCCGGCGTTTGGACCAGCGTTAGCCTTGGGCGATGGCGTCGGGGAGTGCTTCTTCTGCACGTCGCGGCCCGCTCGACGAGGACGAGCGCGCCGCGATCGAGGCGTCGCAGCTGCGCTCGCTGCCGCCCGAGGTGATCGCCGGGCTTACCGCCGATGCCTCGCGGCTGCATGTCCCTGCGGGCTCGATGCTCCACCGGGAGGGCACGACGTCGCCGCACTTCGAGATCGTTGTGACAGGCCTCGTCCGGGTGTACGTGACGGCGCCCGATGGCCGGACGATGACCGTCCGGTACTGCCGGCCGGCTGCCCTCATTGGCGTGGTGTCGCTGTTCGCGTCGCCCTTCTTGCTGCCCGCAACGATCCAGGCGGTGACCGACGCCGATCTGCTGGTGTTGCGTGCATCGTTGGTGCGGCGAGCCGCCGAGCGCGACGTGCGGGTGGCGCGGGCTCTGCTCGACGAGCTGAGCGAGCGCGTGCTGTCGTTCATCGCCGAGATCCCGACCGCCTTCGCGACCATCCGCCGGCGCGTTGCCCGCCACCTCCTCGACCTTGCCTCCGAGAGCCAGAGGGGCTCGGAGCTGGTGGTGGCGATCGGGCAGCAGGATCTGGCTGATGCCGTCGGCACGGTGCGCGAGGTCGTCGTTCGAGCGTTGCGCGAACTCCGTGAGGACGGCCTGCTTCGGACGGGGCGCGAGGGGATCGTGCTCATCGACCCCGAGCGGCTCGCCGTCGAGGCCTATGACGGTGGAACTGGAACGCAGGTCACGGGCCACTGGAACCCAGGTCGCTGACAACAGAGCGCGCCTGTGTGAAGGTCCGGGTTATGCACGCGCAGACGACCACCGCATCCGTCGGAGTCGGGGCGGCGCACCCGCTCGAGCCGACCGACGGTCCGCTCCTGCCCGAGGAGCTGCAGCTCGCCTTCCGCAACCGCGGCATGCCGCTAGAGGCTATGCGCTACGACCTGACGCCGACCGGCCTGCACTACCTCGTCGCCCACTGGGACATCCCGCAGGTCGCCCCGGCGACCTGGCGGCTCAGCATCGGCGGGCGCGTTCGCGAGCCGTTGGAGCTGACGATCGACGAGATTCGCGCCCGCCCGCGGCGAACGATCCCGATCACACTCGAGTGCGCTGGTAACGGGCGCGGCTGGCTGAGTCCACGCCCCGTCAGCCTGCCATGGCTCGGCGAAGCGATCGGCACGGCCGAGTGGACCGGCACCGCGCTCGGGGCGGTGCTCGAGGAGGCGGGACTGTTGCCCGACGCCGTCGAGGTCGTGTTCCGGGGCGCCGACCGCGGGATCCAGGGCGAGGACGAACAGGCGTATGCCCGCAGCCTTACGGTCGCCGAGGCAATGTGCCCCGAGGTGCTGCTCGCCTACGAGATGAACGGGCATCCCCTCGAGCCGCAGCACGGCTTCCCGCTCCGTCTCATCGTCCCCGGTTGGTACGGAATGACGAGCGTGAAGTGGCTGACCTCGATCGAAGTGGTGGCGGAGCCGTTCGGGGGCTTCCAACAGGCTGTCGCCTACCGGTACCAGCAGGATGCCGACGATCCCGGCGAGCCCGTTGCGCGGATTCGAGTTCGGGCGCTCATGATCCCGCCCGGGATCCCGGACTTCTTCTCGCGCCGCCGGTTCGTCGCCCCCGGGCCCATCGAGCTCTCCGGCCGTGCCTGGTCGGGCAACGGGCTGGTCGAGCGCGTCGAGGTCGCCGTGGACGGCCGCTGGGCAGAGGCGATACTCGGGTCGCCCGTCGGCGCGTTCGGCTGGCGCAGCTGGTCGTTCGACTGGGAGGCGACGCCGGGCGAGCACGAACTCGCCTGCCGTGCAACCGACGCCGCCGGGAACGAGCAACCGCTCGAAGCGCCCTGGAACTACCAGGGCATGGGCAACAACGTCGTGCAGCGCATCCCCGTCACTGTCCGCTGAAGGCGACGCGGCGTGGATGCCGGGCGGTCGCTCAGCCGGCTGAGAGCGAAGATGAAGATTAAGGAGAAACGATGCCGTTCTTGGAGATCAAAGTCTTCGAGGACGAGCTTTCATCTGAGGAGACGCAGGAGGTCACCTAGACGATTGATTCCAAGGGGTCAGTGGTCATAGGCAACCAGCGACCGCATGGTCGCCTGCCCAGTCTTGTCGTTGTGCCAGATCACGGCGGTCAAAGCCAGGACGCGCTGCAGGACCCGGACCGCCACCCCGACACCGGTGCGGCCGCCGTGGCGTTCCAGGTCCAACTGGCCCTTGAAGGTCTGGTTGCTGCCCCGGCCGCGCCGCCACCAGCTCCGGCTCCACCGGAACAAGGTGATCCGCTCGTGCCGGCCCGGAAAGGAGCTGCGCACCAGCACCGGGCCATCTGGCTCGAGCACCCTGCGCAGCTCGAGGGCGCACCGGGCCAGGTCGCCGATGTGGTGGATGACGGTGGACAGCCACGCCCCGCCGCAGTAGTGGTCGCGCAGCGGAAGCCGCGCCGCCTCGCCGCCCACGTAGGCCACCCGAGGGTGCGAGCGGGCCGCTCGCGCGTGCCGGCGCATCTGCACCGACGGCTCGACGCCGACGACGCGGACCTCGAACCAGGTCGCCAGGGCGGCGGCGAACAGGCCGGTGCCCGCACCAAGGTCCAGCACAGGCAGGCCGCTGGTCGGCGGCAGGTAGGCGGCCAGGGCGGCCCGCCAGTCCTCCAGCGCATCCAGCGGCATCGCCCGGCCGCGCTCGTAGCCCGGCGCCATCTGGTCGTAGTCAACCCGCACCATCACCGTCTCCAGCCCCGGCCCCGGCGACCCCCGTCAGTGGTAGCTGTACTCGTCGCTGGGGAAGGCGCCACGGCGGACCTCCTCGGCGAACGCCCGCGCCGCTTCTTCCAAGATCCGGTCCAGGTGGGCGTAGCGCTTGACGTAGCGGGGCAGCCGGCCGGGAGTCAAGCCGGCCATGTCCTGCCAGACCAGCACCTGCGCGTCACAGTGCGCGCCGGCGCCGATGCCGATCGTCGGGACCTCCAGGGTCTCGGTGACGCGGCCGGCCAGGTCAGCCGGGATCGCCTCCAACACCAGCGCGAACACGCCAGCGTCCTGGAGCGCCTGCGCGTCGGCCAGCAGCGCCTCACCCGCGCTGCCGCGGCCCTGCACGCGGTAGCCGCCCAGCGCATTCACGCTCTGGGGAGTCAGCCCGAGGTGCCCCATGACCGGGATGCCAGCCTGGACCAGCGTGCGCACCTGCGGCACCACCCGGCGGCCGCCCTCCAGCTTGACCGCCTGGGCGCCGCCCTCCTTCAGGTGCCGGACGCCGGCCGCCAGCGCGGCCCCGGGGGACTCCTGGTAGGCGCCGAACGGCAGGTCGCCGACCACCAGCGAGTGGCTGGTGCCGCGCACCACCGCCGCCACCAGCGGCACGAGGTGGTCCATGGTGACCGGCACGGTGTCGCGGTAGCCGAACACGACCTGGCCGGAGGTGTCGCCGACCAGCAGCAACGGCACCCCGACCCGGTCGAACACCCCGGCCACCAGCGCGTCGTAGGCGGTCAGCATCACGAACCGCTCGCCCAGCCGCTTGGCCTGCTGGATGTCGAGCACGCTCACCCGCCGGCCATCCCGCCGCTCAAACACACTGCGGGCGCTGTGAATCGTCCCGATGGGCATGATCGTCCTCCCGGTGCCTCAAGGCGCCCTGTTGGCGTCCCTGGACTGCCGAGCAGTCTGACGCCGACGATCCCAGGCGCCAAGGCCGAACCTCAGGCCGTGGTCTCGGTCGCTCAGCCGCCGCGAGCCACCGTGATGTGAACCCGGCGCGGATCATGTGGGCGAGATCACAACCGGCCACTACCAGCCAGCTTTGTTGACCAATAGCAGGTGCGCCGTGTCGAACAGCTACCTTGCGCTCCGCCAGGAAGCCCTGAGAGCCGCCAACTACGAATGAGAGGCACAATCGGTCTGCGGTGAGCTTCGCAGGCCCCGCCAGATTTGATTGCGATCCGCCAACTACGGCTGCGAGTCACACCAATTGTGACTTCGACCGATAGTTGGCCCTTCCGGGTGATAGTTGGCCTGCGGTGACTGTTCGCGATGGGTGACAGTCGGATCACGGTGGTTGGCGGAGGTCGATCTTGGTGGCCAACTGGTCGGCGTAGGCGTCGAGCTCTTTCTTGAGATCAAGCCAGTAGTGGCGTCCGCCCCGGTCGGTTCGGCTCCTGTACCACGCCTGGTGCACGTCAAGGGCGAACTCGGTGCGGTAGCGGCCTGCGGCCTGCCTGTCAGCCAGCACGATCGGGGCGAACAGGTGCTCGCCCTGGGTGATGCGGGTCCAGACCAGCACCGACGCAGCCCGGCGCTTGCGGTCTCCCCAGTCGGTCTGGACTCGCGCGAGTGCGCTCTGTCGCTGGCTGAGCTGCGCGGTCATCTCGCGCCAGTCGTGGGGAGGGATGGTCCAGGTGGCAAGGGCGCGGCGTCGCGTGTCGTAGTTGGTCAGCCAGGCGGTGGTGTCCAGTTCGTGGGCGAGGGCCTCCAGCGCAGCGTCGAGCGCTGCGGCGTTGGCGCTTGGTCGGTCTGCGTCATGGGCCCAATGGTGGACGCGGAGCCCGGCGGAGAGGTGAGCCGCCCCGGGTTTGTTGGAGGCTACGATGCTTTGGCTTCCGGGTTGATTATAGTGTGGTCCTGTCCCATTAGCCAGTCTTTCTCATATTCTGCCGGGGGGATATTCCCGCAGGCGGAGTGGAGTCTGTCATTG